>Ga0208958_1000038_pt1 | contig 182223 bp, 222 predicted proteins | sample RifOxyB1_FD_184032 | JGI IMG/M metagenome (GOLD analysis project Ga0208958, IMG submission 184032) | Soil microbial communities from Rifle, Colorado - Rifle Oxygen_injection B1 (SPAdes) | ecosystem: Environmental > Terrestrial > Deep subsurface > Rock core/Sediment | place: Rifle, Colorado...
GGCGACGGTGAGTGCCCAAAGACTTGCGGCATGAAAGAGGCGTGATCCCCCGATAACCAGAAGCCTGCCGTTTTGGCCTTTATGGCTCCCCTGTGCCGGATGGGTAAGGCGTTTGACATCGTCAATGGTGACCTCATTCATAGCCGTATTGTATCAGCTTTTATCCCGTGTTTTTTAAAAAGCGCTGCCACTTCTTCCTCCGCAGAGCTGACAATGGTTTGCTGTTTGTCCAATAGATTCAGCACCAGCTCCCGGTGCGCAACATCCAGTTCGGAAAATATATCATCAAGAATAAGGAGGGGCCGCTCGCCGGTTTTTTCTTCAATAAACGCGAGTTCCGCCAGCTTCAACCACAAAATTGCGAGCCGTTGTTCCCCGCGGCTGCCGTATTTACTTAGATCCAGATCATTTTTGGTAACAAGAAAGTCGTCCCGGTGCGGCCCTACAAGTGTTGATTTGGCTGCCACTTCCTCATCGCGGTACTGCGCAAGCCGCCCCTCCGAAATCACGCTTTTTTCGTATTCCACATGGTATGTGACACCTGATACATGAAATTGATTAATGAAATCAATATACTGTGCCCGCGCATCTGTTATGTACCCTCCTGCACGGATCAGGAGCTGATCCCAGAACAATAGCTGATGCCGGTGCGCCTTTCCCTCATTTATGAGGTCTAAAAGTCTGTTCCTCTGGCGCAACCCCCGCTCATAGGACAACACATTCCTGCGGTATTCCCGATCTACCTGCACGAGAACACTGTCGAGGTACTTGCGGCGGATAGACGGACTATCGGTGACAAGCTCCAGATGTTCCGGCCAAAAGAGAACCGCTACAAGATTACCCACAAAATCAATTTGTCTGCGCGCTATGCCGTTGACCAAATACTTTTTGGTCGCGGTAAGCACCAGCTCAAGCGTCGTATCTCCCGCCACGGCCTTTATGCGCCCAAACTCAGATCCCCAGCGGATGGTTTCGGCATCGCGGTCCGCACGGAAACTTTTGCCCGTCGCCATCATCATAATGGCCTCAAGAATATTCGTTTTCCCGACAGTATTCGGACCAATAATAAGTGTAATATTCGGAGAAAAGGTAAATGCGCGCTTGGTGTAGGTTCGGAATTGCTGAAGGCTAAGATCGGCAAGTGTCATGCCGACATTCTATCACGTATTATGGGTGTATGGTCGTTCCGTAAAACGGTTTACCGTCAAGCACTTTTGCAAGATTATCGAGGTTTTTGCCGTTAATGATGGCCGCGGTCACACCAAGTTCCTGCGCTAGCCGCGCGGCAATGGGGTCAAACGGAGCGCTCATCCGCGGACTCCATGTATCGCCTACCAGGGCCCGGTATTTTTTCCAGGAAATTGCATCAATCGGTGTAGCATCCGGATATACATTGGGGTCTTTATCATAGACTTTATCGATATTCGTCAGGTTCACTACCTGTTTGATGCCGTAATCGGCGCACAGCGTAACCGCATCATAATCCGTACTCCACCCCGGCTTCCAGCCAGCGGCAATGGCGACCGGATGGGTAATCTTAAGAATAATTTCATAGTGTTTGATAACCCGCGGATCGGCAATGTCCTGAAAAATAGTCCGCATAAGTTGAGCGTTTAAACGGGTCGCGTGGATCCCGAGCCAATCTTTATCAGAATCGGTTAATTCTTTGCCGCGCACTTCTTTGGCAGCCTCGATATACTTCCCTGCTATGGACCCGCCGCCCACGACGACAAAAAATCTCCGCTTTTTTGCGGAGACTTGGTTTCGGATAAATGTGTTGAACTCAGAGAGGAATGTAGTGTCGACAATGCCGCCGGGAACAATGAGTGATCCGCCGACGGAAAGTACGAAAGTATTAGGTTTATCTGCCATAGACAGTGAAGCTATCTTACGGGAAGCTCTATAATTTGTCAACGAACGGGCGTATGTGTTATAGTCACAGCAATTATACCTATGCAATCCAAACAAGAAACCAAACAAGCAACACCTGGTGTCATTGCAGATACATTAAAAAGGGCTGCGCAAGATCAAGGCGCACCCCCTGCTCAAGCATTAGAAATGGGAATATTGCTTGCGACACAACAAACCCGAGACGACTTTGACGATACACACGGTGAACTTACTGATGAAGAATAGATTGGCTCTTATACCCGCTCGTCATTACCATTTCCATTTTTTCTGAGTCTGATCTGCCGGATGCCCGATTTTGACCCCCATCCCCAAAGGATCCAAAAGTCCGTGAAATAACCCCCATCCGTTGACATTCACCCCCTGTAATTTCTCAGCCAAAAACGCCCAGTCCGGCCTATCAATGTGCTGATCGATGTACGCATAAAATTGTTCTTTGGTAAATGACTTATCCTTTTTGTTTCGATCCGCAAGGATAAGTTGTACGAGTGTATCGATTTCTTTCACAATTACCCTCCGGCGCGCCAACACGTCTTCAGATAACACGCCGGTTGTGTGAACGATATTCTCAACGACTCCCCCGATATGATCTTTTATTCGTGCTACTATTACTGCTTCTTCTGAGGTATATGGGGATTCAATTGGAGATATCGGCGTTTTTTCTGCAGCCACCATACGGTTGACTGTATTATACCCCGCGCGTCAAATCGTATTAGCTGAACTTCATAAACAAACACTTTCTTCAGTTTTGATTAATAATTTTTTATGAGGTTTCCCTTTACTTTTGCACGGTCAAATGACCGGTAAAAGAACAGAAGCGATAACAGAAAGTAGAGAATATTGAGACTAAACGAGATAACGAGTTGATCCAAACGTACAGCGCCGCCAGCCATGGTTGTACGCATATTTTCAAATAGGTATGTAGAGGGTAACCCGAGCGCGAGTGTTTGCGCCCAAGCGGGCAGCGCGGTTAACGGGTAGAATACACACGAAAGTGGTTGAATCATCACCGCAATTGCCCAGATAAACACCTCTACTGTGTGTCCGAACCGTATTATGCACGCCTGAACAAGCAAACTTAACGACCATCCGAATATCGTTAGCCCTACCGCGGCGGGAATCCAATACAATCCGAGACTGGTGATCTGAAAACCATACAGCATGCTTGCTAAAAAAAGCATGAACACCATGCTGATGATGAGTTTTATCGCGGCGACGACCGTCACGCCCACGAGATACTCCCCTACTGTCAGCGGCGTGGAAAAAAGACTTACGAAATTCCGGTTCCATAGTTCGTCGATCATCGCAAGAGAAATGTCTTTGCTTGCCCGGTCAAAAAATGTCCATAATATTACCGCCCCCAATAACAGAAAAAGTATGTTTACTCCGCCGACAGCGGTTTGAGAAAGATACCCGGCAAATAAGCCCCAGACAAAAAGCGAAAAAGCCGGCCAAAAGAAAATATCGAAAAGCCGGAATACGTCCCGCTGGGAGTTGTACCAGGATTTTTGTATGATGGCGCCAATACGAGTCCAACTCATGAGATATCCTTCCTTGTCATTTTCACAAAATAGTCTTCGAGAGTCGGTTTATCAATAGAAATTTCCCGGTAGTCTACCTCTAAATCCGCAAGTCCGGCCAGAAGGTATGCGATATCCTGTTCATCCACCGAGATTGTGACATACCGGCCTTCAACAGCGGCACTAAACCCCGCCTTACGGGCGAACATCATCGTCCGTTTGGCGCCGTCTTTCATCATTAAATGTACACGCGCTTTGCGGACTTTTTTTGCCAATTCTTCCGGAGTATCCCTGGCGACGATCTTGCCGTGATTGATAAATAGCACCCGATCGCACACTTCTTCAACCTCTGCCATATTGTGGGATGTGAGAAGTATTGTCGCACCCCGATCACGGAGAGACAACACTTCTTTCCGCACCATCGCCGCAATATCGGGGTCCAGACTCGCCGTCGGCTCGTCCAGCAGGAGTAGTTTTGGGTTATTCAGGAATGCTTTACATAAGTATACCCGCGTTTTTTGTCCGTCAGATAACTTTCGATGCAGTGTATAAAGGTAGTCAAACACACCGAATTTCTTCGTCAATTCGACGATAAGATCAGGTGCCTTGTGTACCTGATAGAGTTTGGCCATAACAAGTAAATTCTCAAACACGGTAAGTCTCGGCGCCATTTCCACATACGTCGATGAGTAATTTAAGTGTTGCAGTATTTCTTCCCGGTGAGTCAGATAGTCCTGACCGAAAATGCGTATCTGACCATTTGTCGGAGTGATCAGATTCAGAAGCATAAAAACGGTCGTGGTCTTTCCTGCGCCGTTTGGGCCCAACAGCCCCACAATCTCCCCTTCCTTCACCGAAAAAGAAATATTGTTCACTGCGGTGAACTTGCCAAATTTTTTTGTGAGATGTTTAACCTCGAGAACCGTGTTCATATACAAAAGCCTTCAGTTTTTTCTTAAATATCTCTTTGCTGAATTTTTTGGCCTGGGCGATACAGTCTTCTTCCTTAAATGTCATTGTTTCAAATTTCCGTATCGCGGAAACTAAATTACCGGTAAACAATATCCCCGTTTTCCCGTCGATGACTGACTCTTTGTATCCCCCGCCAGCATATGCAATAACCGGTGTGCCCGCTGCCATGGATTCCACCGGCGTTATGCCGAAATCCTCGTCCGTCGCCAGAGCCAGAAACGCTTTTGCGCCCGCATACAGTTTTGCCAGCTCGCGGTCAGAAACGTGTGTTCCGTCGGCACCGACTATTTTGAGCGGGACGTCCAATTTTTTGGTTGCGGCGCGCGCCATCTCCAGCCCTTTACCGCCGACTGGGCGCGAAACAAATAAATAGTAATCGCCCCTTTTTATCTTCGGCACTCTGGATAGATCAATCGGCGGGTAGATAACCGTCGAGTCGCGGCGGTAGAACTTCTCAATCCGCGCCTGGGTTTCTTTTGAGTTGGCGATAAAATAGTTTACCCGTTGGGCTGCCGCAAAATCGTAGTGCCGCATAAAAAATCCGACAACCGTTGCATACGCGCGGACAATCGGGTACCGCTGCCAGTTGACACTGGTCGGATATCCGTAGAGCCACCGCGGCGGCGTGTGGCAATAGCATATTTCGATCGGCCCGTTTTTCCCTTTTATCCCCCGTGTCCCAAAGCCTTTGGTTATATACCAGCTCGCAGAACTAAGTATTACGTCGTAATTGGAGAAGTCGAAAGACCCCCATACGGCGGGCGCTAAAAATCGAAGCGGGCTGGCAAGCGGAGACAGATATTGCATCCAGGATGTACGGATATCACAGTCTTTAAACCGTTCCCATGCCGGTGATCCGCGGCGGCAATATGCGGTATAAATCGGCGCATCCGGCCAAATCTCGCTCATAGAGAGAAGTACCCGCTCCGCTCCCCCGAATTCGTTCAGCTGATCATGAACCAGTGCAATTTTCATGAAAATAACTCCTGCTGTCTGGCGGAGCCAGATCCCGCTTCGCGGGACTTAACCTTTTTTTCTTTCTTTTTCTGCTCGTCTTTTTCCCCAGTAATCCTTTTTAAAAGAGAACGGAATCCGAGCTTGGTCAGCTGACTCACCGCTTCCGACCGGTTCAGGCTTCCCAAAGGTGTCATGGAGCCTGTGAGAGGTACGTTTGTACGGATCGTGGCAAGATCATGGGACATGCGCGCGCTCTTTTTTTCTTCAACTGTCAATTCTTTAGATTTTAAAATGCCCGCAATAGATTTATATTTCGTCAGGAGCGCAACTGCCGTCTTGGGTCCGATCCCTGGTACACCCGGATAATTATCCGACGAGTCGCCTGCCAGTGCTTTAAAATCCGGGATTTTGTCCGGTGTTACCCCCATGCGCTCTTTCACCTCAGATTCCCCGTATAATTTTGCTTCGGAGAGTCCTTTTGTGGGCATATATACCAGCACGTTTTCGTCTTCAACAAGTTGCAGAATGTCGCGGTCGCCGGTCACGATAATCACCTGATCAATGCCGTCTTTTTTCCTGTGTTTTGCCAGCGTGCCGATCACGTCATCTGCCTCAAACCCGTCAACTTCAAAAATCGGGATGCCGAAACTGGATACGAGATCGTGGACTTTCGGAATCTGACAAATTAGTGCATCGTCCATTTTCGGCCGCTTGGCCTGATACCCTTTAAACAATTCTTTCCGGAACGTGGGCTTCGGCCGGTCAAACGCAACCGCCACATGGGTTGGCCGCAGATCGTTAATGAGCCGTAAAAGCATCGTGCCGAATCCGTACACGGCATTCACCACAGACCCGTCGGGGGCGGTGAGCGGAGGTATTGCGTGATACGCGCGGTGCAGTACCGCATTGCCGTCAATGAGAATTAACCGGTTCATGAGGGTATTATAGGAGATTATTCGACTTTTTTCTTGGGGCCGCCCATGAGGGCTTCAAATTCTTCACCTTCGACCGTCTCTTTTTTGATGAGTTCTTTGGCAATAATATCCAGCTGCTTCTTGTGTTTTTTCAAAAGATCTACTGCTTCTTTATATCCCGCATTAACAAATTTCTGGACTTCCGTATCGATTTTTGACAGCATCTCCGGCGAAATTTGCTGAGCCTCCGAAAGCGACTTCCCCCACTCCGTCACATCCATCTGCGGCCCGAAATTGATGGGCCCCAGATCCGACATGCCGAATTCCATCACCATATAGCGGGCAATCCGTGTCGCCTGGTCAATATCGTTGGCCGCCCCTGAGGTCATTTCGTTAAAAATCAGCTGCTCGGCAGCGCGTCCGCCCATGGTCATGGCAATTTCGTCAATGAGGTGAGATTTCGTCTCATGCAGACGGTCTTTCTCAGGCGGTGAGAGCGTATACCCCAGCGCCATACCGCGGGACACAATACTGATCCGGTGTACGGCATCCGTATATTTGGAGAAATAGGATACGACGGCATGCCCGGACTCGTGGTAGGCCGTCATTTTGCGGTCCAGTTCGCTTTGCAACCGTTTTTTCTCCGGCCCAAGTTTCACTTTCGTCGCCGCTTCTTCAAGATCACTCATGTCAATTTCTTTTTTGTTTCCGCGGGCCGCCTGAATGGCTGCTTCATTGAGCATATTCTCCAGATCCGCGCCCGAAAATCCGACCGTCCGTTTGGCAACTTTATCCCAATTAACCCCGATCTGATCGGGGCCGACCCCTGCCAAAAACGGCTTGCCCCGTGCATGAATTTTCAAAATTGCTTTCCTGCCTTCAATGTCCGGCATGTCCAACACGACGCGCCGGTCAAACCGGCCTGGCCGCAGAAGCGCCGGGTCCAACAGGTCGCCGCGGTTGGTGGCGGCAACGATAAGGACCGCAACATTGGGTTCAAATCCATCCATCTCAACAAGAATCTGGTTGAGTGTTTGTTCGCGCTCGTCGTGTCCGCCCATGATACCGACGCTGCGCATGCGTCCGATTGCGTCAATCTCGTCGATAAAAATAATTGCAGGGGCGGTTTTCTTAGCCTGAGCAAAGAGGTCTCGTACACGTGCAGCCCCCACGCCGACGAGCATTTCCATAAATTCAGATCCGGCGATTGAGTAAAACGACGTTTTTGCCTCCCCTGCCATAGCCTTCGCCAGAAGCGTTTTTCCCGTTCCGGAGGGCCCGACAAGGAGCACGCCTTTTGGCGTACGTGCGCCGAGAGCCTTATATTTCGTCGGATTTTTCAGAAAATCCACTACTTCTTCAAGCTCTTTCTTGGCCTCATCAACGCCCGCTACATCCGCAAATGTTACCTTCGGCAGATCTTTGTTCCAAATCCGTGCCTTACTCTGACCGAATGAAAAAAGATTATCCTGCGCTCCCCGCGCCTGCCGGAAAATGAATAGAAAGAATAGTACCGTGAGAAGAAGCGGTAATACATTCGACAGAATATTGAGCCACATCGCTCCCACACTCATGTCTTTGATGGTTATCGCCACTCCGCTCGTTGTTGCTCCTGCATCGGAAAGGAGTTTCACCAGAGATTCCTGTGCCTCTTTGTGGCTGGTTACTTTCACCCCGTCTTTGTATGTTACCGTGAGCTTCGTTTCCTCCACGTCTATCGCGGACACTTTGCCGTCTTTGACATCAGTGATGACTGTCGAAAGCGGTTTTTCCTGATAAAGGGAATTTTGACCTGCCGCGTTTCCTAAGAGTGAAAGCAGGATAAATACGACAAACAGTCCGATAAAAACGTTTTTGAGGTTAAAGTGGACCTGAAACATCCACATTTTGCCTTTTCGGCCGTTTGGCTTCGGCAAACCGTTTATGTTCCGTTTCACTGATTTTTGGGGTGATTTCTCTGACATAGACATGGAGAAGTATACCAGTTATCGAAGCAAATCGCCAAGTGCGCGGTAAATGTCTTTATAATCCTAACTTCTTTGCTACTTTTTCAAAATCTTTTCCTTTTGAAAAATCAACTTTCTCTAATACGTACGCACGAAAAAGTTTCGTATCAAATGTCGCGATGTTTGTACATTTTGCCGATTTTGCAATTTGGATATGGTAACAATCTTCAAATTCAAGTGAACTTTCCGAAAAAAGCGCGAGCGCCTCCAATAGTTGAATTCTCGCTTCAATCTCTATGCAATCCATTTTTAATATCGAGCCTATCATGGATACTAAACGTATTTTATCTTGATGATAAAAACTCTTGAGCACCCAATATATCTCGAATATAACCAAGTGGGAAGTCATATAATTCCCTTTTCCCGATGCTGCCTTGATAAAAAAATCGGTCGCTTTTTTATGAAGAGCGCTCTTATCGTCGTTTAGTAAACGTAAAAAATAATTCGTATCAACGAATATCATAGTTACGGATTTTCACGAAAATGTTGCTTTTTTGCTTCTTCTATCATTCGTTCAAGTTCATCATTTGAAATCGGCTTACTAGATTGGATCGATCCAGCAAGCTGATGCACCAATGTTTCGGCAGGAGTAAACACGAGAGACTGCCCTACTCGCTCGACCACAAGGCGTTGACCGCGCTTTAAGTTAAGCGCTTTGGAAAACGCGCTCGGAATAGTGAGTTGATTTTTACTGGATATACTGACACTTTGTAACATAGTAAGGAAATTGTATCAAATGTAAGGAGTTTTGTCAAATCTCTTACCTTATCTTCGCCCCAACTGTCAGGCCCTCAGCGGAGACAAAGAGCGGTTTTTTCTCTGTGTCCGAATCCACGGCCATGATCATCCCCCGGCTCTCCTCATCCATCATTTTCCGCGGGGCCAGATTGGTGACAAAGAAAAACTGCTTTCCGAGAAAATATTCCGGCGTATACCCAAACGGCCGGACCGCGGTAAATATGATGCGCGGCTTTTCTTCCGCAAAATCCACAACAAGCCGGATGAGCTTATCGCTTCCCTCTTTGTTCGTTGCTTCAACGACATTCCCCACAGTCATTTCTACACGAGAAAAGTCATCGATGCTTATCGATGTCCCGAGCGACCCGCCTGCCGGCGAGGCAGGAGTCGAGGGACCTATCGAATATGCATTTCTAAGTCCGATTGCCTCCCGCACTTCTTCCATTGTCTTTGATGCCACCGCGAGAGCATGCTGCCGTCCGCGGTCCAAAATTACTTTCACTTTTTCCGGGTGGGCAGCCAAATCCGCATACCGCGCGCGTGCCGGAGCGAATGTTTTCATCAGGGATTCATACAAATACTTTTTTACCTCAATATCCGATACCTGGCCTTTTGTATAGAGCTCTTTCAACTGGGCAACTTTCTCCTTTTCACCAAAAAAGTCAAGGTATGTGAACACCATGTTCCCTGCAACATGTCCGGGGTCAGTTGCGTGTGCGCGGGTCGGATCCGTGTATGTTCCCATGACCTGTTTCTCAATAATTTTCTCGTCATCGAAAATACTGATGATATTTCCCAGTGTCTTACTCATCTTCCGCTTCCCGTCTATTCCCAAAATTGTTGCCACCTCTTCCGGAATATACGGTTCGGGAAGGTTAAAAATATTTTTCTTGTACGTTTTATTAAACCGGCCGGCAACGTCCCGCGTAATCTCCACATGCTGCTTTTGGTCCTTCCCTACCGGCACGAGATCCGGCTTGTAAAGAAGAATATCAGCCGCCATAAGCATCGGATAACTAAACAGCCCGACGTTGACATCATCCTCTGCCGTATCTTTCTGCAATTTATCCTTATATGCATGTGCGCGTTTAAGGAGCCCCAACGGCGTCACATTGTTGAGAATCGACTGGAGTTCGGTATGCAACCCGTTAATATCCGACTGGCGGTAAAACGTAATGTTTGTAAGATCCCCGAGAAGCGCTAGTTCGTGCAAAATAAGCGTCTCAATATTTTTCTGCAATTGCCCCTTGTCCTGAACCGTGGTAAGCGCGTGGTAATCCGCCACAAAAAGAAAGCAGTCGTGGGAACGCGACAGCTCCTTAAATTGCCGGACTGCTCCTAAATAGTTGCCGATATGGACACTTCCGTCCCCACTTGGCGTGATACCTGACACTATACGTTTCATAGAACCTCCTTATTGTATAACAAATTTCTTTATTTACTACGTTCTTCTCTTATCCTAAGCCTGGCAATGCCAGGCTATATCACCACGGGCCGCAATGAATAAACTCTTTTACTCTGTTGGTCGTGTAATTATCTTGCTTCCCACATGCCCCACATGTTCTTGTTATAGTAATCTTGTCATCATTCAACGTTTCAATCATCCTCGTCAACCCGCCACGAACAATACATCCATCGCAATGAATAAACGGTGGCTCAAGTCCAATTCGTTCAACCAATCGCTGACCAACATCCATAAATGACTGTTTCAATGTTTCCAAACTTGTTGCCATATGTTTCACCTCCTTTCCAAGCATCAAAAAAAGCCCTTGTAAATCCACGAACAATCGTGAACTTACAAGGGCCTTCCACAGGCGGTGCCACCTTGCGCTATCACCTCATTGTATGAAAAATCCCGCTAAGCGGGATCGTCAGATGAGGGTAATCTCATTCTTGACGAGCTCCGTACCTACGACACTCGTTGACAGTCTTTTTACGGTTTCGCCTCCGTACTTGATTTAAGAGTCAGCTTGCCCCGATTGTATCGGGGCTGACCCGGTTCCAACCCTCCGGATCAACGCTTGTATTCAACTATAAGCATTATAGCATATTAATTTGATATAATACAAATATGAAATTTATAACAAAAATTGTTGATTACAAAGGACAGGCGATAGTAAAACTACCAAGGAAAGTATCAGAAAAAATTGGTCTAAAAACTGGTGATAAATATACAACAGAGCTCATGCCAGACGGAAGTGTTTTTGTTAAATTTATCAAGTCACATTCTCATAATGCGTGAGACGGGCGACATCGCCCACATCATTCAGCACAATCGCCACCACATCGATGCGGCAGAGAGCGGAGGCGCCGCATAAATACATCGTGGCCATATTGCGGATTCGTGCAAGCTTGCCGGGGTTAATCATTTCCTCCGGGCTTCCGAACGCCTCCCCTATTTTCGTTTTTACTTCCACAAAAACAAGCGTATCGCTGTCGCGGGCAATAATATCGATTTCCCCGAATTTGTTGGAATAATTTCTCTCAAGAATGACGTATCCCTTTTTCTCGAGTGCCGCGGCAGATATTGATTCGCCCGAACGGCCAGTCTGACGGTTGAATTGTTTCATAACGTCTTTATTTTATGTATACATGCGGGCGCGACCTGCCCGCCATCGCTGCGCTCAGGCGCTGGCAGGCGGGGCACAGAAAATTACGAGTGAGCCGCGCGTTCACGTTAACTGTTTATATTGCAGCGCCTCAGCCATATGCACCGGAAGAATCGACCCGCCTCCGGCGAGGTCCGCAATTGTGCGGGCCACTTTAATAAGTCGCATATAACTTCGTGCAGAAAAATCGTATTTCTCGGCCGCAAGGCGCAAAAAATTTTCCGCCTCAGGAGTCAACTTGCTGAACTCTTTCACCTCACGGTTGCGCATCTGTGAATTTGTATACAATTTCGTGCCGGCAAACCGCTTCTCCTGAATCTTGCGGGCTTTCATGACTGAAATTTTCGCTTCACGCGACGTTGCAAGCCCGGTGTGTTCCCGCATGACAGAAAGTTTTTCCACTTCAACCGGCGCCACCATCACGGTTAAATCAATACGGTCCAATATCGGCCCGGAAATCCGGCGGCGGTATCTGGCAATCTGACGATCCGTGCATGTACATTCCCGCCGCGGGTGCCCCAGGTAACCGCACGGACACGGATTGATAGCGGCAATGAGCGTAAAACTTGCCGGGTAGCGCACGTGACCGGCCACGCGGACGATTTCGACCTCTCCGTCTTCCATCGGCTGCCGAAGGCCCTCCAGGACGCTTCGCGGAAACTCGGGCATTTCATCCAAAAATAATACGCCAAGATGGGCAAGGGATACTTCGCCTGGGAGCGGATTTGTGCCGCCGCCGATCACGCCTGCTGCCGAAACGCCGTGATGCGGAGAGCGGAACGACCGCTTTTTTATAAGTGCTACGCCCGGCGGAAGCATGCCGGAAATGGAAAAAATGCGCGTTACTTCCAGTGCCTCCGCATCGGTAAGCGGCGGTAATATTCCGGGGAGGGCCCGCGCGAGCATTGTTTTTCCCGTTCCGGGAGGCCCCCACATGAGCATATTATGACCGCCGGCGGCGGCGATAATAAGCGCCCGTTTTGCCTGCTCCTGACCTGCAATTTCGCGGATATCGCAGTCAATAAGCTCCTCACCCGCCGGGGCTACGTATTTCATATGCACGAGTACCGGAATCTTTTTGGTCCCGGTCATGTGCCGTACAAGGTCAGCAAGCATACCAACCGGGATAACGGTAACGTTCGTCACGACCGTTGCCTCCGCAGCCGACGGGGACGGCACAAATATTGTGCCGCCTTTTTTGCCCGCCGCAAAGAGCGCCAAAAGCAACACTCCCCGTGTCGGCCGAAGTGCTCCGTCCAGAGACAGTTCACCATAAAAATAATTCAGTCCGGCCGGCAACACAATCTGGCCGCTCCCTGAGAGCACCCCTATGGCGATCGGGAGATCGTACGCCGCGCCGTCCTTGGGAAGATCCGCGGGGGCCAGGTTCACGGTGATTTTTTTGGGCGGAAAATCAAAGCCGGAATTGGTGATTGCTGTTTTTACCCTCTCGCGCGCTTCTTCGACGGCTTTACTGGCAAGTCCGACAATCGTAAATCCCGGAAATCCTTTTTCCGCAACATCCACTTCTACATCAATGGGAACGGTCTCAAGCCCGATATTGGCAACAGAATTAATTTTCACTAACATAATATTTTCCTCCCCGCTCTATCAGTTGGCCGGAAACGGTCAGAAGCGACAGTTGCGCACCTATTTCCGATACGGGTTTACCGAGTTTCCGCGCAATATCGTTTGCAGTTAACACATGGTCCGCAACCAACTGCACAAGAGGATCTTTCATGATCGGCAACTGCTGCGGCGTATCGCCCAGCCACATGCGGGCATACCCCTGATCAATGAGCGAGTTGCAGCCTGCGGATGTCCGGCTCGTAATCTCCCCGGGTACGGCCCAGAGCCGGCGCTTCAGGCGGCGGGCAATGTTGGCAGTAATGAGAGATCCGCTTTTGACCGCTGCCTCAACAACAATTACTTCGTGAGAGATGGCCGCAACAATGCGGTTCCGTACCGGAAACGTCCATAATGTGGGTTTTTGATCCTCCCACTCGGAAAGCAATAGCCCGCCTGAGGAGATAATGCGCGCTGCAAGCTTTTTGTCCGTCCCCTCCAGTGGATGCTTGATCCCCCACCCGAGGACCGCTATCGTTTTGCCGCCATTTGCTATGCATACCTCGTGCGCATATTGGTCCACCCCATACATAAATCCCGACACAATGGTCTTTTTTTCAAAAATGAGGCGCGGAATAATTTTTTCGATGACCCGTCTCCCGTAATCACTTATCCTGCGGCTTCCCACGATTGCCACACAGGACGTAAAAAGGTCCGGATTCCACGTTCCCGTGTAATACAACTGGCGGGGAGGATTTGACAAATCGGTGAGTCCGGCAAGTTCGCGGAGTTTTTTCCAATTCTCCACCCTCGTATGGGGCAGCATATACGTCCAGCTTACCATATATCCGGCAATCTGGTACAATGCACCTATAACCCTTTCTGTTGGTGACCCCATGGGTCAGGAAATAGTAAGGTAAACCTAAGGAGGTGAATACTATTTATGGCAACAAAACTATTTGTTGGAGGACTTTCATGGGATACGACAGAAGACTCACTCCGCGCATTTTTCGCAACAGTCGGTACAGTAACATCAGCAAGCGTTATCACCGATAAGTTTACCGGAAAATCACGGGGATTCGGATTTGTGGAAATGAGCTCAGACGAAGAAGCCAAAAAGGCAATCGATGAACTCAACGGGAAGACGCTTGATAACCGCTCAATTGTCGTCAACGAAGCCAAACCGATGGCTCCGCGGGAAAATCGCGGATTCGGAGGCGGTGGTGGTGGCGGCGGACGAGGTGGAGATCGCGGAGGATTCCGGGGACGGGACAGCCGCGGAGGTGGCGACGACCGAGGAGGACGGAATTGGTAAGAATCTTTGTTTATAAACAAAACAAAAAATCCCGCGCTAGCGGGGTTTTTTGTATCTGCTTGATATCGGGAAATATTATCCGATTAATCCGAGTCCTACAATGCCGATAATAATCAAATAGATCGCGATGAGATAGTTGAGAAATTTCGGAAATATCAGGATCAGTACGCCGAATACCAGTGAGGCAAACGGACTTAAATTCGTCGTAGAAAAATTCATATGGTTCACCTCCTTTACATAGGTAACCGGGCGCTTACTGCTTATAATTATATTGCGAATAGTCCCGTTGAAGGGGCGCCAGATCCGCATAAACGCTCTTTCTATAAAAGGACGAAAAATATATCGCACCGGAAATAAATACGGAAACAATAAGACATATTCCTGCCAATTTTCTTATTGTCCATTTTCCGTGAATATTTTTTCTCCGGGACACTTTTCCGGCCCGTGTTCTTCTATGCAACATATCCGTTTATAAGTTTCCGCCCAAAAAACGGACAGCAAGAACAATCACTGCAATCACAAGCAGCAGATGGATGAGCCCTCCGCCGATATGAAAAGAGAATCCTCCCAACCATCCGATGATTAACAATATAATGACAATATCTAACAAACTCATAATTCTCACCCCCTTTGAACGACCACCGTCCGGTCGTGATTTTATCTTCTTCGCAACGCGCGGCCGAGATAGATAACGACAACTGCGCCGATGACGGCCACGATCATACTGTACAGGTTAAATCCCGTCACACCCGGTTGACCGACCATGCCCATGAGAAAACCGCCGACGATAGCGCCGACAACACCCAATACGATATCCATCACAGTCCCCTGACTATAGTTGGTTTTCATCAGGACGGATGCAATCCATCCAGCCAACGCTCCGAACAGTATCCAAAGTAAAATACCCATATTATTTTCACCTCCTCGCTGTTTAATAAAATTTTATTCAGCCGGCTGTACCACGTTCACATCAATCTTGCTGGGCACATTAATCTGCGGGCTTCCCAGCTTCATCTGTCCGAGTGCCGGTATTCCGTACATGATGAAAAGGTATCCCAATATCAAAATTACGATAAGCCCGACAATCATTCCCATATTATTACCGGAATCATTGGATGGCGCCGGATTATTTACTACTGTTGTCATATATAGTTCACCCCCTTTATTATTAATAATTACTGGTTATCGACCGTCTGATCTACTTCCTGCGGACTCGTCGGCTTCACCAGTTGAAATAGCGCAATGATACCGTATGCAACAACTGCGTACACTGCCATAGCAATGAGTGTTGACCATTCGATAAACGAGACTGCTCCTCCTGTAATTCCCAAAATTCCTGCGAATGGCAACGCGAAAGGATTACTCACTGCATAAATGAAATTAGTAAATGCGCTTTCCGAGCTTGCACCCAAAAGTTTAAGGACAACCCTGAATGCCAGAGCCACTTCGACTACTCCCAGGATGTACCAAATGATCTGATAGGTGCGGAAAATCGCTTTCTTGGTATCATAGGCCTTTTGCGGAGATCCTGTTGCGATAGTCGGCTTTACTGTTCTCGTTTGCTGCACAACCCGTTGTGTGGTGGTCGGTGTCGACACCGTTGTTACCTCCTGCACGTCTGTATTTTGTCCTGTCATATATGTATTCACCCCCTTTTATAGTGTTTTATCCGTATGAAACTCTTCGATTTTTGCTATGAGTTCGTTTACTTCGTAGTTGGATGTGTCAATATTGTGCTCCGCAAATGTCCGGAGCCCCTCGATAATCATCTGCACCCGGTGCGCTTTCTTTGTCTCCAGGTGACCGATGGTAATATCATTTTCCACAAACGTCCGGGATACAATCTGTAATGTAGCAAAAAAGGGTGATGACTGAATAAATACGTTCGAAATGTCTTTAATGTTCACGCTATGTGACTGCGAGGCCCACAATTGGCGGAAAATAAAGGTCACCCTGCTTTCTTCAACCTCTATGGTATTGGGGAATAACGTCCACGGGAACAGGGAGGAAATGCGTATAATGCACCTGTTTGATTTTTTGATAAGATTACTGATCGTTTGCTTGTCCTCTTCTTTTTTTGTCGCTTTCTGTATCATCTGCTCATCTTTGCCCTCGTCCCGGAGCGCCTGATCCGTGAGTCTGGGGATTGCCCGCGCAACTGTACCGACGGGTGCGGGCTTCGCCGCCTGCGCAGAGGCAGCAATGCGCCTATAGAGAGTTTGCGGTATGGTTTTTAGGGTGTTTATGTCCATAAAACTGTCTAAATCTCCTTTAGACAGACCTATGCACGTAAATCAAAATGAATTCGTTACTGTGGTATAACAAGATGAATGTTCTTGTCTCTTCCTTCTTCAATCTTTGGAGCGTATGCGTCCAGCGCATGCTCAACGACTTCTGATATCGTAAATCCCTCCAGCGCTCCCCGGACTTTAGCCCGTTTCACAAGCATAGGATCAACAAAAGCGGTAAGTCTTACTTTTGAATCTTTTGTCATAGTAAACACACTATACACTTTTTACAATTATTTGTCAAACTACATATAGTTGCATAAGTTGTATAACCTGTTTTCCAAAAAATTGTCAGATAGACTATACTAGGGATATGACATCCAGCAAAATCATTACCGCGGAAGAAGCAAAATCCACCGGTGAACAGTTGGGTATTCGTTGGGACAAGTTTGACATTAATCAATTTACCATGGGAATGAACGTAGAATTGGAACACGGCTCGGTCAATCCCCTGACAAATGTCACAAATGATGATTTATTGCTGACGGGCAAAATTGCGCTTGCGCATCTCAATGAATTTTCCGATTACTACACCCGTTTACTGAAAATGGAAAAGGAGGCCGAGGCCATATGATTACACTTATTCTGATCTTACTTGTCGGCGGCATCTTTGTGTATCTCGCACAGAATAATTTAGCGCCGGTAACGCTGCGCCTGAGCTCGACCGTCATTACAAATATTCCGCTCTTTTATGTCATTATCGGCTCTCTGTTGACGGGGCTTATTCTGGCCTATCTTATTCACCTGGTCAACGCAATTTTCGTCGCTTTTTCCATGCACGGGAAGGATACGAAAATAAAAAAGGGAAAAAGTGAAATTGTGAATCTGACCAAGCGAATTCATCAGCTGGAGCTGGAAAACGAGCGTCTTAAAAATAACTCCGCGGAGGACGAGCCTCAGGATACAAATGCACTGTGACATCACTACTTGCTAAGGCGTACAAATCGTTACATCTGCCCAAGGGTGTACAGCTCTTCGTTATGCGTTTCTTCCAAAGTCAATTTCTGGTCGGAGTTACCGGGGTTATTTTTAATGAAAAAAATGAAGTACTGCTGTTTAAGCATACGTACCGGCAGCACTCCTGGAGCCTGCCGGGTGGGTATATGAAATCCGGCGAGCACCCGGCCGAAGCACTTGAGCGGGAAATTAATGAAGAGTCTCAGCTTATTGTAAGCGTCGACACGCAGCTCAAGACCCGCACGGACCGCACGGGCTCCCGACTGGACATGTGTTACACGGGCGTATTTATCGGGGGCGAGTTTACTCCAAGCCGGGAGGTATCTGAATACGGGTTTTTTTCGCAGGACACCATGCCATTACTGCGAAGTAATCAGGTTGTTTTAATAGAAGCAGCTCTGCGGCAAAAAAAATTAAAACCTACCATCTGAGAAAATATATATAAGCGAAAAACAACGCGAGGAGTAAAAATCCTGCATATTTCGGAATGACTTTCCCCTTGTTTACCACGACCACTACAGCAAATGCCAACGTTGCCATAATAAGCATGACTGTTTCGTAAACGGTGATGAACTTCCAGGAAGAAAAAAGAAGGACTATGCCCCCGATAAGTGCAAGATTGTAGATGTTGCTTCCAATGAGGTTTCCGATAGTAATTTTTTCCTCTCCGTCTTTCTCGCTGAATATGGTAGTCAGAAGCTCCGGGAATGAGGTGACTATGGCAGTAATTGATAAACCGAGAATGGTAGTTGATAGTCCCAAAAGCAGTGACAGATGTTCCACGGAACTTACCGTGATAACACCGCCGGCAACAACACCAACAAGGGCACCTGTTAATTTACTCACATCACCCGCTGAAAACCGTATGTTTTTTCTTTTGGTAAACAGCTTAGCGTCCTCGTGTTTCCTGCCGCTGACTCCCCATGCGTATTCGTTAATTGTCACTAGGAAAGCGCCGCCAAGTAAAATGCATCCGGCGATAAAACTTGAAATTCCCGTTGCATACATAAGTAAAAATAGTCCGGTTATGCCGGTCATTATGTAAATATTCCGTTGAGTTTTTGTCGTACCCACGCGTATTTTTCCGGCCAATATGCCCACCCCCAAAACCAAAAATACATTTGCGATGTTTGACCCGATAAGATTCCCTATTGCCAACCCCATGTCGCCCCGTGCCGCGGCAATGGTAGAAACCGTGAGTTCGGGGAGCGATGTTCCTATAGAGACAACCGTCAGCCCGATGATCAACGGGGAAAGTTTAAGCGAAATGGATATTCGCTCGGCCTGCTTTATAAATACCTGCGTGGAAACAAGGAGCACTATTGCTCCGATGACAAGCAAGGTAACGGACAATTCCATATATCCATTATATGAGGAGCGGTTGAGAAATTACCAGACAGATAAACGGGGCTACAGGAATGTAGAGCCTACTATTTTACAAAATCGTACTTGCATTTCTAACGGTAATATGGTATAGATAAATTAATAGGCTATACCATATTAAACATATACTATGTTATTGGATGCACAGCTTGTATTTCGAATAGACGAAAAACTAAAAAAACTCAATTCCCTGCGTCCATTGTCGCCGTCAGTCGTATCAAAATTAAAACAACAGTTTGCTATCGACATGACGTATAACTCCAATGCGATTGAGGGAAACTCACTTACCCTCAAGGAAACCGCATGGGTTATACAAGATGGTCTTACCATCAAAGGAAAACCGCTCAAAGACCATTTGGAAGCCAGAGATCATTATGAGGCACTGGAATTTCTCTATGAAACCATCGAACACAACAAACAACAGACGATTTCTGAGGTCTTCATTCGAACATTACATCAACTTGTTGTTCGTGAGACCCAACGAGAAGAAGCAGGAAAGTACAGATCAGTTAACGTCGTGATTACTGGATCAGATCACACACCGCCTGATGTAAATGAGGTTTCCGTAAAAATGCGTGATTTTATACAATGGATAAAAAATAATCAGAAAAAGCTCCACCCTATCGAGCTTGCCGCACTCATACACCATAAAATGGTGTATGTCCACCCATTTATTGATGGGAACGGCCGTACTGCCAGACTCGTCATGAACCTTACGTTGATGCACGAAGGCTATCCGCTTGTTGTCGTCCTCAAAAACGATAGAGGAAAATATTATCGCGCGCTTTCACAAGCAGATAACGACATATATGGGCCACTCATACGGTTTATTGCTCAGGCGGTCGAACGGTCACTCGATATGTATCTCAAGATATTGCTTCCCGCCAAAACAAATAAGCAAAAGTTTGTTTCATTATCAGCCCTAGCCCGCGAAACGCCGTATTCTAAAAAGTATCTCAACTTACTTGCGCGACTGGGCAAAATAGAAGCCCATAAAGAAAAACGGATTTGGGTGACTACAAAAGAAGCGATAGAACGGTATATACAAAATCGTCTAAGAAAACGAAACCTGTAAATCAAAAATTGTCAATATAATGGTAAACAATTGCGGGGGCTACAGGAACTTAGAACCTATTATCTTCCATGACATAAGACCGTATTGCTTTTTTTTAAACTCCCAGCGGTAAACGTATTTTACTGCCATTTTTTATCGCCTATAAAGCCAACCGCATCGATATTCGGATCGGATAATTCAATTAAATCCAGGTCGGGACGATTAGGAAGTATTCGGGCGCCTTTGATTACCTTTCCTTCATGGAGCGATTGTTTTAGTTTTGCGTATTTCTCTGGCTCTAGATAGAAATCTAGATCCCCTACCTGGTTTTTGTTTGGATCTGGCTTCCGAATATAGAGAAAACTGTACATAGTCTTCGGAATATCACGCGTTTCTGAAATAACGATAGGCTCATGAAGTTTAAAGTATTTACCATAAACACATGATGATAAATCTGTTAATTCTGCTTGTAGCTTTTTAAGAAATGTAAACTCGTCATCATAATGACAGAATATTCCAATATTTCCAGCAACCGGTAAATAACGCCCCATTGATTGCATGCTTAAGGCATTGCAAGCTACATGAATATGTTTTAGTGCTTCTATCATTTGTGTCCTGTTCTGTATAGGACTAAATCGGTAGAGTTTCATAATTCTATTGTAACATACAAAAATAGCCCGTATGAACGGGCTAAAAGACTTATGTTGCGGGGGTTACAAGCCTGTCCGCCTTTGGCGGGAACTTAGAACCTATTATTTAACCTCAAATAGACCGATTTACGCGTCAATATAGGCTATTTTAAACCATATTAAGACCTGCTAGAATAGCTTGGTATAATCGAGTTATGTCTGAATACAAAGACTTTTATAAAAAAATCCAATTCAGTCTCCAGGATAAATATACCCCAACTGATTTAATTGGTCTTGCGGCAGTTATGCACGAGAATTTCCCTCATGTTGAATATGGCGGGGGCCGGTATAAAAAGTTAATTATCGAAAATCCCCCACAAAACATCAGTAAACCGAATGAATGGCAAGACCTCGTGCAAACCATCGTCTTCCCTGAATGGGATAGTTTTCACCCAAAGACAAAACAATCGGAGATCATCGTCCGTTTAGTTCCCACTATCTGGGATATTAAAAAAGGTGTACGAGTTGCTGGTAACGGTATGAATATAAATATCCCGGGAAAAGGTCCTGAATGCTGGATACGCGTAGCTTTTCTTGATGGGAATCAGGATGTTGCGTCCAAAGAACTGATATTGTTCAATATTGTCCATGAAATAGCGGAAATGGACTATTGGGTAAAAACATCACCTGATGAGACGAAAAAACACCTCCAAACTGTTAATGAGGCTGATCTATTAGCTAACGATCTCGATCAATATCATAATTTGGCTGATGAAAAAATAGCGAACGGACGGGCATTTCGCGCATTACAACGGAAATGGCCATCAGAGCACATCCGCTCATTCGTAGGTTCGCAGCAAGAAATTACTTAGTTGTTTTCGTAGGAAAAATTTGATGAGAAAAGTAAAATAGCCCGTATGAACGGGCTAAAAGACTTATGTTGCGGGGCCAGGAGTCGCGCCTGGTCTAGAAGATTATGAGCCTTCTGTGCTACTCTACACTACCCCGCGGTACGTAAATGTACAAAGCTTATTGTAGCAAGTTAATTGAGGCTGGTCAAACACAAAACTACGATGGGAATAGCGTTCACATGTTTACAATATCTCCACATCTGTTATTATTCGGCGATCATGGGTTTCAGGCAAGAAATTCTGCGGTTGGTCAATAGGGATCGGATCCCAAATGAAATACTCTTTCCCCACTACGGGAGAATTGGGGAAAATGACAAGGGTATAGAACCCGGTGTCTACACCGAAACCAATATTCCTCGCTGGGCGTGGGAAACAAACGAAGACATACGTGTGAAAACCGGTATGGCGCTTACGCTACATGAGGGAATTCAAAAATTGTTAGGATCCGAAAGTGTACAAGGCACTATTCCCCTGAGTGACGGGGTATCGATCTCTCAACAAGGTGTGAAATTTGAATATGTTGCCACCGTTGGAGAAGGGAAACATACGTGTGTGTGTCTGAAAGTAGAAAGAGCGGATCCGGGCGCGATGGTTGTGGCGATGAACAGGCTCGGATTAGCTAAATAATTTGACAATCCTCCACTCCTCTTTGATACAGTGAAAGAGGTATGAACGTTCGTAAACATACAAAGACAACGTCGGCTTCGCTCTTCTTCATCCTCGTTTTTATCGTCTGTAATCTCCTTCTTCTTGATTACGTAATCGTACGCACGTTCATACGTGAATCTTTCGTTTTGGGGGATGCAACGATGGCTGCTGTGGCAACCCAATGCCCAGCCGGATGCCTGACGGCAATCAACAAACTAGCAGGAACAACCGCTGGAGGGTCAACCGCCAAAGAGTACTATATTCCCCTGGGTACGGGAACAAACGCGACCAGTGAGTGGGTGGACGTGGTTGGTGCGTCTGCATATGTAGACACCGCACAGTATCCGCGTATCAAAAAAGTCATATTTGAGGCAACGGTTGCGGTCCCCACCGGAAATCAAACTGTGTATGTACGGCTATTTAATGCCACGGACAAACATCCGGTCTGGTTTTCCGAAGTCTCCATGAATACCACCGGCCCCAGCGCCCTCACTTCCTCGCCCATTACTCTGGACAAGGGGAACAAATTGTACCAGGTGCAGATGAAAACACAGCTCAAATTTACGGCCAACCTCTCTCAGGCGCGCATCCACATCACCACGTATTAATTGCCTTCGGGGCGCAATTTCGATAAAATAGGTGGATATAAGCCAGCGTAGCTCAGTGGTAGAGCAGTGTCTTCATAAGGCATTTGTCGCAGGTCCGATCCCTGCCGCTGGCACTAAAAATCTTCTTTTACTGGTTGAGGTAAACCCATTAGAGCCCGGAAAGCTGTCAGTTCTGATTCAACTCGCCGTGGTTCAATCTTATATCCTTCCATATCGCTATCGCTAAAACATGAGTGAAGGATCTGATTCTGTACTTCATCCCAATCTACACCATTCTTATCTACATGATCGGGCTTTTTTAAATGTCGGAATGTTACTTTAAAAAAATATTTTTGTGCTTCCCACTGATCTTTACGTTGAATTAGATCGTCCATTTGCACAAGTAAATTCACTATTTTTTGCTGCGTCGGCCTGCTGTCGTATAAATAACGCGTGCGGCGACGAATAGTTACCTGTTGGGCACGTTCATATGCCTCTATTTCCCATTCTTTTAAAGGCCTGACCATAGGTCGTCAGTATAGGCTAAAGGAGATTAAAAGAAAAGTCGCCACCACTGCTTCCAGGAGGGAATATCCGCTGGCGGTTGTCCCTGGGTGCCTCCAATGAGATTTGATTTGTCCAAAATCACTACGCTCTCCCTTTCTTTAACAAGGCCCAGCTTGTCCCGCGCAGCCCGCTCAATGAAGGCGGTACTTGTTGCTTCCCGGAGCGCAGCTTCCAGTCCCGCGCGCTTAGCCTGCTCCCGCACAAGTACCGCCCGCCGCTCCTCTACTATTCCCCGTTTTTGGGTAACGACCACCACAGACCGTATGACGCCTACCGCAATTATGAGGCAAATAAGCAAAAAAACCGCACGAAATAGCCTTGTCCGAAAAAATGTAAATCTTGTGTGTCCGTCCATAGTTGCTGCTTGCTAAATGGCGTTTTCCGTGATATTATAGGACTCTGCTACCTATTTTGGAACGTGCAAACGGCCCAAATATAGCTTCCTGCCGAATCAGACATTTTATGGCGCTTGATCTCAAATCAGCTCATACACAATTTATCCAGTATCTGGAGAGCCGCCGCCGTGCCCGCGCTACTATCGTAGCATACGGCAAAGACATCGAACAGGTTACGGCGTTTATCGCCAATATGGGCAAAAAGACGATTGGCGAGGTTAGTCGCGATGAGCTGGAGGCATTTCTCAAAAAGCTCGCCGCTGATAAATATACGCCCAAGTCCGTCTCCCGGAAGATTAATTCGATTAAGACCTTTTTCCGTTTCCTAAAGGCTTCCGGCGCCATCACTGTGGATCCGGCAATCGAAATTGCCCACCCCAAGTATGAAGTAAAGCCCCCGCGTATTTTGTCCAAAATTGAATACCGGGCGCTGCGGGATGCCTGCCGCGGCGATATCCGCATGTACGCAATCGTTGAACTATTTCTGCAAACCGGAATCCGCATCGGCGAACTAGCGACGCTTACCGTCACCGACGTTAAGGACGGAGAGCTCCATATCGCATCCCAGGAAGGCCATGCCCAGCGCGGAGTACCCTTGAACAAAGCCGCCAAAGAAGCGCTTGACCGCTATATGGCTATCCGGAGCACGTCCCAGGCTGGGAGCGACATCAGCAAGGCGCTCTTTATCACCAAAACCGGCCGGCCCCTCCTCATCCGCAATATCCGCACGGCAATCGACCGGTATTTCCGTATCGCCGGAATAGAAGGGGCGAAGGTCAATGACCTCCGGCACACATTTATCGCCCATCATCTGATGGCGGGGACCCCGATTACGACGCTATCCAAATTAGTCGGCCACAAACGCCTCTCCACAACCGAGCGGTATCTGGAGCTCATCAAGGACAAAGCCGGCGAGAGTGTTAAACTCGAAGAGCTATAATGCTATAATCTACTTCGTGACAAAATACGAAGCTCCCCATCAAAAAATTCCTGAATCTGAAGTTGAAGAAAAATACGATAAACAAAACGAAAAAATAAAGCGAAAAAAGTGCTGGTTCCACGACATGCATGTCTTTTTGGGAAACCACGACCACAGCAAAATCAATGGGAGGCCTCATCACATAACGCCATGGATAGCCGGCCTCATCAGCGGCATAGGCAATCGCAGACGATAATTATGCTTGCCCCGCTCACGGCGCGCGCAGTACAATACGCTCATGGACAAAGCATACGATCCGAAAGCGGTCGAGGGGAAAATCTACTCCATGTGGGAATCCGGCGGCTATTTCACTCCGAAGATTGATAAAAAGAAAAAACCCTATTCTATTCTTCTCCCCCTCCCTAATGCCAACGACCCCATGCACATGGGACATGCGATGTTTGTGATAGAGGATATTCTCATCCGACACCACCGCATGAAAGGCGACCCGACCCTGTGGCTTCCCGGCGGGGATCACGCTGGTATCGAAACGCAGTACGTATTTGAAAAAAAACTGGCGAAAGACGGCAAAAGCCGGTTTCAATTCGACCGCGATACGCTCTACCGGATGATCGCGGAATTTGTTGAGCAAAACAAAACGGTGAACCGCGATCAGATGAAGCGGCTCGGGTTTTCCCTTGACTGGACGCGCTATCATTATTCACTGGAACCGGAAATTGTCGCCACGGTTCTGGATACGTTTCGCGCGATGCACAAAGACAAACTTGTCTATCGCGACTCCAGGCTCGTCAACTACTGCACCCGCGACGGCACGAGTTTTTCCGATCTTGAGGTGAAGCATGTAGAGCGGACGGATCCGTTGTACTACATGAAATACGGACCGTTTGTCCTAGCCACTACCCGGCCGGAAACAAAATTCGGCGACACCGCCGTGGCGGTGAATCCCCGTGACAAACGCTATACGAAGTGGGTCGGAAAAGAAATTGAGGTCGAAGGGCTCGCGGGAAAATTTAGGGTGGTCGTGGTAGCCGATGACGTCATTGACCCGACATTCGGCACGGGCATTGCAAAAGTAACACCTGCTCATGATTTTACCGACTGGGAAATTGCCAAGCGGCACAATCTTCCCGCCAAACAGGTCATCGGATTTGACGGACGCATGACCGATGCAGCCGGCCCCTATGCAGGCATGAAAGTGGGCACCGCACGCGAACAAATCGTGAGGGGTTTAGAATCGCGCGGGCTCATGGACCATATTGATACGAACTATGTCCATACGGTGGCAACCTGTTATAAATGCGGCAGCGTTCTGGAACCGCTTCCCATCCCCCAGTGGTACGTAAAAACTAAGTCATTAGCAACACAAGCAATAAAAGCAGTAAAAGAGGGAAAAACGAAGATTATTCCAAAAAAACGCTTTGAAAAAATGTACTTTGACTGGATGGAAAATATTCTTGACTGGAATATCAGCCGCCAGATTGTGTGGGGCCCGCGGATTCCCGTGTGGTATTGTCTCGACTGTAATCCTGCTGTCACACTGTCATTTCTTTCAAAAGACGACCAAAAAATAACCGGGTCCTACGGCGATATTTGCACCAATCACTCATTTGAGGAAATCCGTGACGGGCTGCAGTCGCTTTCCGCCCCGCTTGAAGCCACATACACCCTTACGGAGGGAACGTGTAAAACATGCAGGGGTACGCATATCCTGCAGGAAACAGACACGTTTGACACATGGTTTCTTTCCAGCCAATGGCCGTTGACCACTCTTGGATTCCCGAATGGCGAGGATTTCAACTATTTTTACCCAACGAGTGTCCTGGACACCATGTGGGACATCCTCTTTTTCTGGGTAGCCCGCATGATGATGATGGGTCTTTACCGCACTAAAAAAGTACCGTTTGAAATTATTCACCTCCATAGTCGGGTCGTCGATGCCAAAGGACAAAAAATGAGTAAAAGCCGCGGCAATGTCGTCAACCCCCTTAAAATGGTCGATCAATACGGCGCTGATGCCCTCAGATTTACGCTTGTTTTCGGAGCCGCTCCGGGAAGTGATATTGCCGTCTCAGAAGACAAAATCCGCGGCATGCGGAATTTTGCCAATAAACTCTGGAATATCGGCCGGTTTGTCCTCATGAATTTTGAATCAGCTGGGAAAGAAATTCCTTTCTATAACAAGAATATGACACTCAGCAATCCCGAAGACAACAAAATTATTGCAGCGCTTAACAAGCTAATTGCATCCGTCACAAAAGATATTGAGCGGTACCGATTCTCCGATGCAGCACAAGCGCTCTACGAATTTGCGTGGCATACCGTTGCCGATATGTACCTCGAAAAAAATAAGGAACGGTTTAAAACCGGTGATGCAGAATCGCTTGCGGTTTTGCGGCATGTATGTCTCACATTATTAAAATTACTTCATCCGTTTATGCCGTTTGTGACGGAAAAGATTTGGGGTAAAATGCCAAAGAAATACGACAAGCCTCTTATTATTTCCTCCTGGCCGGATTAAAATCCCGAGGTGGTCGCCGGTGACGGAGCGGCTGTAGCAATCGTGGGAGTGGTGATAATCGGAGTCACCTGCGGTGTAGCCGGCGGTGCCGCGGGCATCATGAGTGTTCCCACAATTTGATCAAACAGAGTGTCATCAGTAGTAAAATCTGCCGTAATACCTGCCGGCGTGAAATGATTAATCTCCAGGGAAAGTGTCGGGGTAACTTCTATCATGTAGCCGCGCATCCGGCTAAATCCGTATCCTGCAACAGTTTTGCCGGTGAATAAACCGGTAAACAGTTTCGCTTTGTGGCCCTCAACGGTCGTATCCGTGCTGGTAAAAACAACTCCTCCCCCATCTGAAATGGCGCTCCCGCGGTGATCAGCAAGAAGTTGCCCTGCTCCGCGCGGGGCGACAGTGAATCGCGTGCCGCCCGGTAAATACGTGCCTTGTGACATGCAGCTCGTCGTATCACAAATGGGCGCAAGGACATCTGCCGGAAGCTTAAAGGATATGCCGTCAATCAGCAATTTGGTCGCGCTACTTGTTACCTGGTAGGTCGTCCATGCAGCAAATGGGTCAGTCGGAGTCGGTGTCGCTAACAGTGTTGGCGTCGCGCTGGGTGTTTGAGTAAACGTAGACAATCCGCCGGGCAAGTATTGCCGGATAAAGCTCGACAGCCAGATGCCCAATCCAAATAGTCCGACAAAAAGAATAAGGGCGCCGATGAATGATCCTGACGATTTTTTCGGGGGCGGGGGGGGTGTATTCATCGGAATTTCCGGTGTTTCTTCTATGGGAATGGGTGGAGTTACCGGAGCAGTCGCCGGCGGGTTTGACGGACCGTACAAATTTTCAGGAGTTATCGGATCAGTCATATAACCATTGTTTCATGAGAAATCCGGCGTGTCAATGAAAAAAACAGTCTGATGTTATGCCCGCTCTACGTATGCACCCGTTTCAGGGTCTATGGCGATGGTTTCCCCTTCGCGGATAAACAGAGGCACAGTGACGACGGCGCCGGTCTCCACAACAACGGTTTTGGTGGCGCCCGATACCGTATTTCCGCGGGCTCCGTCAGTGGCTTCGGTTACCTTGAGCCGTACTTTTTTAGGGAACCGGAGACCGACCGCCTCGTCTCCGTTAACAAGTATCTGATACACATCATTGGGTTTTAAATAATTGACGTAATTCCCAAGCATCGCGGAAGAGATATTGAATTGTTCATAGGAAGTGTTGTCCATAAATACATAATTATCCCCTTCTTTGTAGAGGTACTGCATTTCCCGGGTGGCAACCGGCACTTCGGTCACGGATTCGCCGGATTTGTAGGTAAACTCCTGTACTTTTCCGGTTTTAAGGGACTTGAGCCGCGTCCGCACGAAGGCGCTCCCCTTGCCTGGATTGACATGCTGAAACTCCACAATCTGGTGCGGCTCGCCTTTAAACTCGACGAACGTGCTTTTGGTGAAATCTGCGGTTGATATCGTACCCATGAAACAGATTATCTCATAAGAAAAATGTGCTTTCAAGATATAGGATTATATTTTCATTGACAATACAATCCAAACCATGTATTGTCACACTCATGAATCCGGAGAAAATCCACAAAAAAAATATTGATTTTTTGATACAGTCTTCTCGGCGGGACCTTACAGAATGGTTACTTAAAGGAGAAAATCTTTCACCTATTCAATACAAAGACGACCGCTCATCACCTTTACTTCTTTCAAATACGTTACAAGATATAACGGTGTTTCGTCGACCATTGATTATCGAAAAGGTAAACGGCGCAGTGTGTGATGCCATTTTGGAATGGCAACCGGAAGTTCAAGGAAATGAAATTTTAGGTGACCTCGCGTATCTTGCTGCGCTTACGAGAAATACCAATGCTCTTTCTGACTTAATTCATCACGTTGACAATCACACGATTATTCCTTCAAAACCAGACGACAACACGGAATCTGTTGTTATTGCAGTCATCGGCGGATTTGCACCCGACGCTCGCGCAGAAGAAGCTTTACGACGCTGGTGGGACGATGATACATTTAATTGGCAATACAAAGCTATTCTTTTCACCGGTTTGCTTGCATGCAATCATAGAAATATAACAGAGCTCCTGCCCTCATTCCTGTCTATACTCACCGATCACTCTGATTATTTTCGAGTAGATTATGTAACCGCAGAGGCTGCCCGTATTATCGGGCCGGATGAGCTGGAAAAAGCTTTAAAACCCTTTAATAATGAGGCCGCATTGCATCTCAGGTCCTATATTCCGATGGTAAGAGAATTGGCGTCTACACCCGATGAAGGTTGAATTCTTCGCCTGCCGGAAAAAATAGCGTGTCAGCGATACTGGTGGTATCCGCCAAAAGCATCACAAGGCGATCTACTCCCACAGCAATACCGCTGCATTTCGGTAATCCGACCTTTAATGCTTCGATAAAATCGTTGTCATAATCGTATGCGGTTTTCCCCAATCTCTTAATCTCTTTCATTTGAAAATCGAACCGATGTTCGCTTTCTACCGGATCTGTTAGCTCACCATAGCAGTCGCCGAGCTCAAGACCTGCAATATAAAACTCGAATCGCTCTGCGTAGCGCGTATCCTTTTTTAATTGCGCAAGGGCAGCAACAGCAGCAGGAAAATCATAAAGGATCGTTGGTTTACCATGTCCCAGCTTTCGCTCCACCTCATTCAAAAATATTTGATTATACAATTCTTCCCACGTATTATTTTTCTCCACCTTGTAGCCTTTGTTGATCGCTACCCTCCTCGCCGTGTCCATATCAAAAAATTCATTAAAATTGACGTTGGCGTATTTTTTGAATGCGTCCGCCACGGTGATTCGTTCCCATGGCGGCGTAAGATTAATTTTTTGCTTTTGATAGATCAGTGTAGTGCCGCCGGCAAGCGCCAGAAGCAACTTCTCACAGTCCTTCATGATGTCGAAATAATCCGCGTTCACGCGATACCATTCCAGAACGGTAAATTCCGGATTATGAAGCTTTCCCTGCGTTTCCATGTTTCTAAACGCCTTCGTGAGACTGTAACAGTCTCCCAGTCCCGCAACCATGAGCTTTTTCAGCGCTACTTCCGGAGATGTTGACAGATATGCTTTCGTCGGTTTCCGGTTCCGGTCAAGAAGGGTGGTTTCAAATACATCAAGGTAGCTCTCTGCAGGCGGGTGCGGGATGAGAATCGGTGTTTCTATTTCATGAAACGATTCTTTCTCAAAATAAGACCGTATAGTGCGGATCACCTTTTCGCGGACAAAATATCTGTCCCACAATGCGGGGCTCTCATGGATTTTTTTCCACGTCTTCATCGGCGGCGGGATTTCTTATCTTTGAATGCTTTAACCACAAAGAGAAGATAAAGAATTTCTGCAATCCCCGCGGTGTGTACCAGTAAAAAAAAGATAAACCACCATTTTTCATCTCGCTTTGCTGCATGCCAAAGGGCAAATCCGGTCCAAAACACAGACCACACCGCAAGGGGAATAATCCATGTGCCCATTCCCCAACTCCCCATCCACGAATAGGCAAACGGACGGCTATTTCCCAGGTACCACGGCATCATACTTATTCCTCCTTTATCTGTATAGATTGTAGCACAGTCGGCGCAACGGGTTTTGAAGTTTCCCCCATCCCGTTAGTAGTTACGGGGCTACCCGCAATTGCGTCAAGGGTCGCAAGGCTTGCAGAGTCAGCCGGATCAATCGTGCCGAAAATGACGTAATTTTTGGGTAATGGATAATCCGCGTGCATGATAAAAAACTGGCTTCCGTTGGTGTTGGGGCCGCCGTTGGCCATAGCAATCGTGCCGCGCGTGTAGTCACGGGTAATGCGCTCATCGGCAAAGCGGTACCCGGGGCCGCCGGTGCCGTTCCCGTCGGGGTCCCCGCCCTGGATCATAAATCCCTTGATAATTCTGTGAAAAATCGTGTTGTTGTAAAAGCCCGCACGCGCCAAAAAGACAAAGTTATTGACGGTGACGGGTGTTTCTTTGGCAAACAATTTCACCCGCATCGCGCCTTTATCTGTGGTCAGCTCAGCCGTGTAAGCAAGATTTGCGTCGATGCCCATAGCCGGTGCCGCGGCATACCGCTTTGGGGCAGATGTCTGAGTTGGTGTTGGAGATGACTGCATAACTTCCAGCGGCGTGGTCGTCTGCGTTTGATACCATACCCCGCCCACAATGACTGCAAACAGCGCGCCTGCAACAATATATACTTTATTCATCGTTTACAAAAATCTGAGCACGTTGACCTTCGCCTTCAAATCCGTAAACCAAGGCTGGAGCTTCTCGTTTATTTTCTCCGAAAGAATTGCCTGACGGGCCTCCTCTTTCATCCCCGCCTCGTCCGTTGCCGTCAGGACCGCTCCTGAGGTGGCGATAAAATTTGCAATGTCGCCGTCCGTAATTGTTATATCCTTTCCCAATAGTTTTTCCACCGTCATCTGAAGCCTCAATTGGCTGTCAAAGTCGGCGCGGGTCATCCCCTGATATGCCAGAAGCTGATCAATCGTCATCCCGCCGCCCAGACTGTCAACAAGGGCTTTAGTTTTTACGTCAATCTCTTCCTGCGTTATGGACACGCCTGCTTTCCGGGCCTCGCCGGCTATAATCATCTCGCTGATCATGCCGTCAAGCGTTTGTTTGCCGAAACGCGACACAAGTACGCTGTTGAGCTGGAAGCGGAAAATAGGCTTGCCGTCAACAATTGCGGCGATAAATATTCCCTTGTTGGCCACAAATAGTCCAACCAAGGCAACCACAAGGATTATGAGCGCAAGGCGCGCCATAGGCCTGCGCGGTTTGGAAAATCCCGCAGACGGCGGAAATAATTGTTCGGTTTTGGTATCAATCATTTCGTGAACCACCGGGGAGGTTTTTACTTTCATTTGGCGTTTCTTCTTTTGTGGCATATGATCTCCTTTGTGTGATAACAATAATGTGGCAAGGATACCACAGGAACTGAAAAGCCGCAAGGATTACGCGCGTTTCGACGGACAATACGCCCGTATGACGCAGGAGGCGCAGTCAGGGCGCAGAGCGCGGCAACATGCGCGGCCGTGTTCAATCAACAAATAGGTAAGGCAAAACCAGTTTTTTTTGGGAATGACCGCCATAAGCTCCGTCTCAATTTTCTCCGGATCGGCAAGATCAGGATTCACCAGGTGCAGCCGGCGGCTAAGCCGGCGCACGTGCGTATCAACCGCGATCCCGACAACCACACCGTAGGCATTCCCCAACACCACATTTGCGGTTTTACGGCCGACTCCCGGAAGCATAAGCAGTTCCTGCATTGTTTTGGGAACTCCCCCGCGGAAGTGCTCGCCAACGATGCGGGCCGCGCCGAGAATATTTTTCGCTTTATTGTGGTAAAACCCCGTCGGGCGAATATCTCTCTCAAATTCGCGGATGTCTGCCCGGATATAGTCATCAAGGGTTTTATACTTGGCAAACAGCCTTGTCGTCACACTGTTTACCCGCGCGTCCGTGCACTGGGCCGAAAGCTGGACGGCAACCAAAAGCTCCCATGGGGTTTTCCAGTTGGTGAGGGCAATGCCTGCCTTGGGATACGTTTTTTTCAGAATCCTGAGAATAGTGCTTGCACTTTCCTGCATACCTTCTTACAATCATATCACATGACTATAAGGCTTAAATTCCCGCACATTCCCCGAATTATCTCCGCACGCATCATATCCGTATCCCTGTGGGGTCTGCTTATCAGCCTCATTAGCCTCAATGTGCGCGTGTACCCAAAAACGGTGTTTGCCTTACCGACAAGCTTGGCGGATCACCGGGCACTGGCTGACTATCTCTGGGTCCACGGATCCCGCGAAGCTGCCAAGCGCGAACTAGGTATCGCGCAGGAACTGTATCCTGATTCCGCCGATGTACTTGGGACAACAACGTGGGAACAGGAGCCTGCCCGTACTGACGAGCTCATTGCCTATTGGAAGCACATTGCGGTTAGCCGCCCGGACTACCGCGATGCCTATGTCCAGCTTGCCGCCCTTTCCTATTCCCGGGGAGAATTGGCAGCGGCCAAGTCATATCTTGATATGGCACGGACTCTTGATCCGAACGGGGGGTCCCTCACTACGCTCGAAGAATTTATCGCCAAACAATTGAAGTAATACTCAGGATTTCTTTTCTTCCGCTTTTGCTGCCTCTGCAGGTGCCGCTTCCGCTTTTGCTTCCGCCGGGGCTTCTTCAGCCGCACCGGTTGCTGCAGCAGCCTCCTCTGCTTTGGCTGCTGCGGCAGCTGCTTCTTCTGCTGCTGCTGCTTCTGCTTCTTTACTGACAAGAGGCGCAACGCGCACGATTCCCTGAGTGGAATCCGTAAGGATGACAACGCCCTGAGGCGCGGGTATATCCTTCACTTTGATTTCCTGACCAACCTCGGCAAGCACGGACACATCCACAAGTATTTTCTCCGGTAAATCCGTGGGAAGTGCTTCCACTTCTATCTCATCCACAAGGGTGAGTAGTACACCTGTCTTGGTCGTGGCAGCCGGCGCCTCTCCGGTTATTTCAAGGGGTACATTCGTCTTCACTTTTTGTTTCAGGTCTACCTGGTAAAATTCAACATGCAGAATATTCCGTTTCACCGGATGCTTTTGTACCGTATGAATAAGAACGGGGCGGATATCTCCGTCAATGGAAAGCTCAATAAGACCGGTCTCCCCCGCCGCCTGAAAGACACTGGTAAACGCTTCCGTCGGGACGGATATGGATATGCTTTTTACCTTGTTTCCGTACACCGTCGCAGGAATCTTCCCCTGGACACGCAGAGTTTTCACCTTGCGGCCGACAAGGTCCCGTTTTTGAGCGCTTAATGAATGTTTTTTCATATAACAGAAATTATCGTATCAAACGAACGCGCGTGAGCTCGTCACGCGTAAGAATTGTATTGTACTCGAGTTGGCCGGGATTTGCAACGAAATCCTGCCCGCCCCCTGTCCTCTCTTCCAGAATTCCGGCGGTCCACTGTGCAGGATACCGGATGGTCGTATGCACGGGGGTATCTGTTACTCCCGGTTGTTTTTGATTATATACGTCAAGGGTCGTTCCTTCCGGACCAAACCGAAGCGGCGCGTCTTTGGTATAAGTAATGGTGATCTTCTTTTGTGTAGCCGCCGGAATATCGACTGCCACACCGAGCGTAAAGTTTCCGGACACACTGTCGCTTTTTTCAACATACGGAGGGCTTATGCTCTTGGTTCCCGTACGGCTTACCACGCTCTCCCCGTCTATCAAAACCTGACCCACCAAAGAGCGCGGCGGAAGAATAAACCGTATGTATGTTCTGTACGGCATGCCCTGCTCGCCGGCGGGGCTGCCGCTGCGGATGGTCACGCTATACGATTCGCTTACGGCAGCATCAGTGGTTATCAAAATCTCCCGGTCAATAGTCCGCGTAATAAACGAATTCACTTTGTTTACCCCCAGGTTCGCTTCAACCATAGCCATCGCATGAAACATGCATGTGGCGGGGTCAACTCCGGTGCATCCGCCGGCAGAGGGCACACCGCCTGCCCACCCGTAGTGTCCAATTAGGGACTGTGCCTCCGGGTCCTCAAACATCATTAAAAAGTCGTGCGCCCGCAGCGCCATAGTGAGTGCGCGGAATAGCTTGGTCGTATTTACATCTTTTCCCGATGTAATTTTGGTTATCAGTGTTCTGGTCAGGCTTCCCAAGAAATCTTTTTTTTGCGTAGACCCCGGGAAAAAATCGTTCTGAGTATAATACAGTGCCTTGCCGTAAAAATTGTCTGCACTTATCCGCTCATTGTAATCGGTAAGTTCCAATGGGCCGGTTGCCTTCAGAAGTTCAATAATAAACGGTGTGCTCAGGGCAAACACGCCGTCAACCTTTTTTCCGCTTTCTTTTTCAAAAAACCAGCGCGCACGGGTGGCGCTTGAGGGGAAATCCGGATCCCAGTTGGAATCCCGTAAATACCAATGCTCCTGACCCAACAACTCGCGGATTGGCAGCGGCGGATCGACGTGTCCCTTGAGCTGACCGTCATACGTATAGACATCCTGTATCTCCAGATTTGTGAGTCTCCCGCTCTCAAAAGATGCAAGTGCCACGCTTCCGATAAAGCCGCCGGTTGGCCGCAGCTCCATGCTGTTTTGCAGAAGGATAAGGTACGTTTTCGGCTCGCGGAAACCCGCAAGACGCAAAAACAAAGACAACAGCTTGTCCGTGTCCGATGCCGACTCCCGAAGCGCGGAGAGCTCCCCTACCGCGCGGGATCCCTGCTGGGCAAAAAGTGATATCGTAAATGGAAATGTCCGATCATGCAGCAGCTGAGCAAGCTCTGCCTGTGTAAGCCCAAGCATATTCCCCACCCACGCAAGTGAATTGCGCAGGGCAGTGATATCCGAGGCCGGCGTCGTCCCCGTACTTGTAACGTCTACTTGATTCAACAGTCCTGCGGCAACACTCATGGCGGTTCCTGAGAGTGATGCAATTCCCTCTATGGCCGACTGTGCGTCGGACAAACACGAAAGGAGCCGTTCCTGCCCGCGCACTAAATCCTGATATTTTATAACAGTAAGCGGCCACGCGGCCACGCTAAGTATTGCCTTTGCCTGTTTATTCCAATACGAAGAAACGCCTGCATATTTTTGTGCGGCGTCGGCGTGACCACCGGCAAGAGATCTGGCAGAAAACACAATGCTTGCCCCGGATGCAGCAAGGCTCATCAAATACCAGAGGAGTGGAATAACTATGACACCGGCGGCAATAATCATTGCCCCCAGAAATTGCCGGATTTTTTTATGCCGGCGGTGTTTCCCTTTGTTTGCCGGAGAAGATGAACTATTTTTTCCAAATACATCGGCGATAATCGTCTCAATGCGGTCGGTATCCTGTGTCTCCCGTTCCTTCGCATGGCTGACGTGTATTTCGCGTTTTGAAACCGCACTTTCTTCATCCGCGGCATTATCAACGGGTAATTTTCGGCTTGTTGCGCGCCGGCGCATATCCAATACGTTTTTATCACCGATAAAAAAATATTCAAACATGTCCGTCACTTGTGACGGGGTAAGGGGCACGGGGTCGGTAAAAATAATTTTGCCGAGTTGTCCTTCTGCGGGCGCCCAATCAATATCGTTGTCTACTATAATCCCCAGACGCTTTGATGCAGATTTTTCTTTCCGTAAAAAAATTTCTTTCACAAATTCGGTGTCGCCGCACACGATATGATACATCGGCAAACTATCCGGTTGTCTGTTGACCGCTACTTCAACGCCGTGCGTCTCCAAGTATTCCCGTATCGGTAATATATAGGATGTGTCCTGCGCATCAAGGTGCGCTAGCGCTAGCGATGAAGAATCCGAATCAGTTGGTGCACCATAGGCAGTAGTCATACAATTGGAAGAAAATGTGTGTTTGTATTATGGCAAAAAGCATCTCCGAAAACAACCTGCGACATTATGCGATTTATACATACAACAGTATCAAGGATACATGAGGGTACCGCTCTTATTCATCAAGAGCGAGATTTACGAAGTAATCCGCGCGGCGGTTTTGTTCTCTGGGGATGGCGGTATAGGAAATAGATCCTCCGACCTCCTGTTCCAAAATCCGTATTTCCATGGCAAGCCCTCGGAGTCTTGCGTCTTTAATTTTAAACAGCCCGTTGAGTTGATTTACCACCAGTGTCGAGTCCAAATAAAATTGGGTTTGGGAAATATCTTTTTCTTTAATTTTTCGCAGCGCTTCCAACACCGCGGTGTATTCTGCAACATTATTCGTCGTCTCCCCTATTCTCTTGCCAAATTCAATTTTTGTTTCATGTCTCTTGTCGCTTGTCTCTTCTTCAATAACTACCCCAATCGCCGCCGGACCCGGGTTACCCCGTGCTCCCCCATCAGTATGTATAATTAATTTCATAGATTTTTAAAGCCGGCACGCAGCTCGCGCGCGCTTAGCGCTAGTACCAGTCCCTCCCCTACGACCGTCATCCATGCGGCCGCCATATATCCGTACGTCGGAACAAATACTATATTACCAAAAATATTTACCGCCATGGAAATTCCGTAAATCATCATCAGCATTTTTTGTTTTTTGAGTGCGATGAGTGCCCACATGGTTGCACTTGTTACGAAAAAAAACGGCAGCCCGAGCGCCAGTACCCGCAGCGCCCAAACGCTTGAAGCAAAATCATTTTTTATGTATACCAGAAATGGGGCCATAAACCAAATTGCTGCAAGAAAAAAAAGAGAGGAACCAAATAAAAACAGGGCAGACTGGGAAAAAAATCTTTTGATCTTTTGTTGATCACGCACCATAAACGGGTATACCGCGTTCATAAAAAAAGTGGGGAATACGATAACCACCTCAAATACTTTGTATGCCAATCCGTAAATGCCTACGTCGCTTGTTGAACGCGTCAGCGTGATGATGATGCTGTCTGCCCGAAAATATACAAGATTAAAAAGAAGTGTCGCCGCCAGGGGAATAGAGGGGATGACCATGTTACGGACGCCCAGGGCCGACACCCGCCAGGAAAACGGTTTCCCTAGGTAATGCGCACCCACCATGGCTACGGCAGATGTGATTATCGATCCGATAAGCAGCGCCTCAATAGCCGGTACAATTCCCGATGCGCCTACAACAGAATAAAAAATATACACGAGAACAACAGAGCTTGTTGCCCCCGCAAGTATTGCCCATGACGCCAGATCATACCGCAGATGTTTTTGAAACATAGCGTTTGCGGTCGTCACCCACGATTGAAGGAGAATGGTGGGGGAAAACAAGAGGATGCCGAGTTTAACCGTTGGCGTATATCCTGCGCTGCCCGTCCCCGGAAGCAATACAAGTATGAGAAGGGCAATAACCATGAGGATGGTGCTTCCGATGGTGCGGATATACCAAAGGGTCGGATAACTTGCGGGGTCATCCGCCCGCTGGAGAAATATTGCGTTCATCCCGAAGTCCGCGACTAAATAAAAGAGCGTCACGTATGTGGTAATTTTGACGTAATCTCCGTATCCGGCGGCGCCCAGCCGGTTGGCAATAATAAAGGTAATAGCCACCATCGACAGCACGCCTATTGCTTTTCCGACAATTTGCGCCATGGTGCTTGCGGCTACCGCGCGCCTGGCGGGGGACAACATATTAGTCAATGTCTGCATGAGGCAATTGTATCACGCACATGGCAAGAAGTAAGGTAAATAATAGCTGTCCCTGTTGCAGAGTAAGGGGGTAGTGATCGACAAGACCAAGGAAAAGAATGATGAATAAGGAATAATGAATAATCCGAAATCTATTTTTTAAAGTGTTCCATAAAACGAAAAGAAAAAAAGAAAAACCAATAACGCCTGTTTCTGAGAGAATGAGCAGATAAATGTTATGAACGGGTTGGAGAAAATATATTTGCCGGGAAACTAAATAATCCGGGAGTTGTACCAAATAATTTCCCAGTCCGACACCAACCAGGGGAGACCGGAAAAACATCCGGAGCGCGGAATTATTCAGCTGATTCCGAACCACTACGGATTCGTCCTGTAGACCAAAAGAAAATATAATGGCCATGACGATACATCCGGCAATTAACACGAGCCAATATTTTTTCTTTCTCCATATAAAATAATACAAAATACATAACCCAAGAATTCCTGCCGCCCACGCGCTTCTGCTACATGTCAGTAACAGAGCAACATATCCCAATACAATAGTCGTCACAAAAAAATATTTTTTCGAATTGGCAAATTGGTAAATTATAAGTGGCAACAGTGCAGCCAGATATCCTCCCAGTACATTCGGGTGGGGAAATGTCCCGTAGGCGCGTAACCACAACTGATGAAAATAAAATTGGGCAATGCCGGGAGTTTGATTTGAAAACGTCCGTTCGCCCAGCAACCATAACGGGCCGCCGACTGACCGCTGCAAAACAAATTGAGTGATTGCAATAACCGATGAATACAACACGCCGATCGTCAACGGAATAATAACACTTCTGATTGTTTGTTTGGTTTTGACGATATATACACCGAGGAGCCCGAACTCAAGAACTTTTGCCCATTTATACAGTGCGACGATGGGGCTATCCGCAAAAATAATATTGATTGCTGCAAACAAAATAAATGGGACAATGACTTTTGCATTGTGCGTGATGCGCGGCTTTGATGTAATCCACCAAAAAATAATGGTTAAAAATATAAGTATGTCCGTGAGATATAAAGTGGGGGAGAGATAATCTACGCGCCTTCCCAACACCAGCGCCCATTCCGGCCAGAAATGTAAACCAAGTTGTGTCGGCAGAAGGATAAGAAGAAGAGAAAAGAAAATTTGGTGCATCTCACCAATAATACGTCAAATCGTCTTGGGTTTCACCAGAAGCGTGCGGCGGGATCCCTCGCCCGTGGATTCTGTTTCCACCCGTTCGTCCCCGGCCAGTGTCAGATGGATAACGCGCCGCTCGGATGCAGAGAGATTGGACAGTTCAATCGGGCGTCCGGCAGCCATGGCCCGTTCGGCTGCATGCTGCGCCATGAGCATCAGTGCCTCTTCGCGTTTTTCACGGTAGTCCCCAACATTCACATACACTTTCACCCATTGTTCCAGTGCCTTGGAAACCAGCATGCCCAAAATAATCTGAAAACTCTCAAGTGTTTTTCCGTGATACCCGATAAGAAGGCCGGTTTCCTCTGTTTCTATGTGCACGCGGTATGCGCCTGTTTCATCAACATCCACGGCGACTGAGCCGGAAATATCCAGTCGCTTCAGGAAGTCTTCTGTTATTTCTTTTACCTGATCTATTGCCTCCATATAATTTGATTAGCTCTCTTTGTTGATCGCAATCTGCTGTATGATACCAAAAATACCGAATACGTTCCAATAAAGGGCAAGTCCGAGCGGAAATTGCAGGGCAAAATAGCCGAACATTAAGGGGGTAATTATCGCCATCTGTTTCTGCATATCCGCCGCCGTATCCTGCGGTGGCTTCTCGGCGGGTTTACCCACCGTAGTCCCGCCCTGCGGGACTGAGGCGGGCATCATCAATTTCGTCTGCCAGTATTGCAATGCGGCGGTGATGATCGGTATTAAAAGCAGCCAGTATCCGTGCGTCTGGTATTGACTTGGTTTAATACCCAGATTTACCCCGAGAAAATTTAAGTCAAGCTGGTTTAGGGCAAGCGCCGGGTGGTATACAACCTTATTGATATCCTCAACCACTTTGGCGAGATTTCCGTTATTGAGCACCTGGTTAAATACGCCGTAGAGAGCAATAAGTACCGGCATCTGGATAAGGAGGGGAAGGCAACCAGCCGCAGGATTCACACCGTGTTCTTTATAGAGGGCAAGCTGCGCCTGCTGGAGCGCGGTTTTGTCGCCTTTGTGTTTGACGGCCAGCGCGTCCATGTGCGGCTTAATCCTTGCCATTTTTTTGGCGCTCCGAAGCTGGGCGGCCATCAGAGGGTAAAGAATAAGCCGGATAACAAGGGTCAGTCCGATCACGGCAAATCCAAGCGGGCCGGGAATATGCAGAAACTCAAAGGCCTTATACAGCACAATCAAAATATTGAGTATCGGATTTACCAATAGTAGATTCCAATAATTCATATGGGTAAAGGATCAGCACCGCCTTTTGTCCATGGACCGCAGCGGATAATGCGTTTCAGGCCAATCCACGATCCGTATAGTATACCATAGCGCTCGATTGCCTGATAGGCATACTCACTGCAGCTGGGGGTAAACCGGCACACACGGACGTGGAATATGCTGTGAAAGAATCCGCTGTCAAACGACAGATACTTCTGATAAAACCGGATAAGGAAAAGGGCAAGTTTTTTCATAATTCAGTATTCAACAGGCGCGCTTGTGTAAACAGGTACGACACAAGAGCTTGTGTTTCTGCCTGTGTTAAGTCGGCAATATTCTGTCTCACGAGAAACACGCCGTCTACAGGCACAACCAACGGCAACAGATGCCGCAGGGACTCGCTCACAATGCGACGGATTCTATTGCGCTTGGTTGCCCGTGTATCAACTTTTGTGGACACAACGATTGCGAAGCGGGGAACAGTACTTGTTTTTTTATACACAAACTCAATTTCATCGTTTCGCGCCCTTGACCCGTACCGCATGAGAGAGGAGATACTTGTGCTGGGGAGGCGATGGGTATGTGACAACATGAACGCTTAGAGGGCGAGCTTTCTTCGTCCGACACGTCTGCGATGCGCAAGCACTCTGCGGCCGCCGAGCGACTTCATGCGCGCACGGAATCCGTGTGTCCGTACCCGCTTTTTCTTTTTTGGCTGATAGACTCTTTTGGGCATGCGTCAATTATAGCAAGAAAGGGGGAGTGGAACAAGGGCTACGGGGCAACCTCCTGCCATACCACGGGGGAATCGCGCATAGCGTCGGCCTGCCCGCTAACGCCTGAGCGTAGCGATGGCGGGCGGGGCATGGTCTTTAGGGGGCCACCTCTTGCCAAACCACTGGAGATTCACGCATAGCGTCCGGCATGGTCATGAGAATCCGCGGATCGTAGATAAACAGTTCTGCAGAAGCTAAGGGGTTTACTGCCACGCCCAAATCCCGTCCAAGATCAAAATTGTAGGCCACAAACACGCCTCTTCCTACAAATCGTTCATGATTGAGTGATGTGCTTACTCCGGTGTGGAATATCCCGGATGTAATATAGACACCATTAACAACCGGGGTGGCGCTATCATACGTGGAGCCCACCGAAGGATCAACAGTAATGTCTCCGCCGACAATAAATGCAATAAACCCGGAACCGGCGGTTGTTATTTCCCCGCCAATCGTCAGATTGCCCCGGACAATAATGACAAGCTTTTCGCCGTCACCCACAATCCAACTGTTGGATGTAGTCAGATCTTCCCCAATATAATATGGTATTGGCTTTGTTTTATCATCCGTTCCGTCTTTCTGTTCATACTTATACGCAGGCAGGGCGTCAAACGCAGCAGTGTCTTCCCACGTTGCAGGCTCGCCGCCGAAACGGCGTAGCATCAGTTCATAATAATCAACGGACGAATAGCTGTCCTTTGCCAGCCAATTTGTCGCCGACACCCATCCCTGACCTTTGGTGACGCCCGTGCCGTCAAAATCATAATAGCTTCCATACGTAACGACGCCGGGATACCCGCCTGTCCCGGGGAGAAGAAATGCGCGGGGGGATGGGCCCGGCGGGCTTGCGGGAACATAGGAATACAGGTTTTGCTTTGCATATACGTCGCCGCCTCTCGCCTGCGCCCAGGCTTCTCCAACAATCGGAGTGGGTGTTGGGGTGGGACCCACAGGAGTTGGTGTTGGGGTGGGGGTAGCCACAATAAATGTTACCCTCCGCCCGCCGGTCGTCCATGTTGTCTGATCCCACGCGTAACACGCCGCTCCTGTTTGCCCGTTACAGGTGGGGTAATATGTTCCCGCATTAGACTGCGTGGTACTAAGTACAACTAAGGGGTTACCCGATGAGTCCGTTAGACTTATCCGCCCGCCGCGATTAGGATATAACGCGGAATTGGCTCCTTTCGGAAACGTATAGTCGTCGTCATTATACGATACGACAGTTGAGTTGGCGCAGACGCTATTGCTACAGGCAACCCTGCGGATTGCCGCAACAGGAACAGGTGTCCCGCCGGAATTTCGCACGATCGTCCGTATCCACGGGGTAGGAGTAGGAGTAGGAGTAGGGGTAGGGGTGGCGATGATAGAAGAACACCGGCAGACATTACGAATACAGGTAATTCTCCACACCTGATACTCATCGGTGTCCTGTGCCGTCAGGTGCACATTGCTTACAAAAATATCATCGTGAGCATTGTCGGTGCATGTTTTTTGTAATATTAATTTTTCTGCTGTTCCCAGGGTCTTATCTATATATCGTATCCCCGTATATTGGGCCCCCTGCGTGCAGACGCGCGCATCTCCTGTGGGACAGCACATACAGTTCCAATAACAGGTCCCAAGCAGTCCCAGTGTGCCACACAGAGGAAAACCATAGTTTGCCACCCAAAGCCTTTCATTACATGTTCTGGGATATGTACAAAGCGCCTTCCCTTGATCGATCGCTTCCTGCGTCGTGCCGCAGGTCATTGTTTGCCCCGGGAGACAGCGTTGATATTGATAATCGTTTGAGGGTACACATTCAGGAGGATCACAAACTATTATTTTTACCACACAATCACCAGTATATGGACATACATATTCATACGAGCTTCCTTCATATGTTCCACAAGTTGCATTACACGTCGAACACGAGCCTTGGGTGCATTCCCACCCGCTTGGACTCGGAACACAAATTTGCGCATATCCAGATCCCCAGTAGGTTGTACACGCCGCATTAACCTTCCCACTTCCTAACAACAAAAAAACTAACAAAATAAGGGCCCATTGAAATACATGATTAAATAACCGTTTCATATATAACCAACTCAATACTTATTATAGAACAAAATCTTGTGGTTGAAATAGCTTATATACACGGCGTCATGGGAAGTGATGTGTAATTTTGTCTACCTAAATCAAACGGCTTTAATTGATATGTAACACCGTTACTTGCTTTCCAAGGGAGTTCTGCGCTGGTAAACATGTTTCTGTCATATTCGTAACCCTGGCTGCGCAATATATATGTTAGTCCTTGAGCGTTGGCAAGAGCCTCTTGTGTAAGAACCCTCTCTTCGCCATGCGATAAACCTATATCATAACTGCCCTTAAGCTCAACAAACATGCTCGCTTGTACTGCTTCGGTTATTAGTGAAAGTTGAAGCCCCTCGCGGAGTGTAAAGTTATACGGATATGATTCAGGAATTCTTATTACGGTAACAAAATGGTCTTTATATGGGTGGGTAAAGGCGTTATTATTAACGAACTGTTTATATTCTTCGGGCAGCCCAACTCCTGCCGGAACAAATATTAAATCTCCCTTGTGTTGCCACGATATTTGTGAAAATTGTACTTCGGCGTTCTTGCTGTCGCTTGTTAGTTTAAAAAGGGTTGGCGCAAGGTTTAGAATTTCAAAGTGTCTATATGTTTTATCTATTTTATCCAGCTTTAATGGTGCCGACAAGCCATTGTAAACATGTATTTTTTTCTTTGCTGTTTCAATCTCGCCGTGCTTAAGTCGAATGCCTTGGTTTTCAAAAAAAGGAATGGGAGAAAATGTTTTTTGTTGTTCTGGGTTAAGACTCACAAATCCCTTGTTCGCAAAATATGATCGCATCAATTCAAATGCGCTGACGCCAGCCACTAACCCTCCAAGTTTTAAAAAATCTCTCCTGCTAATTCTATTTTTTGGTAGGGGATAATTTTCCGAATCACCAACCATATGTGTTATTTTTTCTAACATTGTACACTCACATCATTAATATCTCCTACTTTATACATAAAGAAGATATTGATAATGTGCTGAATTTACTTTTCTGTGTTGCGTGTACCGGTTGGTACGTAGAAAAGCATGTACAATTCAGCATATTAATGAAACAAATGATTTCCCCTATTCTTGCTCCGTCCTGTCCAGCGCCAATCGACATTCCCACTTGAATCCCTTTTCGGTTATGGATGTTATCCAAAATTTATAGCCGACAGGGCATATAAATTGTTCTCCTACGGGGGTCGCGTTGGGGAACGGCTGTTCTCCGATGGTCACCACCTGAATGGTAGGCCGGGGAGGCAGCACAATGGAGAGCTCCTGTGCGACTGGGATTGGTGTCGGATTACCAATCGGATTTTCATCCCAATCTCCACAGGCAACCAAAACCAGGACTAATAACAGTAAAATCGGCAATACGAGTCTTTTTGTCATTTTGGCCTCCTGCCAAGAATAGGCATTTCAAACGGGGTTTAATTATCTATATTCATTTCTTATAGATAAATTGCCCTCGTTTGAAACAGGCTCGTCATTTGTCCATTATCAAAGAGCGTGTGGTTATTTCGGAATCAATTTTTGCGTGTAAAAATGTCCAATAAATAACCTACAGTAATATATTATAGGTTTATAACATGGTTGTCAAACAACCATAATATATCCTCAAAAAAATCCCCTTATCGGGGATTGGAAAACGTTCTCAATAAGGCTCTCTCGTATGTGAGCACACATCTCATAGCTATATCCAGTGTACTCCGGGGGGAAATAATGTCAAATCGAGGCTAAACCTCACCTTAGCGCTGCAGCAAAGATGCCTATGGTGGCGGGGGAGAGAGTGATGCCGGATAAGTAAGACCACTTGTTTTCAGTTACTGATTCAAGGGCATCACGGACTGGGGAGGGGGTCCCCGAAGGCCCGGTGTTTATATAAAGAAGCGCATTCTCTCCCCGTGTTAGCCGCGCCACCAACTCTTTCTCCGCGGCCGTCTTACCTGTAACCGGCTTGTCAAAATCCCCCGGAAAATATGCGATATCGGGCGCGTCTTTTCCTATGCCTATTTCAAGCCTGACACGGGTAGCGCCCGGATCTCCGTCTATACCATACTCTCCCACGATTTTTACGCCTTGGCGCACGAGGTCGGTAACCATGGCGCCTGCCACGCGGAAATAAACATTGCCGTCCGTCGATTCTATACGGACTACGGGGTTGGAGTTTGTAAGGTCAAATATTTCTCCCATCGATATCCTGGAAGAGGGGGTGGGGGTAAGCTGGAATAGCCGCGGTGTCGTTTCATTTGTCGCAGGAATAGCCCGCGATTTTTGCATATACACAAAAACCAGGAAAGCCAAAATCAATACCACACCAATAAGCAGCACCCACAACACGCGTTTGTCCATATAGATACTATACACCAATCTTGCCGATTTGCCCCGATCATATCGGGGCGAAAGCGGCTTAGATTGGTGGATACCCGGACCGTTCATATGGTGTAAGGGTATAGCACGGAGAATTGATCTCTTGACAGAAACCAAACTGTTTTCTACTATGTGGACAAGTTATCCCCAAAACAATCCCGCCCGCAGAGTATGGATTTACAAAAACTATGGAAATCTGCCCTGGCCGAAATTGAGCTTTCGGTTTCCAAAGCCACATTCCAGACGCATTTTGCCCACACGGAGCTTGTTTCATATATCGATGGGGTGGCAACCATCGGATTCACCAGTCCGCTCATGCGCACGCTTGTTGAAACCCGCTACTATTCACTGGTTAAAAGCGTTCTGGATCACCAAACGAAAGAGAACACCAGTGTCGTCTTTACCATCATTTCCAGGCGCGAGACGCTGGACCCCGCAAGTGCCGGCCCGTTGTTTGCCCGGTCCATGGAGCAGCCGGAGGTAAGCCTCGGGGCTGTAGCGCGGAGACTCCATATCCGCCCGGAATCGACGTTTGACAGCTTTGCCGTATCAACCACCAACCAGATGGCCTATGCCGCCGCAACGGCTGTTGCCAAAACACCGGGAAGCGCCTACAACCCGCTTTTCCTCTACGGTGGCACAGGGGTGGGGAAGACCCACCTTATGCACGCCATCGCCAACCAGATCCTCGGGAGCCGTCCGAACATGCGCATTGTCTACTGCATGGGGGAAGAGTTTCTCAATGAAATCATTGAGGCCATCCAAACCAAGTCAGCTCGCCAGTTTAAACAGAAGTATAGAAGCGCCCAGCTTCTCCTGGTAGACGACGTACAGTTTATTGCCGGCAAACTGACAGCCCAGGAAGAGTTTTTCCACACGTTCAACGCGGTCCACCGCGAGGGGGGACAGATTATCCTCACCAGCGACCGGCCGCCGCCCGAGATTTCGCGGCTTGAGGACCGGCTGCGGAGCCGCTTTGAGGGCGGGCTTACCGTGGATGTTGCCGCGCCGGACTTTGAGCTGCGGGTGGCAATTATCAATATTAAGTCGCGCGCAATCGGCCTAAGCGTGCCCCCTGATGCTGCCCAGCTTATTGCCGCCAATATCACCGACACGCGCGCCATGGAAGGGTTCTTGCGCCGGCTCACGACCGAAGTTGCCGCCCGGGGCGGGGCAGTCACCGCGGAGCTTGTTTCTTCGCTTTTAAGTATCAAAAAATCAAACGGGATTACCGTGCCGGGCCAAATGCCGGGAGCCGGCACCGCCAAACGCGTCAATCCCGCGGAGGTTCTTGAATATGTCGCCCAGTATTACAGCCTGAAAACCACGGCTCTCAAAGGCCCAAAGCGCGACCGGCCTATTGCCAGGCCGCGCCAGGTATTTATGTATCTGGCCCGCACCGAGCTCGGGCTCACCCACGAGGATATTGGGGGCATGCTTGGCGGGCGCGACCATACGACGGTTATGCACGGCGTGGAGACAATTACCCGGGAATTATCCACTAACACCCGCTTGCGGGAAGCGGTTGAGGGGATAAAAAATAAGTTATGGGTACAAAAATAACGGGTTTTCCACTTATCCACAGTTCTCCTGCTATTATCCACATACTTATCCACCGAAAAAATTGCCCCTCTTACAAAAAACAGTATGAAAACGTCTTTTCTCAACACGCCGTTGACAACACCATACAGAAAGCATACACTTTTCCACACTGATTTCTATTATTACTACTACTGGGTATTATCATAAGGAATTATGCACGTCTCTATACTTCAGGAAAATTTACTTAAGGCATTAACCAAGACGGGAAGGCTCGTTTCTCCGAAGGCGCAGCTCCCCATTATGCAAAATGTTCTGTTGTCTGCTTCAGGCACACGTTTTTCCGTTACAGCAACAAGCTTGGAGATGACGGAAGTAGCGGGCGTTCGGGCTAAAGTAGAAAAGGACGGCGGGATCTGCGTGTCCAGCCGGCTTCTCACAGATCTGGTTGTATCACTCCCCACAGAAACCGTGCAGTTGGTTGCCAAGGAGGGGTCTCTCCACGTGCGGTGTGCGGGGGTAAATGCCACTATCCCCGGCGTTGCCGCGTCGGAGTTTCCGCCGGTTGCTGCGGTTTCCGAGAAAAACGCGGTGAAGCTTGCCAAAGATACGCTCCTTTCGTCTCTTGCGGGCGTCCTGTTTGCCGCAGCAACGGACGAAGGGCGGCCGCTTCTTACCGGTGTCAAGATTGTGAAAAAAGACAGGGGCGCCACATTTGCGGCAACCGACGGGTACCGGCTAAGTCTGAAACATCTCTCTCTGACCATCTCCGGAGATCTGGACATCGTAGTGCCGGCCCGCGCGCTTGAGGAGGTCGTAAAAATCAGCCAGGAGGATAAGGAGCTGAAACACGTAGATATGATCCAGACTGGAGATAACCAGCTGGTGTTTGTCGTCGGAGACTGTGAAATACACACGCGCCAGATTATGGGAGAATATCCGGGAGTTGAGAAGATTATTCCCAAAACGCACACCACACGGGTACTGGTCGACACGGTTACCCTGCTTCATGCCGTCAAGTCCGCGGCAATATTCGCCCGGGACAATGCAAATATTTTGCGGCTCCATATTGAAAACCAGACCGTCACGGTATCAGCCAATACCCCCGCGGTCGGAGAAAACCATGTGGAGGTGGGGGCAAAAGTAGACGGGGACGGGGGAGACATTGCGTTCAATAGCAGATTTTTACTGGAATTCCTGAATAACTTTGGAGGGGAAGAGGTGTTGTTTGAAATGACAGGATCATTGAATCCCGGCGTATTCAAGAATCCCAAAGACGAATCCTACTTACACATCATCATGCCTGTAAGGGTAGCCTCATAACTGCGTTTTTGCGCCCTCCTGAAACGCCCACAGAAAAATTATTGCCTGTTGCGCCTTTCCCGCTGGAGCTGTTCCTGTTCCGGAAAGATAAAACGCGGGCAAGAGCATGTTGTTTTGCGGCGCGTATACAATCTTTACATCCGTAATCGTAAATGCGCTAAAGGCGGGGAGTTCTCCCTGTTCCGGCGTTTGAGGATTATGCACGTCAAGAAGTGTGCCACGTCCGGCAGCAAGACTCGCAAGTATTTGTTCGGGGGAAAGCAAAGCAAGGGATACCGCCGCTTGGACCGCCGTCGGCGGAGGGACAATACTTGCCGAGCGGATTATGCCGCCGCTATCGGCGATGACGGACACAGGAGTAAGACTCAGCGCGCTTGTCAAAATCGGTTTTTGATCGACGGCGTAGGAAAACAGATAGTTTTTGTATGACGAAGGAGAGGGAGTGTCAAGGACAAGGAGCCCATCAAACGGGCCGGAAGATGATCCCGCGGCATATACGGTTATGCCGGGGGAGATAGGGACAAGAGAGAGTAAAAATTGTTGTACCGCAACATCGGGAGTGAACACTCCGGGAGGCTGAGACGACTTAGCTTGTTGGAATGTTATACCAATAGCATTATTTTTTTGTGTAACAACGACTTTTGCCTCTCCAGGCCGCGACCACGTTTTGGTATACACTCCGTCGCGGATTAGTGAGCTCGGGGTTGAGGAGAGGTCCAGGGCTTGCGCGGATCTCCCCACCATCGACTCAATGGACGCAAGCGTAGGCGGCACAAATGTATATGAGGGGGCGGTGGAGGGAGTGCCCGGGGGCGACGCAAAGGAGAATACGGCATTTGTCGGTTGGGGGAATATACCGCTTGGCGCGGGAGGGGCCAGGGTTGGAGATGGGGTAAGCCCCGTCAACCCAGCTTCTCGTTGGCGTGACACAAAAAGAAATACGGCAATAGCGATGAGTAGAAATATAATTGCAATCAGAATAAGTCGTTTATTCATGGTGTTCCCGCGGTGACGGGCGTTGTCGGACATTGTTTTGTACAGCTGACCCCTCCCTTCATACATCCGTTGATACTCTCGGGAGTATGTGAAGAATCATTCTTCGGAACAAAATCAAGGACGCTCCCTCCTGATAATACCCCAAAATGTAAGTGCGTGCCCGTAGAGCTGCCTGTTTGATCCATCCATCCCAGCTGGGCACCCGCCTCCACATGCTGACCGTTTGTTACTCCGACCGCACTTAACAAATGAGCAAATATGAGGGTATATCCGTCATCTGTTTTGAGAATGACATAGTTTCCGTACCCCGCATAGGAAGAGCTCCCGCCACAACGATCACCGGAAAACCCCGAGTTGTCCGCGCAACCCGTATAAACATCAACCACGGTTCCGGCCCTTGGCGTGTAGACGGGCCCGCCGTCAAACGTTGCTATATCTATACCATTGGCGGCACTTCCTACGTCATGAGAGGTTTCTGCAGCGTTGGAACAGTATCCGCCCGTGAAGGGGCCCTGGGTGATGTATCCGCTTGCCGGCCACAAACAATTTCCCTCGCAGGGGGTGAATGTACACAGAGGATCATTTGGTGTTTGCGTGCAGTTGACGACTGGCCCCGTTCCTTGGCCTCCTCCGAGCGCGAGCCGTCCGACGAGGGCGCTGTCAAAGTTTAGTTGTGTAACAACGGGCAGTATAAAGAAAACCAAAAGAATTGCGCCGCATCCGATTCCCAATATCCACTTGTCACCGGGAACCTCGCCGGATTTGGTACCACCCAGGCGTTTAAGCCAATTAGTTGCCTTACCAAAGAGACCCTTCGCTAATTCAAATGCTGCAACTGTCCAACCCACACCGGGAACAGCCGCTTCTGCCGCAACCGTTGCCCCCTTTCCCAATAAAGCCGCAAGCCCTTTTTGGACAAGGACGTCTTTCGCTTTTTGGGACGCGAAATTTACTCCCAAATGAAATGCCTGTGACCCGAGGCCGGTGCTGGCGGCTCTCATTTGAAACATATACAACGTTGGTGGCGGAAGCCCTTTAGAAACCCGAATTTGGTATACCTCCCAATACGCAACAAACGCTTCCCCCGGGGCCTTGCGGAACAAGCTTGATGTGAGGTCTCCCAGTATGTTTACCGCACTGGAGCGTGGCGCCCCCTGTGTAGGCATAGACCGCTTAGCGTCGGCGATCATTTGTTTAAACAGCGGTGAATCAACCACTTTTTGACCAAAAAGGTCAACCAACATGTTGCCGGGAGGCTTGCCGGGGACGCGCAAAATGTTTCCGGGAACATTCAGAAGTTTACGAAACCCGTCTTCCAGATTTTTATTTATGGCCCCCTGTCGAAGCTCGGGAAAGACAGTGGTAACAGTGTCAAAAAATGGCGCAGCAACGGCTTTTTGGGTGGCTGTTAGCCCTTTCAGATCGGCAAATTGCAGGTTGATTCCCTCGGCATATTTAAATGCATCCGGCTCCAAGAACGGCTGCGCGTTTTCACAAATTTCCACCGCCCGGGGCATAATCTCGGGGATGGTTTTCTCCGGATGTTGTTCGCTTTGACTTTTGAGCACCCGAAAAAGGAGCTCTTTTTGTTCGGGTGCAACGCCGGGTGTTTCCACGGTGTGGCGGATAATTTCCTGAATGTGCTGTTTTGCCCTCTCCTGAGCGTCTATATTAAGCTTTTTTGTTTTTTCATATTCGCCGTCAAACTCACTGACTAGCTCTTCCAGTTTTTTGGAATCGATAGTAGTCCCGGGCGCGGGCTCTCCTTCTTTGGGCGGAAAAATTTCTTCGGTAAAGCGCTTGATAAACGCATCAATAACCTCCTGTTCGGGTGGATATGGATCCAGGGGATCATGGATGTTATGTTTGGAGACAAACCCGCCCCACTGCTCCTCAGTTTTTCCTTGTTGAGCGGCCGTCCACAGGGCAAGGGCCTTAACAATGCTTTCGTGGGATGCAACTGCCATATGTTATTTTACTGTTTCAACTTGATATTTGGGCCGGCTGCTTTTATCTTCCTCAATAACCATTTTAGTCTGGGGCATGGGCGGTTGTACCGTTGGCATATTTGCCGCCGGCGCTTTCGATTCTTGCGTTTTCCGCTCGTCCTGCTCGCCCTGCGCTTTTTGTTTTTCCAGGTCCTGCGGTTTGGTGGTTGCCAGGGCATGCTCCTCCGGACTTGAGATCACGCGGATGGCAGCATGGGCAGGTCCTGCGAAGAACAGTCCCTCGCCGATGTCGGAGGATAGGAGCAGGTGCTGTTCTCCCTCGGAAAGATAAAACACCTGCGCTACTTTATCAATTGCGGCGGAGGACTGTTTGAGAAGGATTTGCAAGCTGCTGTTTTGGATAATGGCCTTGCCGAGGTCTACGGAGAGGAAGTCTTCAACATCCTGTGTGATGGTCGTCAGGCCCAGATAATATTTGCGCGCTCGTTTGGCCATGGCATTCAGGAAGTTGCCGGAATCCGGATATTTCATCATGTACCACGCCTCGTCAACGATAAGGAGCCGTCGCTTGGGCTCCCGGCGCACCTTGGTCCAGATGAAGTCAAGAATGAGATACATGGCAATCGGCCGGATTTCTTCCTCAAGGTCGCGGATGGAAAACACGGTGAGCTGATTGCGGATTTCCACATTGGTCTGCTGGTCGAATATGCCCACCATGCTTCCTTTTACAAACTTTTCTATGCGGTCGGCAAGCCCGCGGGCAAGAGCCTCCTCCATGCCGATGAGAACTTTGTACAAGTCTTCCATAAGCGGCGGCTCCCGGTGCTGCGTTGCGGGGTCCGGCGTAATGCCCTTTTGCTTGTATGCAAGGATCAGCGCCCGGTCCAGAAGCGCATCCTCTGTCGGCGTGAGCTTGCCCATCACGACACGGAAAAATCCGTGAAGAGACAATACTTTTTGATTCAGCTCGCTTTCTTCGGAGCCCACATGGTGGAGCGCGGCAAGATCAAAGGGGTTTATTTTGGTTGTCGCGCCGAAGTGGAAGCGGATGTATTCGCCGCCCATTGCGCGGGTCAATGCCTCATATTCATTTTCCGGATCAATAACAATGACCTCGGTGTTAAACATAAGGCTGCGCATGATTTCGAGTTTAATCATATACGATTTTCCAGAGCCCGATTTTCCGAAGACCACTGAGTTTGCATTCTCCAGTGTGAACCGGTCGAATATAACGAGGCTGTCGTTGTGCTCGTTGATGCCGTAGAGGATTCCTTCGTTGGCGGTGAGTTCGCTTGTTGTAAACGGGAACGTGGTTGCCAGGGATGTGGTATCCATATTGCGCATAATAATCAGGCGGTCCTGTCCCATGGGAAGCGTCGTTTTGAACCCTTCTTCCGTCTGGAGGATGGCGCGCTTGGTGATGATAAGAAGCGATGCAAGAGTGGCCTCCACTCCCTTGGTTGCCTTATTCAAATCCTCGATGGTTTTGGCGGGGATCGTGATATACAAACCAAACTGGAAAAACCGCTGTGCACCCTTGGCAAGCTCCTGTTGGAGCGCCAATGCATCCTCAAGCGCCACCTGGACTGAGGGTTCAATCACGCGGCCCCGTTTGAGGTCTGACTGGATGGTTGCCTCCATCTCGCCGACCCGGCGCTTGAGATTTTCCAGGACCTCTTCACTTTTGGTCGGGAACACGTACATGGAAATATCCAGCGTGTGGTTAAACGAGATGAGCGGCTCAAGCCAGTTGGCGCTCACATACCGGGGATATCCGGCAACAAACAGTGTCCGGAACCACCGGTCGCCGATTTTGATCATGTCAAAGTCCACGTCAATGGCAGGCGGGGCGATAACATCCTGCAGTGTCATGGGTCCGGCACTCCCGGCGCGGACTCCTGTTTCGGGGTTCGTCCCGGTTTGCGGTATAAACATGTGTTTGATTGTTGATGATATGTCCATATGGCTAGGTGTGCATTGCTTTTTGTAAATCTTCTGCCGTGATGGTCGGCGCTCCCTGGTTGTAAATTTCAAACAACAGTCTGGCAATTTGTTCACCCGTAAGCTGTTTTGCCTGGAGCCCGATGCGCGCAAGGAGCCGGAGAATATGGTCTTTTTTGGGCGTCAGGACCGCAAGGGCGCGTTCAAAAATATATGATTTTGGGAACGGCAGACCCTTTTTCCCGCCGCCCAGAAGGAGACTTGCCGATGTGCCCAGCTCCAGGTATGAGAAGGGGATTGTGATATAAAATTTCTTGTCCAGCACATCCTTTTCTTTTACCGTGGCGGCGACAAACAGGCGATAGCTGTGCATGTTGGCGGCCAGCTTAGGATTTTTTTGGTTTTTCTCACCATCCTCAAGGGTTTTGAGATATGCCGTTACGTCTTTGTGCTGTGTGCGGATAAGGACTTGTATGGGGAATGAAAGCGAGTTGAGAAGCCCCGCATAGGCGTAAATGATAGCGTCCTGTTCCTTCTCAGACAGGAGTCCGAAGTTGACCGCGGCAACGGAGATAATCATGGCACAGGACCCGTCGGTAAACAGCGCCATGTCCTGGGCAATGTCCTCGACTTCCGTAAATTGTTGTGTAGACGCCCGGATGGGCGAAATATTATCCGGCATATATGTGTTTATTCATTTTTAGTTCCGAATATCTCCTTTTCCAGTTTTGCCCGGGAAATTTCTTTTTGACTTTTGGCAAATATTTCAAGGGCGGGCACGAGTGTTCCGTTCAAAGTTACCTGCGCGCGGTCAAACGCATAGCGGAGTCGCGGGTCTTCTATTTCAATCACATAGGTGCCGTTGGGGAGCGGGGTTGATGCGGCAAACTGGCCCAGCCGGTTGGTTTTCAATGCCCGCAGGGGCATGCCCTCATTATCCTTCACCGTGACAAGTACTCCCGGGAGCAGGTTTTGGTCGCCGTCTTTAACGATGCCGGTCACGACATTGGCAAACGTGGTGAGCCGAGGGAGCCCTACGCCGACTGCGCGGTCAGGGGTGATGATGCGCACGGAGGGGCCGCTCCTTGAGGCGGGGGTTGCCACATACGTACCGGATGTGGGCAGAGGAGCGGGAGGAGTCGGAACACTTTGCGCGCGAAAGCGGGCCAGCTCCTGCGCCACACGGGCGTGTTCCTCCTGTAAATCGGCAAACTGTTTTTGGATATCGGGCTGGGGTGGGGGTGGTGGTGGCGGCGAATTAATTTCTTCACGCGTCTTCACCGCGGGCGGCGGCGTAAAATCCATCGCGGGCGCGGCAGCCGTCGGGGCGCTGTGGACCATGGGTTGATTTATTTTTGGTGCGGGCATAAACATATCAAAAAACCAGTCAAAAGGCCCCTTCCGTTTGGATGCGGCAGTCGGGAGAGGAGAAGGCGCCACGTACAGGCTTTGTACGATGTTGCCGCGGCGGTCGGTTGATGCGGCCGGCGGCGGCGGCGTGGTAGGCGCGGCAGGCGGACGCTTACTCCAGACATATTGCGTCGGGCTGTAGATACTTTTGAAAAACGATAATACCCACACATCCATAGGCCGCTCTTCAATCGGTACAAATGCAAAGCCGAAGCCCGCAACCGCAGAGAGAATTGCCAGCGGCCAGTTTAAAAACAGCGGGAGGGGGAGCTTGTAGCAAATGTATGCAAGGATTGCTCCGCCTGCTAGATACCCGAACTGTTTGAGGGTCATGTCTCCGATGAGACGGAATTGAAATGTGGTTACGTTTTGCGGGACAGGATGTTGTTCCATATACACGACACGACATCAGTCGCTATAGTAATCATTCTAAAAGGTATTTTTACACTGTGCAATAGCACAAAGCGCATCAGGACCGTGAAAAGTCATTAGTTTAGTTTTCACGGAAAACCTATGCTAGAATAAACTCATGGATTCTTCTTTGGTCCTTCTCGAAGTCAAAAACGCCCGTGAGTCGGAAGAGCCGGTGTCTGCAATGGAGCAGATTTTTGCAACCCTTGCCGCCGGCGGACACCGCGGCGGATTTTGGCAGCACATATTCGGCACAAAACACGGCCCGTGGTTTTTTAGTTTTGAGACCGTGTCGGTGAATGCCCGTATCCATTTTTTTGTCGGGATGCCCGCCCACGCACAGTCGTATGTAGAAAGCCAGTTGACGGCGCAGTACCCCAAGGTACTCCTGTCGCCGACCGCAGATTGGGCGCCGCATTTTTTGGCGCTCCCGCACGCGACCGGACAGCTTCTCATGACGAATTCTTATTATTATCCCATGCGCACTTACAAAGACATCAAAGATTTGGATTTGCTCTCAAGTGTACTCGGGCAAATGGCCAAACTTCCAGTGGGGGAGGCAATGGGGATCCAGATCCGCGTGGCACCTGCCGGCAATAATTGGCAGCGCGCGGCTGCGGCAGTTGTTGCCCGCGGCATTCCGGACTCGTCAAGCCCAACGCCGGGACGCATGAAACCCCATCCGCATGCGCGTATCATTGAAACGAAAATCAGTCAGCCGGGGATGGTTGCGGCCATCCGGCTTTTGGCAGTTGCCCGGAGCGCGGAGCGGGCGAAGGAGCTCCTGTACGGCGTGGGCGGGACATTCGGCGTATTTACCCTGGGAGAGGGGAACGGGCTGTCGCTTGCCGAACCTGCATTTTGGCAGAAAAACAAGCTGGAGAAGGCCATCCTTGCCCGCTCCAAAGACGCGGGTTCGCGCCACCAGATATTCAACGCCTCAGAGCTTGCCAGTTTGTGGCACCCGCCGGGGCTCACCCTTGCTATGATCAAAAATATTTCCTGGGGGGCATCTCTTGCCGGGGAGCCGCCGGAAAATCTGCCGATAGCCACAGAAAACGAAGAAGAAAAGCGGGAGATTAACTTTTTTGCCCGTACGGAGTTCAAAAACAAAACAACCACGTTCGGTATCAAAAAGGCAGACCGTAGGAAGCACCTCTATATCATGGGAAAAACCGGCACCGGTAAATCCACCATGATTGCCAATATGGCTATCAATGACATGAAAAACGGCGAGGGGGTGGCTGTTATTGACCCTCACGGGGATCTGTGCGACATACTTCTTGATTTTATTCCAGCCAGCCGCATTAACGATGTGGCATATCTGGATCCGTCAGACATCACCCACCCGTTTCACCTCAATCCCCTGGAGATGAAAAACGAAGCATATCGCGAGCTGATCGCCTCCGGCATCGTTGCTATCTTTTACAAGCTGTATCATTATTCCTGGGGGCCGCGGCTTGAGTATATACTGCGGAATTCCATTCTGACCCTTCTCCATGTACCCGACTCAACGCTTCTTCAGGTGCCGGAGATTTTGACCAATGAAAAGTACCGTGAAAAAATAGTGGAGAAGCTCGAAGACCGGGTCCTGAAGAATTTTTGGCTCAACGAATTTGCCAAAATGAGCCCACAGATGAGGAGCGAAGCCGTGTCGCCGATTCTCAATAAAGTCGGACAGTTCCTCTCATCACAGACCATCAGAAACATTGTCGGCAGCCCGGCCTCAACCGTAGATCTTGAGGAAATGATGAACAAAGGGAAAATTGTTATCGTCAATTTGTCGCAGGGGAAGCTCGGAGAAGACAGTAGTGCCCTCTTGGGCGCCATGATTATCACCAAGCTCCAGCTTGCCGCCATGAACCGTGTGTATGTGGGGGAAGAGGAGCGGCGCGATTTTTATCTTTATGTCGACGAGTTCCAGAATTTCGCAACCCAGTCGTTTATCAAAATATTGTCCGAAGCGCGTAAGTACCGTCTAAACCTTACGCTTGCCAACCAGTATATCGGGCAGATTGAAGAAGATGTCCAGAAGGCAATTTTCGGCAATGCCGGCTCAATGGTCACATTCAGCGTGGGAGCGGGAGATGCGCGCCTGATGTCGCGGGAATTTGGGGAGAAGTTTGAAGAGGGAGAGCTTGTGGGCTTGGGAAATTACCAAATCGTTACCAAGTTATCGATTGATAATCATACAACCAGTCCGTTCTCCGCTATCACACTCCCGCTGCCCAGGAGCAAAAATCAAAACCGGGACAAAGTGATCCGCTCTTCCCGCGAGCGGTATGCAAAAAAGTTAGGGTAAAATCGGAAGGCGGTGCTTAAAGTCGTTTGCTTTTGCCCTGGCAAGCACCTTTTGAATAACGGTTTTGTCGCCGACAATTTTTTCTTCCGTTTTCTTTTCATCAGCATACTGGTACAAGATGTGATCTGCGTCGCGGTAGGTAAATCCAAATTCCCCCTCATCGGTCTGCCCCTCCCACAGACCCGCGGTGGGGGCGCCGGATAGTACTACATCGGGTAGTTTAAGGTATTGTGCTAACTCGTACACCTGCGTTTTATAAAGAGAGCGCAGAGGCTCAATATCACTTGCTTCATCGCCGAAGCGGGTAAAGTACCCAAGCAAATATTCCGTTTTGTTTTCCGTGCCTACAACAAGAGCTTGCCGTTTTTTGGCCTGATCATACAAAATCATCATGCGCGCGCGGGCCATGAGGTTTCCGCGGCGGATATTGTCCATGCCGGGATCTTTTGCCATAAGTGATTCCAGAATCGGTTTGATGTCGATGCGCGTCACATGGAAGGAATTGACGCCCAGCGCCCCAACGACCTCAGTGGCATTGATCGTTGCATATGCACTGAGGGGTCCGTATGGCATGAGCACGGGGTAGACATGGTCTGTGCCAAGGGCGCGGACGGCAAGGGCAGCGCTTGCCGCACTGTCGACTCCTCCGGATAATCCTATGACCGCGTTTGTAAAGCCTGCTTTGGCAAACGCAGTTTTTAGAAATGCGACGAGGTCGTTTGTTAGTTGTTCAGGATGTATAGAGTTCATGGGTTTTAATATACTCCGCGACTGGGGCAGGTACAAATTGGTCAATCGGAAGACCGGCCGCAATCCGCGCACGGATTTTTGTCGACGAAATATTGGAAGTAATGAGGTCCGGGTGGGCAAGAAGCGTCATGTTTTTGTAAAGCGGCGCAGTCGGATGATCATTCCGGGGAAAAACCAAAAACGGCAGTTTTGTAAGGAGCTCTTCCCACTGTTTCCACTTGGTAAATCCCGGCAGCCAGTCGGATCCCATTATAAATGTATACGTGTGTTCGCGGAGTAAAAACGGTAGGAGGTCAATGGTGTAGCCGGAGAGCTGGTTGTCTATTTCAATTGTCGACACCTTCGTGTGCGGGAGTGTAAGCATCCGCGCCATCGCCAGCCGGTCACCGACAGGTGCCACCCCCGCTTTGGGCGGCTGCTGGCCGTAATTAGGTATAAACCAAATTTCCTCTATATCCGTATAATCTAATACCTGCTGGGCAATCATGAGATGTCCGATGTGGGGCGGATTAAATACTCCGCCAAATAAACCAATGTGCATAGTGGGTGTATTATAGCAATTTGACGAACGGCTTGCGCCCGCCCCCCACGGCGAGATACAATCTTTATAGATATGGCAGAAACATTATTGGGAAATTCTCTTGGTGAAGCGCTTACTCATTTAATTCAACAGCTAAGCAAAGATCCGTCCAACGCCGGTAAAACGCCTGATGAAATTAGATCTATGGCCTTACAACGGGCGAAGGAAAGACTTGAAGCACGGCAACAGGACGTTAAAGATCGTGCGAATGCCCGCATAAAAAAACGGGCAAAAGAATGGGCGGACAAATCCAAAAGTAATGAACCAAAAGAGCGACAAAAAGCTCTGGAGGAGATGCATAAGGGAGAGTATATTGACGGCATTACCCCAGCTCAGGCGCAGGAGCGATTGAAACAGGTGGAAACAGTCCGAGCAAGCGCGCCCACGTGGCTTAAGGCCAATGATCTACGCCTCAGTCCTGAGGCTATAGAGCTCGTCTCGCGAATTGCAGAGCTAGACCCGGTTTTACAAAACGATCCAGATGTTCTGCACGCAGAGCTTGGACAGTTCTATGCGTCTGTCAAATGGGGAGAAATGTCTCGGGATGCCCGCCGCGAAGCCCGACAGACAATGAACCGCGTGCTCCGAAAAATCCAGGAATTAACACAAAACAACCCAGAATATTCGCGGAGTGCTTTGCTCGATAGTCTCGACCCTACGTTGGACTATGTGCATTTAGATATTTTACCTGAAGACGTTCTCTCGGCAGGGGAAACGCCAAAAGCCCCGGGGGGAAAGCCAGATAAGGATAGTGATATCTATAAAAACTGGGCTAAAAAAAAGATTGCTGAAGCCCAATCGGTGCACTTGCAGGAAGTTCTTATCAGTTTTCAAGAACTCCTCGATTTGCCCAACAATCAAGATCCGCTTAATAAACAGAAATTATTAAGAAAACTAATCGATCAACTTTCTACAGGCATTTATCGCGCACAGGCGATTGAAGGTGTAGGTAAAGATATCGCACAACTGAATAGAGAGATTACGTTAAGTCATATAGACACCATACAAGCTCGACTCAATAAATTAAATGAAGTTCTTGATCTCGCTCGACAGGAGCAATATGGCGCCACCGTGACATACGACATGATTAAAGATAGGGAATGGTTTGTTAATTTAGACCCGGAGTTCAAGAATTTATTAGTAAATCAAGATAAACGAGTAATGATGAAATTTTCTTATAACCATTGGTCTCGGCGTGAAGCTCAAAAACTCATTGAATTAGGGCCAGAAGAGTGGGCGTTTGACTTTTTTGACAGAGTTTTTGGATTGGGCACAGAAAGGGTTTCTCCCACTCTAATTCAGCAATATATACAGGAGGATTTTCGAAAATTTATTAACGAATTATACGGTTCAAACGGAGAGTTTATGTATAAAAAGTACGGATACATTTGGGAGCAACGGGGCCGCATGGACTATATTGCTCATGAGATGGGGTTTGGATTAGACGCTAAAGAAGTGCTTCGAGCAATGGGTATGTTTAAAGCGGCAGATGAGGACGCATTGTTGTCTGTAACGCCTTATGTTGGGCTTGCACGGAAATTTATGGATCAAGCAACATTTGATGTTCTTGATGATAGGGCGGTTGAATATACGCGTGAAGTTGGATGGCTAAAAACAAATATAGAGAACAAATTTTATACCCCAAACAATGAAGAAGCGCTGAAAAAAATTCAGCAAGCATACCCAAAAGCAAAAAAGGATGAAATTGATGAGCTTCTCCATCTTTACGGGAAAAAAGAGCTTCATAGAGATTCATATCTCAAAATTTTACAAGCAGAAAAAATACGGTCGCCTAATGATTTTGCCGTAGGTGAAAATGAGATGCTGCTTGTTCAGATAGAATCACTTTGTGACAAATGGGGGCGCGGGCTTCTTTTAGAAGATACCGACGTGTGGGGGTATGCTGATATCGAAATACGACTAGCAGATGTTATCCAAGGCTTGGAATTGCTTGAGAAGGGGCATACGCAGGGAACATTGTCTACACAAGAACGGGACACATATGAAGTCAAGAAGAAGACGCTTCAAGATCAACGAAGCCTGCTCTTAGAGAAAAAACGAGGAAAACTTCAAGAAATTGATAAAAACTTTGGTCTTGGTGATGATCAGAACGTCGAGCTGATGAGTAAATTAAGTGATCTTCGGGGTCTTTCTAAAATTGAGGAGCTCGTTTTTAGGAGGATGAAAGAGTACCTTGAATTAACGGGTGAGGGTGAGATTTCTCCCGCCAGAATCCGAGCGTCTATATGGGCAGCAAGAGATATTATGGTGAATACGGGTCGATTTGCGGAAGTTGGGGCGCTTAAAGCACGCATGCCCGGACTCGATTATAAAACACGAAGTTGGAAACACGCCATGCGATCCCCCGCATTTGAAGATCTTGTTCGTATTATGAATTCGGAAATGTTCGCTGACCGATTTACTATGGGAGGAGAAATGGGTAAGGTTGTACGGGCCTATCTTCGTTTTAATATTCGAAAAAATCGCATGTCGGGTGAGGCGTCATTCTTTGAATCTCATGAATGGAAAGAATTGCACGAACAAATATTTGATGAACCAACGCAAGCAGCAATGAAAATCATGGAATTTGCAGAACGAGATTTGGGGATTAAGTTTACAGAACTTTTGACTCAAGGATATTTGGCGGCGGGCGCTCAGGAAAGCGGGAGCATTTGGCGCCTTGATCTGGGTGTTTTAGATGAAATCAAGAAATACTATTTGCGTAAATATGCTGGGAAAGAATTACCAAAGGGGGAAGTGTTGGACAACCAAGCTCTTGCTATTAGATATTTGATCGCCAAAGACTCCTCAGAGCGCAAGTTCTACGCCGAAAAAATGTTAAAACGTACTCCTACAAAATTATTTTCACTTGTTGCTCATGAGCGAGATGTACTAATGAAGAAAGCTGGGTTGTCTACAGATAATCTAACATGGGAAAGATTTGAAAGCGCTTTAAAATATGCGGAGACGAAAATAAATGATCACAAATTCGGATTTGAAACAAGAGAAATTGATTTTGGGACAGATGACGATTTTAACGAAATTTTACGACCGATCATGGAGAAGATGGAGAATCTCCCCAAGGAGAATATTGATAAATACCAGAAGCTTCTTAAATTGCTTCAGCAACACGTGACAGAGGTGCGAGACGTAGAAGGCATCCGTGAAAGTATTTTGGACGCAATTGCGAGAGAGAAGCTACCCCTTACATTATCACTTGATGACTTTGATTGGAATGACGCGCAAATGAAAGAATTAGGGTTTTTGGCATATACCAGGAGAACCCGCGATCTTGGCGCAATGGGAAGAGTAATGGGAGAAGTGTTATCGTTTATGACTAACAAAGAAAATATTTTATCCCCAAATGATTTCAAGAATACGCTTAAGCACCTCGTTGAATTGCGAGACGCCATTGATGAGTATGCTGGTCGTCCGACCGCAGAACCATTTATTAAGGACATCGCTAGACTTTTAATTGAGTTTAATCGGGATAGATCGATGTGGAGTTTGCCAAGTTGGCTTCCTGGCGGAAAATCTATTGGCTTATGGCTTGCTGAGATGGACGCGCGAGGTAAAACCGATTTTCGAGGTAAAATCGGTGACGGGCTTATTCGTGGAGTTGGGAAAGTTGCTGAATTTACTTTAGGCAATCTCGCAAAAGCTTCTGTGAAAATTAAGCCGCTTGGAAAGTTTATGAACTGGGTTATGCCAGGATGGAAAAATTTCGCACACGAACCGTTTGAGCATTGGCCACATTCAGTAGCGGAGGCAATATCTTGGTCTGTTCGGTTTACCGGACATCATGGAAATAGGTGGAATGAGGCTAAAATAGATGAATTTATTACTACTATGCAAGATATGGGATTATTTACTCAAAACCCCGAATTCGCCCACGATCTTCGTGGTGAATTTAAGGCGGGTTGGGTAATGAAAAGTCTTGCACAAGTTCGTCGTTATTGGTGGGTTATCCCAGTAGCGAGCGTACTTATGGCTTCTGCTCAGTCTATTGAAGAAGAAAGTAAAAAACGGTAATAACCCCTTTTGTTTAGCTTTTAGGCGGGCTCAATGGATTTGTTGCAGCAGCTTTTCGCATTCTAGTCAATTCACTATCCTCCTCGGTGCCATGGCGGAATGCACTTTTGATAAATGATGCCTGATACCCAATTTGCATGATTTGTCCGGCTCCGCCCCCAATTGGCCCTAAGATTGCTCCAAGACCCGCCTCCACAGGCGCCTTGGCCTTGAGCGCTTCTTTGATACCTCCGGCGATACTGGGAATAGTCATGAGGATGCCAAGACCGATCAGGCCCGTAATTCCTTTTGATCCTTCAGAGCTCAATAACGGTGGTGTCCATATACGCCCCGCATTTTCTTGAGTGAGCATGGTGCCGACAAGCATCATGGCGGCGGTAATAGGAAAAACCACGAGGTTAGAAAATAAATTTTTTGTCCACGATGAAAAACTTGATGATCCTGGAATTGCCTCAGTCATAAGTTGAAACGGAGCGATGAGAACTGCAACGATGATTTGTATATATGCACTTATTAACATAAATGCTATTCGGACGATGCCAAATATAAGCGCTATCGCGACAATAAGTGATGTAAGTACCCACTGTGCGGCAGGATAAATCCCCAAAGTGGCAATATTCAGTGTCCATGTCAGCCACGGAACTTCGCCATTATAAAAAAGAAGCTTGACAAGATCATCGATGGAGCTTAATCCTCCACCAAACATAGCACCAATAACGGTTCCTAATCCACCAGAAAGGTACTTTGATGAAGTATCACTTCCAAACGCGCCCGGACTGGCGCCCACAATGAGATTGATTACGATTGCCATTGCGACATACATAAGATCGATAAAGAAAGCTGCAATAGCATAAGAAAAGGTTACTAAAATAAGTGCAAGAACAATTCTTGGTAGAGCATTTTGTACGGTGACGACCGTTTTTGGATCAATTTTTTTACGGAACATCACCATGAAGCCGATAATAACCATAATGACGGCAAGTAGTGCATATGAAATATTTCGGAACGCCTTCCAGATTGGCAGCAGAACGGAAAGTCCTGTAAATCCAATTCCTTGTGCGTATGCTTGTTTTGGAATAAATCCGAGGGATTCACCCGTGTCTCGAATCCATAGCGCTAGATCTCCAGGGGGATTTATATACATGGCGGTTATCATATTGCCAACTTGAGCTACCGTGCTTTTTGTGTAGTAGAATCCGCTTCCTGGATCTTCACTGCAACCTCTTATCATGCAGACTACTCCTCCTGCAAGGATTGCTTGAGTGTTAACAGAATAAAGTTCTTTACTAGTTTGGCCGGCTTTAGCTTTTTCGTCTACGATTTTGCCGACTTCTTCGGCGCTTGGAATTGGGTTAAAGCCCTGCGTTGTGGCAGGAGTGGGGGTTGTATCCGGCGCAGCGTGTACGGCGGAGAGCCATGGTGCGCCCGCGAATGCCAGAAAGAGAATGAAAAGTAACGCCACGCGCTTCATACTTTTAGTATGGAGGAAACGGGGAATGGGGTCAAGAGTATCATTGGTAATGTAGCGTGACCGTCAGAATTTCTATTGCATAATCAGTCTCACGGAAGATAAAAACCGCTCGATATTTTCTGTCGATGCGAAAACTATAAATCCCAAGATTATGAGGCTCCATGAGTTCAACATGTAGACTTGGATGTTTGGGATTGTGAATAAATAAGATACATTGCTTGGCAAATTTTTTACGGAGTTGCCAGCGTGTAAGCCTGCGTTCGACGTGTGCTCCGATTGGCAGGATGGTAATCATGCATTAGGGTAAAAAATAATCGCTTTCTTTTAACCCCTCTTCAAGATCTTTGAGAAACGCAGGAGAATATTTTTTCGTTTTTCTAAAATCCGCCAGAATCTTATTCGCTGATTGATTCGGCGGAGTTGCTGTAAAAGGGAATGTAGCTGCATCACCGAGAATCGCCGGTTTTGAGCGGGCAAGACGCAACAGAGATCGTACAAGCTCACTGCGATTAGAAAATCCGAATTGTTGCACGAGTGAATCGACAAAAGTAACCTGTTCTTGTGGCAAGGATATATTAATTGTGCTCATAGAATGATTATAACAAACTTTGGCAAAGTTTGTCAATTGCGTTGTATCTATTCCGGCACGGTAAACTGGGTCACATCGACACCGGTAAGCGCCGTGATTGTTTTGAGGATAAGGTAGGCAACAATGATAATAACCAGGCCGGTGATGGCTGCCGAAAGCGTGCCGCGGGCTTTTTCCAGCTTTTTTTGGTCTCCGCCGGATACGAGGAAATTAAATCCGCCGACGACCAACATGACAAATAGCACTACACCTACGAGCGCAGTGATCGCCTGGACGACGTTTTCGAATATCGGCTCGAGGCATTTGAATGTGGCAGCGCCGTCAACCAGACAACTACTCCAATCTGCAGCATAGACCATATGAATATTATGCGTTAACGCGCGTTATGCGTCAATGTGTTGACGCATGTTAATACGGCTTCGGGAAGTTCAGGGTGCCGCCGATGATTGAGATGCCCAGGAAGTTCTGGACGAGAATCATGATGGCCCATGCGGCGCCGACGATGATGAGTCCGACGATCGCATGCGTGATTTTATTGCGCGCTGCTTCCATACCGGCTTTGTCGCCGCCTGAGGTAATCCACTGGATACCTCCGAGGATAAGGAAGAAGAATGCCAACAGTGCCGCAATAATCAAAAGTGTCCCGACCAGGGCGCTGATCAACTGTCCCAGGTCGCCGATTTTTATATTCCCCGGCTGATTGATTGTGATTTGTGGATCTGCTGCAAATACCATAATTCCTCCTTACCTGTATGTTCAATTATAGCTTACGTACTCATTGTTGCGCAATTGAGGCGACAGTGTCAAGTGCTCACTTAGTTGCGAAATCCCGGGATACTTAAATTCGTCAAATCCAATCCCAAAAATTGTCCGGCAAGTGTTGCAATAGCCCATGCTGCTGCCACAACGATGAGGCCGATCAAGGCATTCGTGATTTGGTCCCGCGCCTTCTCAAGTTTCTGTTTGTCACCCCCGGCGGTTATCCATGAGACTCCGCCGATAATGATGGTGACGAACGCAAGTAAAAATGCTGCGATAAAGAGTCCGCTGACCAAATTGCTGATAAGCTGTCCCAGCGCCTCTCCGCCGGCATCAGGATTCGGATTATTGCCGCCGCCTAAACTTGGAGGAAGAACCGGATTTCGAATTTGTGCAAGGTTCATAGAATTAACGGAGCTGTAGCTGATCAATAATTGCGCCCGGATTGGATACCAGGATGTCATAACCCAAAAATTGGCCGGTCACTCCCAAAAGCGCCCACGCACCGATAATAATGACGAGCCCGAAAAATCCATGGCTCAGACGGTTGCGGGCAGATTCCAGTTTTTTTGCATCGCCGCCTGAGGAAATCCATTCATATCCGCCGACTAACAGTTGGAACAGAAACCAGATACCGGCCAAGACCGTCATAAACCCGACGACGGATGATACGGCGCCGGTAACCTGTTCCAGGGCTGTGGTGCCGCTTGTTGCCGGGTTTTGGCCAAACGGGCCCAGGCCTCCGCCGCCGATTGTGCCGATATCCGTGCCGCCTTGTGCAAGTAATTTCATATGTATCAATGTATTATGGTCCGTAAATTTGCGGACTTAAAATAAATCCCGCATCACCGAATAGCAAATAGCCAAATAAAGCCGCTAAGGCAAATGATCCGACGACCAATACGAGCCCCAAGAGTGATTGCCAGATGCGTGCAAATGCGCTGGCAAGCGCCTTGGTATCACCGCCGGCTGACATATACTGGAATCCGGCGATGATGAGGTTGATAAACGCAAATATCCCGGCAACGACAAATACGAGCCGAATGATATTGGTGAGAAACAGAATGAGCCCGCCGCTTGCGACACTCTGGTAGGCGGATGGTAATGGGTTATCTACTGTTCCGATAATATCGTTGCCTGCTGCCAGTATTTTGTTAGTCATATTAGCGTCCAATGATGCTTAGTAACATCTCCGATCCGGTTATGGTCGCGATAATTTGGACAATAAATACACTGGTAACGACGACAATAAGTCCTATAACCGCTCCGGTAACAGATTTTTTTGCCTGCTCCATCTGCTTGGTATCACCGCTTCCTGCACTCATGATAATGCCCAACCCGCCGACAATCAACAGGATAAAGCTGATGATGCCCGCAAGGACGAACGCGTTTTTCACCACAACCGACACGATTGCTCCGAAGTTATCAAACGTAGCGGCAGGTGCAAATACCGATTGTATATCAACGGCATATACCATAGTTTTAGTGTACACGGATTTTGTGATATAGTCTAGATTACTCCTTATGGATGATAAAGAGCTTATCCGTCAGATTCTTGCGCGCGACCGCCGGTCGCTCCTGGCGTTTTACCGCAGATTTGCGCCGAAGCTCTCGCGGTTTATAAGAACCAAGGTTGGGAGTCCGGCAGATGCCGAAGAAATTCTCCAGGACACCCTCTACGCATTCCTTGAAGCAATCCGTGATTTTGAAGGCAAAAGCAATATTCAGACATTTCTTTTTGCTATTTGTCAGCACAAAATCGTTGATTTTTACCGCCGGAAAAAGCTGCGCCATGCCGTATTTTCCCAGATGCCTCAGCTTGAAGCGCTTATATCCCCGCGCATGAGCCCGGAAGACGAGCTTGACGGGGTGCTTATCCGTGAAAAGATTCAGTCCGTGCTTGGTCGCCTGCTGCCGCGTTACCGCCAAATTTTAACCCTCAAATACATAGAAGGCCATTCGGTTGGTGAGATAGCAGACAAACTTACCCTGACATTCAAAAGCGCGGAATCGCAGCTGTTCCGCGCGCGGAAAGCATTTGTCGAGTTATTTATATCAATATGACAACTGATACATATCGTCGATTTGTGAAGCGGTGGGAAGAGGTGACAGACCTTCCGCCGCAGACGGTCGGGCCGCTTACGCCGTACTATAAAGCGCTTACCCGCCATCTTAAAGTAATGCCGTGGCCGCTTCTTGTGTTGGGCTCGGTCTTGGTCGTTGTCGGGCTGTATCTGATTCTCGGCTCCGCCGTTACCCTCGTGGTTTCGCTTCTCCAGAAAGGATTTTGACCGTTTGTACGACTATATTCTATATGGGGTGGTTTTTGCGCACTGTTATTGGTCTGGCTACGCGTCCGTATGAAACCGTCAGGAGCACGGTGGAACGGGAAAATCTCGCGGAGCTTGTGTATATTGCCGCGTCCCTTGCTGTCTATTTTGCCCTTGCATCCATCGTAAAGGTAGCAGCATTCCGGCCGTTTCTGCTCACCCGGCAGTTTGTGGTGCTTACTGCAGCAACAGCCGCGACGTACTTGTGCGCGGTTGCCCTGTTCTGGGTTGCCGGCAAGCTGGTAGGTGCGACAGGCAAGTTTCAGGGATTTATGCTTGCATGGGGGTATTCGCTTATTCCGACGGTTATCTGGTTTTTGGCAACATCGCTTCTCTATGTAATTCTGCCGCCGCCCCGGACAACCAGCCCGCAGGGGGTTCTCTTCAGCATCCTGTTTCTTGTATTTTCGGCAACACTTTTTTTCTGGAAGGTGACTATCGGGTATCTTGCGCTCCGGTTCGGCCTACGGCTTGACCTGGGCAAAATATTGATTGTTGCCCTTATAAGTCTGCCGGCGCTTGCCCTGTGGAGTGTCGGACTCTACCGGTTGGGAATATTCCGGGTACCGTTTATATGAATATACGATCATATACATCAGTTGCAGACAGGCGTAAGGCTTTGGAAAAAGAGCTCCGGGTTGATCTGGGGCACGTCGGTTCCTTTACGCTTGACGAGTCTGTTGCCTCAAGCCGAAACTGCGAAAATATGATCGGCGCAGCGCAAATTCCCATGGGGGTTGCCGGACCCCTCCTGATTGGGAATAAAAAATATTATCTTCCGCTTGCCACCACTGAAGGCGCTCTTGTTGCATCCGTCTCGCGCGGATGCAAGGCAATTACCGAGTCTGGAGGGGCGTCTGTATTGGCGGTACGGGTAGGCGCCACGCGTGGACCCGTTTTTAAAGTGAAAAATATGGAAGAAAATTCCCGATTATTCGAGTTTGTCATGTCACACAAGGTAAAATTTAACCAGATTGCGAAGACAACATCGGGGCATATTTCTTTAACCAACGTAGAAACAAACAGTGTGGGGCTGTATCGATTTGTCCGATTTACGTTTGACACCCGGGATGCGATGGGTCTTAACATGGTCACATTCGCCACACAAAAAATAGTTACATTTATTGAATCACAACTTCATATACCATGCGTATCTTTAGCCGGTAATTATGACGTTGATAAAAAACCCTCTTGGCTCAATATTATTTATGGGCGGGGGACGGAAGCTTGGGCGGAAGTGATAATTCCGGCAACTATTTTACAAGCCGTTTTAAAAACTACAGCACAACGGCTTTATGACGTGTGGATTGCAAAGTGTATGATCGGGTCTGCTCTCAGCGGATCAATGGGGTTTAATGCACAGTATGCAAACATCATCGCGGCTATATTTATTGCCACCGGACAAGACCCTGCACACGTTGCAGAAGGCAGCGTGGGGATCACGACGGCAGACGTAAAAGGAAAAGATCTCTATATGTCGGTGTACCTTCCTGATTTGATGGTTGGCACCGTCGGCGGCGGCACCGGACTTGCGACACAAAAAGAAGCATTGTCGATCGTCGGCGCAAAAACCAGTCAGGAGTTTGCCGAAGTTGTTGCCGGGGCAGCGCTTGCCGGGGAAATTTCGTTGTTGGCATCTTTAAGTGAAGGGACGCTCGCACGGGCGCATGAACGTTATGGTAGGAATCGTTAGTTACGGTACATATATTCCGAAATACCGCATCAAAATTGCGGATATTGCCGCGGCATGGAAAAAAGAACCAATGGAAGTGATCGGGTCTCTGGGTGTTGACGAAAAAGCAGTGCCTGCGGGGGATGAAGATGCTGTCACAATTGCGCTTGAGGCTGCGCAGCAATCACTTGTCCGGGCAAATATACCGCCGGATGCAATAGAAACATTATTTGTGGGGTCTGAGTCTCACCCCTATGCCGTCAATCCCACATCAACAATTGTCGGCGAGCTGTTGGGAGTGGGGCACAATTATCTTGCCGCGGATTTGCAGTTTGCCTGTAAGGCGGCAACGACCGGTATCCAGGCAATAGCAGGACTTATTGCCGCGGGGCACGCCCGATACGGGCTCGTAATCGGAGCCGATACCGCCCAAAGCAAGCCGCATGACGTGATGGAATACACGTCAGGCGCCGGCGGCGTGGCATTTATCATGTCACGCGAGCATTGTATTGCAAATCTTCTTGCGGATACATCCTACTCCTCCGACACCCCGGATTTTTGGCGGAGGGACGGTATCCGCTATCCGTCGCATGCCGGACGGTTTACCGGTGAGCCTGCATATTTTGCGCACGTAATGGGCGCATCAAAACGGCTTCTTGAAATGACGCATATGAAACCGGCGGATTTTGACTACTGCGTATTTCATATGCCCAACGGAAAGTTTCCCCGCCAGGTGGCGGGCAGGCTCGGGTTTACGCAAAAACAAATCGTTCCTTCGCTGACGGTTGATCACATCGGTAATCCCTATTCTGCATCGACGATGCTCGGGCTTTCCGCGGTACTGGACATTGCCCGCCCGGGGCAAAAAATATTTATGGTTTCCTACGGTTCCGGTGCGGGAGCAGACGGATTTGTATGGCAGGTAACGGGGGAGTTGTTGAAGTATCAAGCGTCAAACGTCAGGAATCAAAGATCTGTACAACAACAAATTGAAAACAAAGAATATGTGGATTATCTCGGGTATCTGAAAAATACCCATAAAATATGAAAATATATGTGACAGGAGCAGCAACAACGAAATTCGGGGAATTGTGGGCGGTGTCGCCCCGCCATCTGGCAGGGGAAGCGGTCCAAAAGGCACTGGCAGATGCCTCGTTGGATAAAAAACATATTCAGGCATTGTTTGTCGGCAACATGCTCTCGGGTATGCTCGGGGGGCAGGAACATCTTGGTGCGTTTTTTGCGGAAGAATTAGGGCTTTCCGCTGCAGCATTTAAAATTGAAGGCGCATGCGCATCCGGCGGCCTTGCGCTCCACAATGCAGTCAACAGCGTGCTTTCCGGGCAGTATGAGACGGTTGTCGCCCTCGGCGTAGAAAAGATGACCGATCATAAACCGGAAGATGTAGCTGTTGCGCTGATGGGCGCCGGCAGCGACGAAGAGCGGCAGGCGGGCGCCACATTTCCCGGGCTGTACGCAATTTTGGCGCGCGCACATATGAAAGAATTCGGGACTACGGAAGAAGATCTTGCCGCAGTTGCCGTCAAAAATCACTTCCATGCATCCCTTAACCCCAATGCGCAATTCCACTCGTCTATTACCATCGAGCAGGTAATGCACAGCTCCTGTATTGCCGATCCCTTAAAATTACTTGATTGTTCACCGATTTCCGACGGAGCGGCAGCGGTCATAATTACAAGCGATAAGAAGCAAGCGACAAGAAAGAATTCTGTTCAAATTATTGCGTCGACAGTAGCAACCGATACCCTCGGGCTGGCAGAGCGCCGGAGTTTAACCGGGTTGGCAGCAACGCAAACGGCAGGGAAAAAAGCATTCAGGATTACCGGGATCACACCCGCCGACATTGATGTTGCAGAAGTACATGACTGTTTTACCATTGCCGAGATACTCGCTATGGAAGATCTGGGATTTTATAAAAAAGGGAAAGCCGCGGGTGCCATTGCAAAAGGAGAAACTCGCCTTGGCACATCAAAAAATCTGGTGGTCAATCCCTCCGGCGGGCTGAAAGGGTGCGGGCATCCGGTGGGAGCAACGGGAATTAAACAGGTAGCGGAAATTGTGGAGCAGCTCCGTGGCCGGGCCGCAGATAGGCAGGTAAAAAATGCGAACATCGGCTTAACGCATAATGTCGGAGGAAGTGGCGCAACTGCCGTTGTGCACATATTAAAAAAATGAACTCACCGGTTAAAATTTGGCGGAATCAACAACGAATTGCGGGTCTTCTTGCCCGGGAGGGGCGTATTGTATCCTGGACGATTGTGCGTGTGCCGCCCTCTGGCTTTTCGGGTCTTGCGCCGTATCCCGTGGCCATTGTTGAACTTGCAGGCGGAAAACGGATTACCGCCCAACTGGTTGACTGGTCAGAAAAAGATCTTGCGTTCGGCCGCAAGGTGAAAGTCGTCGTGCGCCGCATTAGTGATCCGCCGACAGAAGGGGTTATCCCGTACGGGATTAAAGCAAAGCCGCTATGATTACCGTTTCCGTTCCGGGAAAAATTCATTTGATGGGTGAACACGCTGTCGTGTACGGGAAGCCGGCAATTCTGGCGGCGATTAATAAAAGACTGACGGTAACAGTGCGCGCCGGGAACAATAATGCAGTAGGATATGTTGCGGATTGTGTTGCAATTGTTCAAAAGCATTTTAAAGCTCAAAAAGAATTTCATATAACCATAGATTCCGAAATTCCCGAGGGGTATCATCTGGGTTCGTCGGCCGCGGTTGCGGTTGCAGTGGTTGCCGCCGCCTCCTATTTTCTCAAGAACGTCTGGAATCCGGTGCTCTTTAACCAGCTTGCGTATGAGGCGGAAAAGCTCAAGCACGGGAATCCGTCGGGCGGAGACAATACGGCGGTGACGATGGGCGGACTCATCTGGTACCGGAAAGAATTGGAGTTTCTCAAAAGCATATGGCAGTTACCGTTTACGCCGAAATTACACCATTTTTATGTCATTGATACGGGAAAGCCGGAAGAAACGACCGGTGAAATGGTTGCTATGGTTAAGTCAAAAGTCAAAAGTCAAAAGTCTCAGATGCAGAACTATTTTGACGAGAACGAAGTACAAACAAAACGGATTGCAGTTGCGCTCAAAGAGAATGATGAAAATGTGCTCATTGATGCCATGCGAAAAGGGGAAAGAACACTGGAGGGCATAGGGGTTGTAAGCCCCAAAGTAATTCCAATTATACGCGGGATTGAAAAATCCGGCGGGGCGGCAAAAATATTAGGAGGAGGCGGGAGAAAAGAAGGCGTCGGGTATCTTTTGTGTTATGCAAAACAGAAACAAAAAGATTTTATTCCCATTACTCTTGGCGAGGAAGGAGTACGGCTTGAAAACCGCTAGCGCGCCGGGAAAATTAATGCTTCTGGGTGAACACGCCGTTGTGTACGGATATCCGTGCATTGTAACGGCAGTGAGCGAGCGGCTTTTTGTTACGGATGGCACCTCGTCCGGCGACACCAGATTTCTTGATAAGGCAATTGCCGCATGGGGAGATTCCAAAACAACGCTTTCGGCAACATGTGCTTTTTCCGGCAAATATGGGCTTGGGTCATCCTCCGCCGTTACCGTTGCGGCATTAAAATATCTACGACCCGATGCGCCCGACCCGCAAGTTTTTGACGCAGCTTACAAAATCGTGCTGGACATCCAGGGCGCCGGATCCGGATTCGATGTTGCCGCCGCAACCTATGGCGGAACGTTGTATTACATAAAAAATAAAATTGCCGAACCGTTGGCGATGAACGATATACCGCTTATCGTCGGATACACCGGGGTAAAAGCAGACACAAAAACACTCGTTGAGGGAGTTGCGGCAAAAAGGACAAAAGAGCCGGAAAAAGTAGAACGGATTTTTCAGGCGATAGCAAAAATTGTTGAAGATGCAAAAACGAAAATGCTGGAGGGTGACTGGGAGCGGGTGGGGCGGCTCATGGATTTTAATCAGGAGTATTTGCGCGACCTCGGCGTCAGTTCGGAAAAGCTTGAAACGCTCATTGCAGCTGCAAAGCACGCGGGCGCCTGGGGCGCCAAGCTTTCCGGCGCAGGCGGGGGAGACTGTATGATTGCACTGGCGCCAAGTGAAAAGAGACAAGCAGTAGAAGAAGCGATTATAAAAGCGGGCGGAGAAGTGGTTCATCTGACTCCAAACGCCCCCGGTGTTCGCATGGAAACCACTGATAATCAGGATGAAATGTTTATTGTTGTAGACGGCAACGACAACATTCTTGGCTACAAAACGCGCTTTGAATGTCACCGCGACAATTCGCTTATTCATCGGACGGTCGGCGCGCTTATTTTTAACAGGCAAGGGCAACTGCTTTTGCAGAAGCGCAGTATGACCAAAGACATGGAGGCGGGGATGTGGGGAATATCCGCAGCCGGTCATGTTGCACGCGGACAAACCGACGAAGAAGCAGTGCACCGGGAGCTTCAGGAAGAATTAGGCATTGATACCCCGCTCGTTTTTTTCAAGAAATTTATTATAGAAAATAGCGGGGAATCCGAACGCGTCGCTTTATACAAAGGGAAAAGCGATGGTCCGTTTACCCCGGACCCGCAGGAGGTGGCAGACATCCGTTTTTTTGATCCAAGGGAGATTACATTGTTTGTTGCAAGCAAAAAACTTGTCTTAACGGATGCGGCAACAAAATCCCTTCAGGAGGCGGGAATACTATGAAAGCAACCGCAATAGCACCGGCGAATATTGCATTTATTAAATACTGGGGCCGTGTCGATGCGGCGTTGCGCATCCCGTCAAACCCGTCTATTTCAATGAATCTCAGCGCGTGCACCACAACAACGACGGTCGAGTTTTCCCCGGGGCTGAAACACGATGTTATTTCAGAAGGATTTGACGCAGCCCGGATTACTGCTCATCTCAACCGGTTGCGTGAGCGCGCAGGCAGCGCGCTTTTTTGCCGCGTGGAGACACACAATAGCTTTCCCGCGTCTGCCGGGATTGCTTCGTCCGCCTCCGGATTTGCCGCCCTTACCGTGGCGGCTGCAGCGGCATTGGGACTCCGCCTTTCAGAGCGGGAGCTGGCTGCATTTGCCCGGCTTGGCTCGGGGTCAGCCTGCCGGAGTATTCCCGACGGGTTTGTTAAATGGGAAGGGGAGTATGCGCGTTCGCTGTATCCCCCGGATTGGTGGGATGTGCGGGATATTATCGTGATGGTAGAATCGACAACGAAAAAGGTGTCTTCATCAGAAGGCCATGATAAGGCGGCAACAAGCCCGTTTTTCCACAAACGGTTGGACGCACTACCCCGGCGTATTGCGCGGCTGGAACGAGCGCTGAATGAGAAGAATATTCAGGAGCTGGGTGAGGTAATTGAGGAAGAGTGTTTGGATATGCATCATGTGATGCAGACCCAAAGCCCGCCGCTCTATTATTGGACCGGCGAGACAGTGAACATTATGGAGCTTGTTAAGAAACGCACGGTACCCGCATATTTTACGATTGATGCCGGGCCCAACGCGCATGTGATTTGCGAGGGAAAAGATGAAGCTAGGGTAGTAGAATTATTGAAAGGGAGAACGTTGATTATAAATAAGCCGGCGGCCGGCGCACATATCATATGATACCGACACATATCGCAGTCGTCATGGACGGGAACAGGCGGTGGGCCAAAGAACACCGGCTGCCGATTTTGGAAGGGCATCGGCGTGTGGCAAACCGTGTACTGGAGCAACTTGTTGCGCACGCAGCAGATCGTGGTATTAACTATATGACGTTTTGGGCATTTTCGACCGAGAACTGGGGCAGGGCGCAGTCCGAAGTCAAAGGTATTATGTATATCTTAAAGCAGGGACTGGGACCATTTGGCAGGAAAATGATGGCAAAAGGCGTGCGCCTGAAGGTTATCGGTGATTTATCACGAATAGACCCTGAGCTTCGCACAAGCATCGGGGACGTCGTCGAAAAAACAAAAAACAATACAAAAATCACGGTAACGATAGCGCTCAATTACGGCGGACGTGATGAAATCAGGAGAGCCGTCCGCCGGGCAAAAAATAAAAACGATTTCGAAAAATATCTGGACACCCACGGTATTCCCGATCCGGATTTTATTATCCGCACGGGCGGGGAGCAGCGCTTAAGCGGATTTTTACTCTGGCAGGGCCAGTACAGCGAATTATATTTTCCGGAGTTTCTTATGCCCGACTTTACGCCCGCGCGGCTGGATGCGGCAATCGAAGAATTTGAAAAGCGGAAGCGGCGGTTTGGAGTGTAAAAAGAATTAATTAAATCCCGTGGTAACACTTGTCCCGAACATGATGCCGACAATCTGAATAGCCCAATACGCCCCGAAAATAATGATAAATCCGATAATCGCGTTGGTAAGGCGCTGTTTGCCCGCCTCCATTTTTTTAGCGTCCCCCGCGCTGGTCATCATGGAAAATCCCGAAAAAATAATCATAAGGAGAAGCGCAAGTCCGGCGATGCCCAAGATAATCGGCAGAGCAGTATTGATGATGTTGCCGATGGTTCCTTTGGGTCCCTCGAAGAGAAACCCTTTAAATTCATTGGGATATGCAATGGGCACAGAGCTGTCGTTTGGACCCGGCAACTGAATGGCTTGGGCAAGCACGTGGTGTATCATAGTTATCCGAATCCCGGAATCTCCAGTATATTATATCCGATAAGCCGCAGGAGAAATATCGAGAATATGATTAATAGAAGTCCTGTGATGGCAGAACCGATTACCTCCCGGCCGGCGGTTAGCTGTTCCGGGTTGCCGGCGCTGGTCATGATCTGAAATCCGCCGAAGAGAATAAGAAGAAATGCAATCCCGCCTCCGACGCCGATACCGATTCTGAGTATCTCCCCGATAAATTGCTGGGGATCTGTTTGGATGCAGCCGAACGCAGTCCAGGAAGCAGTACCTGCGCCCATACACGACTCACATTCACTCTGTTTGCTTCCCGCAAACTGACACACGCTTGTCGTGTCATCTGCGGCAAAAACGGGTTTTGCCCACGGTACAACCAGAAAAAATAAAATTGCAAGCGCAATGAATAGGGATAGTTTACGCATACGTGACACGTATAAGTCTATCAAAGCCTCTTTGAAAAAGAAAGCCGCCGGTAATCATGGTACAATTGAAACGCTTCGATGAAACGGATATTTTTTTCACTATCCCTTATGGCATTATTGGCATTCCCGGTCATGCCGGTGTTTGCACAGGAGTGTGACGCATCCAATATTTCCCAGATGAATTTGGAAGCGCTTACGAGAATAAGCGCCACCTGCAATGCGGCGCTTAGCCAGATGGAAGCGGCGGTCCGTCCGCACGTTGACGAGTTGCAGAAGATGGACAAGGCAATTGCAGCATTTCAGGCGCGCATTAAACAGGTGGAAGCGGGTGTTGCGCAGAAGTCTATAGAAATTGCTCGCGGAGAAAAAGAGCTCGAAGGGTCACTAATACTGGCAAGTGAACGAATCCGGAAATTTTATATCCGCAGCTACAAGGCAAATCCGATGTATTTATTTTTTTCTTCTACAAGCATCGGATCAGTGCTCCGGACCATGGGGTATCAGGACGCGGCAGTTAATGAGGATAAAAAAGTGATTACCCAGACTGCAGTGACGGTGAAGAGTCTTGAGGATAAAAAGGCAGCACTTGAACGCGAACAGGCGACCCTTGCGGCCTTAAAGGCAGACACAGACAAACGGGCAATATCTGTACGCAAATTGGTCGCGGAAGCTACTGCGTACCAAACGAAGCTCAGAGGCGTACTAACCGCGGTAACGGCAGCACAACAAGCCATACTTACCGCCCGGAGCGGCACTTTTACCACAAGTCTGGGAGATGTCCCGCTTGCGGATGATCCCAATGCTGCTCCCAACTATAACCCCGGATTTTCACCGGCATTTGCCGGATTCTCGTTCGGGGCATATACACACAAAAAAGGCATGAGCCAATACGGAGCAAAAGGAAGAGCGCAGCAGGGGCAAAATGCAAACCAGATTTTACAGGCGTATTACGGGAAAACACCGGTATCAAAAGATACGGGTGGAGATATCAGTGTGTCCGGAATTGGATCTATGAATTTTGAAGACCGGTACATGATGGGTATTGCGGAAATGCCCGCAAGTTTTCCGGCAGAAGCATTGAAAGCACAGGCAATCGCCGCCAGAAGCTATGCCTATCGCTACAAGACGCAGGGACAGTCCATATGTACAACGCAATCGTGTCAGGTATTTTCAAGTTCCAAAGCAGATAACCCTCCGGGTGAATGGCGGGAGGCAGTGCAATCGACGAGAGGCCAGGTTATCGAAGACGTCGTGACGTATTATTCTTCTACCACAGGCGGATATTTGCTTACGATGGGGTGGGACACCACATGCGGCAATCAGGGGTGTTGGACAAGCGGTGCGTATGAAAGCATTGCCGGATCCCCCTGGTTCTACAAAGGGTGGTATACCGCAGATTATTACAATAACTCCGCAAAGTGCGGCAAAACCAGCCCATGGCTAACGCAGGACGAATTTATTGACATATTGAACGCGTGGAGAGTATTAACCGGCGGCGGCGATGCTTCACGGGTGTTGCCCACGACGCTTTCCAGCTGTCCTATCTCCGGTGCTTCCGGAAACCCATTTTCAATTTCAGAAATGCGGGCGGAAGCAAATGCTCATGGCGGTGCATTCACGAGCGTATCTTCCGTGTCCGTGAGCTACAGCACAGAGGGATATACGAGCGCGGTAATCGTGAACGGTCAGTCAATCCCCGGAGATCAGTTTAAGCAGGCGTTTAATCTGCGTGCACCCGGATATATTTCAATCCGCAGTTCTCTTTTCAATATCGAGCGCAAATAAGTTCGGATTGTGTATTTTCCGGATTTGTAGTATTTTTAGGAAGATGCCGACTTTATATGTATCCCCGACTGCGCCCAAGCACCATAAACCTGCGGTGAAGCATGCGTTCAAAAAACCGTTTTCCACCAATGGCCAGCCGCCGACCCATATGGGTCCGCTTACAGCATTCGCCGTAAACCCGTCGGGACTCCGCTTTGAGACACAGGAAGAAGAAGAAAAGGTTATATTATTTTTGCGCCAGCATATCATCGTGAATATCCCCTGGATTATCGCAACCATCGTCCTTTTAATCGCGCCGACTATTATTTTCCCACGGTTGTTTGAAGCAATCAGCCTGAATGTGCCGCTGCCGCCCGCCTTTTTCCTCATCGGCACAATATTTTGGTATCTTGCCACATTCGGGTTTGCCCTCTCGAGTTTTATCGGGTGGTTTTTCAACATTTATATTGTGACGAACGAACGGATTGTCGACATTGATTTTTATTATCTCCTGTACAAGAAGTTTTCCGTTGCGGAGCTTTCAAAGATTCAGGACTTGAGTTATACAAGCGGCGGAATTTTGGCAACGCTTTTTAATTACGGCCACGTCAATATCCAGACGGCCGGAGAGTCCCCGAATTTGGAGTTTGAGGCCGTACCGTACCCGGAAAAAGTCGTGCAGACGATACGGGAACTGACGGAAAATGAGGGAGGGGGCGCACTATGATGCCGGAAATATCAGGGTATGTATTGGTCATTCTGAAAGTTTTTTTTCTTATAGGCATTGCTTTATATGGTGCATTTGCCGGGGTGCTGGTCCGGCAGGAACAGCTTATGGCAGGAGTGTTGGAGGAATCGTTTGAGCCGATGCTCCGGATGCTTGTGATCGTTCACCTCATTCTTGCGTGTGTTCTCTTTCTGTTTGCCCTCATTCTTCTCTAACCCTCTGTTTACCCCGCATGCTAAGATAATAGTATGGCAGGCAAACCGATCGTTGGTTCTGTCGTGGGACCGACGAATGAGACACATTGGGGTCAGGTGTTAATTCAGCCAAATGCATACGGCGTGGTAGAAATTGCATATGATGACGGCGGTGCCCGTGCTGCGGGCATCCATCTGTTGAGCACACTCGGGCAGAAACTCGCAGATGCGCCCACAAGTCTTGAAGCTCTAAAGCAAATTGTTAAGGATGTTGCCAACCAAGGCGTACAAACCGTGATTTTGTGTGTGCCGGTCGGACCCGTGGTCTATATTGTTTTGCATGGCGGCGGCGATGTATACATCAGGCGCGGACACGAATTTTCCCGGCTTCTCCATAATTCGGGATCAATTTCCGGAGAGATTAAGCCGGGAGATTCCATTATTTTGGCTTCTGCTGAATTTTCCCATACGCTGACGCAGGAAGATGCCGCGACTATATTTGACCATCTCACGCCCGCTGAAGTTGCCGAACGGTTAACGCTCCTTTTGCACGAAAGACCCTCAGGGGAGGGAAGCGCGGCCATCGTGATGCAATTTCAGGATGATGCCGGTGATCTTGACGGTGAACCAATTGGTGAGAAGCTGGGTAAACCAATGTTTGTGAAAGCAATGCATGAGGGGAAGTCGCTCTTGCGGTATTTTCATCCGCGCCGTATTGCCAACATCAGGCATCATCTCTCGGTTTCGGTATTGAAACGCGATGTTCAGCGCCTCCGGGCTCACCCGAAAAAAACAACAGCCCTCCTGGCAATCGTCCTTATCACACTCTTCGGAATTTCGGTCATTCTGGGGATAGCCAAACAGGGATTTCAGGTGAAAAATCAGTCCGCATCAGCCGCGCTGTCTGATGCGCGCCACGCACTGGATGAAGGGATGGCGCTCATGAGCCTTAACCCGGTGAAGGGGAGGGAACGGCTTGTGCAGGCAAAAACACTATTGGATCCATATGTAGCGTCAATACCGCCGAAGTCCGTTCAAGGACGTGAAATTGCCGAGGTATACCGTCTGATTACCGACAATTTAACCGGCGCGATGCAGATTTATTCCATAAAGCCGGAATTGTTTTTTGATGCGGGCCTGGTAAAAAAAGGCGGGACTATTTCTCACATTGGATTTGAGGACAAAACGATTGCGATTGTCGATCCCACAACGACAACCGTGATAGCCCTTGATGTGACCAGTAAAAAATCGACGATTGTCGGCGGCGGCCCCTCCTATGCGGGACTTTCTTCTACAAGTATTCATGGGGACAACATATATGTGTTGGTTGGCGCCGGTATTCATCAGGCGCGGCGCACTGATAACAAAACCGTTCAGGCGGTGATTCCGAAAAATCCGGAGTGGGGAGACATCGCGTCACTGGTTGCCTACGGAGGCAATCAATATCTCTTGGATACCCAGAAAGGGAGAATTTGGAAATATGTCGTAACGGACAGTCAGACAGCCACTCAATCTGCCGGTGCACAATGGGGGTTTACCACCATGCGCGAGTATCTCAATCCCGATACGCTTCCCGATTTTTCCACTGCCACCAATATGGCAATCGACGGGTCAGTCTGGGTGGGTACCAAAACAGGCAAGATACTTAAGTTTACTCAGGGGAGAGAGGACACGTTTGTTCCCAAGGGAGTCGAGCCGGCCTTTGGTAGTACACTCTTGGTATACACCAGTGACGAGGTGAAAAATTTATATATCCTGGACAGCGACAATAAGCGCATTGTGGTACTTGAAAAAGACGGTACGTATCTGGCGCAGTACACCTGGACGGATATTGTTCCTATTGAATTAGTAGTTTCCGAAGAGCTCAAAAAAATATTCCTCTTGTCAGATGGCAAACTCTACGCTATAACGCTTAAATGAAGATTTTCAACAAAAAAGCCACCTTTGAATATGAGATTATCGAGCGCATTGAGGCGGGAGTGAGCCTTACGGGCGCCGAGGTCAAATCCGTGAAAGGCGGTCACGCGCAGCTGACCGGTGCGTTTGTGCGGATTATAGGCTCAGAGGCGTATCTGGTGAACGCGCAGATATTCCCGTATATCTACGCACGGCCGGATGGGTATGACCCCAAGCGTACACGGAAGCTGCTGCTTCATAAATCCGAGCTTATCCGCCTCAAAAGTAAAATTGATGGCGCTAATTTGACCCTGGTACCGCTTTCCTGGTATACTAGAGGCCCTCTGGTGAAGCTGGAAATCGGCCTTGCGCGCGGCAAAAAACAGTATGAGAAGCGTGAAGCAAAGCGGAAGGAAGATCAGAAAATTGAACTTGAGCGGGAATTTCGGGGGAAAGTGAAATAATGGGGACGTACAAGATTCGACAGTCCGAAGTTCTTTGACATTGCAGGCCGACTTTGAACAGGAGTCGCAAAACACGGTTCAAAAACTAAATGCTGACGCTGAACAAGCCCAAGCAGCCTATTTCGCGAAGAGACAGTTCGCTGTTCTTTACGCCTAAGGCCATCGTTTGAATGTTTCTTTGGTGACGTTCTTACGGTGTAAACAAAGCCAAGGTGCAGTTAGCGTGGTTTGATGTTCCACTCTGATGAAGCCCAATACATCTTGATCTTTTTTAGCCTGTCAACCGGCCACAAAAAAGATGACAATATTGATTGACTACGCCTGTAGATATGTTAAGGGATATCGTTCTGGACGAGAGCTCATTACTCTCCGTCTCCACACTAGATATTTTTTCGCTCCCCAAAGAGCGAATTATGCTGACAGACTGCCCTAAAGTTGCGGTTCCAAATCCCAATTCTCTGTCATAGACCAATTTTTGGTCAAAATGCATGAAGAATACGGTCAGTCTGTCGTTCAGATCTTCGGTTTGCCACATCCCGACTGGATTTTCCAGTGTGTCGATTACTTTCCTCGTAGCGGTTCCAAACTGTTCTTGAGTGAAGTTTGATGGGATGTGTTGAGTGTTCAAGTCTTCTTTTTGTTTTTGAAGTTTAATGAGTTCTTCTTCATAGACTGGGACTAGCGATTCATTTTTAGTCTTTTTAATACGTGTGGTTACAGAATCGATTTCACCCAATAATTCCCGCTTTACGCGCTCATGAGCGGTTTGAGCATCTATCATCTGTGCCTGTTGTTGGCTCCAGACGTCGGTAAGCACTTCAATAGCCAGATTTTTTGTGGACTTATCCAGTTTCGCTGTGTGTAAAATTGCTACAAATTTGTCTTCAAGATCTTTTCGATGGATAATCTTGTTTTGTAAAGGGCAACCGTTGGTTTTGCAAAAATAATTCGGATATCGTTGTCCGTTGCGGCTCGTATTAAAGCTCGCTGTCATTGGTTTTTTGCAGTCTTGGCATAAAATGAGGCCTCTTAGCGGGAATTCCGGATTTGTGTCTCGTCTCACTTTTGGTTTTGTACGGTCATTTAGAATTTTCAAAACTTCATCGTGTGTCTCAATCGTAATGAATCCTTGGTGAGCTCCTTTTCTTCTTGTTATGCCCCAGTGCGGATATTCGATGTAACCGGTATACAAAATTTCCGTGAGTAGTCTTTGTACTCCATGAAGCGATATGGCGCGGCTTATTCCTTTTAACTTATATTGTTCTTGAATATAATCTACCACGTCGAGCTGCGTAAGTAGAATCCGATCGCGGTATCCTTCAATAGCTGACTTAAAAATTGAAGCGATCGGTTCATCGGGTGAGGAGACTTTTCCGCGTAAGGGATCCCTATGGTTTTTGAGACCCGGCGGGAGACAGAAGGGCCAGAAACCGGATTCCGCACGCGCTTTCATTTTTTGGATGACCTGTCGTTTGTTTTGGTGTCTGTCCAGCTGTGCTTTTGAGGCGAGCACGTTTTCTATAAACTCACCTTCCGGAGAATCCTCAAATTTAAAATTAGGACTCTCTAGTGTCGCTCCTCTAGACACGAGTTCAGTTTTGAGTTTCAGATGCACCTGAAGATCGCGAGCAAAACGAGCTAGGTCATCAAATATGATGACGAATTGTTCATATGCATGGGTATCCAAATAATCAATGAGCTGGAGCATTGCCGGCCTGTCGAATAGGCCCCCAGAAACTCCTTCATCCGCAAAGACTTTTGAGACGTTGTATTGTTTATTTTCCGCGTATTGACGGCAGCGTTGCTCTTGGCTGGTCAAACCGCTTCCTTCAGTTACCTGACGTTCCGAGCTGACGCGACAGTATATAAGAGCCTTCATATTGTTTTGGTCACGGCTTGCGTGATCCTTTCTGACAAAGCATATAACGAATTCAAGACAATAGCTATTTGCTTATCCGAAAGATTATCACTCTTGTCTCCGAGGATTTCTCTTGCACGTTTTATGGTGATTTTCCGTTCGATTGACATAGTTATGACTCGTAAATGCGGCTTTTGAGTTCATGGATTGCGTCAATGAGTGAACGGGTGGGGAGTAGGAGTTCGTTGTTCCAGTGTTTTCTGATTATTTCTTTTGCGCTATCCGGCGTGATATTAAAAACGAAAACGCAGGTTTTATCTTCTTGCCGGATAACCTTGGTAATTTTTGCCCCGGTAGCCAGAATGCACGCGCTCAAGAAGAAATCTTTGGTTTCATATTCTATGTCGTTGTCCATATAACTCGCATGGTAGGCGACAGGAATGGGAAGATCAGTTTCTTTTTAGGGGGGTATTTCTGAAACTATGGTGACTGAAGCAGCTTTTTGTAGCGGTAATACAGCGTTTTTATATTTTCAGTCGTCGCTAAATAATCCGCTTCTTCCATGGTAATGTCCTCTTTCTTTGTGAGTTTGTCTGCAATCTGGTCAAAGGTAAGATTTTCTTCATCCTTCATGTAAATAATTTCAAGCGCTAGTATGGTTTTTTTCCATGGCATATGCTGGTGCTTCGGTAACTCAAGTATTTTCAAATAATATTGAATTTGTTCACTGTTTTCTTGGATAAACTTTACCAAATAATCTGTGCTCATTTTTGTTGATACGACAATCGACAATGAGGTGTCTGTGTCCATTAGCATTCCATTTGGTTTGCGGATCAATATAATATTGTCTCCTTCTGAGGCAATGTCGGTTCCTCCAACTTTGATAGAAATTCCGTTATCCGGAGGGAGATTGGCCCGCCTACCGCTAATTATGCTGTATATCGGTTCTATCCATGTATTTGGAAGCTGTTTGTTGTAAATAAACTCTCTAATTTTTCTTTTGCACAACGCGATTGATGAATTGAGCAGAATTCTTCGGTTTCGTACCATGACACTGCCTTCAAACAGCTCAGCTTTTGCTTGATCACAGAATGATTGGAATTCAGTATCTCTATAGAGTTTAATGAATTGGTTGAATGCAGGATCGCTGTCGGGGAAAGATTTTATATTTTTCATATGATCTGAATACATTTTACTCCTTTGGATTATTTTTGACGTTATTATGCTAAAATCAAGTCAGTTAGTTGCCTAAACCGATTAGTAATAGTTGGCATGGCATACAAAACCTACTAGGAAGTAAGCTCTTCGTCAGAGCACCTAGTAGGTTATCGTCCGAAAGGATGGTAGGTGGCGCAAGTCATCGCTGGCGAAGGGCTTTTTTGTGTGGTTTAACTAGCTCAATTAGAGTCGATTAGCATCATTTAGAATCATGAAAACCAATAAGAACAGAGTATATTTGCACAAATTATTTCTGCTGTCTGGGTTAATATGGGCATGCTCAATCATCTCGTTTTTCGGTGCCTCATTTTTGTTTCGAGCTCCCAGCAATGGGTTTTATACAGATAGTCAATCGCTGGTTATGTTGGCATCGGTCATTATTGGAGTATTCTCATTTTTATTTCTCGCAGCAACCGTCATTAAATTATTTGGTAGAAGAATAATACAGTTTTTATTTTCCAAGAAGTTTATTATTTCATTCATAGTGATATTGGTACTTGGATGCATATCTGTGCTCGTGTACGATTACCAAAAACTGGCAAACCGATCTTCTACGCCAATAATTTCTACACCAGTATCTAGTGATGCTAGTGCAGGAGCATCTCTGACAGAAAATATAGGCGCTTCGCCTATTGTCCCCGTTGTTACAACAATTCAAGCAAAAAAAATTATACAGAATACTCAAAAGGCGGTGGACTGGAGCTGTGAGGTTTTGGATGATAAAACTACAGCCTGTGCACACCCCGCAGACTCGCGAATGTCTACATCAGAAGAACTTTTTGTTGCAGTCAATGAATACAGAAAAGCTCATGGGATAGGAACGCTTGAGAAGAATGACCTATTGTGTAGCATCGCACAAAATAGAGCCAATGAGCAGTTGTCGTATGGGTCGCTTGATAGTCATGCTGGGTTTGAAAAGTATGCGCGAAATCAAACAGACTTTGACGCCATGGGAGAAATACTATACGGCGGGGTACAAAACCAATTGGGCGTCCATATTGTTGAATGGGGATGGGCAAGATCTCAAACGGGACACAAAGAGTCACTTGAAGATAGAAAATGGCAAAACGGTTGCGGTGGAGTTGCTGGCTTATTTGCTGTGTTCATTTTTGGAAAAAGATGAGGTTTTTGCATAGTTTGTAAAACTAGCAGAGGAGGAAAAATGAGAAACAAATTAACAGACAGCGCAAGAGTTATATTTTGGATACTTGTGGTTGTTGGCGGGCTTTTGTTGGCAAATAGAGAGTTCATATTATATAACCAGAGAAAGGAAAAGGAACTCGACGATCATTTAAAAAGAGTATGTAGCGTTATTACAGACCAGCAGCCCAATAACACGGATCTGTACGATACTTGTATGGATCGGGGGTACGAGGAGTTTGGTAGTACAGCTGAAGATTCCGGGGGATTTGACCAGTAAATATGAGCACCAAAACACAATGGAAAATACTCGCCGGGATACTTGCTTTCTTTCTATTGGTAAATGTTCTTGACTGGCTGCATATTTCACTTGGGCTTGTGGTGTTGAGCATACTCATTGTTGTCTTAGCGTATATTCTCATCCTTCCTAAATCTCTCATACTCTTTTTGTGTCACTTCGCGTACGCTCCCGGAACAGACGAAAAGAAACGGGAGAGTTGGGATAGAGGGTGGCGTATTGTGCTTTTTGAAGTCATACAAACAATCCATGATTGGTTCTGGGGATTTGTGACCCGGTACTATCCGTTTTCCTTACTTTATTCCGATCGGTTATTCCACGCTGGCAACCAAGACGTAAAAGCCTTTATCAACGAGCTGGAGGTATACGCAAAAGAAATCCATCTGCCATTTCTCATTCAATCCGGGGATACGAGCGCTCCGATGATGATGTTTCACGTTGTGCAAAGGGGTTACAGGCTCAAAAAGGCAGCGTACCTCGAGCAACTTAAGGAGAAGCTGCAGTCGAAATATGAAAGTATCTACCTGCAGGATAAAGTTGACGGGTTTACAATTCTTGTGCCTACCAGTATGTTGAGAGGGCAAAGTATCCCAGATCAGGTTGAAACCCTGCACAAAGCGGCACACAAGGCTTACGTTTGGCTTATGGAAACTAGAGTGGTTTTAAAAATCTTTACCAAAAAGTTTTTTCTTTGCGGTTAATATACTGATGGCCTTGCTCTTTATACCTTTTGGAGATAATTCGTCCACATCTCCAAATTTTTCGCTCAAAGTTCCTTCTTCATTCAGGGTAACGATGTACTGAAACCGCATTTTGGTTTTTAGGTCTTCGAGATACTTGTAGAGTGATACAAAATGAGCTTTGTCCACTCCATCAAAAATACCATCATGAACAAGAAATTTTGGTCCGGGATAGTTATTTTTGATAGAGTTAATTAAAACAGCTAAATCAAAAACTAACGTTCTTCCTTGGTTTTTACCTTTAGAGTACATAGCTGGAAAAGTAATTTCTATATTAACAACAGCATCGGTTTCAGGTTTTATATTAAGTGCCAGCATTGATTGGTTTTTGCTTGCCGGATAAACAGCGTTGTAGATTTGGTGGAAAATTGTTCTGAAAGAAGAAACCGTTTCTGTATGTTTTTCGACAAAATCGTACATTTCTTTTTCGATTTTCGTTGCCTCGATTTTTAAGTCGGCCTTCTCTCGTTGTAGGTCTGTGTATAGTTTAACCTTACCACCCAACTCTCCAAGTTGGTCTTTTTTATGGCTAAGAAGTAAATAGGCTTCTGACAAGTCGTTTATAGCTTTTTTGTTTGACAAAAATGAAAATAGTTTAGCTCTTTCAGATTCTAGCTTGTTTATCTTTTGTTCTCTTTCAGATATTTTGCTTGATAGAGATTTTTTCTCTGTGGAAATGAAAGTTTTCCTTGAAGTTATTAGGTCTTTTCTAAATTTAATTGCAGAATCAAGTGTGGTGGCTACTTTGTCGGCCATCAGTTTATTGAATTCTTCATATACTCTTTTTATCCTATCGACATCAACATCTATATCAAGCTTAAGGCTATCTTCATAAGCATCTATTTTTTTCCTGTCAGAGAAGTTTTGGAACCAAAGTGCTTTAATTTCTGCCGTGATTTTATTTGCTTGCTGTTCAGCGTCTTGATACTGTGTTGACAATTTGAATTGAGAGATTGTATCCTCGACACTTTTTACTTCCTGATTTAGCCTGTCAATTTGGTTCGATGCTTCGCCAATATCTTTTAGTCCATATGTTTCTTCAACCAATTGTTTAACTTCTACTATTGCTTTCTCACGCCTTTTTAAGTTAAATTGAATGTCGAAATTTCTTGTGGCCAAGGCATTGTCGAGTCCCATAAGGAAGAATAGATACTGATTCAGTTCAGCAACGCTTAATTCATCAATGTATTTGACTGGTTCTGTAAATCTCGACTTCTTTTGATTCTGTATTTTTAGATAGAAAGCTATTAGTCGGCGCCACCATTTGTTTGAAAAATTTCCTTCATAATTTTTCTTCTTGAAAATTAGGTCGGCAAACAATTGTCCAAGCTCGTCTCTCGAATACTCTCTGAGAGAATCGCGTTTGCCAAATTGGATTTTGTTTGGTTCTTTGACACCTCGTTTGATTATGTAAGTCTCATCTTCAATTTCGAACTCCAAAACAATCAAGTAATTTACCATGATATTCTTGGCAGAATACAATCTCGGATTATGATAGCCTGAATAAGAAGAGAGAAGACAAAAGTCTATCAAGTCTAATAATGTAGATTTTCCAATCCCGTTTAGAGATTCTTTTGGGTCAGATGACTCACTTTTTTCACCAAACACAAAGTTGATTCCGTCATGAAATTCAACGGGTTCGAATAGTCCTTCTGGTTCAGAATAAAGTTTTTTTAATAACATATCTTATCTAAGATGTATTCTATGCTCTTTAATCGTAATGATGTTTCCCAACCACAAAATTGTAACAATATCACCATATTGATCCAAACTAATTCCAGCCTTTTGTTTTAGCGATTGAAAGAGTGTTTCGATATTTTCACCACCATAGCTTTTGAGATATGAAATTACATTAGCTCCAAGAACCATCGAATTTTTTCGGATGTCTTCGTGTTTAGTTGGCATTATCATATTATTTTTTCTCAAAAATTGTACAATCCTCAAAAAAGAGGAGTACAAACGCCATTACGGTTACTGCATAAGCAGGATTCGTTTTCCTTTTATCCGGGGTAAAAAAATCGAAGAGCTTATCAAGAATTTCCATGCTCGACTGACTATTTCTTTTGAACTCGGAGTATTTTCTTGATATGTATAGCTCTATATCTTTTTGAGTTTGAGAATCTAATGCCTGTAATTTACTTTCTACCAGCTTTGTACGAGTAAACGCATCATTAAAATACCTTTCTACCTCGCCTTGGTCTTTTTGGTCAGTAAAATTGAGTTTTATTTTTTCTCTAATTTCAATTCGCTTCTCATCGGTCGGTGACAATGGTGATGTTTTTGGAAGTTGTGAAATAACGTAATTAAATACTTCCTCGATAGCATTATTTTCATCCTGTTCAGCCCCGGAGTATTGATTGTACTCATTGAGCGTGCCCACCTGTTTATCTATATGGACATTTCCGCTATTGACTATGCCCTGATTAACAAATGTTTGTTGAACCCCATTTGCGTCTTCAAGGTTAAATAGCTCCTTAATTAGCTGTATATCTAAGCCCATGACCATATTTACGATTTGATCGACACCCCAGTTTTCTTTGGTTACGCCGTCACCATTGTTGTTAAGTTCTACAATTTTTTGATGAGGAGCGCCAATCAAATTACCTTTTGTCAAAAAGACCCATTTTTTGAAGTTCCCATTCGTCTTCCAGTTGTCAACAAACTTTTTGTAGTCGCCGTTTATCTTGTCGGTCGTTTCGCTCGCATCATATTCATGTGACTCTGGGGCATAGCAGGCAAAAAAGATTGAGGATTTGACTGTATAGCCATCACTTCCAAGGTCGTGGACTGGTCGTGGTGTTTGTAGGTCAGTAAAAACTTTAATAAGAATATCCCAACATAGCTGTTGAAACTCTTTACCGTTTAATCGGTAGATTCTGTCTATAACAACCTGGCGAGTGGAGTTTTTGTTCATAAAATTCTTTACACTAATCTTATCAGAGTGATAGTTTTTTTGCTAAGGTTTGTCAATAAGCAAGGCCTCTTTCTTTTCTTGATTGTGCAATAGCTTGCCCGATTTCTTCAAAATTAAATTGATTGTATTGATTATTTTGTTGTATGGCATCTTTCCCCTCAAAGTACCCCAGTCGTTCCATGAGCGCATCCCAGTCTTTGTAGTTGCCATCAAGCATTTTCTTGACCCCTATTTTGAGAAGCTCTCCGAAGCTAAAGCCTATCTTGTCTAACATGCTTGGGGCTAGTAACTCATATTTCCTCATATTTTTCGATCCGGTAATGGACGCAAGATGGTACTGTCCGGGCGAACTATACTTGTAGGCGATTATTGCTGATTGAGTTGCGTTCCCCCATGTGTCCTTATTACTCGCATCGGTAAAATACTTAGCCCAAAGGTTAAACTTTGCTGTTTCTCTATAGTTAATGAGTTTTGTTTGCATATTTCGCCGTAACTCATACTTCTATATGTGATAAACTCATTGATAGCTTCGCGTATTTGTAGCGACTTGGTGGGACAAAAACGGAGTGGATGAGCATTGGATACCAGCGCCAAATGTAGTCAGTGATTTGGTTCCAATGTTTCGTTATAATGTCCACAATGTGAATATTCTTGATGTTTTTTTCCCCAAACGCTGTGTTGCATGCGGCCGTATCGGCACCTATTTTTGTGATGCGTGCAGGGTAAAAATCCGGCCGATTTTGGATAACGAGCGGATTTGTCCGATGTGCGGAAGGTCTGCCTTTGGCGGGGTTACCCATCCGAATTGTCGTACGCGGTACGGGATTGACGGGCTTACAAGTTTTTTTCATTATGACGGGCCGGTGCGTAAAGCCGTTAAGGCGCTCAAGTATCGTTATGTTTCTGATTTGGCAAAAGAATTTGTAGGTTTAATACGGATTCCCGAACAGGTCGGGAATGATAGTATTCTGGTCCCAATCCCGCTCCACGGGATACGATACCGCCAGCGCGGATTTAACCAGGCAGAAGTATTGGGCCGTGCCGTTGCACAGCGATTGCATATCCCGGTCCGTACTGATATTCTTCGGCGGGCACGCGCAACGCCCCCTCAGGCAGAAATTAAAAAGCGGGAAGATCGGATAAAAAATATGAAGAATTCTTTTTCAATCCATAATTCCTTATTCCTGATTCATAATTCACGTATCGTATTATTCGACGATGTTTGTACGACGGGGGCAACACTGCGGAACGCCGCAAGCGCGCTCAAACGGGCGGGAGCACACCACATATGGGCAATGACCATCGCACGGTAATATTTGGCAACGGGACACTAAAAAAAGATTTTTTAAAAATACTTCGTCCGGACGATTATATTATCGGTGTGGACCGCGCGGCGTATTGGCTGCTGAAGAACAATATCATTCCTGATCTTGCGATCGGTGATTTTGATTCAACATCGCCATATGAACTGAAACGGATTAAAGAGCGTGTAAAAACCATAAAAATCTATCCGAAAAATAAAAACTTTACGGACATGGAACTTGCCATCCGGCAGGCAAAAGGAGAAGTCTATATTTTCGGAGGATCGGGTACGCGGCTGGATCACACAATGGCAACGCTTTTTACTATCACAACCCAGATATGTATTGATGAAACAAACCGAACCAGGAAAATATCTAAAGGTCGTACAATATTAAAACCCGGGGGATACCGGTATGTTTCGATTCTTCCCATAACGTCTTCAATTGTTATTTCGTTGTCAAAATTCAAATACAATCTCACAAAAACAAAAATTCTCCGCGGCTCGACGCGCGGCATCAGCAATGAGTTTGCCGGCCGGCAAGCGGTGATTCGCCTCTTTACGGGAAAAGCGTGGGTAATTGAGAGCAGAGACTGATTTCTTGATATAATACGGCCTACGGAGAGTGGGCCGGATGGTAAGGCACAGGTTTGCTAAACCTGCGGGGTCTTAAAGCCCCGAGTGGGTTCGACTCCCACACTCTCCGCCCGTGGAGGGTGGGCGGGACGGTAACGCGCTAGTCTTGAAAACTAGTGGGAGCAATCCCTAACAGGTTCGACCCCTGTACCCTCCGCATTTTGTTTCCCCACGTTTTGATATATACTGATTTCATGGACAATAACCCTGCCGAAGAGCAAAAACAGGTTCAGCAAGAGGTCTTACTTGCCTGGAGTTCGCCCTCGCGGCTGTTCAAACGGAGAGACAAGGAATATTTCACCAACATCGGCGCGATCGTATTTCTTCTCATTGTCATCCTGGTTTTTGCCCGGGAATTTTTGTTGATTGCCGCTGTGGTTTCCATCGTATTTCTGGTCTATGTGCTTTCCACAGTGCCTCCGGAGGAAGTAAGCCACCGGATAACCAATTTGGGACTTGAATCCGCCGGTCATTTTTACCGGTGGGAAGAGCTCGTGGATTTTTGGTTTGAGGAACAATGGGGATCTACAATGTTGGTGCTGCGGCCGATTATCGGCACGCGCATCATTGTTCTTTTGGGGAGTGTGGATAAGGAACAGGTTCACAAACTTGTTGCCCAATATATCCCCTTCCGGGAACAGCCGGAAAAAACATGGGTGGACAATGCTGCCCGCTGGATCACCGAGAAAATTCCTCTGGAGAAGCCCTCGTAGCCGTTTTGCGGTATAATCAGCTGTGTTAGGCTCCTGTAGTTTAACGGATAGAATAGGGGTTTGCGGAACCTCTGATCGCAGTTCGATTCTGCGCGGGAGCGCCAGTTGGAAAGGTGCCGGAGCGGTTAAACGGCCAGGTCTCGAAAACCTTGGAGGTCTGTAAAGGCCTACGCGAGTTCGAATCTCGCCCTTTCCGCAGAAGGTTTTCGGTTGCTCCAAGACCCATCTACTATGTCAAATTAGCCCGATGTGGCTTGCTAAAAAAGTGAGAGAAAACGCAAGTATCTCGAACATAGCCTGTAATGTAGAAAATCGCCTAAATGACCCTCAAGGTATTTGCACTCGGTTCTAAGCTTTTCGAGAAGAGAGCCATTTTTAGCCCTATCCCAGTGAAATATCTTCGTTCGAATCTCTTTTATCCTTACTTGAAGTTGAAAGTGGGAAGTATTTGATCGGTAATTGCTTTATTTGCAGGAGTTGGAGGAAGAGTTGAAACAGAAAACAGCTTGTTACCCTTCAAAACGATTGTTATATATCTAGTTTTCGGACCAAGAATAAGACCTTCAATTCCTTTGTAGCCATCAATCGTCGCTACTTTGATAGTACTGGGGTCCATTTCTTTTTTCGACAATTCTAAATCTTGTTCCGTCGCATCTTTGTATTGTGAGTACAAACCATACATCTGATACTCCGGATTATTTTCTAATCCTTTGGTAAGAAAAAAGCCAGCAGTTCTGATACTTCCTTCGTTATCAGCTATCTCTTTACGGAAAATAAGATCTTTTGGATGTTGAAGGGATAATCCTATTTCACTGATTGCTTCTTGCTGTAAATTAAATTGTGCAGGCACCTGTCTAGTAAAAGTTTTCCCATCTGGAGTTCGACATTGTTCTGGAAAACTCTCCATGATTGGGAATCCTGCTTGGGAACACTCTTCAAAAGAATTGATGTTTTGTTTCTTTGTAACTCCTTGGTATTTCCAGAGAATAACACCAACTATAAGGAGAGCAACGAAGACTGCAATAATCTTAATATTTTTTGACATTATTATATGGATGTATTGTATCAATTTTTATCAGATAAGCATAAGTTGTCTATCTCTTAGGCTAAATTTTGAAGTCACTCCTTTGAGAATCTTAATTCGCTCTTCGGGAGTTCCAAATTGTAAAACGTGTAGCAAATATTCTTTCAGCATGTCTGTATGTGTTTCATTGTATTCTCTAGGGTTCTGGTCACCTGTGTTATGAGGAGTGATTTCAACTCTAGGTATGTATTCGCTAACCACTGTTGCTTTAAGATGCTGTAATCGTTTAACCTCAATTTCAAATTCCTGCATCAGGTATGAAGTGTTAAGCTTTATTTTTGGCAGATATCCGATTAATTGTTTAATTAGTTCCTGCTCGGTGATATACGGTTCAGGACAATCGTATTTCTTGATTCGATTACAATGATAGTAAATATGCGAGTTTATGATGTTTGCTTTAGTTCTTCGATATTTGAGTTCAGCGGTGACGCTCCCACCACATGATCCGCAAATACAAATCTTTTTGAAAGGGAAAAGCTGTTTGTTCCATTGTCTTGGAGCAACCTGAAGCTGTATTTGGACTCTTTCAAACAATGCTTTAGTGATAAGTGGTTCGTAGGTGCCTATATACCATTTATCGCCATATTTGAATTCACCATAGTAAAAGGAGTTTTGGAGTGCAACATAGATTTTACTTAAAGGCATTTTGCATCCGCTCTTTGTAATAAATCCAATATCATCCAGCCATTTTTTAACCATTCGTCCGGAGAAACCTAGATCGGCAACTTTATGAAATATCTGTTTGATGACTGGTGCTCGTTCGGGGTCAAGTTCTACCGTTGAGATGCGATTCACTTTTAATACGTTTCGATAACCAATCGGTGCAACACCTGGTCGGATACCCATCTCACATTTACTTCTTAATCCTCTCTTTACATTCACACCTCGATTATCATTTTCCAGTTTTGCTTGTGAGCAAAGAATCATGAGTAGAAATTTCTCGTTTGGATTATTCGTAAACGATTGTGAGTAGGTCTTAATATGAGTCAGTTTTCCTTGATCCATTAAATCAACGATTCGTCCTAAATCCCCAGCGTTTCTTGACAGTCGATCGGGTGCCCATGTAAGAATGCTGTTATATCTCTCTTCAGTTACGCCAAGTAGAAGATTATTAAATTCTGGTCGTTGTCCTGATTCTTTTGCTGAATGACTTTCTGTAATAGTTTCGGTGATATTGAGTTTTTCTCTCTTCGCAAGAAATTGCATTTCCTTGAGCTGACCATCAATCGACATCGCTTGTCGTTCATCGGACTCGCTCGATTTACGTGCATAGAGGCAGTACTTTAGCCTGGTATTGTCTTTCATCAAGCACAAGGTACCGCAAGGGTGGTGGAAGTCTAGTAGAGGAATACTATAAGGATTTATTGCAAGATATAATCTTCAAATACTCGTCCTTGCTCCAAATAATAATCTTTTTATAAAGAAGCGCAGAGTTTCTTAACACTATTTACTAACCAAACATCAGCCACTCAGGCTTAAATAGAAGCAATAAACCAATTATAAACATTAAAATACCCCCAACCAAGTGAGAAAAACGAGAGTATTTACTTTGAATCCCTACCGCTTGTAGAGTAATCATGGCAGTAAAGAAGATAAATAGGTCATCAAGCATAAAAATGAAGATGTAAAATAAAAGATAAAGATAATATTGCCAGGTTGGCAGGTTGGATAAGCTGAGGATTTTAGTATAAATGGCGGGCAGCCCTGCCGAACAAACCAACTCAACCATATTAACGGCAACCGCCAGAAGAACAATACCACCAAGAGCTAAAATAAACTGGCGCTTTTGCGTAATGCTCCGTATCTTTTCAAATATCCTCTGGCGTTTCTCATCCCCCATAACATTACAGCCACCCCTTTTATTAACCCAATAGTCTCGTAAGTTATACCCGCCAGCACCAAGAGCAACCAAACCGATGAGAATCCTTATCCACACCACAAGACCCAAGAAAAGAAATAGATTGAGCCAAGCAGAGAGAAAGAGAAAATAGACTAAGGCACTTGAAGCAATAAAAGCGATACCTAAAAGCCACATTCGCTTCCTATCCTTCATGCCTAGAAGCAGACTGATCAGGAAAAGAAGCGTCCACATGGCGCAAGGATTAAATCCATCCAAAAGAGCTACCACAAAAGTTAGGATTGGTAACGAAAGGTTCTTTACCTGTAGTTCACCAAAGAAGGGCACTTTCAGGGTATCAGGAACGCCCTGAGCTTGCTCTTTTGGTTGCTGGGTGTTCTCTTCTGAAGATAAACCAGCGATTAGATCTTCACAGCCATTCTCCACAGCACACTTAACAGCTTCCTCAATTTCCTTACCAGTCGTTTCATCATTGAGATAGCCGATAAATTGTTTTTTACCAATTACTGCGAAGGGAACACCAGACACATCAACTCGCAGTTCTGCTCCCACCTTTTGTAGCAGTTCCAAGTTCTTACGGTCATAAGTTATTTCATAGTCCTTAATGGTTAATTGAGGATATTTTTCCCTCAATGTGTTGAGAAACACTTTTTCCTTGGCGCAGTGAGGACACCCCGAAGCCCAAAAGAAATGGAGTGTAGGATCACTGACGGCAAAAGCGGGTTTAACGAGAAGCAAAAACATCCCTATAACCAGCAGGGACTTAATAACTTTGTTTATCATAATTTCTATTTATCCTTATTCTCGGCAATAACTTTAAGAAGCTCATCTTTTTCCACCTCACCGCTTAAGCGAAGAATCTCCTTTTCTGATTTATCAAGAAATACGAAAACAGGCAGAACTCCACTATCTATTCCATATTTAGCAATAATTTCTTTGTCTTTATCAAAATCAAAATACTCAGTCTTTAACCAAGGAGTTTCTTTTTCTATCTCCTGCCAACGAGGGCGCATCACAAGGCAACCATTGCACCAAACTGCGCCAAATTTAAGCACTTTCATAGATTTATATCTCCCAATTTTTAATCATGTTCAGAAAACATTTTGTCAAAAGTGGGGTCATTTTTTCTAAGCCAGTCAACAAGCATGGCTGCGTGTTCTTTTTCTTCGTCACGATTGTGAGCTAACACTTTCTTCAACTCCTCGTCATTGCTAGCTTGAACCCGTTCTTCATAAACATTAATTGCATCCAACTCTTCAATAAGCGACTGTCTGGCACGAGCCAGATTTTTGGCTTTTTCATCCTGTTTTTCGGCATCACTACCTAAATTATAAGTCATTTGTTTTCACCTCCTTCTGCCATAAACGAAGCAATAAAAGTTGTAATCGGCACGGCTAGTATCAGCCCAATACTACCGACTAATGTTCTCACTATTTCATCGGCGATGATTTCATAGTTAACAATCTCTGAAAAGGGATGAGGATTATCAATAAAAATGAGGAGTAAGGGTAAAGCAGCACCCGTATAGACCAAGACCAAAGTATTTACCATTGAAGCAATGTGATCTTTTCCTACAGCCATTGCTTTTTTATAAAGTTCTCCTGCTTTTAGCTTTGGGTTGGCAGCTTTTAGCTGTTGGACTATTGCCGATTGAGAAATGGTTATATCATCCAAAACACCCAAAACTCCAATGATAATGCCTGCTAAGAGCAAGCCCTTAATGTTAATAAGCCCAGGTTTGAATGCCTGTAGAAAGCCCGCCTCTTCTGAAGCAAAACCTGTTAGTTTAGAAGCATCGACAAAAATATGGGCTAAAATACCAGTAACAACAAGAGAAATAAGTGTTCCCACAACAGCTATTCCAGTTTTCTTGTTTACACCATGAGATAAAAGAAAAGTTGCGGGGATGATCACCAATGATCCTAGTATGGCAATCTGGACTGGATCACCTCCAGCATAGATTTTAGGAAGGATAAACTTAAAAATGACCAGAAAAGAAATTCCCATACCAATTAAAGAAGCCATCCCTTGCCAACGACCAATCGCTACAGCCATCACCACAAAAATTACAAACAACCAAGCCAGCGCACCTCGCCTAACATAGTCGGTAATATAAAACATATCATTACCTTCAAAATCCTTACTGAAGCTTATTACCAACTCGTCATCGACTTTATATTTTTGTAAATTGCTCATGGGCAAATTGCCATTCTCGATAGTAATCTTTTTGTCTTTCAATGATCCTTTTGTAACCAGGATCTCCAGTTTTTGATACAACTGAGGCTCTTTTACTCCCATAGGAGTAATCTGTTTCTCCTCTAAGATTTGACTAACTTGCCCTTCAAGGGTTTCTTCCTTATGTTCCTGTTCTGCTGGCGGTAGCTGTTGGTCAAATCCAACCTCATCCTGCATCATTTCACCCTGGGCATAAATTACGGGACTAGAAACAGAAGTAAAAAGAACTGAAAAACAGAAGAATAAAATAGCGATAAGATATTTTTTCATTGTCATATTTATTTTTGTTCAATACGAATTGCTTTACCCTTGACTAGAGCCTCGGCAATTTTTTTGTTGGCGCTATCTAAAATTCTAGCAAAAGTGGGCTGAGAAATCTTCATTTTTTCAGCCGCCTTGGTTTGTTCCAAACCATCCACATCATACAATTTTAGCGCTTCAAGCTCATCAGCCTTTAACAAAACCTCTTCAAGCATCCGTAAGGGGATGCCTTGAGGCTTAAAATAAATAACATCTGGATTAAACCGCACACAGCGGGGTATTTTATGTCTTGGCATAGTTTTAGTATAATGCTACTAAATCCCTACCTCGTCATTGAATGCAAATCTCGACAAGGTAGGGATTTTCTTTACTCGGACTTTTGCAAGTCAACAAGTTCCTTTTCCACATCTTCCATCTCTTCTTGCAGAGATTTTTTATACGCTTGGATGTCCTCAATTTTCTCTTCCTTTGTTTGAGGAGCATTCCAACCAAAATATCTGCCCAACCCTCTACCGTATCCACGGCATCTACCGAATCCCATTCTCATTCCGTGACCTTTTCCGCACGGTCCCATACCTTTTCCAGTCATTGGTCCTTGTCCTTGTGGTCCTGTTTTATCAAATCCTGGCATTATTATTCACCCCCTTTCATCTTATAGATCTAAATTATAATGAATACCTATTCAGTATATCACCGAGGTTTCAGAGTTGTCAAGCCGAATGGAGTGAAATAAAAACAGATAATAAACTACATGAAATTCAAGCTAAATGCCATAATCAGCATTCCAATCACTATGCCAGCAATTGCCGTATGTCCCCTGGAGTTTTCAAAACATGATGGCAATAGCTCATCAAGACTGATATAAACCATAATCCCCGCAACAAAAGCAAAGACATAGGATAGAAAGTTGGGGGAAAGATAAGGGCGAAGAATAACATACGCAACAATTGCTCCTAATGGCTCAGCAATACCAGCAAGAAGCGAAAAACTAAAAGCCTTGAGTTTACTCCTAGTGGCAAAATAGATCGGTGTAGCAACAGCAACTCCTTCAGGGATGTTGTGCAAAGCTGTAGCGAAAGCAATCAGAATACCAAATCTGGTATTCCCCAAAGAACTCATGAATACCGCAATTCCCTCTGGAAAGTTGTGAATAGCAATACCCACCGCTACCATAAATCCAGAAAGCATAAGTTTGTCGTATTTGATTCCATTCTTTGAACAGTAATTAATAAAATGATGAGGAGCAATAAAATCAATAATTCCAATGAATAAAATACCTAGGAAAAACATCACATTTGACATCCAGAAACCCAAAGCGTTGACAGAGGTTGGCATGAGTTCCATAAACGAAAGATAAATCATCGCACCAGCAGATATTCCAAGGAAGAAACTTAAATAGCTTTTTTTGAAATCCTTAATGAAAAAAAGGATAAAACAACCAAGAATTGTGCAGATACCTGCTAAAAAAGAAAGAAGTAATGGTAATCCGATATTGTTCATAATATTTTATTAGTCTTTCCATTTTACTAAAATCATCCGACTTATTTCGCCATAGCATATTTTGCATATCCTAATGCCAGGGCAAACAAGACAAAGTTAGCCATCACTACCGTTGCACCAGTAGGCAAATTGAAAATAAAGGAAATGACAACTCCTGCAATCAAAGAGACAACAGAACTCACTGAAGATAGTAAAAGAGCCTTTTTGAAACTCCTAGCGACTTGCAGGGCGGTTACGGCAGGTAGAATGAGAAAAGACGACACCAGCATTATCCCTACAACCCTTATTGATAAAACTACTGTGATTGCCGTAAGGATTACTAACATCGTGTTAATCTTTTCTGTTTTTATCCCAGTTACCTGAGCCAGTTCCTCATTAAAAGAAATGGAGAAAAGTTCGTAGTAAAAAAGATAAACAATCAGAAGAACTACTAAGGATAAAACAATAGAAACAACCATCTCAGCCTCACTTATTGCTAAGATGTTGCCAAAAAGGTAACTGAACAAATCAACATTAAAACCTCCTGAGAGGCTAGCTAAAATTACTCCTCCAGCCAAAGCTACTGAAGATACAATTCCGATGGCGGCATCCCCATAGACTCTTGCCTTTTGCGTCAGCTTCAAGATTAGAAGCGAGCTTAATACTACCAGTGGAATTGCTGCATATAATGGGTAGAATCCCAAAAACAATCCCACCGCTATCGCCCCAAAACTAACATGCGAAAGTCCGTCACCAATGAGAGATAAACGCCGAAGGACTAAGAAAAGACCCAAGGATGAACAAAGAATTGCCACAAATGCTCCAGTGACAAAAGCTCTTTGAATAAATCCGTATTGTAAGATTTGCCAAATATCCATAAGTTTTAATGTTGATGGCACATAATATGCTGTATTTCTGTGCCAAACTGTTCCTCCATTTCTTTGGAGATGCAAAACTCCCCAAACTTTCCATAAAATATAATTTGTTTATCTAAAAAGAGGAGTTTATTTGCATATCCGCCACTGTGACCAATATCGTGAGTGATAAGGATAATTGTGGTTTTCTTTTCCTTGTTTAAGCTGGCAGTATAAGAGTAAAAATCTTTTCTTGTCTCAGCATCGACAGCACTAACTGGTTCATCAAGGATAAGAAGTTCTGGCTGATTGACGATAGCTCTTGCTAAAAGTGTGCGTTGAATCTGCCCACCAGAAAGCTCACCAATGAGCTTATTACTAAGGGCAGTAATATCCATCTGGGAAAGAGCCTGATTGACACACTTTGCATCCTCCACTGTAAACCTCTTAGGAAACTTCTTTTGTGAGATTAACCCTAGTGATACCACCTCAGCAACAGTTGCGGGGAATAAAGGATTAAAAAGTCCGATATTTTGTGGAAGATAGCCAACTTTTTCCCAATGAGTAAAGTCATGTAAATCCTTTCCAAACAAAAAAACACTTCCAGTAGAAGGCTTCAAAATACCCAGAAGTAATTTTATGAGCGTAGACTTTCCAGATCCGTTGTGTCCAACAAGGGCAATATAATCGCCCTGTTCGACAGAGAAAGAGACATCGCTAACTGCTTCATTGCCACCATAGCGAAAAGATAGATCTTCAACAGATATAATTTTTTCCATAACATATCACTGGCACTCAAGACCTATCTTAAGATTAGCAAGATTTTCCTCCATAATCGAGAGGTATGAAACTCCATTATCTTGGTCTTGTTTAGTGACATTGTGAGCGGCATTAAGTAGTAACATCTGTGTTCCTGTCTCCTTGGCGAGAGTTTGAGATATTTTTGGAGAGGTTAGCTCTTCATAAAAAACATACTTAATCCCATTTTCTTTGATTTGTTCAACCAAACTTACCATGTTATTGGCGGTAGGTTCTGAATCAGGGGCAATGCCTTGAGCAGCAACATAGTTTAAACCATACCGTTTAGCAAGATAGCCGAAAGCATAGTGTCCACCGTAAACGACCTCTTTTATCTTGCAGGTGTTTAAGGTTGTCTTATATTTATCGTCTAAATCCTTGAGACTTTTCTTATACGAAACAGCATTGGTTAAATAAAAATCTTTATTACTGGGATCTTTTTCAACTAAGCCTTGGGTGATGTTATCAACCATAACTTGCGCATTGTTAAAATCAAGCCAGATATGAGGATCGCTTGAACCTGCTGGTTCGTCTTCATCATGAAATTCTGAAAGAATTAACTTAATACTTTCGCTGGTATCAACTGCTTTAAGATTTTTATTGGTTACACCTTTAAGAATATCTTCAGCCCAAACTTCCATGAACTTTCCCGTATAGACAAAAAGATCGGCTTGATTAATTACCATGACATCATTTGGTTTGGGTTCAAAAGCATGTGGCTCAACCCCAGGAGGAAGAAGAAGGGTTACCTCAACTTTGTCCTGCCCGATATTTTTAACAAAATCATAAAGAGGATAAAGAGTGGTGATAACCTGAAGTTTATTGTTGTTTAATGTTTGATTATATTGAGACGGTCTTTTACTAACAAAAAAGACCGCTCCAATAAGCACCAAGATTACAGCTGCAAAATAGAGTAATTTTTTAGACATAGGCTGTTCTTCCTTTCATATTATTGGCAATTGGCACAAATACCAAAAAATTCTAATGAATGACTATTAACTTGGAAATCTGTTTGTTTATGAACTCTCTTGAGAAGAATGGAATCGTCTAGGGGTATATCTTCCACCGATCCACATTTATCGCAAACTAAGTGGTGATGGTGATTAGCCATTGTTAGGAGTTCATACTTGGCAGTTTTGTCCTTGAACTGGGTCTTACCGACAAGATTGAGATTAACAAAACAATCGAGTGTTCGATAAACCGTCACTCTATCAATGCTTATATCTTTATTTCTAAGTGAGGCAATAATCTCCTCAACGCTTTGTGGAGAGGAGGTTAGGGCATCAAAAATTTGTTGCCTTTGCTTTGTGAAACGATAACCTTTTTGTTGAAGTGTTTTAGCAATTTCTTCCATAGTTCTTGAGATATTATTGCAAACCAGTTGCAATAAGTCAACTAGATTTAGTATTTTCTCCACAATGTGGGCAACAAGAGAATCCATTAAAAGCCTCGTAACATCTGCCACAAACTTTACAGGTAATTTCAGTGAAATGTTTCATCTCCGTAAATCTATTAAATACAGGCAGAATTGACAAAACTGGAGAACTTGATATTACTTCAGCTTTTTGTTCATTAACTTTTATAAATGGGCAACCGCTACATGCACCACCAATGCAACTAGCACAGCCACCTCCAGCCTTTCTCATCTTCTCCATCAATATTCCTATATTTTCAACAGACATTTTTATCCAGTTATCTCACCCCACAAAACACAACATATCTCATTAGCTCCTGAGCTAATTCTTGAAGTTCTCTATCACTGTAAGAGACTTCGTTATTACAACTACTATCGACCAACTTTGCGGGGATAAACTTTTGCAAAAAATATCTCTTAGCACCCTTGATAGTTTTGGCTATTTCCCTGAGATCATCTTTGCTTGTTAAGGATTTGACGATAGTGGTCCGAAACTCGTAATCGATGCCGGAGTTCATAATAAGGGAAATGCTCTGTTGTAATTTCTCAGCGGGCACTTGCCAACCCATTATCTTGACATAATCTTTCAGTGGAGCTTTAACATCCATTGCCAGGTAGTCAACCAATTTTTGATCAATGGCAGTTTTGAGAACTTCTGGTCTACTCCCATTGCTATCCAGCTTCACCAAGAAACCCATGTCTTTGATCTGGCTAATTACCCCAATGAGATCGGCATGTTGAGTTGGCTCACCTCCAGTAATCTCAACTGCGTCAAGTTTTCCTCTGCGGGTCTCCAGGAAGTCAAAAACCACTTTTAATGGAATCTCTGGAGTATATTGTTCGGGAATTACTAACTCTGGATTATGACAGTAACGGCAACGAAAATTACAACCTCTGGTAAAAATGATTGCACAGGTTTTACCAGGATAATCAACTAATGAAAACTTTTGTAATCCTCCTATTACCATAACTATGTTTGAACTCCATATGTCTTCCTCATACTGAACTCTGCTCGTTTACCATCGTTCCATTGATCAATTGGTCTTAGATAACCCACGATCCTGGAATACACCTCGCATTGAGTGCCACATTTATCACAAACAGGAACTTCGCCGATCAAATAACCGTGTGTAGGGCAAACACTAAAAGTGGGTGACAAAGTAAAATAGGGTAATCGATAATTCTCACAAACTTTTTTGATTAGGTTTTTTACGCTCTCACTATCATCTATTCGCTCTCCCAGGAAAAGATGCACTACCGTCCCACCCGTGTATTTGGTTTGCAAGTTGTCTTGTAAATCCAATGCGTCAAATATGTCGTTGGTGTAATTGACAGGTAAATGTGTGGAATTGGTATAGAAAGGACTAATCGCGTTTTTACCTTTACCGTTTGCAAAATTACTATTTTTAAGTTTTTTCTGATCAGACAGAGCCAGCCTATACGATGTTCCTTCGGCTGGTGTAGCCTCTAAGTTGTAGTTATTTCCCGTCTCTTTTTGAAAAGTAAGTAAAATGTCCCGCATAAATTCCAAAACCTCTTCAGCAAACTGTTTACCCTTATCCGAAGCAATGTTTTCCCCAAAAAGGTTAAGGATAGCTTCGTTCATTCCTATAATTCCAATGGTAGAAAAGTGATTTCTCCAGTAACACTTATGACGGGCTTTAATACCTCTTAAATAAAACTTTGTGTAGGGATAGAGATTCGCCTCGGTGAATTTTTCCAGCACTTTTCGCTTGATTTCCAAGCTATCTTTTGCTAACACCATCAACTCCTTAAGTTTCGCCAAAAACTGTTTTTTAGTTTTGGTTTCATAGCCGATACGAGGAAGATTAACGGTAACTACTCCAATCGAGCCAGTTAATGGATTTGCTCCAAAAAGTCCGCCACCTCGCTTTTCCAGCTGTCTATTATCAATTCTTAATCGACAACACATAGAGCGGGCGTCCTCTGGGTTCATATCAGAATTGATGAAGTTGGAAAAATACGGCAACCCATACTTACCCGTCACCTCCCAAAGTGATTTACAAATCTCATTGTCCCAATCAAAGTCCTTGGTAATGTTGTAAGTAGGGATAGGGAATGTAAAAACCCGACCACTCGCATCGCCCTCTGCCATAACTTCTAAAAAGGCTTTATTAAGCATATCCATTTCTTTTTGAAATTCCTGATATGTTTCTTTCTGTGGTTGTCCACCGATAATGACGGATTGAGAATCATAGTGCTTGGGGACGGTCAAATCAAGCGTGACATTGGTAAACGGAGTTTGAAAACCAACCCGAGTTGGCACATTAATATTAAAGAGAAATTCCTGAAGAGCTTGTTTTACCTCTTTATAGTTGAGTTTGTCGTAATGGATAAACGGAGCAAGTAGGGTGTCAAAATTACTAAATGCCTGTGCTCCCGCAGCCTCTCCTTGTAGAGTGTAGAAAAAATTAACCACCTGTCCCAAAGCTGATCGAAAATGTTTCGGAGGTCTACTGGAAATCTTGCCTGACACTCCTGTAAATCCTTCCATCAATAAATCAAACAGATCCCAACCCACACAATAGACAGAGAGGATATTAAGATCATGAAGATGAAAGTCACCTGAGATGTGCGCCAAGCGAATTTGCTCTGGATATATCTTATGTAGCCAATAATTTTTACTTACCTCACTTGATATGTAATTATTCAGTCCTTGCAGGGAATAAGACATATTGCTGTTCTCTTTTACCTGCCAGTCTGTCTTGTTAAGGTAATTATCAACTAACCCGTTATTAACGGCATTGGTGATCTTGCGCAATTGCTTATGTTGATTCCGATAGAGAATATATGCCTTGGCTGTTTTCTTAAATCGGGAGTCCAAAAGCACATCCTCAACAATATCTTGAACCTGTTCGACAGTTGGGATACCAGTAACGACTTGGTTCAGTTTTTCTACAACTTTGTTGGAGAGTTTTTCTGCTTGAGAAAGATCAAATTCACCAGTTTCTTTACCCGCCTTGCTAATGGCTGAGGTTATCTTTTCTTGTTTGAATGAGACAATTCTACCGTCTCGTTTTTTAATTTTATTCATATGTGTTTGCGCATATCCCTTATTAACAAAAAACTTGGCTCGAAAAGCCAAGTGGATATATGCATTCACATAACGGCTTGGCGCGAGCCTAAAGTTAATCCTTTCGGATTTGTTACACAGGATCGGACTATACCGTTGCGCGACAGTGCCAGAATTTCACTGGACTTCACTATGTAAACTCTTTATATAACCATTAAACAATAAACCACTTTTTATTACAAGGCATTTAACAATATCAAACCAAATCAAAGTAAAGAGCAGTGTAACCCCGTGTGTTGACCCGTGCGAAGCTTTCATGCCTGGGGTGGCATAAGTTCACCTCTGTTTAGTCTTAGAAGCCTCGTTGGGGATTTGTTGCAGGAATCTGCAGTAGTTCTGGGAGGACTCCTTAACCTCCATACTTATGTGGGCTAGCCTGGAGAGTTTCCCATTCAAAGGTGTATTTCTAGCGTCAGAACCAGTGAACAATTTAACTCTGTCTTGGTAAAAATTCAACTTAACTTGATATTTACTCCATTTTTCTTTATGTTTCAGTGCTGAGGTGACAATTATGGAAAAGAAACCAAATAAATACCAGGAGAAAATAAAACAACTTCTAAACGAAGATCGTAAGAAGAAAATATCCGAGTGGAAGAAAAACAGCAAGGCAAGAGCCAAAGCCTCCAGGCGAGCATTTATAAAGGGTCTTAAAGCAGGAGATAAGACGGAGTAATCTTAGTAACTGCAATCCTTGATGTTTGCCCAGTCGACAGAAATACCAGAGTTGATTCTGTTAACTACGCAGTCAGCGGTAAGCAGAAACCAAATAAAAATGACTGCTAAAAGAATGGCGATTATAACCCACTGCTTTTTCATACTTTTTTATTATAGCTTTTCAATATTCTTGAGCGAGATAATAATTTCCTCAACGCTTTGTGGAGAGGTGGTTAGGGCATCAAAAATTTCTTGCCTTTGTTTTGTAAATCTATATACTTTTTGTTGAAGTTTTTTAGCAATTTCTTCCATAATTCTTGAGATATTATTGCAAATCAGTTGCAATAAGTCAATCCACAGAAAACTTAAAAAGGAATCACCGAAAAGATTCTGGAGGTACTAAAAAAAGAATTTAGGTGAAGTCTTCAGTGCTTTTGCAATCTTATTTAAAACTTCAAGCGAAGGAGATCTTCTCCCTTGTTCTATGTGACCCATGTGTGTCCTACTCAAATTCAATCTGTCGGCTAATTCCTCCTGGGTTATACCAAGCTCCTGACGTCTTTTTTGAATTCTGTGTCCAAATTTGACCTGATTCTTAGTAATTTTCCCCATGGTCTAATTATTGATAGCCAGAAGCTAGTACACCACTAGCTTAAAGCGAGCATTCAGCCTTGAAATATGCTTAAATGTAAGTTAGTATTACAACATCATTGAAAGGAGGTGAAAACATGAAGAAATTACTATTAATTATCGGAGGAGGATTCCTCTTAATAATCTTTCTAGGCGTAGTTGGTAAGAACACTCCAACTAAACAGCCAACTAGCCAAGTGAAGGTCGAAAAACAAGAAGAAGAAAAAATAGCCTTTGTTTTCGATATACCAAGCCTTATAGGCAAGAATATAGATGAAATCAAGAAAGATCTTGATTCTTATAAAAAGAAGTTCTTGGAACCGACTTCAGATCAAATAAAGCTGGGAGTTAAAGAGTGGGAGGTTGAGTTTGAGAAGGACGGAAAGAGCCTATTGGTGACGTACGACATCGCGACTAAAAGGGTTAAAGACTTTTTTATTAGTTCTGATGATCCCTCTGGGAAGACTAAGGACAAAAACCACTTATTAGAACTTGGAAATCTAAAAGAGAATGATTCAAGATACAAAATTGAATTTGTTAAAACTCTTAAAGATCCTTCATCCTTTACAGGAGTGAAAATAAGCCCGACTCTAAAATATGAATATGAAATACTCTCACGGGTTGAAGGCAAAACGGATGAGAATATTAGTATTCTCATCAAAGTTGGAGAGGCTGACCCACAAGGAATCGCTAGTGAGGTTCAGAAAAGTTGTAAAAAGCAATGCAACATAAGCCTTTTTGATGATAAAAAGGCATTCGAGTTAGATGCTGAATATACTAACAAGATGATGAGCTACAACGTAACCGTAGCCGAAAGAGAGGCTTGGAAAAAAAAGAACACAGTGTTCCTAGCTGATCACCTAGTTGCAACCGTCGGATACAGTTTTGGGCCTTACGCAGAATATCCACTTAAAGACTCTTATTACAGAGAGCTTAAGAGCGAGAAGTAAATTACAACAGAAAGATCGAGAGGTCTTTCTGTTGTGCCTAGAACTTCATGTCGAGCATTCCAGCGGTGATGGGAGCTGATAGGTTGCGATATTCTCCTGTAAAGGAGTCGAATCCCCAATGATCTACGGGTGGCTTAGTAGGTCCACTCGATTTGTATGTAGGATAATCAGATTCTAGGATCTTCAAACAGATAATTGTGAATGCATCAACTAAATCATCATGTTTTTCGATACCAAAGTTTACTATCTGGCTTATTAATTCTTCCGCTCCTTTCTGAGGAAAAAGTACTTTCCCTAACCGGATATATGGAGTTGCCGCTTCTAATCTTGTTTGTTTATTCATTCCAGAAATCGAAACTGGTTCTGCTACGACTTGCTGAACATTGAGATGCTGAACGACAGCTATCTGATACCCAACATTTTCTACATAAACGATAGGAACTCTCTGAAAGTCTTTTTTTAGCAAATCGCATAGTCTTTTGATCTCACTAATCGTGTCGGTAAAATTGAGTCGTTTATTTACTATGTATGGCAGAATATATATTTTTAAATTATCTCCACCCCCAATGGCAATAAACGGAATGAGGGAGGTAAAATCTGCGGTAGTTTTTTCCGAAATCGCAAGGTCGACTCCAATACCAATAAATCGTGGAGGGAATCGTTTCAGATCTGGCAACTCATCATAATACTTGGGCCAGCTTCTTTGGACAATTCGTTTGTCATCGGAAATAAATTTCAATAAGTACTCTCGGTACCAGGCCGATTCGTCAGCTACCTGTCGTCTCTTGGTCTCTATGTGCATCATGGAAGGATACTTGCCTGGCCAGGCGATATTGTCGTTTTTGTCCAAAAGAGGATATTCTCGATAAACTCCATCCATTTTCCCAAAATTAATACTCTCTTTAAGTCGCATCATCAGGGAGTCTTCGTGCAAGAGGTTTCCCACGATAACTATTTTTGTATTCATTTCGCCAATAGGCATGGCTTCTCCGGTATACCAGTTCCAAAGCTTATCTCGACCCTCTCGGGTTTTGACCGATTCTAAGTCCTCTACATCATCAATGACGATGAGATCAGGCCGGTATTGATAGTGGCGAAGTCCCCGAATGCTTTCGCTTTGGGAAATAGCTGAAATTCTGGCGTTGTATTGAGGAATAACAAACGAGTTAGATCGCCACTCATCGGCAACCTCAGTAAATGGTCCGAAATCCCTAATAAGTAACTCATTGGAAGAAAGCTCCTGCTTAATGTTAGTCAAGATTTGCTTTGAAAGATCCTGGGTTTGACTCACAACCAGTGTATATTTTTTGGCTGGCCTGCCAAGCATCGCCCAGATTGGGTAGGCAAGAGTCGCAATGGTGGATTTTGCTGAACCTCGAAAGGCAGTTATCACGACCTTTAAGATTCCTTCATTCTGAAGGAGATTGAATATTTCCTTTTGGAAAGGAGCTGTGGGACAGGTTATGTAGTGGGTAAAATATGTGACAAAGAACCACGAAAAACTTTCTCGGGTTAAGGCTCTCCTAAAATTAGGGTCACTTTGGATTAAGTTGATTATTTCTTGATGGTCATTCATGAGTCTCCTTTTCTGGTGGGGCTAGTGCCACCATTTCTAATGCTTTGTTTAATAATTCTTTCTGTTCATCGGTTAGCTCAATATCTTGGTTTTTGTTATTTGTTGTTACCTCCACACGAGTTGCATAGGCTGGATGGTGGTGCTTGAGCCAGAAAATTATTCCGGTCATGTTTTTGTCTTTGATAGCACTCATCAGTTGACTCTCGGCCATATCATTTACGAGAAGGCTCCCATCAAGTAACGCTTGGTCACTTTGTTTGGCAAATTCCACACTTTCTTTTCTCCAGCGGTAGTAGGTGGCTCTGCCAACTCCGACTTTTTCGCAAGCGATTTGAACGATAGGAGTTTTTCTAAGTTGTTCTAGCAATAAAACCTGATCATTTTTAATTCGATCTTTGACTGTAATTTGGTTGTTTTGGTTTTTCATAATTTCTTAGCTTTCTGCCCAACTAATTTTTCCCAGCGCTTAATAATGACTTCTGTGTACACGGGTGACTTTTCCATGATGTAGCATCGTCTTTTCATTTTGGTGGCGGCGATCAATGTGCTTCCACTGCCTCCAAAGGGCTCGATTATGAGATCGCCACGTTTTGTAAGCATCTTAATATAGGGGATAAGAATTTCTGTGGGCTTACAGCCAAATACAACCCCTTGGCCAGAATGTTTCTCGTCCGAAGCATTAAACTCTATAAAATCGGTTGGTTGATTCTTCTTTCCGTGTTCATATCCTTCCCAGTGGGATTTCCCCGATGTCGCATATAACGCAGTCTCATATTCGTTTTGCAAAAGTTCTTCTTCAACCTCTGCATTTATTTGTTTTCCCTCACTCGTTCCAACCATAGCTATATCGTATTTTGAGAAAAATTTATATTTAGCTGAGAACCCCTGGTGCCTGTTGGGTAACCTCCATATCAACATGTTACGCACCTTCCAATACTTCTCGATCTCGTCCCACATGGCGCGGGTGTTCTTCCAATTTTCGTACGAGATGATACTGAAATCTGGTTTTGCTACCTTAGCGATATTTGCCATCCAAAGGGATATGAAATCGTCTGGCAAAACGTCGGTCTCCAAATAGCGACGGTTGCGCTTGGCCCCGAAACCAGTTACGGATTTTCCGTGACGTTTTGCGCCAACGTAATCGAGCAAATAAGGTTCATCTGTCAGACACATATCCGCTTTTTCACCATTCATAAGTTTTAAAATATCTTCTTCTATGGTTGAGTCGCCACACATCAGGCGATTTTCGCCCAAGGCATAAATATCACCCTTCTGAACGTTAATCTTTTGGATATCTAGCTTTTTAAGTTCTTTTTCAAGATCGAATTCTTCTGGGACGTCAATATCGAAAATGCCATCAAGTTCGCCACTGGAAAAACCAATATCAGCCAAAAACGACTCATCAAACTTCGCCAACAAGTCCCAATCGAACTCTCCAACGTTTTTATTACTCCTGATGTTATATTCAGTGAACTCATCCGTTGTAAGTTTCCTATTTGGAACTCTTACATCAATTTCTTCCTCACCCCTCCCTAAAAGCATCATTATTTTTATTCGTTGGTGGCCAGCCACAATTTTATTGTCCGTATCAATGGCAGGAATTTCGACTAAATTGAATTTGTTTAGACTGTCTTTTAACTTTCCTGCTTGCTCATCAGATAATTTACGCGGATTTGATTCATATGGAACCAAGTCCTTAACCTTTCGCTTTTCTGTGTGCCAAATTAGATTTCCCATATAGGATTATTTTGGGCTTCTTTGGGGTTAATAAAAACGGGAGTAGAGGAGGAAAATGAGGGGAAGTGGAGGAAATGTGGAGGAAAAACTAGTGTGTTACAACGCTAATGTTTATGAGCTTAGATCCATGACCTCTTGTGCGTCTCATTTTTACAACAAAGCCATCGTGCTTTAGAGCTTTAATGAAATCCTTCCTTATATATCCGACCCCTTTAGCATCATCTGCAACTTCAATTTGCTCCTTAACTCTCTTATCGCTAACAAAATTATTTTCGCTTGTAAGCAAAAGTTGAAAGTATTTACCCGCTTTAGTACCAAGATTTATACGACCAAGTATATTGACCGCCTGGTATACAAATGTACCCTCAACTGTAATCTTAAATCCAAAATTCTCCGGGGATGAGTAGTTGACGAGATCAACACGATCTATTTCTTTCGGATATTTCGATATACTGCTAACTGGTAAATTGATATCTCGCTTTGGAAGCAAAAGGTTTGGAATTGTCATTATGCCTGCAAAGCTCTGAAGAATTTCTTGCACAGGAGCAAAGACATTGGGCAATAGCTCCAATTTTTCAAAATCAGTATCAGTCAGTTTTGTGTTTCCTAGTCTAGTCATATTATTCAGATAATTTTCCTAAAACTTTTCCCTGGATCATAATTTCTCTGGCAATTATCGGTTTGTATTCCGAATTATGACTCTCAGGCAGGAGAACTACATATTCACTCATCTTCTTAAACCTTTTTAGGGTTGCTGTCTCTTCGTTAGGATTGAACGCCACCACTATATCGCCATTGTCAGGCACTGGTTGTGGAACGACTATGACTATATCTCCAGTATTGAGGCCAGCCTTGGACATACTGTCTCCTCTGACTCGTAGTAAAAACGCGTCACTTCGGCCATGGAGTTCAGATTTTGAAACATCACGGTAGCCTTCGATGTTTTCCTGGGCAAGAGCTGGTTGACCAGCTCTAATCTCGCCAACCAAGGGTAGGTTTATCACTTCCTGATCTGGGAGAGGAGCGAGTAGAATCTTTATAGCCCTACGCGCCTGTTTGTCGCGGTGTATATATCCTAAATCCTGTAGTTTTTCTAGCTGGATGGATACACCCCGAATAGATTTAATCTGAGTTGCCCTCATTATTTCGGGTATCGATGGCGAGTATCCATTCTCTGATTGAAACTTAGAGACAAAAGAAAAAACTTTCTTAGCGTTGTCGGTGAGATTATTCATAGTGGTAATTAATTCTACCATTGACAATTCTACTGTGCAAGTGTATAAATTATAGGTAATGCATCCTGCCACTTTTATAGGAAACGTATGCCTTAAAAAATATGAACACAATACTTACAATATTAAATTACTTAGGCTATGCCTCCAGTATATTAGTTTTAGTTACGACTGTATTGGCAGTTATCGCTTGGTTCAAAGGTATACTCCCCGCTATTATTAGATTAGGAAATGGGTTGGCTAAGAGGAAGATAGCCATATTTGCCAAATCTGACACTTTGTCGAGTCTGACAAGCCTACTAACAGACTCCGGCTTAATTTTAAAAGACAATATCACTCATATTGCCAAAGAGGATGATTTTGGAAAATCAGAAGATTCAACCCTCTTTTTGGTTTATTGGCCCGACTGGAAGGACAAAATCCTTAAAATTAGAGATATCAAAAGAGATGGTGAGGCTCTGGTGATATATGCTCCACGATCAGAGGGAATGATCCCAGAAAATGTAATGGCCGAATTGGATAAAGGAAGAAATGTTACGGTTGTCAATTTCCGAGGTAGATTATTAAACGATATCGTAACAGCCATGATTACCACAGGCTATACCAAAAAATAATATGACAGTAGAAGAATTTTTCGATGATTTTCTTACTTCCGAAGTAAACTTGAATAAAGTTTGCGAAGGAGAATGCACCGGCTCAGAGCCGGGATGCGATATTTGCCTAGTAACAAGTAAATATAAAGAGCTGGTTGAAAAACTCCAAAAAGAGTTGAAAATATTGCCTACCGAGGACGAAGAAAATAAGCCCTCCTACTTTCTAACCGGATCATATAGGCGACATACCATGATCCGCCCTCCAAAAGACGTAGATCTGTTTATTGTTTTGGATAGTGGTGAGTATCAGGACTCAGAACTTAACGACTTGATTACCCCAAAGGTTTTAATTGCCAAGCTTAAAACAGTCTTAGAAAGTATTTTTGCGGATGATGATGAGATTGAGGTGAAAGAACAGAGACATTCAGTTACTGTAGTTTTCAGTGAGACCTTTAGTATCGATGTGATCCCAGCTTTTGAAACAGATGACGGTGAAGCCTATAAAATCCCTGACATAGAAACCGGACAAAACGGACGGTATATAACTTCTAACCCAAAGATTCATTATGAGTATATTAACGGGATAAACGAATCAACTAGTGTTGATGGGAAGAAACGGTTTAAAAGGATAGCCAGACTCCTAAAGTTTGTTAAGCGGATAAAATTCAATGATGAACCGATAAAAATTCGATCATTTCATTTTGAGTTATTGGCTGCCAAAATCCTCGGTGACGGAAAGATCAATTCTTACGCGGAAGGCATTAACGGCTTTTTCTCTGAGGCAGGAAATTACTTTGACGAAGCCTCAATCGCTGATCCTGCCAACGAAGAAAATATGGTTGACGATTATGTAGACGAAATGGATTCCCAGACTAAAGAATCAATTAAAAGCGAACTCAACGGGCTTTACCAGATATCTAATAAGGCAATTGAGTTGGAAAGTGCTGGAGATGACGAATCCGCCATAGATGAGTGGAAAAAAATCTTTACCACAGACGAAGGTGACACAAACAAGGGCGGATACACGGGTGGTTCAACCTATGTTGGAAGTTCTCCCTCCAAGCCTTGGTGCAATGTTTGACCTTACTTTTACCCCAGAAGACAAAGAGTGGTTGTCCCACGAACATCCTTCCTTGAAGATTAGTGACGTTTCCGGTGTAACCGTATTATCTGGAAAATTGAAGTTTGACATGGTTTATGAAGACAAGGGAAACAGTTTTATTGTATTTCCAAAAAAATATGAAGGCGATGGAGTTCATATTAAGGATGAGTACGAAATAAAAGTATTATTTCAAAAAGGCGGAGTATCAGAATTACCTCAAGTTTTTGAAACGGGATCTAGAATTAAAAATCTAGCGGAAAATAAAAAACTACCCCTATCTGACTTCCATGTTAATAATGACGAATCAGTATGCCTATATGTTGCTGGCAAAGAGATTAAGTACTTCCCAACAGGTTTTAGAACTCAAATATTCTTCAACCAACTCGTAATACCATTTTTCTATGCACAAACATATTTCCATCAATACAATAGGTGGCCTTGGGGAGAATATGGGCACGGAATTTTAGGTATTTTTGAGTGGTATAACGAAAATAAAAACGTCGATACTGCTGATGTAGAAAAAATGCTAACCATCCTTAGCCAAGCATCAGACTGGCAATTAATAAAATCCAAGTTTAAAGGTAAAGATTGGGTAAAAGGGCATACGATCTGTTTTTGTGGAAAGAATACAAAAATTAGAAATTGTCACCCTCAAGCATTAGCTGGAATGTGGAGGTTTAAAAATGATTTGGAAAAATTCCAAATTAAAATGACGATTACAGATTCGAAAGAGAAGCAAATTCAACGATGAAGAACATAAATCATGGTATAAAAGTTTCAAAACAAGGTTTCAATGTCTTGAATGCTGATAGTGAGCGTACGGATAAACCCAGAAATAATTCATCTCTCCCTTATTTGCTATATGCCTTGGCCTTGCCATATCTACTTGGAGCAAAGAAACAAGTAGAAAGGTATCAAGTAGCAACTTTAACTCTTAAAGATAGGCCTGTTAGTGGAGTTTATGAGTGCCTGCATGAAGCTTCAACTTTGTTTGAGGATTTGTGTACCGTGGGCAAGTACGCAGAAAAATGTGGTAACAAAAATGAATTACATCAATTGTGGTTTGACGTACGAAACCATATTCGTCACGATGTCCGTGAGGAATATGATAATGAGGCCGATTCTCGCAAAAATAAACGAGCAGAAAGACTAAAACTTGATCCTAAGCTTCAAACTAACATCGGTTTTACGGTCGATGCCATAAAAGTGGGAGGAACAGTCATCGAAATCCGTCAAATTAACTCGTATCTTGAATGGGCAGAAGGTATTATCACGGATATTCTGAATGAAGCTAAAAAACAAGGCTACCTCAGAACTTGAACGTGGGAAGGATTGTATCGGTAACTGCTTTATTCTCTTGAGTTGGTGGCATGGTTGAAACAGAGAATAGTTTGCTACCTTTCAAAATAATGGTTATGTATCTAGTCTTTGGCCCAAGAATAAGACCTTCTATGCCTTTGTACCCATCAATGGTGACTTCCTTAATGGTATTTGGGTCCATTTCTCTCTTCGACAACTCTAAGTCTTGCTCGGTGGCATCCCTAAATTGCTGATACAAGCCATACATTTGATATTCAGGATTATTTTCTGATCCCTTGGTAAGGAAAAATCCAGCAGTTCGAACTCTGCCATCGTCATCAGCAATTTCTTTGCGATAAACAAGTTCCTTGGGGTGTTTAAAGGTTAGCCCAATTTCTTCAATTGTCTCTTCTTGCCAATTTGACTGTTCTGATACCTGCTTTGTAAATGTTTTGCCACCAGGAACTCGGCACTGTTCTGGAAAGCTCTCCATTATTGGGTATCCTGCCTTGGCACAATCCTCAAAGCTGTTAATAGCCTTAATGTTTGAGTTGCTTTGAGATTTCCAGAGGAAATAGCCAAATAACCAGCAAAATAACTAATAAGCCGATTGCGGGGACTACAAATGCCTTATTCTTTGTCATAATTTTAGAAAACATCATATCTGCCCTTAGTATACAAAAATAAGCCCCATAAAGACAATTTTAGCCACAAGTGAGGAAACACTATATCAAACTACATCACTACATTTGAAACAGCCTTCAGTACTGTCTCATTTGTCTCATTTTTGATACAATTAGCCTGGAGCTGATGTTTGGAATGAGACAGTGTTATAAGGACATTTGGGTTCCAGACCTACATGCTCCGCTTATGACTATTACTATCTGCGGCAGCATGCAGTTTCATCAGGAGATGGCCAAAATTCAGTCGTCGTTAGTAAAGATGGGCCACACAGTGTTAGTACCAACTGAACTGGGAAACGTCCAGACAAACGAATCCTTCATGACCCGGGATGAGGATAAGATATCGACGAAAATTGAATACGATTTTATTCGTGAACATTTTAAAAAAATTGAACAGTCTGATGCAATTCTGGTATTAAATTACGAGAAAAAAAAGATATCCGGATATATCGGTGGGAATACGTTTCTTGAAATGGGGTATGCGTTCGGACTGGGTAAAAAAATATATCTGTTATACCCGATACCTGAGATGGATTACGGCGTGGAGATGCACGCCATGCAACCGATTGTATTAAATGGTGATTTAAAGAATATTAAATAATATGCTTCTGTAGTTCAATGGATAGAATACGCCCCTCCGAAGGGTGTGATTGCAGTTCGACTCTGCACAGAAGCGCCACTATCTACTTATCCAATCTCTTGCTTCCCGCAGGAGTCCTGAACCACTGGTAATGATCACACCCGCCAAGACCAGCGCCGCCCCTATCAAAAACGCAGGAGTGATTATTTCTTTGAGGACCGCTACGTTTACAAGAATGCTAAATACCGGGCCGATATAATTTTGTAGCGATGCGGTCGTTGCCGATGAGTGTTTAATTGCCCATTGGTACAAAAGATATGTGATGACGGTAACGACCACGCTCAAGTGAAGAACAAGTAAAATCGTTGAAGGTTGAAGAAGAGCCGGTATATACGAAGGCTTAAACGTAAACAGGCTGATGACGAAACATACGGTGGTTGTGGTAAAGAGAAACATGCCCGTGACGGTTATCGGGGAGTAGTCCTTGTCGGCAATTGCCCGGCGTGAATTTATTGTATAAAAGGACCAAGCTATCGCAGCGCATACAAAAAGGATGTTTCCCATTATATTTCCGGAAACGGACTCGCTCTGTGAAAGGGTCGGAAGAAAGGCAATAAACAGAATTCCTGTAAATCCCACGAGAATGCCTATGAGTTTTTGCCGATTTAACCGTTCACCAATAAGATAATGGGCGAGTATAGCAGTCAGCATGGGTGCACCGGCGTACGTGAGGGTTGCTGCATTGGCTGTCGAAAGTGATAACCCAAGATAATAAAAAAGGATGTTCATGGTGGCAAGAAGGGAAAAAGGGACGAGATCACGCAGGAGATGCTTGCGCTTGACACTCGTTTTCAAAAATATCGGCAAAATGACAATTGATGCTACAAAAAACCTCAGGAATGCAGCAAAATACGGGTCAAACTCCCGTACGATAATTTTGGAGAGTCCTGCGGTGGACCAGAGGAGGGATGCTAAAATAATAGCGATGAGCGCTTTCGTACGGGAAGACATAGGTATAGTATAGCTGATATAATTGCCCTATTGGAGAGGTGTGATAATTGGTAGTCGCCTCGCTTGGAAAGCGAGTGTCCTGGAAACGGGATTAGGGGTTCGAGTCCCCTCCTCTCCGCATTGACGTTTGTTAGTAAGCAAATTCTTATTTGCGAGATTGCAAACCGACAATGCCCTCCTGAATTCGCTCTTCGAGCCGTCCCGCTGAGCGGGATAAGGCGAGAAGGAAGAATAGGAGGGAACGTTCGAGGGGGCGAGATTAGAGCCAGACTATTATGAAGAAAAATATAGAACAATCACAGGTAGCACTAAGCTTAGTAGTGCTGAGATTATTGGGTTTAGGATTTGCGCTCTTTGTTTTTATTTGGCAAAACATTTTTTATATTTTGGTGCCTCCTAATGCCTCTTTGAGCGGACTATTAAATTTTTCTTCCTCAATTGGATTATTGTATGGACTAATGTTGTGCGGGACGTTTTTTCCCATGCCCAATAGCTTATTTCGCCGCGCCTATCAGACTGTTTTTATGGTATTAAGTATTGGAGTTGCCATATTTGTGGGTATAAGTACCCTATCAAGTTTGATTTTTATTGAGACGGAAACGCAATTTGTTGTCTTTCAAACAATCAATATATTAATGCTAACCGTGGTAATTGCGAACAAAAACATTGCGTTGCGGAATGTTGATATATTTGTGCACCGGAGAAAAATACTTTTTGGAGTATTTTTTATTTACCTGATAGGCTTGATAGCCTTAACGGTACGCTGGAATTATCTTACTGAACCAATACCATGTCGCGGTAAGAGTATGACAACGGCAGGAAATATTGAATCTTGGTCCTATACACTTGCCCGCTTTCATTGTTGGAAGTATAAGTTATGGTCAATTGAATAATTCAATTGACCTGGAGGAAGCACGGTAGTCTGAGGTAGACAGGAAGCGGGATTTGAACCTAAATATTAATTGACCAAATGTATGAAATTACGAGAAATAATACTTAGCGATTATCCGAATCTTATTCCATTTTGGAAGGAGAATTACTTTGTTACGGATATGGATAATGCGGAAAGATTCAAACTTTTTCTTGAAAAAAATCCCCACTTAAGCATATTAATCGAGGATAATGGGCAAATTAAAGGAACTGCTTTAGGATCTTTTGATGGGAGAAGAGGTTATATTCAGAAAGTTGTAACCAGTAAAGAATCAAGAGAGAAAGGGATTGGCAAACAGTTAGTTGAAGAGCTTGTGAAAAGATTGCGCCAATTAGGAACTCTCTATATTCCAATTGCAGTAGAAGATAAAAACATCATTTTTTATCAAAAGTGCGGATTTAAAAAGACGAATCAAACTTCGATGAGTCTTTAATCAATAAAGTAATCTAACATTTACGCTATAATTCAATTGTTCGGGAGGCGCCAGTTTATGATTTCTCAACAATCCTCTTTTGATGTACTGGTAATCGGCGGCGGGGCGGCGGGGATCATGGCCGCGCTGTCTGCGCGTAAACACCACCCGGACTATTCAGTTGCAATTGTCGACCGCACATTTGAGCTGGGGAGGAAGTTTCTCACATCAGGCGCCGGCCGCGGCAATCTGACGAATGTAAATCTCTTGCACGGCCCCAAAGGCTTTTTTCATGGCGACCAGGCGTTTATAGAATCCATATTTTCCCAATACGGATATGCGGATATTCTGAAGTTTTTTGAGGATCTCGGTGTGCCTGTCTATGAGGAGACCAAAACCGGCCGGGGAAAAATATTTCCGGTCGTTGATAATGCCAAAACGATCCGTGACATGCTTGTGGATGCATTGATGGAGGCGGGGGTTACCGTTTTCTGTAACACGCCCGTGACGGGTATCGCTAAAGGCGACGTGTGGACGATCGCTACAAATGCCGGTTCATATCAAGCGCGGTTTATTATTCTTGCCGCCGGCGGCAAAACATATCCGGCGCTGGGCGCCGACGGATCCGGGTATACCCTCGCAGCTTCGCTTGGTCACACAATTATTCCACCGGTGGTGAGCGCTGTTCCCGTTGTATCCAAAAATCCGCTTTCACATTACGTGCAGGGCGAAAAACTGGTGATGCAGACAACAAGTGTGATTGAAGGGAAAGAACAATCAACAGTCACGGGTGATGTCATGTTTACCCAATACGGTCTCTCCGGTCCGGCCATTTTTGACATAAGCCGGGATATTTCCATCCGTATTAACCGGGAAGGAAAGCAGAATGCAGCAGTGCGGTTATCGTTTTTCCCTGACACCATACCGGAAGAAGTAGAAAAGATCCTGGACCGCAGATATCACCGGCACGCCACGCTTCCGGTGTCACACGCACTTTACGGACTGTTTACGGGTAAAGCCGCGGGTGCCGTATGCGCAGCGTCAGAGATTCCCAAAGACCGGATTGTCAAAGATCTGACACAGGAAGAAAAAGAGCGGTTGGTAAAAACATTGACGGAATATACAGCAGAGGTTACCGATACCCGCGGATGGAATGAGGGAGAGTTTACGGCCGGAGGCGTGGACACGGATGAAGTGGACCCGAAGACATTGGAATCGAAAAAAGCAAAAGGTCTTTATTTCGCCGGAGAAATACTCAATGTGGACGGGCAGGTTGGAGGATTTAATCTCTCCTGGGCCTGGTCAACCGGCTTTGTCGCGGGTAAAATTAGATTATGAAGAAAAAAGAACTTATTGGGATTAGCAGCTTGCTTTCGGCCGCGTTTCTATATGGATTTTTTGGTATTTTGACCCGCACCCTCGGATTTAGTCTTCCACTGTTTTATGCAATGTGGACGCGGGGTATTGTATGCGTTGGTATTCTTGGTGCGTTACTATTATGGACCAAGCAATGGAGACCAATTAAGAATGCTGACTGGAAGTGGTTTATCTTGCGCAGTTGCGGAGGACTTGTCGGTTACATAGGGTCGTATATTTCTTTCTATTATATTCCCATCGGCACTGCCTACTTTATTTTTTATGGTGCCGTAGCAATTGGCGGATATATATTGGGTTCGATATTTTTCCGCGAGCGCCTATCTCTCCTGCGTGTTGTTTCTCTCGTATTGGCGATAATAGGGCTTGGATTTATTTATACATTGAATGTTTATTCCGGAAGCACGATATATGTATTGCTTGCCATGGCGTCAGGGTTTGGGACCGCAATTTGGAACACATCTTCAAAAAAGCTATCCGGATCATATACCGCATTACAATTGAACTATACGGATTTTTTACTTGGGTTGGTTGCACACTTTACCCTGTCGCTCATACTTCGTGAACCTTGGATTCCTATTTCCTTAAATATTGTGTGGCTTGTTAACTTATTATTTGTTGTGATGTTTCTTTCTACAGGGCAGCTCATTGTGTATGGTTTTCAGCGACTGGATGCGCAGATTGGAAGCCTTGTGATGCTGACAGAAGTGGTATTTGGTACCGTGCTCAGTTATATATTTTTTCATGAAATACTTACTCCGCTAACAATTGTCGGGGGAGTTTTCATTCTTTGTGCGATTATTATTCCGGAAGTACGTTGGAAGAAGTCATTGTTTTGACGCGTATTTAATAAAAAATGCATATCCCCAGTTTTTAGACCGGAGTTTTTTGCGCAGACTTGTGAATATAAAATCCCCACTCATCCGTTCGAAAAGGTAATGGAGTAAATAGTATTTTACCGGCCCCGGAAGCTGCCAATAATTCACCTGTTGAAACTCAAGCGTGCGCGCCATATGCATGACTTTCGGATTTGGTGTCCCGATGTAGAGGTTTTGTTTGCCAGAGGCGGAGACGACACGGGTCAGTAATTGTTTGCCCAACCCTTTCCCTTGGGCGCGGGAAAGTATAATGAGCGGACCTATTTTTATCCACCCGCGGAGCGCAATAGTGGCACATGCTCCCAACACCGCTTGATCCCGATCGATAACGAACATTTTCCCGAAGTGTTGCCAAACGCTTTCATGAATAAAACCTATATACGGCGACTGTTTGGTTTCCTCAGCCAGAATTGCTCGTTCTTCTTTGGTCAGGAATCGATGCGAAATAGACGCCTTCATGTGTTTCATTATACGACGAAATCTCAAGTTAGCTGATATAATGAACCTATGATTACCTGCATATTTGAAAAAGGCAACAAGGCGAATCTTCGGCATGTCGTCGTGCACGCACTTATCGAGATGGATGGGAAGCTCTTGTTAGAAAAACGGCAGGGGGACTTGCTGGAAAGCGGCAAGTGGAGTCTCCCCGCGGGGTTTCTTGATCGGGATGAGACGGCCGCGGAAGGCATTGTCCGCGAGGTGAAAGAAGAAACCGGCTGGGACAGCGAAGTGGTGACGCTGTTCCGGATCAATACCAATCCCGACCGGCCGCATGAAGACAGACAGAATATCTCAATAGAATTTATCGTTAAACCCATTGCCAAAACCGGGGAGCCGGACGCGGAATCTTCCAAGGTTGAGTGGATTGCGATTGATAAGCTCATTCCGTTTGAAGATTTCGCATTTGATCACGGAGAAAGTATCAGGTTATATCTTGAGTACCGCAAAAAGCCATTTGTGTTGCCGCTTGTTGTGTAACGGTTATTTTACGTGAGGGGTGAACGTGACTTTCCCGACATCATCAATCCGGAATTCCCTGAATGTTTTTGAGTTGAGGTGACTATTCAATATGTGTTCCTGTACAAACAATCCTTGTTTAAGACACGCCTTCACAGCTTCACCCATGCCTGATTTATGGAAGATGAAATTATTCAGTCTCTGGATATCGTGCATATCTGATGATGGGATGGCCGCCGGAATTTCTTGTATAAACATGATTTCAATTCCCCACCCGGTTTCTCTGTTTTTTGGTGTAAAAATTCCATTTCCTACTACATGTTGGGATTTTTCAGAAAGTATTGGCGCATTCTTGAGTATTATACCCGCGTGGGTACCCATACGGACAAAATAGAGCAATGCCTCTTGGATAGAATCAAACTCAAATTCTTCGACTGCTCTTTCCAGCGCCCGAATTGTGTTATTGGGTAGAGTAAGAGTAAACAGGTGTTGTCTTTCCGCGGTTTCCACATTTTGTGTCATATGAATTTTGATTGTTATTATACGCCAAAAGATATTTATGTAAAGCGCGTGAATTTATGGTATTCTGCGCATGCCTATGAGTGACGTTGATGAAATCAAATCCCGGATAAATATTGTCGATGTTATCGGCAAACGGGTGGTGCTCAAAAAAACCGGCCGTAATTTCAAGGGGCTGTGCCCGTTCCATAACGAGAAAACGCCGTCGTTTATTGTGTCGCCCGAGCGGGAGAGCTGGCACTGTTTCGGGTGCGGCAAAGGCGGGGATATTTTTTCCTTCGTCATGGAATATGAGCATGTCGATTTCCCCGAAGCGCTTGAGGAGCTGGCGGAAATTGCAGGAGTTAAGCTCACCCGCCGCGTCGGGGAAACACCGGAAGCCAAACTCAAACAAAAAATTCTTGAAGTCAATCATTTGGCAAGTGAGTATTATCACTATGTCCTTACCAAACACGCGCTTGGTGCCAAAGCGCGGGATTACCTCAAGAAACGCGGGGTGACGGATAAGTCCATCAAGACATTCGGCCTCGGGTACAGCCCGAACAGCTGGGACGCGCTTTCGATGTTCTTGAAAAAGAAAGGATATGACGCGCAGCTGTTGGACCGTGCAGGGCTAACCGCGCGCGGGCGATATGACATGTTCCGGGGACGCGTGATGTTTACGCTCAAAGATCACAGGGGAAACGTTGTCGGGTTTTCCGGACGGGTATTGGATCCCAAAGCGAAAGAGGCAAAATACATAAATACGTCCGAAACACCGGCATATGTAAAGAGCAACGTGCTGTATGGGCTTGATGTCACGCGCGGGGCGATCCAAAAAGAAAATGAAGCGGTGGTGATGGAGGGAGAACTGGATGTTATTTCCTCGTTTCAGGAGGGGATCGGCAATGTGGTGGCAATCAAAGGATCTGCCCTCACCGAGGGGCATGTGAATCTCCTGAAACGCTATGTAGAGCGTCTGATATTTGCTTTGGACAGCGATCTGGCCGGGGATGCAGCGGCACGGCGCGGGATAGAGATAGCCGACCGGGCGGGGTTGGACATGCGCGTTGTGTCCCTGCCGTCGGGCAAGGATCCGGACGATGCCGCGCGCGAAAACCCTGTTGCCCTCAAGCAGGCGATCAAAGACGCCGTCCCCATTTATGATTACTTCATCTCATCCGCACTCAAGCGTTTTGATGTTGCGTCCGCCTTCGGCAAAAAAAAGATAAGCGCGGAACTCCTGCCGGTTTTGGCAAAAATAGAAAATCCCATTGTTCAGGGGCATTATATAAAAAAGCTTGGCCATGCAATCGATACTACGGAGGACAATGTGCGGGAAGCGATGAAAAAAGAACAATCGCGCAGTGTCTACAATTCACCCAAACCGCAGGGAGAGGAAAAGCAGGATGTGGCACAAACCCGGCATGACAAACTGGAGATCTATGTACTGGCGCTTCTGTTGCAGGGGAAAACCGCTGATCTTTTTGAAGAATTTACCGGGAATATTGCCTTGGAATATGTGGCAAACTCCGCAGTCAAAAAAATATTGGAACACTTACAGCTCTTTTTGAAGAAGAATTCGGCGTTTATGATCAAGGATTTTGCCGAAAGTCTGCCGCCGGAGCTCATCCCGACGGTAGATGAGGCATTTTTGTGGGACATAGGGGATTTTCTGGAAAACGAAGAGTCATTTGCCGAAGAATGGATAGAAGGGCTCAGGAGTCTTGAGCGGGAGATTGTGAAACGCCGGATTCATGAGATTACTGCCTGTATGGAGGTCGGCGGAGACTCTTCGGGCGATGACAAGGCGCTCAAAGAGCTTACTGACCGCCTAAAAGCACTGGAAAAAGCCGCGTAAATCTGGTATACTCCTATCAATAGCAAGCGTCATCATTTGTTCTCCGCCGCAGGCGTAGGACAAAGATCAACGGAAACTATGGCTACAAAACCAAAAACCCTCGCTACCGTATCGGATCTCATTAAAGAAGGAAAAGAAAACGGATTCGTTACACAGGAAGATATCCTATTTCTCATCCCCAAACCCGAAGAACACATCAAAGAGCTCGATGAGCTTTATGGAAAGCTTATCCATGCCGGCATCGATGTATTTGAAACGACCAGTCAGGACATAGAGAAAGAAGCAAGTAAATCCATTCAGGATCTGGAAAAAGAGATAGAAGCGCTCGTCCGCGCCAGCGCCGAAGGGGTCTCGGATCCCGTGCGCATGTATCTCAAGGAAATCGGCCGTATTCCACTCCTGACCTTCGCCGATGAAATATCCCTGGCCAAGCGGTATGAGAAGGGCGACCGTAGAGCCAAGAAAAAGCTGATTGAGTCTAACCTCCGTCTCGTCGTTTCCATCGCTAAAAAGTACATCGGCCGCGGGATGTCGCTTCTCGACCTCATCCAGGAAGGGAATCAGGGTCTTATCCGTGCTGTGGAGAAATATGATTGGCGCAAGGGCTACAAGTTTAGTACGTACGCCACATGGTGGATCCGTCAGGCCATTACCCGCGCGATTGCCGATCAGGCACGCACCATCCGCATTCCCGTCCACATGGTAGAGACGATTAACCGGTTTGTTCGTGCCTCCCGTCGTCTTATGCAGGACTTGGGCCGCGAACCGACCCCGGAGGAAATTGCTAAAGTGATGGAGGTGGATGTTGTCAAAGTCCGCGAGATTATGAAAGTTTCGCAGGAGCCGACAAGTCTTGAGACTCCGGTCGGGGATGAGGAAGACTCGCATCTGGGTGACTTTATTTCTGATCCCGGCCCCACACCGTACGAACAAACATCACGGCAGCTTCTCAAAGAACACATGGAAGAAGTCTTAACCACGCTTTCTGACCGCGAGAAGAAAGTGCTTATCCTCCGCTTCGGGCTGGAGGATGGGAGACCAAGGACGCTTGAGGAGGTCGGCGCACAGTTTGGCGTCACCCGCGAACGCATCCGGCAGATTGAAGCCAAGGCCCTACGGAAACTACGACACCCATCCCGATCTAAAAAACTCAAAGATTACCTGGAATAATTATTTGCCTGCTTTTTTTGGGAAGATAGCACCTTTTGGTTTTTCGATTATATCCCCCACAGAACATTCGCCATAAAACTGGCTTGAAACGGCAATATTCCGCTCTTTTCCGTCTTCCATTTTAACCTTGAGAGAATAAAAATGTTCGATTTTTTTACTGTCTTCAAAGCTACCACGTTTAGAGTTATGAGATTTATCGATAACTTTCCCCTTCCACCCCTCAGCTTTTCCTTTCATGAATATTTTTGCGATAAACACGGCAGCCAGGATGATGGGCACAAGGAAAATAAGCATAATTCCAAAAACACAACCTTTCATAGTAATCCCCCTTTAGTGATAGTGTAGCAGAAAAGAGGGGAATAGAGCTACAATATGTTGGTGGTAAACAAAATTCTCGTTTTTATCCTCTTCTGTGTTGCCGGGGCGTTAAGCGTTATTCTGTTTATGTATATTCTTGGCTCGTCTCCGGTCCGGTTTGATAACCCCGTGCTTACAAGTGTAGGGATCAAGAAACCGGAAATCGTCGGATTTTTACCGTACTGGCTGATAACCAAGGCAGACAAGGATTACGGAAAATATATTACGACACTTACCTATTTCGGGCTGACTGTAGGCCCCGATGGTCATATTCAAAAATTAACTAATCCTCAGGAGGAGGAACCCGGATGGACGACGTTGAAGAAAAATATGTTCGAGCGGTATAACGCCAAACAGTCGCTTCTCGTTATAAGCGGGGATGACGATGCAATCAGTGAAATGATGAATGATCCGGTAACAAGCGCAAACAACCTCGTTTCCGATGTTACACCTGTTATGAAACAGTACGGATTTACGGATTTAAATATCGACATCGAAACATTTATGGAGGCCTCAGAAAGCGCGAGAGCGAGCTTTACGACATTCGTTCGGACGGTGAAAGGCGGGATAAGGGGAACCGTAACGATCGACCTCATTCCCATTGCCCTGGTCAAACCCAAACTGTATGACGCAAGAGCGCTCGGGGAGATTGTCGACCGCGTGGTTCTCATGACCTACGACTATCATTATTCCGGCTCATTCACCGCGGGCGCAGTGGCGCCCATTGGCGGAGCCGGTAAAACGCTGGAGTTTGACGTGGAGACGGCGGTTGTCGAGGCGCTTAAAGTGATTCCCGCCGGTAAACTGCTCCTTGGCATTCCTTTGTACGGATATCAATGGGAGACAATCGGGAGCGCGCCGGAATCAGCGACCATTCCCGGCGGATCGGCAACGGCAAGCACGAGAAGGATTGCGGACATCCTTTCCGGTTGTGCTACGTGTTCTGCAGTTTTAGACCCGGTATCACGGGAGCCGTATCTTATCTATCCCGAGGGTGATTACTTTAATCAGATTTACTATGAAAACGAAGCGTCGATGAAAGAAAAAATTGCCCTTGCCCAAAAATATCGTCTCGGGGGTGTCGCTCTGTGGGCCTTGGGGTATGAAGACGGTACCATTTTAAATCCCTTATCTTCCTACAAAAACACGCTTGACCTATCTGGCCTTTATTAAAGTAACTTCGCGGGCTTCATCGTCAATATTTGCCCGCTGACCGGTGGTGAGTGTATACACCTGCGTATTGTTATCAGTATCAACAACCGCAAGTTTTACAGATCCCGATTTGACGTCTACGGACATATCAGCATCGATAATGGTGAGGACAACATCTCCCGGTTCCATGGACACAAGCGCGTGGAGAGCGCGGATAGAGACAGGCCTGGTCGCCATATATTCGATTTTCCCGTTTTTCTGCTGGAGGAGGAAATTTTCCGGAAACATGTTGGCAAATACAAGTTCAGCCGTCGGACCCAGATTTGCCCTTACAATCCCTGCCACTTCAGCTGTTGCAGATGAGTTTGCGTTGGTTGCGATAGATTCGCCCAAAAGAATCTCTGCGCCCATTGATGCTTCTCTGTATTCCGTCTCATCGTGGGAAAATTTTTGAGCATGCCCGCTGATCACGGTTAGCATTCCGGATAGCGCCTCAGACGGCGGCCTGAGGGCCAGCGTGGGCTCTGGCGCAGGCTGGCTTGTAATCGGCGACGCAATCTCTTTTGTGCCCGCTTGCTGTATCCGGATAAATTGAAACCCAAACACTCCGCCAAATCCGATAAGAAAAGCGAATAGTGGAAGAAATAAGTTTTTCACGATGGCTTATTATAGCACCCGAAACACTATGGAATCTGATATAATACCCATGTTCTTTTCCATTCCCCTGTAGCTCAACGGTAGAGCGGCTTCCTGTTAAATAGGCAGCTTTCCGTAGTAATACGGATTGAAAAATCGGGCTAATTCGGTGAACTCCCAACGGGACAACGCCGAGCTAAACAAAATGTGTAGAGACTATATACCCGATCCCGCAATCATTTATTTTTAATGAAGCGGGAATGACATAGTCCAAGCCTTTTGGTAACAAGAGGGTTCTTGTAAGAAGAAGGTTGCAGGTTCGAATCCTGCCGGGGGAGCAGAATTTATATTTGGTATAATACACTCATGATCATCACAAAATCAGAGCCTTTTACAATAACTGAAATTCAACAGCTTCGTGAGCAATTTGATAGTTATATTAAAACAGTCATTGATGTTGAGAATAGGATATGTTCTGCCGGATGCGACCGACATTTTGAGTCAGAAAAAATACTCCTTGATCGAGGATCAAAACAGGAGGATATTTGGGGAGGCGGCATCGATTTGGAAACAAAAACGATCGATGGTAATTCATTTATTAATATCCGTCCGACACAAGGCAATACAAGTAATGAAATTCAAGATTCAGATATTCGGAAATCTTTTGAAGAAATAACGAAGTATTTTTTTGATTCTATATATGGAAAATAAAATAGTATTAGCATCACTTGCAATGGATTTAAAGCGTGTTGCACTTGGGCTTCATAGAAAATCAAATTCTATGGCAGACAGATTTTTGCAGGAAGCAATGCAACGGAAAAAAGAAGTAGACACGAAGAAGCTTTTGCCTTATATGCAACATATTCTTATGAAGTTAAATAGTAATATTGATGCTGAAAATGCCCTCATGTATAGTACCCGTATTCAAAACTACGTACTCTATAAATAGAAAGTCCGAACATCATCTACCGATTGGAGCAAGTTGTACTAGATTGCGTAGTTTGTATTATAATTAGCTCATGCAAAAATATCTTCTCATCTGGGCAGGTGCAAATTTTCTTCTCTACTTATTTGTCGCGGGCATCAAATATCCCAATGCCGCCGAAAATGTTTTAGGGGTAGCAGTTATTAGCCTTGTTATCATGCTTATACTGCTTGGTAAAACTTGGAGGGGAGAGGTTGTTAAAGTTCAGACTGAAGAAAAACATTACGCTGATGATGATGGTCCCGGTGAAACCGTAAATATCGAATATGCCTATATAAAGTTAAATGACGGAAAAACAAAAAAAATTCAAAATAAAGGTTGGAAAGTCGGCGACAAAATAGAAAAGAAACGCGGTCAGTTTAAACCCCAGCTTATTTCAAAAAAACAGTAATAAGTTTGAACATCGTTACCGCGCGGAGCATTGTAACTTTATTTGGCTTAGGCTTTGATGGATGATTGAGCTGTATGACTTGTAGACTGCTCCGGGACCCCGGGTAACACTATTTTTGTAACGTGGTACTATAAACCAATGGACAGTATTCTTCTCCCGCTTCTTCTTTCTTTTCTGGCAGGAATCTGTACCGTGTTTGGCGGTTTGGTGATTATATTAATCAAAAACTTCAAAAAAAGTTATTTAAGTTTTTTTATGGGTATTTCCGCCGGAGCTATGATCTATATTTCGTTTATAGAGCTTTTGCCGGAGGCCATGAAAGCACTTGGTTTTCTTAACGCAAATATCGTTTTTTTCCTGGGAATACTATTTATTGGGATCATTGACCGGATTGCCCCTCATCACTACCAAGCATATTGCTCAAAGAACGTAGTACGGTACGACAAAGTACTATTAACCGGTTATTTGGTCGTCATTGGCATTATCATCCATAATTTTCCGGAGGGGATAGCAGTTTTTATGAGTTCTTTGGGAAATATTCGTTTTGGAATACTGATCGCTTTTGCTACTGCAATTCATAATATTCCAGAAGGAGTTGCTGTGGCATCGCCGATACTATTTGCCACAAAAAGCAGACGGAAAGCTTTATATTATTCATTTTTGGCCGGGATTGCTGAGCCAATCGGTGCAATTCTTGCATATACGATACTCCGTCCATTTATAACACCAATCTTTTTATCATATATTTTTGCTTTTGTTGCGGGAATAATGGTATATCTTAGTTTTGACGAGCTCCTGCCGTCTTGTTTTGAAAATAATGAGGGTCATACGGCAATTGCAGGTATCGTGGCAGGCATGCTCGTTATGATGGCAAGTCTTACCCTCATATAGCTCCCCGTGCATGTATTCCATATAGCTTGACAAGCCAGCGTTTCGGGTGTATTATGAATACATATTCATAATAGATTATGAAAGGAGGTGAATGATTATGCCGGGATTTGATAAAACAGGCCCTCAGGGACAAGGTCCGATGACCGGAAGAGGATTCGGTCATTGTGGTAAAGGTCGTGGCGCAGGTCGTGGCGCAGGTCGTGGTATGGGTTTTGGTAGGTGCAGCGGTTATGGTCGGGGTTTAGGAAAATATTTCGGTTGGAATGACCCGCAAACAAAAGAAGACAAAAAAGAAGATTTAGAGTCATACAAAAAAGCATTGCAAGAAGAAATGGAGGACGTGGAAAAGGAGCTTGCGGACGTAAGAAAATCGGAGTAAATATATACGTATGCCGAGACCAAGAATACCCCGCTGTATGCGGTTTAAACCGGATGTTAGTTATTTTAAACCTCGAGGCATTCCCTTGAGTGAATTGGATGAGGTGGTTTTATTGCCCGATGAATTGGAGGCGCTGAAGCTGTATGAAGTTGATGGATTGGAACAGAAAAAAGCTGCCGAAAAAATGAAGATTTCCCAGCCTACATTTGCAAGAATTTTGGATAGTGCTAATAAAAAAATTGCTAATGCTATTATCAAGGGCAAGGCAATTCGCTTAGAAACAAAATAACGGTAATAATGAAAAAATATTTTATTGCTTTATTAGTTCTTTGTGCATCTGTTTTTTCGAGTTTATTTTTCAGCCCGATTGTATTGGCCCAGGAAGAAACACTCGAGGGAGAAGTCGCCCGGATTGTAGAAGAAAAGCAAATTATTCCTGTGGGAGCAAAAGAACTTCAGTTGTATCAAAAACTTCAAATATTGATTACCAAGGGATCATTGAAAGACAAAACAATAATTATTGAGAACGGTACTATGGCAATGAGCAATGTACAAAAGTATGCTGTTGGCGACGAGCTGGTAATACATGCAGGGAAAGATTTTGAGGGTAATGACATGTTTTACATTACCGATTATGTCAGGCGGAGCGCCCTATTCTGGTTATTTTTCATTTTTGTGATTATGGCAGTAATAATTGGTCGTTGGCAGGGGGCTACGTCTCTGATCGGAATGGCGATCTCTTTTCTGATCATTTTCACCTTTATTCTTCCTAAGATTTCTGCAGGAAATGATCCCGTTTGGACTTCTATTTTAGGGTCACTGATGATTATTCCCGCTACGTTTCTTTTATCTCATGGTGTAAATAAAAAGACGGTAATAGCCATTATAGGAACACTCGTTGCTCTTGTTATCACCGGGTTATTGGCTAATGCTTTTGTGGCAGCAGCCAAACTGACAGGATTTTCTTCTGAAGAGGCTAGCTTCTTGCAGGCGTATCATCCGGGTCTTATCAACATGAAAGGTTTACTTTTAGCCGGAATTATTATAGGTGTTTTGGGGGTTTTAGATGACATTACTATTTCTCAATCGGCAATAGTCAAACAGCTCAAAGAAGCTGATCCCGGGCTCGAAGCAGACGATCTGTACAAAAAAGCCATGGCGGTCGGAAGAGACCATATTGCTTCAATGGTAAATACGTTAATTTTAGTGTATACGGGCGCTGCTCTGCCTCTGCTTCTTATTTTTATCAACAACCCTCACCCTTTTTCTGAAATAGTTAATTACGAAATTATCGCTGACGAGATAGTAAGAACATTGGTTGGAAGCATTGGTTTGATAGTAGCCGTGCCAATTACAACGCTCATTGCGGCGTTTGCCGCTGAAGGGAAAGCTTAATCATATGGAAGTTCTTCTGTATATCATTATTGCTTCATTTTTAATTAGTGCAGGGGCGCTTATCGGAGTTTTTACTTTTTCAATGCAGGAGGAAAAACTTGAAAAAATTCTCATTTTCATGGTTTCTCTTTCGGCGGGGGCCTTGATGGGGGGAGCATTTCTTCATCTTTTACCCGAAGCTTCTGAAAAACTGGAAGATGCAAGCGTTTATGGTACGGTTTTGTTTTCATTTATCATCTTTTTCTTTGTAGAAAAACTATTACACTGGCGTCACTGCCATAAGGGTCGGTGTGCTGTGCATACCTTTGGATACATGAATCTCTTTGGTGATGCGGTGCATAATTTTATTGACGGACTGATTATATCAGCAACGTTTATGACGGATATCAGACTGGGTGTGGTTACCACATTTGCCGTAGCACTCCATGAGATTCCTCAGGAGATAGGGGATTTTGGGGTCCTTTTGTATGCAGGATTTACAAAACAAAAAGCATTAGCGGCTAACTTCATGGTCGCAATAACCGTTATTATTGGCGGCATTGTGGGGTATTTTCTTTCTTTTCAAATAGAAAGCTTTCAAGCGTACCTTTTGCCTTTTGCTGCAGGTGGTTTTATTTATATTGCAGCCTCGGATTTGATGCCTGAAATCAGGAAAGAAAAAAATCTTAACAAATCTTTATTATCCTTTTGTATTTTTTTAGCAGGCATCGCTATAATGTTTTTGGTTAAGACTATTCATTAAAAAAAATTTAGTATAATTTCCGAAATGATAAAGACACTATTTACAATATTTATCTCCATTATATATTTTGTGTTTTTGACGACCCCGATTTACGCACAAAATGCAACGGCAAAAATTTATTTTTTCTATGGGATTGGATGCCCGCATTGCTCTATCGTTGAACAGTATTTTGAAAAGAAGGATCTATACGCCAAATATCCGATTGAAAAGAAAGAAATATATTTCGACAGAGACAATGCCGTTTTCTTTAACTCCACGCTTGATACCTTAGGTGTGCCGGGGGACGCCCGCGGCGTACCGATGGTTGTTATGGGAGATCAGGTTATTATCGGAGATAAGCCGATTGTCGACGGATTTATTTCCAAAGCAGATGTGTTTTTACAACGTTATTCCGGTCCACCGAAAGGCGAAAATCCAAAACAACCGGATGTACAAAAGTCGAATTTAACCCTGGCGGCTGTTATTGCCGGGGCTCTTGTTGACGCTATAAACCCATGTGAGTTTGCGGTTCTTATCATCCTTATGACCACGATTCTCGGAACCGGCAATGCAAAAAAAGCTTTTCGTACGGGGCTTGCCTTTTCTGCTTCCATATTTATTTCATATTTCCTCATGGGACTGGGTCTTTATAAAGCATTAAGCTTGGGGGCAATGTCGAGTTGGTTTTTTACACTTATCGCATGGATCGCAATTCTTTTGGGGCTGGCGAATCTCAAGGATTACTTCTGGTATGGGAAAGGATTTCTCATGGAGGTGCCGCTATCATGGCGCCCACGGCTGAAAGCACTTATTCATTCGGTTACATCTCCCAAAGGCGCGTTTTTTATAGGGTTCTTAGTCAGTTTATTTCTACTTCCGTGTACCAGCGGGCCGTATATTGTCATTCTGGGCATGCTTGCCAAAAAAGTATTTGATGTTCAGGCAATAGTGTACCTATTGCTCTACAATTTTATTTTTATATCTCCCATGGTTCTTATATCGTGGGCCGTGTACAATGGGTTCAATCCTGCGAAAGCAGAAGAGATTCGTCAAAAACGTCTTCGAACGCTTCATCTGATTGCCGGAGTTGTCATGATTCTTATGGGTATAGTGCTTTTGATGGGCTGGATTTAATACATGATCTGAAATTGTCCCCGTAAGCGAGCAAAATTATTTGGAGTATGACGTTCGGATTTTTGGTATACTACGCGTATGAAACAATCAGAAGATATTAAAAAAATCATTAAAAAATCTTATGGGGATATCGCTCAATCCTCAGGAGGCTGCGGATGCAGTAGTTGCGGATGCGATTCGAATCAGAGCGTCCAGAGACAATCCGGACAAATGGGGTATTCACAGGACGAAATGAAACAAGCCCCTTCCGGTTCTAATTTGGGTCTGGGTTGCGGTAATCCCGTTGCTATTGCTTCATTAAAAGAGGGTGACGTGGTTGTGGATTTGGGTTCGGGAGCCGGCTTTGATGCTTTTTTGGCCTCTTCCAAAGTCGGGAAAACAGGTAAAGTGATCGGCGTAGATATGACGGATGAGATGCTTGAGAAAGCAAGAGAAAATGCCAAAAGGGGTAATTACAGCAATATTGAATTTCGAAAAGGAGATATTGAAGACCTGCCTATTGAAGACGGCTCAGCTGATGTGATTATCTCCAATTGTGTGATCAATCTTGCCCCCGACAAAAGAAAAGTATTTCAAGAAGCATATCGCGTACTTAAACCGGGCGGAAGGCTCATGGCATCCGATGTTGTTTTAATACAGCCATTACCGGAAGAATTGAAAAGAGACGAAGAGCTGTTGGTCGGTTGTGTCAGCGGAGCAATCCTGAAACAGGACTACCTGCGTCTTTTGGAAAAAGCAGGATTTACCCATACGACAATTCACAAAGAAACGCCCGCCTTTTTACCGGATTACGGATTAAGCATTACCTATTCAGTAGTAAAGTAGAAGGTCCGAACTCTATGTTTATTAAGCTATACATGATTGCGCTGTCGGTCTTTTTTGCCATTGATATGGTGTGGCTTGGGCTAGTGGCAAAGAATTTTTATTCCAAACAGATCGGATTTTTGATGAAAACAGATGTTAATTGGCTTGCCGCAGTTCTTTTTTATCTTCTTTTTATTGTCGGTGTTGTCGTATTTGTTATTATGCCGGCGGTCGGACAGAAATCCTGGGTACACGCGCTTGGGTACGGGGCTCTGTTTGGTTTAATTACCTATGCGACATACGATCTAACAAACCTTGCGACTGTTAAAAATTGGCCACTAGCCGTAACCGTTGTTGATTTGATCTGGGGCATGACACTTGCATCTTCTGTATCTGTCATAACCTATTTTATTGCGAACAAACTCAGGCTATGAGTTATTACCCGCTTCTTGCACTCGTGCTTTTTGTATACATGAACTGCTGGTTTCTGATTTCTTTGGTTAAAAAAAGAAATGATGTTGCTGATATTGCCTGGGGTTTAGGATTTATCGTATTATCCTGGTCGGGATTATTGGTATCAGGTTTTTCTTTACGCGCCTTCATGGTAAATATCCTGGTGACTATTTGGGGAAGCCGGCTTGCATGGCATATCTATACGCGAAATCGGAATAAGAGAGAAGATTATCGGTATCTGGCATGGCGCAACGAGTGGGGAAGATGGTTTTATATCCGCTCGTATCTGCAGGTATTCCTATTACAGGGGACATTCTTATTTTTAATTGTACAACCGGTTGTATATATCAATGCGTTTGGCGCCGCTCCGTTTCAAATTACTGACGTTGTCGGAGTAGCAGTATGGCTCATCGGGTTTTATTTTGAACATACGGGCGATCGTCAGTTAAAACAGTTTGTTTCAAACCCTTCCAATAAAGGGAAAATAATGGATCAGGGTTTATGGCGGTATTCCAGACACCCGAATTATTTCGGTGAAGTTGCCCAGTGGTGGGGGCTATTTTTTATAGCTCTATCTGTCCCGGGGGCAATATTTACCATTATCGGTCCGTTAACCATTACCTTTTTGATACTCTTTGTTTCTGGGGTACCTCTTTTGGAGAAGAAGTACGCCGGGAGAGCAGATTTTGAGGAGTATAAAAAGCGGACGAGTGTTTTTTTCCCTCTGCCTCCGAAGAAAATGCAGTAATAATCTATGCGCATTTGGGATATTCATCCGAAATATTTGTGCCGGAAACATTTACTTGCTGAGCACAGGGAGCTTCATGGCCTTTGGAATATTTTAACCATACACAAGGGGAAGGGAGGATATTCCCGTCATCCGGAAACAATCCGCTGGATCGGAAAAACCCTTGCTCTTTTCAACAGGCACGAGGCGCTTGTAAAGGAATTTACCCGCCGGGGATATCAACATCTCACACCGCTAAACAAAAAATATGCCCATGGGGAAAATTATCAACGTGTCTACATCAATACGATTTCGGAACAAAAAACAATGTTACAAGACAAACAATGTGACTGTTTATTGCATAGGTAAATAATAATAAAATGCCTCGATGAAATCTGTAAGAATTTTATTAATCAGCGGGGTTGCTTTAGTCGGCTTATATCTTCTGCTGAATCAGCTGGTAAAACTAGAAAGAGCCAATTCACATGTTATCAGCCCGCTCACGGACGCGACAGTCACTACTTCTACCGTAATTCCGCCTGTTAAAGACAGAAGTCAGGCGAATTCAGAGCGGCTCAAAGATGTTGTAGATGGGGCTCTGGAGGGGGCAACGGGATCATACGGGATATATATCAAAAATCTCAAAACCGGAGAATCGTATGTTTCCGGCGAACATAACGTATTTGATTCTGCGAGTTTGTATAAACTGTGGGTTATGGCGGTTGTCTACCAAAAAATCCAGGACGAGCAGTTTACGGAAGACCAGGTATTGCGTGAAGACGTGTTTGTGCTTAATCAAAAATTCGACATTGACCCGGAACTTGCTGAAAAAACCGAAGGCGTTATCACATTTTCCGTCCGCGAAGCACTGCGCCAGATGATTACCGTTTCCGATAATTATGCGGCACTCCTCCTTACGGAGAAGATAGGATTATCATCTGTTGCAACTTTTTTAAAAGAGAATGACTTGACTGAGTCTGCCGTGGGTACGACAGGCGGCCCCCCGACATCGACACCGTACGACATAGAGCGGTTTCTTGAAAAACTGTACCGGGAAGATGTAGCGAACCCGAAATATACGGCGGAGATGATCGATCTGTTAAAAAATCAGAAATTAAACAATGGCATCCCCAAATATCTACCCGACGCTTCCAGCGTAGCTAATAAAACAGGGGAAATTGACCGGTTTAAGCATGACGCCGGAATTATATATACAGACAACGGTGATTATAGTATCGTCGTGATGTCAGAAAGCGCCTACCCGCCGGGAGCGCAGGAAAGAATAGCGCGGGTTTCAAAAGCCGTCTTTGATTATTTTACCCATAAATAGTAGGCATTACCACCTCGTGAAAGAAAATAGCCCCGTTGTCTGTATTACATGTAGATAGGAGGTGAAACAATTATGAACAAAACATCTATACTTCTTGGACTGACAGCGCTGGTTATCGCAGGTGCAGTAATTGCTCCTCAGGCAGTTCTTGCCTACAGAGGCGATCCGGCAGTCAAAGGTCCGAACTATACAGAAGAACGTCATACAGCGATGGAAAAAGCATTTGAGAATAAAGACTATGCTGCATGGCAAAATCTGATGCAAGGTCGAGGTAGAGTGACACAAGTTGTCAACAAAGACAATTTCGCAAAGTTTGCTCAGGCTCATGAATTAGCCGAGCAGGGAAAAACCGATGAAGCAAATAAAATAAAAGCTGAACTCGGACTTGGTCTGCGCAATGGAACAGGAATGGGTCAGGGAATGGGATATGGTAGAACAAGCCGTTAACCATCTTTGTACGAAAGGCTGATACCTCACTTATATGACATGAGTGGGGTTTCGGCATGATAAACAGGTATACTAAAGGCATATATCATGAGAGATCTATCTACATTATCAGACGAAGAAGTTGTTGCTATTGTCCGTACAAAGGACAGGGACGTCTACGCAGAGATCATTAAGCGGTACCAGACCAAGCTTATGAGATATGCCGGGTATATCATGGGAGATGAACATAAAGGAGCAGATGTAGTACAGGAAGGATTTATCAAAGCATACGTGAATCTCAATGGGTTTGATACAAAAAAGAAATTCGGGAGCTGGATATACCGTATCGTGCACAATGAAGCAATGAATATGCTGGGTAAACACAAAAGACAGGTGCCGATGGATGTCACACTTGAATTTGACAGCGGTATTAATTTGGAGGACGACTTTATTAAAAATGAGCTGGTTAGCCATGCTCACCACTGTCTTGAACAAATGCCCATACTGTACAAAGAACCGTTATCGCTTTTTTATCTGGAAGAAAAATCGTATGAAGAAATCAGTGATATACTACGGATTCCCATCGGTACGGTCGGTACGCGTATCAACCGTGCCCGCGGAATCATGAAAAAACTATGTCAAAAACACATAACATAACATCAACCAATTTCGAAAAAACCATAATGGCGAAAGTGAAATCTAATGAGATTTCGATGAAGCCACGGTGGTATTTTATCATGGGATCGCTGTTGACAATAGCAGGGTTAGTGGGCTTTAGTATCGGAACCATCTTCCTGACCAACGTCACGCTGTTTTTGATTCGCAGGCACGGACCCATGGGACAGTGGAGATTGCAGCAGCTATTGTCCAGTTTCCCGTTGTGGATACCGGTTCTTGCAATTTTTGGTATGGCGCTTGGAATATGGATGCTTCGAAAATATGACTTTTCTTACAAGAAAAACTTTTGGCTTATCATTCTCGGGTTTATCTTTTCCGTCATCCTTGCCGCTTTTGTGATTGACCAACTTGGTTTAAATGACATGTGGTCTCGTCAAGGTCCAATGAGACGTTTCTATCAGCAGATTGAAGGACAAGCGTTTCCAAGAGGACAAGGACAGGGAAGGGCGTTTGGTGTATACTACTAATTGGAGGTAAAAATATATGAAAAAAGCATCAGTTGTCATGTCGGTTATTACCATACTGGCGTTGCCGGGTATAATTTTTGCTCAGGGTCAAGGCGCACAAGGGCAGGGCACATCTACTCTGCAGGGATATCAGGTGCAAAACCAAAATCAGGTGATCACACAAAATCAAGGTGAAGACACACAGCTACAGGTAGCTACTCAGGAACAGGAAAGCCTTGGCGACGGACAAGGAGAAGGATTACAAATCCGCAACCAAAACGCTATTGAAAATATGAGCACGGTCGCAGCCCAGGTGCAACAGCTGTTACAGGTGAGAACAACCGGTGGAATCGGGGAACAGGTTCGACAAATCGCTCAGGAACAGAATCAGGCTCAGACACAGATTCAGAATCAATTAAACAAACTCGAATCTAAAGGCAAAATGGCCAGATTTCTAAGCGGGACTGATTACGGCGCTGTTAAAAATCTGAAAGCACAGCTTGTACAAAATCAGGTAAGAATTGATCAGCTGACGGAGTTGCAGAACCAGCTTGTCAATCAGGGAGATATCACGATGGTTCAGGAAACAATCCAGGCCCTGATTGCGGAAAACACATCCTTACAGGAACGGATTACCTCAGAAGAGGGGACCAAAAGCATGTTCGGGTGGCTGTTCAGATTCTTTGCCAGATAACCAAGAAGGTACTTCTTGACAATATATTAGCATATGCTAATATATATACATGTCATGCAATATATATTCCGCGTTAGGGAATGAAGTCCGGGCGAAATTACTTCTTTGTCTTGCCCGAAAACCCAAAAACGTAACAGAGATGATCCATACGTGCGGCTTAGCTCAATCGGCGGTTTCCCAGCATTTGGCAAAATTAAAATCGGCAAAATTAGTAGAAACGAAAAAAGAAGGCAAAGAGATTTTGTATTCAATTAAATATAAAAAAGCAGCGGAAATCAGCCGGTTGCTCCGGTTATTACAAAAGGAGGTTCTATGAACTATGTAAAAGTTAAAGTGTATGCGACAACGACATGCCCGTATTGCACCATGATAGCCGACTGGCTGACGGATAAAAAGGTTGCGTTTGAGAAAATTCTGGTTGATCAGGATCAGAAAGCAGCAATCGATATGGTCCGGCGGACCGGACAAATGGGTGTGCCGGTGACGGAAATAGTATTGAAAGACGGAAAATCGGAGTTTATCATCGGTTTTAATCAACCGCAACTGGCATATCTGTTGGGCGTATAAAATTTATGAAAGAAATATGTCTTGATTACTATATAAATAGTATTATAATTAAATTATGCAAAAACTACGGGGAAACAAAACGGTCCGTTTGGCCGTAATTATTATTTTGATCCTGGTCGTTTCCTACATGTTGTATTCAATGTGGTAATCTATGGCGATCCCGAAATTTAAACCGCTTGCAAATGCCGGTGAGGGCACGAAAAAAGTTGCCAAACCCATCCTCATGGTAATTATCGCAATTTTGCTGGGGGCCTTTGGGCTGGAGGCAACGAACAATGACTGGGATATAGGCAAAATATTGACCGGTACTCCGGTATCTGAAGCCGAAATACTGCGGGATGAAAAGGGAAATCTGAAGCAGGACGCGGCAGGCAATTTTATTACCAGGATCATGCGTGATAAAGAGGGTAATATCGTAAAAGATAACTCATCCGGAGGAAAATATACGGATGAGTATAACTGCGATGATTTTACGACGCAGCCGGAGGCGCAGAAATTTTATGACAAGGCAGGCGGAGTGAGTCAGGATACGAACAGACTTGACGGGGATAAAGACGGTATCGCCTGTGAAAGCTTACCACAAGGCGCGCAATAACAATCTTTAAAATTTCATCTGTGATTTTTGCCGCCTCAGGAGAGGCGTGATACCATTTCATCTTCCAGCGAGTACCATTTCTGGGTTGTATTTTCCAGGAAGCGGTAATGGAGTATATAAGCAATAAATAATACGATAAGAGGAGCGGCAATAATCAGAAGTCTCGGGTTTTGTGCAACTATGGTGATAAATGACGCTATCGACATGACTAATCCGACAAAGATGGTAACCAGAAGGTGAATAAGCCGCTCGTGCTGAATGCGCGCAATCATGTTCCGGTGATGATCCAATATCCTTCCCCAATCAGCGTTTGACTCTTTTTCTAAAAGTATTTTTCGAATAGCATCGTCATGTGTTTTGAACATATACATATGATAGCACTAGGAATTCCTTTCGCAGAAGGCAAGAGGTTAGTCACAGAACTGCTGCTTACATTTAGTTATCCAAAGTGTTTGCTGTGCAGGGGGTAAATTAAGGTCCGTTATTATAGTGTTGCATTGAGCTTCACATGTCTTCGGATTTTTGTTAATTTGATTACAAGCCGTGAGACAATTGGCCAATATTTTTACATTCTCCTGAAATGGGATACATGATTGCGCGCACTCGAGTTTCGTTTGCCTTGGTGTATTTGTGGGCGCATTTGGGGTAATCGGAGGCGTAGGAGTGCTTGTTGTAGCTGGCGTGATAGTCCCCGTGACCTGGGTTACCCCGGTGATCGTCGCATTGTGTTTACCCGCAAGTGCGTTTCCCGTTGTCCCTTTGACTGTGACCGTGGAATCATTCGTAAATCTGATCATCGAGTCTCCTGCGGTTTTTACTTTGATACGGATGATAGCAACATTTGCCGTGCCATTAAACGGCGCTGTGATTGGAGTTGTTAGGATCGCAGTTATCTTCCCGTTATCGGTTGACGGCTCCTGTAGTGCATTCTGGAACTTTGGCCCTTTGGTAAATCGTACGATTTCTATGGCATTTTTATTGTATGTCATATCCAAGTGTACGGAGGTAACTAATTTGGTGTTTGTATTTACGGATATAGCGATGTTTTTTTCCTGTCCGATTTCTACAGTATTGGTAGAGGGGAGGAGCGATAATACCGGTCCGGTATTACTTGCCCTGGAGCGGATGTCCCCCTGTTGGCTGAGCGCGAACATGCTTGCAGCAAGGCCGCCAAGAAGTAAAAATCCCGCAATAATCATAAGAAGATTTTTGGTTTTTGGCTTGTGTGATGGAGTGTAATCGGGCCCAACAGGCTCCTGTGGAGTAGGCGGAATCCCAGAAGAAACTGGCGAATCGAGGTCATTTATTTTCGGAACAGTTGAGGCATCTACTTTATCCATGTGTCTATACTATTTGTATATAGTTTTTGTATGTATGTCAAGGCGGGGTCTACACCCCAAAGTTGCCAACCAGCGCATTGTAATCAAACTCATCCACTTTGCCATTTTTTATAATATCTGCCTTGATCCATCCGGGAGAACCGGTTTTCCCAAAGTCGCCAACCAGCACGTTGTAATCAAACTCATTCACCTGGTTGTCCGGTGTATCTCCTTCGTCCGTCAGATCCGCAATGTTGCCGGCGGGAGAAGAAGTAGGGATAGGGGTAGTGGTAGGAGAGCCAACGGTGAAATATTGGTTAAGGTAAGCCATAATGGCTGTTTGGACAGTGGGTTCTAATAAAACTTGATAGATACCGAAATGATCTCGTCCGGGCAGCATGATAAGCCGGGCAGGGATGTTGACTTCTTGAAGCATTTCATACATCCATTCTGATTGAACAGGTAAAGCTGTGATGTCCGCATCCCCATGTACAAGCAAGAAAGGGCCGTCGTCGCTTGAAATGTGGGTAACAGCAGAAAATTCATTCACATAATTTTGATTTCCTCCCAGAGAGTAAGAGGTAGGGTTAAAGCTGCCGAGTAAGTTTGGGTCGGTAAAATCATACGCTCCGGAAACAACGATAGTCCCCTGGGGTTTACTTGAGTAGGATGGAAGGCCATACGCAGGATTTCTCGTATCATTTCTTGTGCCGACAACGGAAGCCAAGCTAGCACCGGCGGATACGCCGGCGACGATAATACGGTTAGGATCAATGCGGTACGTCTCTGCATGTTGTTTCAGCCAGCGGATAACATATTGCGCGTCATCCAGCAGGTCCGGATACTTATGGTCGGGGGCAAGTCGATAGTCAGCAGAAGCGACATTATACCCGTGTGGGGTGACAAGCTCGCAAAGAGACGGAAATCCATCTTTTCTGGATCCTGCCCGCAGTCCGCCACCGTGAAAAAATGCTATCGTTGGGCGTTGCATATTAGAATTATTTTTGGGTAAGCAGATATCAATTTTGAGCTCAAGGTTTTCTATGGTTTTATAGGTTAGGTCGAGTCTGGTGTTGTAGTTCGTTTCGGCGGCATAGGTTGATCGGGCGGCAATGAGACAAAGTATGACGACCGCATTAATTATCACAATATTTTTTATCTGATACCGATTTATATTGGACATAAGAACGTTATTTAGTGTTATTTTCCTATCTCTCCTACCAGCGCATTGTAATCAAACTCATCCACTTTGCCGTTTTTAATAATATCTGCCTTGATCCACCCGGGAGTACCGGTTTTCCCAAAGTCGCCAACCAACACATTATAGTCATACTCATTCACTTGGTTGCCCGGTGTATCTCCTTCGTTTGTGAGGTCGGCAGGGTTGCCGGTGGGAGGGGGAGACGGGGTGACGGAGACGGAATAATTGGCAAGGATATAGTTATAGATATCTCCTTTTGTACCATCCGGTTTAATCATCCAAAAGCCATGGCAATCCGCGGGTTTTGTGGGGGGTTTTACTGAACACGCCTGGTCAAATAGGGTCCAAAGGTTTAGTCTGACCACCTTCCAGTCCATGGCAGCCTTGATTGCAGCTTCAGCGCTCTCAATGTTGACATCAGTGCGGTCTGTCATTTCCGGGTAGCCGATTTCTCCGATCATGACATTTTTTCCGCCGGGGAAATCCGGGTGATCCGGTGCTTTTTCGGCAATATAATTAAGGGCTTTTATCATGCTTTGCCGTGCCTGATCTGTAGACATAGGACCATAGGTTTCGTATGCACTGTAGGCAACAATATCGCACTCTGCGTATGGAATCACATCATTGGCAGAAGATGTTTTACCCCGCATTGCCCGGGATAGAACGCGGGCGATTTCGCAGGTGAGATATACTTTCATTCCACTTTCCGGGACTTCGGTTTTGGCGTCCCGGATTGCGCGGGCATACATATTTAAGAATTCAATTGCGTGCTCAACGTTACTTTGGGGAACATCAGAGTCATCACAGTCATTACCGGCTTGGCCTAAAGCGCAGCCGCCTTGAACTAACCGGTTATCCAGTTCGTTAACCGGAGCAATATAGAACGTTTTCCCTGACCCGCGGAATCGTGTCAACAGGTATTTGATGGCGTCTTTGACCTCAGTGTATGTTGAATTTATCTCTGCCTGTGTGTATGGAGTGGTTTTTATATGAATTGATGATTGCTGTATTGAAGTTTTTTTTACTGCTTCAATATACAGCGTAAAATACTTAATCGGTTTCGTCAGCACCGCCTGAAATTGAGGGAGTTGCATCATGCTTTTCATGTCGGATACATTGAGTTTACCGTCTTGGCAGTATTGATCAGCCTGGTGGTAGCATCCCCCGCCCGTAGAACACAAACTCCCCGGGATCATGATCAGTTCAAGGCCGGCAAAGCCCAGTTCTCTGGTTTTTTGTGCACCATACTGCATAAAATCGCCTTGCGCGGTACGGTCGGGGTATTCTCCGCATGAGTTTGTTACTCCAAGACGTTCGTCGATGGCAGCAGCATATACTTTGGAGGTTAACAAGGGAATCAATACAAGGAAGAGAAATATTTTTTTCATTATATCTACTCTATCACTTATCTATAAAAATCTCCTACCAGCGCATTATAATCAAACTCATCTACTTTGCCGTTTTTAATAATATCCGCCTTGATCCATCCGGGAGCACCGATTTTTCCAAAGTGTTCTGCTAGGACATTGTAATCAAATTCATTCACCTGGTTACCTGGCATATCTCCTTCATCTGTCAGATCCGCAATGTTGCCGGTGGAAGGGGGAGACGGGGATATGGCATAGTTTTCCAGGATATAGTTATAGATGCGGCTGTTTGTGTTATCCGGTTTCTTCATCCAGAACCCGACACAGTCGGCGCTTGTAGCGGGGAATACCCCGCCTGCAACTTGTCGAGTGCAATTGTCATCGTGTAGTGTCCAAAACTGGATGAATGGCACACCCCAGTTAAGTGCCTGATTAACCGCATTGGTAAATAAGGAAAACCGATCACTCGGCTCAATATTTTCCCTGATACCGAATTGACTTAAAAAGACGTTTTTCCCATTTGGGAAATCTGGATGGTTAGGCGCCTTGGAAGCAATGTAATTGAGCGCGTTGGTCATCAGATTTTGTCGCTCTGTTGTTGATTTTAGGAATGTTTCAAATGCGGAATATGCAATCAAATCACAGTGGGTATATGGGATTACTTGGTCGATAGCTCCTTGTATTTTTGGATTACTTAATGACTTTTGAACAACATGATTGATCTCACATGCGTGGTAAACATGTACGCCTTGCACGGGATTTTCAGCAACCGCGGTATGTATTGCTTCAGAAATAGCGTTGAGATACGCTATTGCATTGGCAACCGGGACCGGTTTTCCTTCCAGATTGAAACAGCTAAGTTTTGCTCCCTCAACAACTGGTTTACAATTCATATTTTTCATGAGTCGATAATCCAGTTCACTGGGGGCAATGAGAATGAATGATTTATTAGTGCCCTTGTATTTTCGTAGTAAGTAGGTGGCAAAGGAATGATAATCTTCCTTTGTAGCGGCGAGTTCATCTTCCGTGAGGGCATCAAAATCTCCAATTTGTGACTGGTTTGCCGACTTCTGTGGATTGAGGGAATCAGTAAATATGAAAAAATTTCGAAATGGTTTGGCAAAAAGAGCGATAAATTCGGGTTCTTTGGCCAAATCTGCTAGTGTGGTGGAGCGGGGTCGTTCACGCGTATCTTCACAATAGTCTGTGGTTTGGTAGAGTCCGAGTGGATGATGCGGTTTTTTTATGCAGAGATTCTGCATCATCATGACTGTTATGTTGCGAAATCCAAGATTATAGGCGCGGTTGGCGCCCCAGTTTAAAAAATCATTGTTATCCGTCCTATCGGGATACGCGCCTCCCACATGGGCAACTCCGATTCGCGGATCCAGTTCAGGCGCATTAGCAGCAGAGGTGGAAGAAGGTGTTCCAAAGAGTGATGCAGTCATTATTACCAGCGCAAATAGCACCCGCATAGATTCATGATACATAAAATGCGTAAAAATATCACCCGTTGCGCGTCTATGCAAGAAACATCGCGTCGCCGAAAGAGTAGAATCGATACCCATGTTCAATTGCTTCTTTGTATGCGTGCAGAATGAGTTTGCGATCGGCAAAAGCCGATACCAAGACAATTAATGTTGATTTTGGTAAATGAAAATTGGTGAGCATCCCGTCAACAACGCAAAATTTGTACTCAGGCTTGATAAATAAATTAATATCTCCCATGTAGGGTTTTCCTCCCGTTCCCTCAAGAGCGCGGACGGTGGTGGTGCCGACGGCAACCACACGTTTTGCACGTTTAATTGCTTCGGCAGCGTCCGGTTTAATTTCCACCCATTCACTGTGCATCGGGTGAGCTTCAAGTGACGCAGTTTTTATCGGCAGAAATGTACCAAGGCCGACATGTAGCGTAATTTCTACAATTTCCACACCCCTGTTTTTTATTGTTTGAAGTAATGCTTTTGTTAAATGAAATCCGGCAGTCGGCGCGGCAACAGACCCGATTATTTTGGCATAGGCCGTTTGGTAATCGGCGTCTTTCGGGATGGTTTTAATGTATGGGGGAACGGGCACCTCGCCGTATTTGTTTGCAAGAGCAATGACATCACCCTGGCCAAACTCAACTACGACCGTGCCGTTATTATGTTTTTCCAAAATTGTAGCGCGAAAATCCTGTGCAAAAACTATTGTTTCGCCCGGGATAAGTTTTTTGCCAATGGCTTGCCAGCGGTTGCCGCCGATTGTTCGGACTAAGAATAATTCCTTATTGCCGGATTTTAGCCGTGCATGGAATACTTTTGTGTTATTGATGACAAGGACATCGCCTTGGTGGAGGTAGTCTGGGAAGTGGGCCACGTATGTATGGGTAATCGTGCCTGTTTTTCGGTCCACAACCATCAGGCGTGCTGCCTCGCGCGGGACAATCGGCACCTGTGCAATGTGCGAAACAGGGAGATGGTAGTCAAAATCACCGGTGTTGAATGACATAGAATGCATTGTAACAAATTATGTTAGACGTAGGCTTACGTCGTATAATGAGCCTATATATGAGTTTTCCGGAAAAAAGTATTTCTCAAATAGACGAGGATACACTGAATAAATATCGCGAAGTAGCAGGGATAATTGTACTTGCGCTGCCGCATGAAGTTCAGTGCAATCAAGTAGTATTATACGGCTCTCGAGCATCGGGTTTTGCCGACGCAAACTCAGATGTAGATATATTGGTTTTATTAGATGGCGTTCCTGATTCCCACGCAAACATACCTTTTGATCAGGATGAATTTAGGGCAATAACGGATAAATTGGAGCAAGCTGGAGTTCCTTTAGGTAAGAGGAGAGGTAAATATGACGTTATTTTCAAAGGGCTTCAATATTTAGATAGTCTCGATTCCGTTTATCTGGAACATCTCAAAACATGTGGAGTTAGACTTTGGCCCCTGAAGATTCATTGATCATCTCATTGGATTTAATGTAGATCGCAGATACAGCCTATATAGTGTATAATACGAGAGTAGCTGCCCGAGTATTGAAGCATCCCGACGGAAGCGTCGGGATTTTTACTTTTTATTTGTATGGACATACGAAATGTCGCTATTGTTGCTCATGTTGACCACGGAAAAACAACCCTTGTAGACGGGATGCTCAAGCAGACCCATACGTTCCGCGACAACCAGGCAGAGATGACCCAGACAACAATTCTGGACAGCAATGCACTCGAGCGCGAGAAAGGGATTACGATTTTGGCCAAAAATACGGCGGTTATGTACCACCAAACCAAAATAAACATCATTGATACTCCGGGACATGCTGATTTTTCCGGCGAAGTAGAGCGCGTCATCAACATGGCAGACGGAGCACTCCTGGTTATCGATGCGGCAGAGGGGCCGCTCCCTCAGACGCAGTTTGTTCTGCAAAAAGCGCTTGAGCATAATTTGAAAATTATCGTGGTTATAAATAAGATTGACCGTAAGGATGCCCGGCCGGCAGAAGTCCTTCATGAAACCGAAGAACTATTTCTCCATATGGCTCATCATGCGGGACATCTGGATTTTCCGGTTCTCTATGCCATCGGACGCGAAGAGAAAGCATGGGACGAGTACCCCGCGGATATGACCCAGAAGACAGACCTCAAAGCGCTTTTTGAAGCAATCTTGACGTATATCCCGGCGCCTGAAGTGGTTGCGGATAAACCATTTAAAATGCTTGTGTCCACACTTGATTTTGATTCTCACAAGGGGTCATTCGCCATAGGCAAAATTGCCCAAGGGACGGTCCGCCCCGGACAAAAAGTAGTACAGATGCGGGAAGATAAAAAGCTCGGAGCGTTTACGGTCGCAGAGGTATTTACATCAGTGGGTCTTAAGCGTGTGCCGACGGAGTTAGGGGAGACCGGAGATATCGTTGCTATAACCGGAATTTCCGATGTAGGGATCGGACAAACCCTGACAGACCCCTCCGATCCCACGGGGTTTCCCGATATAGTTCTTGAAGAGCCGACGCTTAAAATTCTTGTTGCTCCCAACACGTCACCCATGGCCGGGCGCGAAGGGAAGTTCTCAACAGCCAGACAACTACAGGAGCGTCTTATTAAGGAGAAAAAAACAAATATCGGCATCCGTATCACCGAAAATCCCGAAGGGACGGGATTTATCGTTGCAGGCCGCGGAGAACTGCATCTGGCTATTCTTTTTGAAAACCTCCGGCGCGAAGGGTATGAGTTTCAGGTCGGCAAACCGGAAGTAATTCTCAAAGAAGTGAATGGTGTTTCCGCCGAACCATTTGAAGAAATTACGATAGAGATAGGGAGCGAATATGTCGGCGTGATTTCCGAAGAGCTCGGGCGCCGCCGCGCAATCATGCTTGATACACACACCAACCAGCGCGGGATTACCAAAATGGTATACAAAGTCTCAAGTAGAAATCTTTTGGGTTTTCGCGGCGACATACTTACCAAAACCCGCGGAAACGGCATATTTGCTACACAAATTATCGGGTATTTTCCTCTCACTCCGCACATCTCCAAGCTCCGCAACGGTGTCCTGGTTGCCATAGAAAGTGGCAAATCGTCGGGGTATGCCCTGACGACGGTACAGGAGAGGGGACGCGCATTCGTCGGACCGGGAGTTCCGGTGTATGAAGGAATGATTATCGGAATCAATAACCGCCAGGATGATATCGACATAAACGTCTGTAAAACAAAGAAGCTGACGAATATCCATAGTGCAAATGCGGATATCGCCATTCAGCTTGACCCGCCGGTTGTGTTTAGTCTGGAGCAGTGTCTCGATTTCATTGAGGAAGATGAACTATTAGAAGTGACACCAAAAAGTTTGCGGCTGCGCAAAAAATATCTCTCCAAAATCGATCGCGTCCGCCACGGGCGAACGTCGAAATAAACGCTCGTAGTGTTGTATGATAGTGGTATATGGTCCTGTCCGACAAAGAGCTGCAAGCGCTTGTCACCAATAGCGGAATTGCTGATCCGCTTCGGTTATCTACCGCAATTAACTTCGCTCAGACGGCAAATGTGCCTCTGGATGCCGCACTTGTGGAGAAGGGCGTCCTCACCGATGAGCAGCTCGGAGCGCTCGTATCCTCGTATTATCACGTACCGTTTATTGTGTTGTCAAAAATTTCCATCCCCGAAGACGTTTTCCATATTATTCCGGAAAAAATTGCCAAAAAGCAGAAAGCCATCGCATTCGCCCGTACCGGTGCCGGTATCAACGTCGCAATTTTGGACCCCACCAATTCCCAGATTATTGAATTGGTTGCCAAAAAAACAGGGCAGCGGGTGAACATGTACTATGCAACGGGGCGCGATATCGAAAACACCCTGCAGGTATACAAAAAAGTGTTGCAGAAGACTATCGACATTCTCCTGAAAGAAGACATCAAGAAAGCAACCACCGCAGTATATGATGATCTGCCGATTGCCAAAATTGTCGATGTCCTTATAGACGCCGCATATCAGGATAAAGCATCCGATATCCACATAGAACCCGAGGAACACAACTCTCTTATCCGTTTCCGCATAGACGGCGTCCTCCACGAAGTATTACGGGTACCCAAAGTGCTTCATGACCGTATTATCACCCGTATCAAAGTATTATCGGGCCTGCGGACCGATGAGCATATGAGCGCGCAGGATGGGAAAATGCGTATGGCGCTTGAGGAGGAAAATCTGGATATCCGTGTTTCCATCATCCCGATTGCGGAGGGAGAAAAAGCAGTACTCAGACTTCTGTCCTCAAGAAGCCGCGAGTATACCCTTGCTGATTTGGGTATGGCAGAGAAAGACCTTGCGAGAGTAGAGGCAGCATATAACAAATCGTACGGTATGATTCTGTCCACAGGTCCGACCGGGTCAGGTAAAACAACGACGATTTATGCAATACTCAAGATTCTCAATACGCGGGAAAAAAATATAACGACCATTGAGGACCCGGTTGAATACCGGATCCGCGGCGCCAATCAGGTGCAGGTGAATGCCAAAACAAATCTGACATTTGCCAACGGACTCCGTAGCATTCTCCGGCAGGACCCCAATATTATTTTTGTCGGAGAAATCCGCGATTCGGAAACTGCCGGTATTGCCGTGAACGCTGCTCTTACCGGCCATTTAGTGTTATCGACGCTTCACACCAATGATGCGGCAACAGCAATCCCGCGGCTTACTGATATGAAAGTGGAACCGTTTCTTGTCGCATCAACAGTCAACATCATAATTGCCCAGCGCCTGGTGCGTAAAATCTGTGACATGTGTAAAACGTCGATGACGGCAACAACGGATGAACTTAAGAAACATCTGCCGGAGGATGCAATCCGGAAGCATTTTGGAGACAAAGCAGAAATTACCCTTTATAAGGGAAAGGGTTGTAAAATCTGTCATAACACCGGCTACAGCGGGCGGCTCGGCGTATTTGAGGTGCTGGAAATTACCAAGGATATCCGTAAACTCATTTCCGAGCGGGGGGATTCGGACGTGATTAATCAAAAAGCAAGGGAAGAGGGAATGACCACCATGCTTGATGACGGGCTGGATAAGGTTCAGCGTGGTATGACGACCATAGACGAAGTCGTACGTGTGACGAAGGTGGAATCATTATAGTCAACAACAGGTATGTCTCAGCAACAGATTGCACTCAGTAATAGCGAAAAAATTGCCCTTATAGGGAGTCTGGCAACCATGCTTTCGGCGGGGATACCGATTCTTGAAGTGGTTAACTCACTTCTGGAAGATGCCAAAGGAGCACAACTAAAAATATTAGAATCACTGCGGGAGGATTTGATGCAGGGAAAACACATATATGTGACGCTTTCCAAATTCCCGCGTGTGTTTGATAAGGTTACCGTAAGCGTCGTCAAGGCATCGGAAGAAGCCGGGACACTGGATGTAACCCTCAAAGATCTCAAACGCACTATTCAAAAAGATATTGAATTCTCCGACCGGGTCCGGTCTGCCATGATATACCCGCTTTTTATCATGGTGGTATTTGTCGGGGTGCTCTTAATGATTCTCGTTGTTGTTGTCCCCAAAATATCCCAGGTTTTCTCGCGGCTGACGGTCGAATTACCTCTCCCGACGCGTATCCTCATCTTCCTTTCCGATCTATTGGTAAAAAATACCGTTGTATTTCTCATCGGTTTGGGCCTTGTTGTGTTAGGATTCATCACATTGTATCGAAGGAAAAAAGGCGCGTTGATGGATATTGTCTATTCACTGCCGATTATTTCCAAGCTTATTCAGGAAATAGATATCACCCGTTTTTCCCGAAGCTTACACCTTTTGCTTTCGTCAGGACTTTCAATAACTGCCGCGCTTGAACTGACGAGTGACATGGTTATAAAACGCAAAACGGCAGATATTATCCGCAGATCGCGGGAAATGGTATTTGCCGGTAAAAAATTATCGGAAGGGTTCCGCGCTTCCAAGGGGTATATACCGTCACTGATGATTAAACTCATGGAGGCGGGGGAAAAAACGGGTACACTTGATAAATCCATGCAGGATATTTCCGAATATTATGATTATGAAGTGACCAATACGTTAAAAACCATCACCGCGCTTTTGGAGCCCATCCTTTTGGTTGTTGTAGGAATTGCTGTCGGCGGTATGATGCTCGCTATTATCGCGCCGGTCTATGGACTCATCAGTCAGGTCGGGCGGCATTAACATGAACAAAAGCCAGCTTGCCGACAGGCAGGGATTTACCATTATTGAAATAATCGTCGTACTTGGCATCCTGGCTACGTTATTGAGTATCGGCTATGTACGGTTTACCGATATTGCACGCCGGGCACCGCTTTCGGCGACCGTCGAGACGGTGATTGCGGATCTGCGGGGTCAACAAACGAAGGCCATGAGCGGGTATGCCGGTGGCGGGTCTGCAGCCGATGACTACGGCGTTTATTTTGATACAAACAGTTACACGCTTTTTAAAGGACCGGTATATTCGGCGCTGGACAGCACAAATGCAAAAACCCTGCTTCCTGACTATATTACATGTAGTTCGGTTCTACCTGATTCCTCAGTAGTGTTTACGAAAGGGGACGGTGAGGTATTAAACTATTCTACAAGCGGGAACACAATCACGCTTACCCAGACTCTTTCCGGCGAACAAAAAACGATTACTATCAACCGTTATGGTGCGGTTTTGTCAGTAGAGTGAATGTATGCTGAGACAACGCGGACAACTTCTTGTTGAACTTTTGGTTGCCCTTGGGGTGTCTGCCATTATGATCCCCGCGCTCACCGCAGGATTCGTGGCGTCGCGGCAGGGAAAAGCCCAACAAGAGCAGAGACTTGAGGCGGTCATGTTGGCGCAGGAAGCAACGGAGGCGGTGTACCAGGTCCGTCAGGCAGGGTGGAGTTTTGTTGCAGGAATAACCGGAACAGTGCACCCTGAGATTTCAGGGTCGTCATGGATTCTTGCGCCGGACGCGGAAACTATGGGCGGGTATACGCGGCAAATAGTATTTGCCGATGTCACCCGCGATAGTGCCGGCGCGATAGCCGCCGTCGGCGTCCGGGATCCCTCAACCAAACACATCACGGTAACTGTGTCCTGGGGCACTCCGATTGCCTCTTCAGTTACATCTTCGTTTTACATCACCCGGATGGAAAATAACCAATGGACACAAACGACGCAGGCAGATTTTGATGCAGGGGTCGCGACAAACGTTATTACCATCAATATCCTCGGCGGAGAAGTAACATTGGGAGCGGGGGGAAGAGCGGACTGGTGCAGTCCGAACCTTACCATTGCAGCCGTTGATTTACCCAAAAGCGGCGTTGCCAATGCGGTAAGCGCGATAGAGGGGAACGTGTTTGCGGGGACGGGTGACAATGCGTCCGGCGTATCGTACGCGACAGTAACATTTGATAATAACAACCCGCCTCAAGCGACGGTATCCGGAACATTTGACGGATTTAAAACAAACGGTATATTCGGCGAGACGGGTTTTTCCTATCTGGCAACGGACAATAATTTTAAAGAAATAGAGATTATAGATCTGGGGACAAGCCCGTATGTTGAAGCAGGATATTTTGATGCGCCCGGAAACGGGAACGGCAATAGTATTTTTGTTTCGGGATCGGTCGGATACATGACCAGCGGCTCCCAATTCTATACATTTGACCTGACAAGTAAATCAGGAAGCCGGCCAGTACTGGGGACAACGACCATCGCTGGTACGGGCGTGAAAATACAGGTAATCGGCGGCTATGCCTATGTTGCAATAAATTCCGTACCGACTCAACTGCAAATTCTTGATGTTTCCAACCCCGCAAGCCCCGTTATTGTCGGGAATGCACAGGTAGGTGGACTCGGGGGAAAGGATATATTTGTGGATCCAACAGGCAGTCGTGCATATTTGGCAACTGCTCTGTCCTCATCAGAGCCCGAACTTTTTATTCTTGATGTGACAAACAAAATTGGGGATCATACTATACCGATAGGATCATATGAGGCAAATGGTATGGACCCGAAGGGAATTACAGTTGTTCCGGGTAACCGGGCAATACTTGTGGGGACAGGCGGCGAAGAATATCAGGCAATAAATATTTCGGACGAAACCAGCCCGACTCACTGCGGTGGCTTACATATCGATAGCGGCGTCAACGGAGTATCCTCGGTGCTTGAGGCAGACGGAGACGCATATTCTTATATCATCACCGGTGATGCTTCAACAGAACTTAAAATTATAGAAGGAGGTCCGGGGGGAAAATTTGCAAACAATGGAATTTTTGAATCGAGTATTTTGGATGCCTCAACGTCTGCCGTGTTTAACCGGTTTGTTTCAAGCGCCATTATTCCGGCAAATACGACTGTACAGTATCAGGTAGCGGGGGCAGATCCTGTGGGAGGAAGTTGCGCAAGTGCAGAATATATTTATGTGGGGCCGGACGCGACTTCTGCGACGAAATTTTCAACAAGTAGTGCCATACCGTTTTCCGAGGGGCCGGGGTACAAAAATCCCGCGCAGTGTTTCCGATATAAAGTATATTTGTCTTCCCAGGATCCGCTGTTTGCGCCGATATTCACCGATATGACAATAAACTATTCGCCATGAAAAAAAAGGGTTTTACCATTGTTGAACTACTCCTGTATATGGGATTATTAACCGTTTTTACGGTGATTATGACACATATGTTTACTTCTATACTTGATGTTCAACTGGAAAGCGTGGCAACAGGAGCGGTGTCCGAGGACAGCCGATATCTGTACGGCCGGCTCACGTATGATATTAAGCGCGCCGCAAGCATCGTGACGCCGCCTGTTGTCGGCGAAACAACAGACTCGTTGACCATAATGATAGGAACTGTGGCCAACACATACAGGATGAGCGGAGACGCCATAGTACTTGTTAATGATGCGGGTGTGAACCGACTGAATGGTTCGGCCACCCGTATAAGCGGCCTTTCATTTCAACGATTGGGCAAGGCAGAAGGGAAAAATTCCATTCGGATCGCGTTTACGATAGATAGCACAACACAAAAAGTTTCAGGACCGGAAACCAAGACGGTGACAACAACAGTCGCACTCAGATGAAGAAGAACATAACCATTTTATCCCATGGTCAGGCACTCGTCGTTTTGTTGGTGTTCATGGTGGTAGCCATTACCATGACGACTATGGCCGTTGCGCTTCTGGTTATCAACGCAAATGCGGCAAGCCAGGTAGAACAGGGAGATATGGCAGTTGCCATTGCTCAGTCCGGCGCGGAGAACGCAATTCTGCGTCTTGCACGGAATCCCGGATATACGGGAGAAACCTTGACTGTTGACGGCGGGAGTGCGACAGTAACAGTAACGGGGACAAATCCGCTGACAGTTACATCTGTCGGTACATATAATGGGTTTGTGCGGGGCGTTGTTGCTTCAGCGTCATTTCTTGATACCGTGCTTACGGTGAATTCTTGGCAGGAGGTGTATTAAATGTTCGGACAGAAATCATCCATCGTTATCGTATTTGTGGACCGTAACAGATTACAGTTCTATGGTAATGGGTTGGCGTCTATTTTGACGTTGGATATCCCTCCTATTGTTTGTAAGGATCTGGAAATCATCAATCGTGATGCGCTGTATACACTGGTCAATCAGTGGCTAAAACAGAATAATTTGGGGGGAGCCCGTTTATTATTTGTCTTATCACCCATGACATATTTTGATAAAGTCATGACGACATCGGGGGAAAGCGAACAGGAGACGGAAATACTTATGTTTTATGACAGTGTGCCGTTTGAGGATCTTGCGACGAAGGTGCTTACGATAGCGAACAAAAAAATTGCTTTTGCAGTGAACCGCGATTATATGGATGCAATTCGCCATGCGTTTACCTTGCAGGGATTTCAGATTATTGCAGTTATCCCGGCGGTTGTTTTGGGATCTCTGGCTACCAAACGGTGGCTGGACGCGGAAATGGGATTATATATTTTAAAACATATAGACACGCTGCGTACGCAAACATTGATCGATCGTGAAGATGAAATCAGTCAGGGGTCGCCTCCCATTACTCCTACGGCACAAAATAATCCGAGGATTATGATGCTCGTCGGCGTTTTTGGTTTATTGTTGTTGGTACTCATTGCGATGGTATTTATCCGTCGTTAATGCACTTGACAAAGCTTGTGCATCTGGGCTACGGTTAGAGTATATGAAACATTTACTTGCCCGCGAGCGTCGTGGTTTTACGCTCATTGAACTGTTAGTCGTCATCGGGATTTTGGCGGTCCTGTTGGCAATTACGCTGATCGCCATAAATCCTGCAAGACAATTCTCGCAGGCAAATGATACAAAGCGCGCGAGCGACGTCAATGCGATATTAAACGCAATTGACCAGTATGCAGCGGATAATAAAGGCGCACTCCCGGGAACCATCCCGACGACTGCAGCCGTTATCGGTTCCGATACGGTCAATGGTCAGGTTGATTTGTGTAGCGCACTTGTGACTCAGTACTTGGCTGCATTGCCCGTTGATCCGCTTACAAATAACGGGACGCCGGTGTCAGATTGTGCCCAGGTAGCCGGGTATAATACAAATTACACGGTCGTCAGGAGTACGACAGATAACCGTATTACGGTCAGTGCTCCCGCAACGGAGATTCAGGCAGTAGACATTTCCGTGACCCGCTAAAAAGAGGAAATAAGAATATAAAACAAGAACCCCGCCAAAGCGGGGTTTTTGGTGATTATCGAAGAATAAATATATAAAATATCAAAGCCGCGGCGATTCGGTACCACGCAAAAGGAACGAATGTGTGAGTCTTCACGAAGCCGATAAACCATTTGACTGTGATAAGGGCCGTAATGAAAGCGCCGATAAAACCGATTGTGAGGAGTTCATATTGGGTTCCGGTAAAATTTCCGCGGGTTTTTATAAGATCTAAACCGGTTGCCGCTGCCATGGTAGGAATTGCTAAGAGAAAAGAAAATTCCACTGCTGATTCGCGTTTGATGCCCAAAAGGAGCGCTCCGGCAATAGTTGCTGCCGCACGGGATACCCCGGGGATAACGGAAAGAGCCTGCGAACACCCAATGATAAAAGCATCAAGCAGGCTCATGTTCTTCTGTTTTTCCGTATGGAATTTTTCCAGTAAAATAAGCAATATTCCGCCTATTCCTAAACTCCATACGACGATCCACGGATTACCCAAAAGAACACCCTTAACATATTTGTATAGCACCAATCCCACAATAGCCGTGGGAATAAATGCGATCGCCACACGGATAGATGTTTCCTTATCCGTCAATAATTTTTTCCAATAGAGAAGTAATACGGCGAGGATCGCCCCGAGTTGGATAATAATTTCAAAGCTTTTTACAAAATCCGTTTCCGTAATTTGTAAAAACGTGCCGGCTAAGATCATGTGGCCGGTTGAGGAGATGGGGAGAAATTCAGTAATACCTTCAATGATCGACAGGATAACAGCCTGGACCCCGGTCATATGTTCCTGAGCACGTAGCGCTTGATGTAGGTAGCGCCGCCGCGCAGTGTCGCGGTAACCGTAAGCGATGCATTAGTGATTCCGTAATGCGGTGTGCAGACGCCGTGGCTGCATGTGCCGAAGTACAAATCACGTGATTGACTCCCTCCTCCTGTTGGGATAAATGATCCGGCAACGCCCTGATCAATACCGTTTGCTTTATAGCTGAGCATATAATCAAATCGTGTGACTCCGGGGATGGCGTTGAATGAGACAACAACACTGTGCGTGCCGCGGGATAGTTTGGCCGAGGAATAGGCCGCCCGTGCCGCACGGATACGTTTTTTAAGTGCATACGCTGGCTGAGGGTTGGTTAATAGGACAAAAAGCAATATAATGGATACTAATGCGACCAGTTTCTTCATGGGTTAAGTATATCATTATTGCCGTTTTGGTTCTCGCGGTTACCGGTGCAGGTGGTATCTATTTTTTTCAAAAGAAGCCGCCCGTGATTACACCGGGGGAAGTAGTTATCCCGACACCGACGCCGAACATTGAGTTAACTACATGGACGGATGAGGCGGGATTTTCGTTCAAATATCCGAAGGATTTGTCCGTGAATAAACATGAAGAAGATCCGGATAATTATGCACACGTGGAGCTTACCCACAACGCTCATCCCGGTAAAATTATTGTATGGGTAAGTGATTTGCCCAAAGGGGTGATAAATCTGGCCACTTGGACGAAATTATCATCATTTGCCGGCGCCTCGGTTATTGACACAACCCTCGGCGGAGAGCCGGCCAAGAAAATTCTCGCGTCTGCTCCGGTTAAAATGTTGTCAGTCGGGACGATTAGCGACAATCTTCTTTTCAACGTGGAGGCAACCCTTACCGACAATGAATATTGGGCTGGGGTGCACGACACCATTGTCGGTAGTTTCGTATTTACCGACGCCTCAGATTCCGCGCCTTCTTCCGGAGGCGCTGCGCCAGCTGGAGAAGCGGCAGACGAAGAAGAAATACTAGAATAACCACCTCTTTTGTGGTATAATTACCCTGACCTAGGAAAGAAGTGCGGAAGGCGGTCTCTTTAGGCACGTGTCCTCTTTAAGTCCTAAGGAGAAAGGAGTCTCATATGGCAATTAATTTATTTGTAGGGAATTTGCCCTATGCTATGGATAACGACAAGCTGTCGCAGCTTTTTGCTGCAGCGGGTACAGTCGTTTCCGCCAAGGTGATCTCTGATAAATATTCAGGGCGATCACGGGGATTCGGTTTTGTCGAAATGGCAACCGATGAAGAGTCAAAAAAAGCTATTGAAATGTTCAATGGCAAAGATATTGAAGGCCGTGCATTGGTCGTCAACGAAGCCAGGCCGCGTGAAGAGCGACCGCAACAGTAAGCTTACGTAATTAAGGTTATTACCAAAAGCCTCACGGCGTACGTCGCGAGGTTTTTTGGTGGAACATGGTACAATACCGCAGGAGGTACATATGAATAACAAACTATTTATCGGACTCGTTGTGTTGTCGGCCGGCGTTTTAGTTGGATGGTATATGATGAAAGGTCAGCAGGCACCCGCAGTAAATACAGAAAATGTCCCTGAAGCGCCAGCATCGGCGGGGTCAAATCTCGGCGCGCCGGGTTCTTTTGAAGGGAGCGGTTCAGGCGGTGTAGAAAAAGGCGGCGTACAAGCCAGATCTGTGGTTACGCTGACAAATACAGGATTTGCTCCCAGCCCGGTCACGGTAAAAGTCGGGACGACCGTGACGTTTGTAAATGAGTCAACCGCCATCATGTGGGTGGCATCCGATCCGCATCCTGCTCATACAATACTTCCGGAATTTGATGCGAAGGCAGGTATAAACCGAGGAGGTACATACGAGTACACATTCGCTAAAGTCGGTACGTGGACGTACCATAATCACCTGAATCCCAGTGCTAAGGGGACGGTTGTGGTGACGGAGTAACGGAGGGCGTGGGGATTGGCGCGCACCTGCCGCCGACAGGCTCCGTTCCTTTTACAAAATACTCCGTGCGCCCGAAATAACAGGGAAGCGCAATGATATCTTCGGGTTTGGGCATAACCTCATCCGGTGTATTTTTTAGAAGTTCCGCCATAATGTCATGCCAGATCGGTGCTGCCCCGGTAACGCCGGACGTAAGATACGGATTCATGGGAGCATTATTATTGTTGCCTACCCAAACAACGGTAAGAAGAGACGGTGTGTATCCTATGGTCCAGTTGTCGCGTTTTGAGTCTGTCGTTCCCGTTTTTACGGCAACGGTTTTACCGGGGATGACGAGGGCGGAATTTGGTCCGAACGCAGACATACGCGCAGTATTATCACTTAATATATTGGTCAGAATCCATGCCACGCCCGGCGTAACCGCCTGGACGCCGTTTTTGGGGCTGCGTCTTTCCAGTACGCGTCCGGCATAATCGGTCACCTCCAAAATCGGAACAATTGAATGCCGTTTACCGCCGTCTGCAAGAGATCCATACGCACGCGCCATATCAAGCATGGTTACCTCTCCGCCGCCCAGGGTGAGTGAAAGACCAAACCGTTCGGAATTATCCCAAGACTGGATGCCCATTTGTTTTCCTTTCGTAACCATGGCGGGCACCCCGATTTTTGCCAGCGTTTTTACCGCCGGGATGTTATAGGAGTTGGCTAGTGCATAGCGCAGCGGTACAAATCCGTGAAACTTTCCGTCATAGTTGACCGGCGCGTAGGATGGACTTCCGGGAGTTTTATACACAACCGGTGAATCATCCAGGATGGTGGCGGCAGTAAATCCGTTTTCGAGTGCCGCTGCGTAGTTAATTGCCTTTATGGAGCTTCCCGGTTGCCGCAGTGACGTTGTTACATTTACATTTCCGTCGTGCGTCGCGTCAAAGTAATCGCGGGATCCGACCATCGCAAGAATTTCTCCTGTTTTAGGACTCGTGACAAGTGCCGCTCCGTTGCCGACAGCAAGGGAGGCTAGCGAGTCAATTTGGTTTTTGAGGATATCTTCTACTTTCTCCTGAATAGAAAGGTCAAGTGAGGTAGTTATACGGAGCCCTCCCTGTTCTACCAGTCTCGGGCCGTATGTTTTTTCGAGCAGGTTTTTGACGTACATGACAAAATGAGGCGCGCGGATAGCGGTGTTTTGCGCAGCGAAGCGGATGGGGGTAGCAAGCGCTTTTGTCTCCTCTTGCGCACTAATATAGCGATCTTCTTTCATCCTGCGGAGCGTTTCTCTCTGCCGCTCAAATGCTTTTTCCGGATGAGTTCCGAACGGGGAATATTCGCTGGGTGCTGCCGGTAATCCCGCAAGAAGCGTTGCTTCGGCAAGATTTAGATTTTTGACGGATTTGCCAAAATACGTTTGTGATGCCGCCTCCACACCCCATGCAGTACCGCCGTAGGGCACCTGATTAAGATACATTTCCAGCAGTTGGTCTTTGGTATAAATGCGTTCTGCCCAAAATGCGAGGATAAGCTCTTTTAGCTTTCGGGTAAAGGTGACTTCCGGGGAAAGAAGCGCGGATTTGATAAGTTGTTGCGTGATTGTGGATCCGCCCTGAATGCGATGGTTTAACACGGTTTCCCGTGCAGCCCGAAGAATTCCGGAGAGGGAAAATCCCGGATGACGGTAAAAATTTTTATCTTCAATGGCAATAGTTGCCTCTTGGACGAATCTCGGAATGTCTGAAAGTGGCAGAGGGGTACGGTTTTGGTTTGTATAGATTTCGTAAAGAAGAATACCGTTCCGGTCAAAAATTTTTGTTGTTACCGCCAAATCGCGTCGCGTCAGGAGTTGCGGATTCGGAAGGGTCTGAAGCCATCTGTAGCTTTCGTACGGGATAAGGAAAAACAGTATAGTAATACACATGCCGGCAATAAATGATTTGATTTGCTCCGGTTTGGAAGAAGCCAGTTTGACTGCCGGCTTTTTCCATTTTGGTATTTGAAACTTCGGAAACGAAATTTCAGGAAAGGAGACGCGCGGTAACCTAGGTATACCTATGTGCGGTAGTGATATATGGGGAAGATGCAGATAAATTGATGGTTTTTTTCGCGTACGGCCGGGAATTTTTTTACCTATATCGCAAAGACCCGAAGCGCTTCGGTTAATGTACTGAGCGGTTGTTCTACCCCAGGACTGCAGTAGTCGCCAGAGAAGACGGAATGGATAACGGATAACGTCACCAACAATGATAAATGCGGTTAGTATAAAGGCGATAAATCGAAGCGCCCAAGTTTCCTGAGATTGTGCTGATTTATTTGGATTGTTACGGCGGGCCATAGTGGTGGAGTTATAGCACAAAAATGAGTCGTAAAACAAGAGGGAAGATGAGTGCGCGTACTGTCTATTTAATAAATACCGGTTTTTCGACAGTGCGTTGGCAATCCAAACACCAGACGGATATCCCATCACGGACGATCTGATGTTCCTGTGTTTCCACATTTGCACCGGGTTTGTTTGGCTCAACGATATCTCCCGTATCTTTATCTATTACAACTGTTTGTTTCAGATTTTCTCTCTCTGTGGGCACCGTTCCCTTGATAAAATATTCAAATCGAGTTGCACAGCCGCGGTCTCCCGCGTTTGGATCAGGGTTCGGTGGCAAGAGACCTGTGGTCGTACACACCTGCGCACCGACAATACCGTCGGGTTGTTTGGGCCAAACGTCAGGTTGTCCGGTAATGGCACGCACCATGAGTTTGTGCCAAATGGGTGCTGCCCCGGATACACCGGACACCAGATATGGATTCATCGGCGTATTATCGTTATTGCCGACCCATGTAGCGACCAATACCTGCGGCGTATAGCCGATGGTCCAGTTATCCCTCAGGTCATTGGTAGTTCCTGTTTTGACCGATACAGCGCGGTTGGGTATGTACAATTCCGATGCAGGACCAAATGCTGCTTGGCGAGCGTTGTTATCCAGGAGTATATGTGAGATGAGAAACGCAGTTTCTGGTGATACGACGCGCGGGCCCTGAATAAGAAGTTGCGACATCATATCTTTCCCGAGGTTGGGGTCTTTGTACTGGTCAAGCACTTTCCCATTTTTATCGACAACCTTGAGAATCGCAATAAGATCACGGCGTATGCCGCCGTTGGCAAATACGCCGAAGGCGGCGGCCATATCGGTCATATGGATTTCGCCCCCGCCCAGGGTGAGTGACAATCCATACAGCGACGGATCTTTGAGTGTGGTCAACCCGAAAGCGCTAGCTGAGGCCACCATATCGGTGACCGTATTCATATAGAGCATTTTGACTGCAGGAATATTAAATGAATTCCCCAGAGCCATCCGCAGTTGTACAGGTCCGCGGAATTTGCCGTCATAATTTCTCGGGCAGTAGGTGGGTTGGCCGGGAGAGCTGCCGAAACAGGTAGGCTCATCGATAAACATAGTTGCCGGCGTCACGATGTGCTTTTCCAGGCCGATTGCATAATTGATCGGTTTGATGGAAGACCCGGGTTGCCGTAGTGCCGTCGTGACATTAAAGTTTCCCGACGGGCTGGCAAAATAGTCTACCGATCCGACCATCGCAAGAATTTCTCCCGTTGCAGGGCGTGTGATGAGTGCAGCGCCGTTGGTCACGCGGTAATTTTTGAGTTTAGCGACTTCTGCCGCAACCGTTGACTGCGCATACTCCTGAAGATCCAGATCGAGGGTTGTCGTGACTTTGAGTCCGCCGCGCTCAACCAGCGCCTCGCCGTATTTTTCAACAAGCTGCTCTTTGACATACATAACAAAGTGAGGCGCCTTTATGCCGGATGTTTGTTTATATTCAATAGGAGTGTTTGCGGCTTCGTCTGCTTGACCCTGGGTAATATAACGGTCTTCCGTCATTCTCCGGAGTACTTCCTTCTGCCGCATTTGAGCAAGTTCCGGATGTGCTCCGAATGGGGAGTATTGCGTCGGCGCCTGAGGGAGACCGGAAAGAAGCGCTGCTTCGGCAAGCGACAGATCACGGACGTTTTTGCCGAAATAGCGTTCTGATGCAGATTCGATGCCCCATGCAGTGCCTCCGTAGGGGACCTGGTTGAGATAGAGTTCGAGGATTTTATCTTTAGGATAGAGAACTTCTACCCATGTTGCCAAAATAATTTCTTTGATTTTACGGATGACGGTCCGCTCAGAGGTGAGGAGCGCAGATTTCACCAGCTGCTGCGTGATTGTAGAGCCGCCCTGAAGTTGCCGGTGCGTGACATCCGCAACAAGTGCCCGCAGGAGCCCTCCGATGACATTTACTCCGTTATGTTTATAGAAATCTTTATCTTCTATTGCGATGGTGGCCTGTTGGACGTGTTTGGGGATTTCACTAAGCGGTACCGGCGTGCGGTTTTGATCTGCAAAAATATCAAACAGGAGTGTGCCGCTCCGGTCATAAATTTTTGTCGCAATCGGAATATCATACCGGCCAAGTTTGGTTGGCGAGGGTAAGTCTTTAAAAATTAAAAGATATGAAAGGAGAACAAACGCCAGCGGTACTATCCAAAATGCATAAAAAACAGGTGGAAATTTTACCCCTGGTTTTTTTTGAAACAACGCAGTTCGAATGCGTTTGATTTGTGTACGGAATATCATGTATCTATTATATCAAGAACATGAATAAGACTGTATAATAGAGGGTAGAAAGGAAATTACATTATGTATACGTTACCGGAATTGCCTTATGCATACGACGCGCTTGAGCCATATATAGATACGCGGACGATGACGGTTCATCACGATAAGCACCATGCGACATATGTGAAGAATCTTAATGATGCGCTGGCTCCGATCGGATCGGAGCTGGCTGGTTTGTTTGAGGGTACTCCCGTGGAAGAATTGCTGAAAAAACTTGATGACGTGCCGGAAGCGGTGAGAACGAAGGTAAAAAATAACGCGGGCGGCCATGCGAATCACAGCTTATTCTGGACAATAATGAGTCCGGTAAAATCCGCTCCAACGGGAAAATTGCTTGAGGCGCTCAATACTGCGTTCGGAAGCCCTGAAAAATTTCAGGAGGTATTCAGTACTGCCGCGCTCAATCGCTTCGGATCCGGTTGGGTTTGGCTTGTTCTTGATGGCGGAAAGCTGGCGATCATGGATACGCCAAATCAGGATAGCCCGGTGAGCGTCGGCGCTACTTCCATTCTCACGCTTGACGTGTGGGAGCACGCATACTATCTGAAATATCAAAATATGCGGGCGGACTATATTACAGCATGGTGGAATGTTGTGAATTGGACTGAGGTTGCCCGGCGATTCACTACAGCTTCATGAAAATTGATCCTTTTTTTGCGCCGCCTCCGGCGAAACGGCCGGAGGATGTTACCCTTTTTGCGGGAGGTCAACACACAGGGGAACGAACCATTCAGGAAGATGCACTTGCACATTTGAATGATGAATGTTTTGTGGTTGCCGACGGCGTGGGAAGTTTGCCGCATGCTTCGCTGGCGGCGACATTGACGGCAAATACCGCAATATGGGCATATAAGGTGGTGCGCACCCGCCCGTTTTATTGGGGGGAAAAGCTCGAGCTTTTAAAGCGTATTTTCCGATCGACAAATCTTACCCTTTGGCAAAAGCGTCGGGAGAAAGGGTTTGAACAGGGGCTTGCAGCAGCCCTTGCCCTCGTCATCATCGGACCTGATAATTTTTGGGTCGGCTCCTCCGGCAATTGCAGTTGTTTTCTGTACCGCGAAAGCCTGATTGATGAACTGATTACTCCGGATATCGACGGGGAGGGTATGCTTACGAAAGCGGTCGGATTTGCACGGAAACAACTTATTCCGATGCGCAGGTCTGAAAAATTTTTACACGACGACGTTATTCTTCTTTGCACGGATGGTGTAGCAAACTATGTGACGGAGGATCAGATGCGCAGCGTCTTTGAACAGACCGGCCGTTCGGCAGACTCCATGTCAGTTGCTCTCAACAACCTGCTCACTATAGCACGGCAAAACGGTAGTGACGACAATATGGCTGCGTGGCTGATTAAACGTATTACTCAAGAGTTCTAAATTCTGGTGCTTGGTGCGGGTAGTTGAGTGCTTTATACTAAATAGATATGCCCAACGATTTTTTTCAACCGCTATCCGACACGCAAACGCCCCCGGGATACAATTATTTCAACGGGTCATCGTGGGTAGTAGGTTCCAGCGGTAAAACAAATGCAATCACGTCTCCGGTTGACAACAGCGTGGTCGGATCCGTGCCCGTTGTGTCAACCGCAGAAATTGACTCCATCCTTAAAAAGCTGAAGGCAGCCCAACCGGCGTGGGAGGCAACGCCGCTCAACCAGCGGGTCAAACTCATGCATCTGGTCGCCGATTGGGTGAAGCACCATGAGGAATATCTGACTGCGCTTATGGTTCGTGAGATCGGTAAGTCGGTGGGAGAAGCCAAAAGTGAAATTATCCGCACCGCAGAGCTCACGGATTATTTTGCAGATGAAGTCCAATCCATACACGGAGAGACTGTGGATAGCGATAATTTTCCGGGATATGATAAAGGAAGAATTGCAATTATTGACCGGGCTGCTCATGGCGTCGTTCTGTGTATAGCCCCGTTTAATTATCCGGTAAATCTTGCGGCAAGCAAAATTGTTCCCGCACTTCTCATGGGAAACACGGTGCTATTCAAACCTCCCACGCAGGGCGCGCTTTGTGGACTACATTTGGCACGGATTTTTGAAAAAGCAGGCCTGCCGCCGGACGTATTTGCCTGTGTTACCGGCGGGGGATCCCAGGTCGGTGACTATTTAGTTTCACACCCGTTAGTAGATTCGGTTGCGTTTACCGGAAGTTCCGATACGGGAGTTGCAATAGCAGGCCGTGCGCCAATGAAGCCGCTTCTGTTTGAATGCGGGGGAAATAATGCCGCGATTGTGTTTCCGGATGCCGACATGGCCCTCACCGCAAAAGAAATCGTTAAGGGGGGATTTTCCTATGCGGGTCAACGGTGTACGGCAATTAAATATGTCCTCGCCACACAAAACATTATAGATACACTTCTCCCGGTCGTTCTTGAACAAATGAAAACACTCGTGAAAGTCGGTGACCCGAGGAGTCCGGAAACGAAACTCGTCGGCCCCGTCATTTCCACGGAAGTTGCCAAAACGTATCAGGGTTGGATTGACGAGTCGGTTTCCCGCGGCGCAAAAGTGGTTTGCGGCGGGACACACGAGAATGCGTATATGCAGCCGACCATCCTAAGCGGTGTTGCACCGGATATGCCGGTCGTTGCGCGCGAACTCTTCGGGCCGGTAATTTCCTTCATCACAATTACCGGTATGGGAGAAGCATCTGCCATCATCAATGCAACGCGGTTCGGACTGCAAGCCTGTGTGTTTACGCGTGATGAGGGGACGGGACTGCAGTTTGCCAAATCTCTTAACGTCGGTTCTGTGCAGGTGAACGGGTCACCTCAGCGCGGACCGGACCATTTTCCGTTTTTGGGCGTGAAACAGTCGGGGATCGGTGTGCAGGGAGTGCACTATTCACTGGAAGCAATGAGCCGTTTGAAGTCAGTCGTCCTCAATAAACCTCAATGAGGCTTCGGTTGCGGCGGCTGCGGCGGCTGTTTTTTTATTTCAACGCCCCGAATAGTGCTCGTAATTATTTTTGGCTCCCATCCCGGGGGAGGATTATGTTCTGGCTTTGGCAGATTCCCTTTTCCCATTCCACCGGATCTTGCGCAAAATTCTAATCGTAACGGCATATAAAATATTCTCTAAATTTTAATGTAATGTCTCCGTACAAATGCAATTTGGCTGTCACTAAATTTTAAGCGTTCAAGAAATGCCTGGATGCGGGCTTTGGATTTTCCCTCTTTTTCCATTTGTTTTGTAATAAGCAGTATCATTTCCGTCGGTTCGTAGGGGAAAAGGATCCATTTTGTTGTTTGCATGGCAAAATAATCCGGGCGAAACGTCGAGTGCGGCTTATAAAACATGGTGACGGTGGTGATATCTGCCGCCCCCGCACGACGCAGATATGTGACTGCTCGCTTCAGTGTTTTACCGGAATCTGATACGTCATCAACAAGAAGAATGTGTTTGCCGGAAATAGGATTTTGAAGTTTAGCCGTGAGCCGGGCTTCTCCATGTGTTTGGATGTCTGAATAGCTTTGAATAGTAATAATAGAAATCGGAATCCGTAGAAAATCAGAAAGGAGATGTCCGAGTGTTAATCCTCCGCGCGAAATAGCAACAATCTGATCGGCGCGTACGCCGCTTTTGAGCATAGCAGCAGCAAGCTTTTGTGCGTATGAGTGATAGTAGACCCAGGAGACAGGGAGGTATTTGATTTTCATAGTTACTTATAGGATGTTGCTTGACGAAAGTCAATATGTCTTTATAATGGGAATATGGATCAGGGTAAAATGCTTAAATACGCAAGTATTGCCATCTCCGGCCGGCCGGGCGCAGGCCGCAGCACGCTTCTTAAAAATATCCGTCCCATTGTTGAGCCCTTAGGGTGGGAAGTATTTTCCGGTGGTGATTGGTCGCGCCAATTCGCCATTAAAGAGGGGAAGCATGCTGCGAGCGACCCCAAGCACCATCTGGCGACCGATTACAGTGATGAGATTGATCATCAAATAGATGCAGCAATGCGCAAAAAGCTTTCCGACCCGGGTGTGCATGTTGCCGTTGAGTCATGGATTGCCGGTTGGAACATGCGGGGCTTGAAGCATGTTTTGAAAGTGCTTCTTATGTGTGACGATGCACTTCGGGTAGACCGTGTGGTCAACCGGGACAACACGACCGTTGAAGAGGCAAAAAATCATTTGTTTATGCGCGAGGAGGCAAATGTATCCAAATGGAAACGCATGTACGGGGTGACCGATTTTTGGGATCCGAAATATTACGACTTGGTCATCAACACATACTCGCACGGACCGAAAGAAACCCTCGACCTTGTTCTTCAGGCGCTTGGATATTTTACCGCTAACGGACAGGCTGCCAAGAAATAATTGTTCACGTTTTTTGATGTTTTTATGATTCCTACGGAAGAAGAGATAAAAAAATTGTGGGATACGTATCAATTGCCCGATACAAAGCGGGTTCATGTGAGGCTTGTTGCGCGCGTTGCAAAATTTTTTGCAGAAAAAATACCGGTGCATACCAACCTACTGGTTGCTGCAGCGCTTCTTCACGATATAGACAAAGCAGCAGAAAAATTACCCGGTGAACGGCATCCGGACGGCGCCGTGCGGATTCTCCGGGAAGAGGGGATGGGAGAGGTGGCAGATATTGTCGCGACACACCCCTTACACGCGATTCTCGATCCTACAATTTGTCCCAAAACGATTGAACAGAAGATTTTGTACCTCGCAGACAAGATGGTCAAGTATGATATAGTCGGGGTTGACCAACGATTTGCTCTTTGGCGCGCAGAACAATTACCGCAGGAGGCACGAGAAATTTTAGACGCCAGTTACCCGAAAGTGAAAGCGTTAGAAAAAGAAGTGTTCAATATTGCCGGAATAACGCATGCGGACATAGCGCGCCTTGCATAAGAGTTGTATACTATGTAAAGGAGGCAACATATGAAACATTTACTCATCTTAGTCACTTCAATAGTGCTGGCAGGTTCTTTTTTCAGCGTGCAGGCGGTTGCCCCAGATTTGGCTACAACAACTTCGGGGGAGATAGTTGAATATACACTTCCGTACCCGGGGCTTCTTCCTGATAGTCCGCTCTACGTTTTTAAACAGGTGCGGGATTGGATTATGGAGAAGTTAATTGCAGACCCGTTGAAAAAAACCGAGTTTTATATCCTGCAGGGTGATAAGCGGTTAAACATGGGCATGATGTTGAACCAAAGCGGTAAGGTGGTGCTAGGAGAACAAATAATTTCTAAAGGATCCAAGTATATGAACAATGCGATACAGCAACTACTAGTGCAGAAGTCGCAAGGGAAAGACGTGCCGGCGTATATTATAGATAAAATTACCCGGGCCCTTGCCAAACACGGGGAAATAATTCAGGCGGAACTGACCCGCGCGGGAGACGGGCAGAAGGCGGGGCTTACTGCGTCGCTGACACTTATTACTCAACTACAGGGAGAGCTCGTCAAGCTTAAGTAAGCAAATAGGATTTTCCCCGTACTTTTTCTTCACGGAGCATCATCAGCTTCAATAGAAAATACTGCCCGTATTTGATATAGATATTGCCAGTTGACGGCAGTTATTTAGTGTCATACGATTAATTCCGGCACCACACATAGTGTTTTATATTTCATTCGTGAAATAACTGAATAGTCAAAACTGATCTCTTGTAAAAGGAAAAATATTGTTTATATTTATAATCCTGTGCCAACAATTAAATGAAGTGTCCGTATTGTAATTTTGATAATACCGATGTTATTGAAACCAGGGACAGCGAAGATTTGTCAGTAACACGCCGCAGGCGCACATGCAGCAAATGTGAGAAACGGTTTACGACATATGAGCGGATTGAAACAGTCCCGATCACTGTAATAAAAAAAGATGACCGGCGGGAGACATTCGACCGGGAAAAATTAAAGCGGGGCATCTGGAGGGCAAGCGGAAAAACGACGATTAAGGCAACCGATGTGGACCGGATTGTGGACGAAGTGGAGCGGGAGCTGATCGGCGGTGATTCAACGGAAGTAGCAAGCAAGAAAATCGGAGAACTGGTTGCCAAACGGTTAAAGAAATTAGACAAACTGGCATATATTCGTTTTGCTAGTGTATTTAAACAATTTGTTGACATTGAAGACTTAGATAAAGAAATAAAAAAATTGCTCTAAAACTATATGGAACTATCAGGCATACGCAAAACAGTTTTTTTAGATAGGTACGCCCTCAAAGATGAAAACGGCAAAGCTATAGAAGAAACTCCCGAGCAGATGTGGCGGCGGGTTGCCCATGCCATAGCCCGGATAGAACCCAAAAGCGGACGCGACTCGTGGGAAGAAAAGTTTTATGCGGCCATGCAGGATTTTGCATTTGTACCGGGGGGACGCATACTCTCGGGAGCCGGAACCGGCTACAAAGTAACCTTTTATAATTGTTTCGTCATTCCGTCCCCACACGATTCCCGCGGCGGAATTCTCAAAACACTCGGGCAAATGGTCGAAATTATGTCCCGGGGCGGCGGGGTGGGCATAAATCTCTCCAGCCTCAGGCCGCGCGGCGCACGGGTAAATAAAGTAAACGGATTTTCATCCGGTCCCTGCAACTGGGCAGAGCTGTTTAGTGTAGCCACTAAAGATATTATCCAGCAGGGAGGATCCCGCCGCGGCGCTCTCATGCTTATGTTGTGGGATTGGCATCCGGATGTGGAGGAATTTATCACCGTGAAACAAGATCTGACACGCATCAACGGCGCAAATCTTTCCGTCTGTGTTTCGGATGCTTTTATGGACGCGGTTGCGAAAGATGCCGATTGGGATTTGGTTTTTCCCGACAAAACAGATCCGGATTACGATACAAAATGGGATGGATATCTGCCGAACTGGATTGCACTTGGTAAAAAGCCGATTGTGCAAAAGACCGTGAAGGCGCGCGCATTGTGGGATCTTATAGCAACCGCCGCATGGAAATCTGCCGAGCCGGGGGTTGTGTTCATGGAACGGTATAACAAATGGTTTAATAATTATTATTATGAATATATTAACTGCGTTAATCCGTGCGGAGAAGAGGGGTTGCCCAATTGGGGCGTCTGCAATTTGTGTTCCATAAATCTTTCGGCATTGGTGAACGATAACGGGGAGATGAACTGGGAGCGGCTTACGGATATCGCGAAAGTAGGCGTCCGGTTTCAGGATGACGTCATCGACGCGGATTTTTATGTGTTTGATGAAATAAAGAAAGTCCAACAACGGGGCGAACGGCGCATAGGGCTTGGGACCATGGGTCTCGGGGACGCGCTTATCAAAATGAAAATACGATACGGATCCAAGGAAAGTCTCCCTGTTATCGACAAAATTTATAAAACAATCCGTGATGCTGCGTATGAAGCCTCGGTGGAAATTGCAAAAGAGAAAGGACCGTTCCCGAAGATCGATAAGAAAAAACATCTGGACGCATATTTTATTAAACAACTGCCGGACGCAGTGAAGAAAAAGATGAAAAAATACGGAGTACGAAATTCCGTCATCCTGCAGCAGGCCCCTACGGGTTCCACCTCACTTATGGCAGGAGTCTCCAGCGGAATTGAGCCGGTATATGAGTTTGAATTTATCCGCCGAGACCGGCTTGGAGAACATATTCTCCGCCATCCGCTGTTTGACGCATGGCATGAAGAGTTTATCAAAACGCACGGCAGGGAACCCGCAAAAGAAGATCGTCCTGACTGGTTTGTCTCCGCAAACGATTTAACGCCGGAGGACCATGTGTATGTTCAGGCTACTATACAAAAGTATGTTGATGCCTCCATCAGTAAAACGGTCAATGCACCGGCGACACACACTGTAGAAGACGTGAAGCGTTTATATACCCTGGCCTACAAAGAAGGATGCAAAGGTATCGCGTATATGCGCGAAGGATCCCGCGCAGGAGTGCTGACGCGTACGGAAGAAAAACCCGCCGTCAAGGAAAGTATCCCCACGCCACCCGAGGTGAAGCCGCGTCCGGCGGTGCTTGCGGGCTCTACGTATCGCGTAGAAACACCGGTCGGAGAGGCATATGTAACGATTAACACCAATGGCGGTAATCAACCCGTGGAGATGTTTATTAATGTCGGTAAAGCAGGCAGCGATGTGACCGCCATGGCAGAGGCACTCGGTAAAATTATTTCCCTGACTCTGAGGATGGCCTCCCCGTTGCCCCCCATGGAACGGGCCAAAAAAATTGCATCGATGCTTGTAGGGATCGGCGGAGCGCGGAGTCTCGGGTTTGGCGAAAACCGCGTACGCAGTCTTCCGGATGCGATCGCGAAAATTATTGACCGCCACTTCGGATTTTTCCCAAAGCGGCATCTCAGTGATGCGGCACCAACCGGAAACGGTAATGGTAACGGCAACAAGCCGGCTGCCCAGACGATTGAGGAGGCGGTAGTAAATTTAGGCGCCCAACCGATAGCCGCAACAGCTGCCGTACCGCAGGAAAACCGGATGGTAACGGTAGACTTATGCCCGAGCTGCGGAGAAGCAAGTCTTGTTTTTGAAGAATCCTGCAAGAAGTGCTACAGTTGCGGCTACTCCGAGTGTTAATCTATGCCGATCTATACCCGAACCGGTGATACCGGCGCGACATCTTTTTTTGGCGGCAAACGTATTTCCAAATCAGATCCCCAGGTGGATCTCTATGGCTCCATTGATGAATTAAACAGCTGGCTTGGACTTTTTAACGATAAGCGAATCACGATTATTCAGAATGATTTATTTAGTATCGGAAGCGTGCTCGCAGGAGCAAAAGGGAATTTAGATTTTATCGATAGCAGGGTTGGAGAAATGGAACAATGGATAGACACAATGGATAAAACACTTCACCCGCTTACAAATTTTATTTTACCGAAAGGGCACATGCATATAGCCCGAAGCGTCTGCAGGCGGGTTGAACGGCTGGCGGTACAGCACCGGGCAAATCCGGCAGTTATTAAATACCTAAACCGCTTGTCGGACTTGTTATTTACTCTCGCAAGGAGTATAAATAAAAAGCGAAAGGTAGCGGAACAAATTTGGACAAGTAAGGAATCGAGGAACACTGTGTAACTCAGTGGCTGTGCCGCAACGGTTATAGTCCGGAACTCTCCCTTACGAGGCATCCCGAGCAGGAGGTATATGAAAAAAATCATTGTTTTTTCTATTGTAATAGCAGCAATTCTCTTCTTGTTTGGCCCCAAGTTTATTTCTCCTGTAAAGCCTCCCGTCGTGACGAGGGCACCAGCCCCCGTTGTAACGGTTACCATTGATACCGGCACAACCATTGCGACGCAGTCGGGAGTGGCCGCGGAGACTGCATTTGGAGCTCTTACCGCAGCGGCGGCAAAAAAGCAGTGGGAAGTAAAAGCGAAGCAATACGATTTTGGCGTATTTGTTCAAGAGATAGGAGCGCTCGCAAACACCAAAGAAAAATCATGGATTTATTTCGTTAACGGGAAATCAGGTGAGGTCGCCGCAGACAAACAGCAAGTCGCCGCCGGGGACTTCATTGAGTGGAAATATATAACACCAACGATGGAATAATATGGATACCCTGTTGCTACTTATTATCGGAGTTTTTTCCCGCCTGGTGCCGCATCCGGCAAATATGACTGCCGTAGGCGCGCTTGCAATTTTTTCCGGTGCGCGGTTGGGCATGAAAAAATCAGTAATAATTACGATTGCCGTGATGGGTATCAGCGATGTGATATTGGGTTTTCACTCCGTTATGTGGGCAACCTACGGGGCGATGGTACTAGCGGTTATCCTGGGGAGATATGTGAGCAGGAGCCGAAGTGTTGTCCGCATTGCCGGCGTGACTATCACATCGTCCGTTTTATTTTATCTCATTACTAATTTTGCGGTTTGGGCAGCACCCGGATCGATGTATGCCCATACGGTTTCGGGGCTGTTAGATTCCTACATCATGGCATTGCCCTTTTTTAGGAATTCACTCATGGGAGACATGTTCTATACTGCCCTGTTTTTCGGCGCACATGAATGGATGCTCGCACGGAAACCCACGCTCAAAGTTATTTCCACTTCGTGATATGATATACCCAAGAGAGTGATGTTCCCATATGAATGACGCTGCCCCCGGAGCAAACAATCCAGTCTACCCAAATCCGTCCCCCGGAGAGCCTGTTGTTGGCGCCGCGGGGATACACAAGGAAGCAGAGAGTGTGGTGATGACACCGGAAACCCCTATGGTAAAAGAGTACGGGCGCGAAGTTGATAGTCTGCCCAAAGAAGTCGCATCTGCGGGGGTTACGATTCATCCGACAACGATTCCGATTCCTCAGCCGGCCGCATCCCTCGGGGTAACGCCCGGTCCGGCAAATATCCCCATGCCGTCGGCAACGGTGACGCTTCCGCTTACCGACGACCAAATTGCACAGGGGTTGAGTAAAAGTATTTTAACTTCCTGGCGTTGGCTTGCGGAGTGGTGTCTTCGGAGGTTAAAACAGGTACATATAGGATTACAGTATGTAAAAGGTCGATTGGTACGCGTAAGTTCCAAGTCATAAGATTATTTATATGCCGGATCAAGCACTCGATTTGATGTATCAACTGGAAGTATTTGCGATAAGCCTCGCATTTATTCTCGTACTACTTGCGGGGTTTGCCTTGTTTGGGTATATCGTATTTTTACTGTGGAAATACCGGGATCGGGAGAAACGATCGCTTGAGTATGTGCTCCTGCAGCTTGCGGTACCCCGCGAAAATGAGATAAAGATTGATGCTGCGGAACAGATGTTTACGAGTCTGTATACCATATACAAAAGCGGGTTTTGGTCGTTTCTCACCCCGCAACAGCATCTTTCATTTGAGATTGTTGCGCGCCAGGAGGACATACGTTTTTATGCGGCAGTCCCGAGGCGTCTTATGGATTTAGTGGAGAAGCAGATCCACGGTGCGTACCCCGGAGCGGACATAAAAGAGGTAGATGAATATTCCATATTTACGGAAACAGGCAAGGTCGCATTTGCCTCGCTTCGTCTGAAAAATACCAATTATATGCCCATCCGGGTGTTCCGCGATCTGCCGACGGATCCGCTCTCATCCATTACCTCGGTACTGGCCAAAATGCGGGAAGGGGAAGGGGCAGTCATTCAGGTGTTGATTCAACCAACAGGAGGGTCTTGGCGGTCTCTGGGCCGGTCATATATATCCAAGGTGAAAAAAGACGAAGCAAATCCGGAGAAAGCAAGTTTTAAGGTCGATCCGAAGTCTCTGGAGTCGATCGAACAGAAAACCAGTAAACCCGGGTTTAACTCAGTCGTGCGCATGGTAGTCTCCGCCGGGACAGAAGAAGATGCCAAAATACATCTGGACAATCTGCTTGCCAGCTTCGGCCAATTTGCCGGCGATCACAACCATTTTACCAAGGTGAAGTTCCCGTTGTTCCTGAAAAAACTGTTTATGATGGATTTTATTTACCGGTATTTTCCGGTATTCAACATCGTGTTTTTCCCTCAATACAGCGTTCTTAACAGTGATGAGCTTGCGACGGTTTTTCATCTGCCGAATAAATCCGTTGAGACGGCGCATATTTTTTGGCTTAATGCCAAACGGGCGCCGGCCCCGTCTCAGATACCCACGGAAGGGTTATATCTGGGGAAATCAAGGTACCGGGGTGTCGAGCGGCCTATTTTTATCAGCGAGGAAGACCGCAGGCGTCATGTCTATATCATCGGGAAAACCGGTACCGGTAAATCACAACTCCTGGAGGAAATGATTGTGCAGGATATCAAATCCGGCAAGGGTTGTGCGGTCGTTGATCCGCACGGAGATCTCATCGACGGAGTGTTATCCCGTATTCCGCCGGATCGGGCAGAAGACGTCATTTACTTTGATCCGTCCGACACGGAGCGGCCCATGGGACTTAATATGCTGGAGGCAAAAACCGAGGAACAGAAACATTTTGTCGTGACATCAATTGTCGGGCTGATGTACAAGCTGTATGACCCGATGAAAACCGGTATTATCGGACCGCGGTTTGAACACGCGATTAGGAATGCCATGCTCACCGTCATGGTTGAACCCGGTAATACTTTTGTCGAAGTTGTACGCGTTCTCACAGACAGCTCGTTTGTTCAGGAGCTTCTGCCTAAACTTCAGGATCCGATTATCCGCAGGTACTGGACGGACCAGATCGCACAGACGGCGGATTTTCACAAATCAGAAGTGCTGGACTATATCGTATCCAAATTCGGCCGGTTTGTTACCAACAAGCTGATGCGCAATATCATCGGCCAATCGGAATCGTCATTTGACTTTCGTAAGGTGATGGATGAAGGAAAAATACTCCTCGTGAATTTGGCCAAGGGCAAAGTCGGTGAAGAAAACAGCAACTTTTTGGGACTTATCCTTGTTCCGAGAATATTAATATCAGCCATGAGCCGCCAGGAAATGCCTGAGGAGAAGCGGCGCGACTTTTATCTCTATGTTGATGAGTTCCAGAATTTCGCTACTCCCGATTTTGCTCAGATATTATCGGAGGCACGGAAATATCGTCTTAACCTTATCGTTGCCAACCAATTTATCGGACAGATGGAAGAGGAAGTGAAAAATGCGGTCTTCGGCAACGTCGGCTCCCTTATCGCGTTCCGCGTGGGTGTAACGGATGCCAATTACCTGCAGCACGAGTTTCAGCCTACGTTTAATGAATCGGATCTCATCAATATCGATAAATTTAACGCGTACATAAAAACAAATGTTCACAATGAACCGGTAAAACCGTTTAGTATGGATCTGACAAAAAATATGACGGAGGTAAATGCATCGCGGAATATGAAAGTCGCCGAAGCGATCATCCAGCTCTCGCGCCTGAAGTACGGCCGCTCGCGTGAACTTATCGAAGCCGAAATCTCCCAGCGCGCTAGATTGTAATGATCTTGAATTTTTCTTCGTCAATTAGCAGTATTGGCGTTTCAGGATCTTTTTTTTTCAACATAGCTACCTTTTCTTCTTTATTTTTTTCTATATTCCAGTGGCAAAGAACGTTATATGGAATAATTCCTAAGCCGGTATATACAGTTTTGGTATCCTGACCTTCTAGTGATAAAACATAATGCGGAGAAATCAAAAAAGCCCCGAGTGAACTACCTATATATATTTTTTGATTCAACAACTGTTTTAACATAGACAACTTTGGTATATACGGCTCGATAAATTCTTGTTCGCCGCCTGATATGTATACTACGTCAGCATAAGGAAGTTTATTCATAAGATCATCCGAATCATCTACCATAGATACTGAAGTTTTTTTGTTTGTCTGGAGAGAAATATTATTGTTGTCTATTGAAAATTGTGTTAGCCATTTTTCCTTACTTCGCGCGAAATAGCAGATAAGAATTTTTACAGATTCTTTTTTGACGAGTGCAGTAAATTGTCGGAAAAACAATTCATTGTCCGCTGATTTTCTTGAAGACTCACCTCCATGCAGAACATATGTTGTCATACGCATAGTATACGAAATATTTTCCCCCTTTACATTTTTGCCAGTCGCGGTATTCTTGTGTATGTTGCTTTAAAATTTCATGGACACAGAAGAGCCTCCGCTTAGTTTACCCAAACTTCCGGAAACTACCGTTTACATTTTTAACCTGTCGGAAGACGTATGGCCGTTCATCAGCGCCATGTCGGATGCGAAGGCAAAACTGTTTGAGATTAAAGAAAATGCCGATCTGTGTGAACGCGATCTGTTTTCCTGTGCGGATGAGGACAACATTCTCTATATTTTCCCCCAACAAATTGATGAATCCTTTTTACGGTATTACACCGAGCTTTTCGGGAAGCGTAATATCCGCATTTTGGTTCCCCAAAAACATTCAGGCGTGATTTGTGAAGATATTCTTGATGATGACGATATTATGCGCGAGCTCGTGAACGCAGCAAACGGGTCAAAGCGTTTGGTATTGACCAGTTATACAACCTCACAACAGTTTATCAACCTCGTTGAAGAGCTCAGGGGGAAAGGCCTACAGATTTCTACCCCGGACGCGCCGGAAGAAGAAGATTCCTGGACAGTAAACTTTTACGGCAGCAAATCCGGTATCCGTCAGCTTGCGGCCCTCAGCCGCATGGAGGAGCCGGACCTCATTATGCCGCAGGGGTTAATTTGTACGGGCATTGTAGATGCGGCCAAAATTGCAGCGACAAAATATGTGAAGGAGCACGGGGTGGTTATCAAAACAAACAAAGGGCATTCCGGAGCCGGTGTCTTGTTGTTTGATGAAGGGGATTTGCCCAATGAATATCCCGTATGCGAACAGGCGATTCTTGATGTCCTCAAAAAAGATGCCTACTGGAACATGTTCCCGATTATTATCGAATCGTTTGTCAGCGTAAATCCTGCCGTTGCCGGCGGGTTTCCCAATGTTGAGTTTCAGATTCTTAAAAACGGGCGGGTGGAATATCTTTACTACGGCGGTATGCGGGTGACACAGGGAGTATTTAAAGGCATGGAAATAGGAAACGATGTGGTGTCTGATCAGCTTCTTGCGCGTATGACGGATACCGGATTTTATATCGGCGAGAAGTACCGTGCCGCAGGATACCGCGGGTATTTTGATGTTGACTTTATAGCAGCCAAAAACGGACAGCTATATGTGACGGAGAGTAATGCGAGGCGTACCGGCGGCACGCATGTGTATGTCACGGCCAAGAAACTTTTCGGCGAAGATTTTCTCTACCACACCTATATCCTGTTTAATAATTTATTCGAAGTGCCTAAGAAAAACATTAAGTCATTTGAGTGTCTGCAGGAGATTTTGACGCCGATATTATTTAATAAAGATTCCGGAGAAGGACTGATTGTCACGTGTGAGTCTGCCCTTGCCACCAACCGTTTCGGTTACATCATCTTCGGTGCCACGCGTCGGCGCGCTTTCGAAATTGAGGCGAAGATGGAACAGCTCCTCCGCGCTTGATTTTCTCCTATATTACTCGTACCATTGATTTACTATCCCATGAATATATTTCGCTAGTTCACTATGAGCAACGTTTTATTACACCGAAAGGCTCTTATTTTGCGTAAGCAAAAGAAGAGTTACAGTCAAATAAAGGCAATTTTAGGTGTCAGTAAGAGCACCCTAAGTGAATGGCTGCGCGCCTATCCATTAACGAGAGAAGAAATTAATAATTTACGGGCTAATAGCGAGATACGGATTGAAAAATATAGGGAAACAATGAGGAAAAAAAGACAAGATAAACTCGACCTATATCGTCTAGAGGAAAAGAAAAAGCTATTACCTTTATCAAAAAGAGAATTGCTTATTGCCGGGCTATTTCTTTATTGGGGAGAGGGAGGTAAAGCATCGCGTCATACGATCAGCATTAATAACACGGATCCTAAACTTGTACAGTTTTCGTTATATTGGATGACACGGGCATTACATATTTCAAAAAATAATATTAGAGTATATCTTCATTTATATAAAGACATGAATATACAAAAAGAAATGAGATATTGGAGTAAAATGTTGAATATCCCATTGTCTCAATTTTCTAAACCTTATATAAAAGACAGTAAGCGAAGTGACATTGACCAAAAAGGATTCGGCCATGGTACTTGTGGAGTGTGTGCATATAATACGGTCATTAAAGATAATATATTAATAGGGATAGACGTTATTGCACAGCATTACGTGAGAAAGCTGTTCTAAATTGATATAATCTGAAATAGTGGGGCCCGTAGCTCATCGGTAGAGCGGTTGTCTTATAAACAACAGGTACTTGGATCGTCCCCAAGCGGGCCCACTTACTATGTCAATATTTATCATAGATTCGGAGTCTTTAGCTAACCCGTTATGGTTGAACTCTCTTGATCAGATTCATATAGAGATAGAATATGAGCCTGAATCAAGCGCATCGATATATCATCATGTGTTTTTTATTAACGGTTTAGATAAACAATCACTGATCAGTCAACTACAAAAAGAAATAAAGCATAGTTGGTATGCTTTCTGTGTCGATGAGAACGAAATAGAAATAATTTACAACAATAAGATTTTTTCTTACACAACACTAGAGATAGAATATCATGATGCGGTGGATTATGGGATTCAACAGGGTATCCAAAAAGAATTTTTGGATTTTCATCGCTATCTCACAAAGTATACAAACATTATTAAAAAATTAGGTAAAGAAGAATAGTGTTATGGAACATGTTGTACTCGTTGATGATTATAATAAGGTTCTCGGGACGGCGCCGAAGGATACGGTGCACACCACGGATACACCGCTTCACCGCGGATTTTCACTGTTCGTATTTAACAGGGATAAAGAGCTTCTGGTCACGCGGCGCGCGTACACCAAAAAAACTTTCCCGGGTAAATGGACCAACACCGTCTGCGGGCATCCGCAGCTTAATGAAGCGCCGGAAGCGGCCGCGCTGCGTCGGCTTAAAGATGAGCTGGGAATGACGGCGGGGAGTGTCCGGGTTGTTGCTCCGTACCGGTACAAGGTTGCCGATATTCACGGTATTCTGGAAAATGAAATCTGTCCGATCCTTGTAGGGTATGCAAACGATGATCCGCACCCAAACATAGCAGAAGTAGGGCAGTGGAAATGGATGCCGTGGCGGGAATTCCTGACGGAGACGGCAAATCTACCCGACGAATATTCTCCGTGGTGTATAGAAGAGGCGGTTATACTTCAAAGTACTTATTTTAGAAAATAGTTACTCGTTTTTTTCTTTTCGCAAAGCCCAAATTTGCATTTTCCGGAAAGAGAAGGTAGTATCCTTTTACATAAAAAGGGGGATATAGTATGACGCCTAAATTAGAAATACATTATGATCAGCACATCTTTTTACGTGACGCTTTAAATACGTCTGGTGAACGGTTAGCGCAGGCAAACGTTTTTTTGGTTACCAGGTCAGATCGCCAACAGGACATAGTAGTTCTTGCGGAAGGTGAAGTAATCGGAAGCCCAGAGGTGATCGGAGACGTACAAACATTACTCACAAAATACCAAGAGCTTAAGAATGGATTTGGTCTTCCGCCAAATACAGATGTAAAACAAGATGATCTTCTTGAAGGCATTTCGAAAACAACAAAATTACGAGATCTTTTTCCGGATTTTGACACCGGCACTCTGAATGCGCTTGCCCGTAAACAAATAACAACTTGGGGGGAGTTAAAGAAATCCGTTAAAAGCAAACCCGATACACGCGGGATTTTCGTGACTAGTATCGAGAGGATAGGAAAAAAACGATCGGCTGAGATACTTTCAGCACTCAATAAGTTAAAAAATACTGAGTAAGAACTCTGGGTATTTATTAAACCTCCACAGACAAGTCGGGAATGGCCGTCACGGTATGCCAGTCAATGGGTGTTCCGCGAAAGAAGGCGTAAGAAGCGATATACACGGCGTTGTCGGTGCACAGCGGAATTGGCGGAGCAATTGCCTCAGGGATTTTTTCGCGAAGACGTAAATTTGCAGATACACCGCCTGACAACATAATCGTTTTTGCGTGATAGTGTCGGGCGGCTGCTCGGGTTTTGGAAACCAATACATCGGTAATTGCCTCCTGTACTTCATACGCAAGCCCGGCAATAAATTCCTCAGAATGATTTTCCTCTTTTTGCCATGCGCGCAATATTGCGGTTTTGAGTCCCGAGAAGGAGAAGTTGAGGGTTTTATCATGCATCAGCGGGCGGGGAAGTCGCATCACCGGCGATTTGCCGGAGAGGCGGG
>Ga0208958_1000039_pt1 | contig 178956 bp, 175 predicted proteins | sample RifOxyB1_FD_184032 | JGI IMG/M metagenome (GOLD analysis project Ga0208958, IMG submission 184032) | Soil microbial communities from Rifle, Colorado - Rifle Oxygen_injection B1 (SPAdes) | ecosystem: Environmental > Terrestrial > Deep subsurface > Rock core/Sediment | place: Rifle, Colorado...
CTTCCAAGCTGAGTCAATTATTTAGCCAGTCAAAAGATCAGTCAGAACAGGCCAAGCCGATATATGATCAGTCTTGGAAGGAAAGGCAGGAAAAACAACAGCAGCAATCGCAGCAGAGACAAGCTGCTCCGGCTTTGGGAGCCACTGGTTCTGCCCGCGCCCGGGGTGATTGGCGCCATGGGGCCAAGCGGAAACGCCAGCCCACACCGCAAGAACTCAACCGGACCGAATTTAGGGGGAGCAAGGGCCAATAATTTAGGTTAAAATAAAACGATGCAAATATATAATACGCTTACTCGTAAGCTTGAAGAATTTAAGCCGCTTAAACACGGGCAAGTGACTTTTTATCACTGTGGCCCGACCGTATATTGGACTCAGCATATTGGCAATCTTCGGGGCATGACCATGGGCGATCTGGTTCGCCGTACATTTGAATATTTACAATATAAAGTCATTCAGGTGCGCAATTACACCGATGTTGGCCATTTGGTTTCAGATAACGACGAGGGTGAGGACAAAATGGAAAAAGGGGCGAAGCGCGAGGGCTTGTCGCCAAGCTCAATTGCCGATAAATATATTGCTCAGTTTGAAAAAGACACCAAAGCCCTTAATCTGCTTAAGCCGACTCACAAACCCAGAGCCACGCAGTATATTAAACCAATGCAAGAAATGATTGAAAAATTGCTTAGTCAGGGCTATGCCTATCAAACGGAACTCGCGATTTATTATGACATTAGCCGTTTTGACGGCTATAGCAAGCTTTCGGGTCAAGAATTGGAGGCACAGGTAGTTGGGGAAGGTAAGGGTCAGGTGATTGACAAAGACAAGCGTCAGGCACAGGATTTTGCTCTTTGGTTTTTTAAAAAAGGGGATCATGCTGAGGCTATACAAACCTGGCCAAGTCCTTGGGGAGAGGGGTTTCCGGGTTGGCATTTGGAATGTTCGGTAATGAGCAAGGCGCTTTTGGGTGATACTCTGGATTTGCACATGGGCGGAGTGGAACATATTCCGGTTCATCATACCAATGAGATTGCCCAAAGTGAAGCGGCCAACGGCGTTAAATTTGTCAATTACTGGCTGCATAATGAGCATTTATTGGTAAACAACCGCAAGATGGCCAAATCCGAAGGCACTGGCTATTCTTTGCAGGAAATTTTGGATAAAGGCTTTAGTGCTTTGGATCTTCGCTATTTGTTTTTGCAAGCTCATTACAGGTCACAGCAGAATTTTACTTGGGAGGCGCTTGGTGCGGCTAGGGAAGCTCACCAAAATCTGCTTTCCATTCTGTACACCCCGGGGGTGTTACGGGCTGGTAGAATAATCCAAAGCTATCAAAAGCAATTTGAACAGGCAATTACTGATGACTTTAATATTCCTCAGGCGCTGGCCGTGGTTTGGACAGCGGTTAATTCTTCCAACAAAGCCGAAGATATTTTGGCAACCGTACTCAGTTTTGATCAGGTACTGGGCCTGAAAATCAAAAACAGTCTGAAAGTAACAGTTCCGGCATCAATTATTGACTTGGCCAAACAAAGGCAACAATTACGACTGGACAAACAATATAAGCAAGCCGACTTAATTCGGCAGACAATTGAAGCCCAGGGCTATCTGGTTGAGGATAAGGATGGAGTGTTTGTGATTAAACCCAAAGTATTTGCATGAATCCGCTGACATATTTTGCCTTTTTTAGGTATGTACCGACTTTAAGAGAGTATCGGCGATTTTCCCAATCCAAAAAATTGCCTGCAGGGTATCAAATCATCAAGGGCAGGGTAGTGAGTAAAGCTAATCGGTATCTTTTGGCCGGGACCTTAAAACGCCAAACTATCAGCCGAAATAAAATTCAGCAGAAAATACATCTGCTCAAATTTTTGGGCGGCTTGCCCTGGATCAAATATCTGGGGATTTCCGGCACTGTTTCAATGTTGAACGCTCAGCCAAAGGATGACATCGATCTTTTTGTAATTACCAAAGCAAACAAATTATGGACGGCCCGATTTTGGCTGATTATAATTACCTTGGTTTTGGGGGTTCGCCGAAAACCAAAGGACAAAAATTACCGCAATAAATTATGTCTCAACCTATTTTTTAGCGAGGCCAATCTGAAAATTCCCAAGCGTAAACAGACTCAATACGTGGCTCACGAAATTTTGCAGTTGAAAACCATCGTTAATAAAGACGAAACTTATGAAGAGCTACTTTTAGCTAATTTATGGGTTTCTGAATTATTTCCTCAAGCGCCAATGCCAAACTATCCTAGAGTAAAAAGGGTGGAACCCTTTGTTGGGGCGAGGGGGATGGAGAAACTCCTTAGACGTTGGCAACTATTTTTGATCAATCGGCACCGGACTCAAGAGATAGTTACCGATACTCAGCTTTGGTTTTTCCCGGATGATTTTGAGAAAAAACTGCCCTTTTAGCACGAACTGAGGTTGCAAAAACCAGGCGATATACTATGCTGATAGTATGCTGATCTTTTTGAATGTCATTGTGATATTGATGTTGTGTTTTGTGATGTATAAAGCCTCGGAATGGCTGATTCAATCAATCAAAGCGATTGCCGACGACGGTATTTTGAGTAAATTTTTTTTGGCAAGCATTTTTGCCGGCGCGTTTTGCGCTTTGCCTGAATTGTTTATTGGCATCACTTCTTCTTTGGAGGGAGTGCCAAACATCGCTTTTGGCAATTCCATCGGTTCCAGTATTTCTAATCTGGGGTTGATCTTTCCCATGGCTATTTTGCTGACGACTTCCAAGCTGATTGTCCATAAAGAAGACTTTAGTCTAAACACGATCTTTTTTTTGCTGACTGCTTCTTTGTTCCCGTTTTTGCTGATTTTGGACGGGCATCTGTCCCGGATCGACGGTTTATTCTTAATCTTTTTGTTTGCTACCTATTCTTTGTATCTGTTTAATAAGCGCCCCAAGCAACAGCAAGGGCTGCGTAGTTTTTTTGTCCGTTTGGAAAAATCGTTTCGTAAGGGTCACATTAAGCAGGCGCTTTTGACTCTGTTTTTGGCAGTCGTCGTTTTGGTTGTCAGTTCGCATTTTCTGCTCAAGTCAGCCATTTTTTTGGCCGAAAGTTTATCGGTTCGGCCTTTTTTGATTGCCGTTTTTATTTTGGCACCAGGCACCAGTTTTCCTGAACTGTTTGTTTCTCTTAACTCAATTAGAAAGAGAGAGTTTAATGTGCTGTACGGCGATATTTTTGGTTCGTTAATTGCCAACGCCAATTTAATTATTGGTACAACCGGCCTTATCGCTGATTACCGGATTGAAATTTTTCCAGAATACCTATTGTCACTGGTTGCGCTAGTGGGAATGTTTGCTTTATTTATCCTTTTTTCACAAAGCCGCAAACGTTTTGATCGCTGGGAAGCGGTAGTATTGTTGGGCGCTTATTTTCTGTTCTTCCTTGCCGAGACTTTTATTCATTTTTGATTTTGGTAATTGCAAACCCAAAAACACTGTGCTAAACTAGAGTTCAAGTATGGTAAATTACGAATTAGTGTTGGTTTTGCCAGGAAATCTCGAGAAGTCAGCTCTCTCAAGCCTGAGATCCAACCTCAATAAAATCTTAACGACTGTGAAAGCCAAACTCTTAAAAGAAGAGGATTGGGGAGTAAAAAAAATGGCGTATCCAATCAAGAAAACCAATCTTGGCCAGTATTTATTTTGGCAGATTGCTATTGATCAGGCCAAAATTAAAGAGCTCCACCGTTTGTTTAACTTTGAAACCAAACTCTTGCGCTATATGCTATTAAAAATTCCAGCTCCGGCTGAAAAAACCAAGTAATATGGCTTCCAGAAGTCTTAACAAAGTTACTTTAATTGGTAATTTGACCCGTGATCCTGAACTGCGTTACACTCCCCAAGGCACGGCTGTTTCCCAATTTGGCTTGGCCACTAACCGTGACTGGACTACCGCTCAAGGCGAACGTAAAGAAGAAGTCCAATACCATCGCATTATTGCCTGGAGCAAGCTGGCCGAACTTTGCAGTCAGCTATTGGTTAAGGGCAGTAAGGTTTATGTTGAGGGCCGCATTGTCTATCGCAGCTTTGAAGGCAAAGACGGCGTGCAACGTAATATCACCGAGATCGTGATGGACAACATGATTGTCTTGTCGGGTAAGTCTACCGGCGCCAAAGCAAGCGGTGAAGAAAACAGTGAAGTCCCTGTTGAGGAAGTAGTAGTAGACAAAGACAAACCGGTTAAGAAAAAAATTGAAAAACCAGCTAAAGCCGAAAAGCCAATCAAAGAGGCGGCTCCAGAACCTGAGGCTTCGGATAATGAAGAAGTTTCTGAGGATGAGATTCCTTTTTAAAAATGATTAACCATTGTTTTTATTGCCGAGGCAAAGCCAATCCTAGTTATAAAGATTACGAACATCTTAAAAAATATCTGACTGTTCGCGGCAAAATTGTGTCTCGCGAACGCTCCGGAATCTGTTCCAAACACCAGCGAAAGCTGGCTTTGGAAATCAAAAAAGCAAGGGTATTAGCACTGCTACCTTATGTAGTTTATGAAAGCTAAATCTCAACCGAACAGAGGTATAACTGCCAAAGACATTTTAAAAACTCAAGGAATTATTTCTCTCTCTCCCGACGACAAGCTGGCTGAAGCAATTAGCAAATTCAAAAGCAGCCACGACGCTGTCATGGTAACTGAGCAGGGACAATATCTGGGTTTGATTAATTCGTATTTTACCTTAACCAAACGGAACTATCCTGTGTCTGCCAAACTTAAAAAGTGTCTTTTTTCGCCACCTAAATTAAATTTAGACACCAAGATTGAAGAAATTGCCCGCTTGATGCTGGAATCTAAGGTTCATTACTTGCCGGTGTTGGATTCGGCTAACCAAATGCTAGGAATAGTGACGGCCAGACGAGTGCTGCGCTCTCAGTTAAACAATGCCAAGGCAACCAGAGCAGTAAGCGACTTAGTCGATAACAAACACCATTTACAAAGCATTAATCTAAACAGTAGTTTTGAAGAAGTGTTGCGGTTTTTTCAGCGCTCCAAGCTTTCAAAAATTGTGATTGTCAATCAGGAGAACAATCTGCAAGGCATTGTTTCATTGTTTGATCTGTTGCCTTTGTTTAATGAGCCCAAGGAGCGGATGGGCTTTTTTGATCGGGGAGAGCCGGTGAATCAATTGGCCAAATACACAATCAAACACGTTCTTAAAACCGTTACCATTCAGGTGGCACCAGAGCAGAAGATCAGTGAAGTTATTAAATTGATTTTGGATAAAGAGATCGGCAGTGTGATTGTGATGAAAAATCGCTTTCAACCCCTGAACATAATTACCACCAGCGATTTGTTAAGATACTTGTTTAAATCCAACTCCAAAAGATCCACTCGCTCCGCCAATTAACTAACTTGCTTTCTAGACAATCCTATAGTATAATTATCTGTCTATTAAACTAGCGATTGGCATTTGCTGCCAAAAAGCCAAGTTTATAGTTCTTTAATAAGCCGTATGTATGTAGAGCTTTCTGTTTTCAGAAAGAACTAAAGCCGGAATGATAATCCCGGCCTTAGTTCTTTCTGGAACAACCTTCCCAGAATATCATATTCGAGCGGGAGAAAGCTCGAGTCCCTGATATGGTCTGGGAAAAATCCCCATGATCCCATAGTTCTCATGACTATGGAGGAGGGAATATTCTGCTCCATTCAGGTGGGCGGAAAGAAAGGAGGCAAAAATGAACTGGTTGTTGGAGGTCGCTTCTATACTGGTTATCGCCTTGATAACCAGATATATAGGCGACTCACGTAATGGCTGTGCCGCCGCACTCGTGTGGCTCGCAGCCTTGCTCATTGTGTCTTGGATCCTGACAGGATCCGAGACCTTAGGCTTCCTCTGGACGGCCCCTTTATGGGGGTTTGTCTTGGGGATTGTTATGAATCTTATGAACATCCCCATGCGTCGTTAATCTTCTCCTCCCGAAAAGGAGTAGAAGAACTTAGGCTGTGGTGCCCTTTCTCCAGGGTACCACAGCAATTTTAATCATACATACGGCTTTTCATTTTTGCTAAAATAACCCCTAAGATGAAAGTCGGCAAAAAAGCGAGCACGTCATTTGTATGTGACAATTGCGGCTCATCATTTGCTTCCTGGTTTGGTAAGTGCCCGGAATGCCAGGAATGGAATACTTTAAAAGAGTTTAAAGAGCCTTCTATCAATCCGTTCCATTCCCGAAATGGAACAAATGGAACAACGTCGGGGAAGGCGGAGTTTGCGCAACTCAAACAGTTTGCCAAAAATACCCCAGACAGCAGCCGCCTGAGTTCGGGTTTAGCCGAACTAGATCGGGTGCTGGGCGGTGGGTTTGTTCGCGACGAGGTTATTCTTTTGAGCGGCGAGCCCGGAGTAGGCAAGAGCACATTATTAATCACCGTGCTTTCCAAACAAGCGCTTGCCAGTGACAATAAGGTCGCTTATATTTCGTCAGAGGAGGCTGGCCATCAAGTGGAGGGCCGCTGCCGACGCCTTAATATCAAAACCGACAGCATTTTTTTTTCTTCCCAAAAAGACATCGACAGTATTCTAGAAGGCCTTTCGGCTTTGATTGCCAAAAACAAAATTAATTTATTGGTATTTGATTCGCTTCAGGGTCTGTTTGCTGCCAACAGTCCGGGCTTGCCCGGTTCGGTGAGTCAAGCCAAAGAAGTGCTGTTAAAAATCGTCAATTTCAGTAAGCAAAATAAACTGACGTCTTTGGTGATTGGTCACATTACCAAAGAAGGGGAGATTGCCGGGCCGAAATTTTTGGAACACATGGTTGACTGTGTCTTATTTCTGGAAGGTGAACAAACCAGCAATCTTAGAATTTTGCGATCATTCAAGAATCGTTTTGGACCAACTGAGGAGGTGGGTTTTTTTGAAATGACCCAAACCGGTATGGCCGAGGTTCTTAATCCGAGCGAATTTTTCCTCGAGTGGGCAGACAAAGCCGTGGGTAAAGCGTCGGTGGCAGTTCGGCAAGGGGTTCGGGTGGTTTTTGCAACCGTGGAAACGTTGGTGGTGTCCTCTTCATTGGCTTTTCCAAAGAGAGTGGCCAAGGGTGTGGATCAAAAACGGCTGGAATTGATTTTGGCGATTCTTAAAAAATATCTTAGGCTGGCCGTTGATAAATTTGACATCTATGTTAATGTTTCAGGCGGTTTAAAAATAAAAGACACTTTGGCTGATCTGGGAGTGGCGGTAGCACTCTATTCTAGCCTGACCGCCAAAGCCTTTGATCCCAAACATCTTTTCATTGGCGAGCTGGGACTGCTGGGCAATGTCCGCAAAACCAACACTTTGGCTTTAATTACCAAAGAAGCCAAGCGTTTGGGTTTTACCAAAATTTATTCGGCCGGGCAGGTTGCCACTATCCAAAACCTGAAACAAATCTGACTTAGAATGGTATAATACCTATTGCAATGAATAAAGAAGCGATTGTGGCAATTATTATTGGTGTAGCGCTTGGATTATTTGGAGCGATTTATTTCAGTAATTTCAGAACCATTCCTAAGGGCCCTTCTAATAAGCCACAGACTTTTAATACGGCCAACCTCACTCCCCGCACAACTGACAAATCGACTAAATTGGCTCAATTTGATAAATTACCGGTTAACGGCGCACTTTTAACCAACAAGATTCTTGTTATTCAAGGTCAGGCAGATAAAAACAGCAATTTGCTGATCGCCGATCAACTTGAAATTCGACCGATCACAATCCGTGGTAATCAGTTTAAACAAGAATTACAGCTCAAACCCGGCCTTAACGAAATTGCCTTATTTGAACTTAACGGCGAAAAAGAGCAGCTTAAAGTCTTGAAACTTTACTATTTGCAGACTCAAAATATTGATGTTAGCTCGGACCAGTCAGAGGCAACGGATGAAGCCGATGTTTTAAAACAAAAATTAGAGGAAAAAGTATTGCAACTGCGTAATAATCCTAAGCGAGTGATTAGCGGCCCAATCAAGGCCATTGGGGAAAAGAGTTTGACCCTGGGAATTGGCACAGACTCAATCAAAGTCACGGTGGAGCCGGAAATCACCAACTTTTTTAACGTTAGCGGTTATGATTTGGAAACAATTTCTTTTGCCGATCTACAAAAAGGCGAGCGGGTTACTGCTTTTGTCAGTGACATTGGTGGCGATCAGATTAGTTACACTGTTTATCAGGAGCCGGCCCTCACTGTTGCCGCCGGTAAAGTTTCCAATATTGATGAGGACAATTACGAAGTGACGATTATTGATTTTGACAAGAGTTCATTCGGCGCCGATATTCAGCTGTCTACCATTCAAAATCTTTATAATCTCAAATCACAAAAAATTGAAAAGGCCGGTTTTTCTAAGCTGGCGATTGGGCAACGGATTTTCGCTATTCTCTCCGGCACTAAGGGTGATTATTCGATTGACGAGTATCTAATTCTCCAGTAATGGTTAACGCTGACTATCTTCCCAGTGCTAGAATCCTCAAACGTTATAGTCAGGTACTGATTGATTTTGCCTTGGGTTCTGGACAGGGAATTAAAAAAAATGACGTCATTTTGCTCCAATATGATCAACCGGCCAAACCCTTGGCGATGGCGGTGTATCAGCGAATTTTGGAAAAAGGAGCCCATTCCGTAGTTCGCCAGCACGAGGAAGATTTTGACAAAGTTTTTTATCACCAAGCTTCAAAATCGCAGCTGCAGTTTTTCCCAAAACAATATTCGCGGGCACTGGTAAAAACAATTGATCACCGGCTGTATTTGATCGCCGATGAGGATCCGCTTTATCTCAAAGAAATCAGTCCAACCAAAATTGCACTGGTAAACGCGGCCAAAAAACCGCTCAAACAATGGCTGACAGACAAAGAAGATCAGGGCAAGCTCACCTGGACTTTGGCTTTGTATGGCACGGCCGGCATGGCCAAGCAGGCGGGTTTGACAATAGGGCAATATTGGCAACAGATAAAAAAAGCCTGCTATCTGAATGAAGATGAGCCGATGGCCAAATGGCAGCAGATTTTTGATCAGACCAAGCGGATTATTACTAAACTCAATCAATTGCCAATAGGCAAAATCAGAGTGTTGGCCAAAAATACGGATTTAACTTATGTTTTAGGTGACAAACGCGCCTGGATTGGCGGCAGCGGCCGCAATATTCCTAGTTTTGAGATTTTTACTTCACCGGATTGGCGCGGCACCAATGGCCATATTTATTTTGATTTTCCGCTTTATCGATATGGCAATGTCATTGACGGAATTTATCTGGAATTTAAAAATGGCAAGGTGATTAAAGCTCGGGCCAATAAAAATCAGACGTTGCTTGAGCAGATTATCAAACAAAAAAACGCTGATCGGGTGGGTGAGTTTTCGCTTACGGACAAGCGCTTTTCCCAAATCAACAAATTTATGGCTAATACCCTTTACGACGAAAATTTCGGCGGCCGGTTTGGCAACACTCATTTGGCGCTTGGCTCTTCTTATCATGACTGTTTCCGAGGTAATCCCAAAACCATGAAAACAGCCGATTGGAATAAACTTGGTTACAACGATTCAGCCGAGCACACCGACATTATTGCCAAACAGGATCGGCGGGTAGAGGCGATTTTGAAAAACGGTCAAACCAAAATCATTTATCAGCACGGCAGTTTTCTTCTCTAATCTTGTAATTATCAACTTCATATCCTATAATATTGGATGCTTCCAGAAAAATTTTTACCACAAGGAGATCGAATTGATACTGTAGCGCTTACTTACAAGCTGTGTGAAGTTGGCTACTATCTATCACCAAATTATTTTAGAAATGGATTTATTAAATCCGAGATACTTACCCAGATTGATCCATTGGATATGGAAATAATCAGAGAGCTTTTCAGCCAAACAATTATAGATATTAATAACTGTTTGGGTGTTGACCATATCAAAAAGGTTTTGGATAAATATTTTTTGCATGCCGCTGTTACCTGGTCAGATTTAAGTAAGCCAGAAAAATCACTAACGAAAAACCAAAGAGAAGACATTTTATTAACTCATATTGATTATTATATTCAGAAACAAAAAGAACCAAGTGATAAGGAAAGAAGAGAGAATTATTATTTATTATTAAAAGATTTTGCACGACGACTACTTGAGTTACTTAATCAATATTTATTAAGACCAGACTGTATAGACTTTTTGATTTACTCAGACTTAATTTATCCGATTAAGAGGAATGGCGTTTCTATATTTGGTTTTTCATTACTGGATAAATTAGTCCATAAACTGAGTGGTCAGCAGCTTAATATACATCAGCATGTCGAGAAGCTGATTGCTGCTATAGGAGCCAAAGATAATGATCAGGCTCCAGAAAAAATACTTTCTGCTTTAGAAGTACAATTAATAGAAGCCAATCTAAAAGAGAGCAGGCGTCTTACCCAACAGGAAATACGTGAACTCAGACAAAAATCGAACAGGTGGTACGTTTAATTCACAATTGCCATTATATCGAGATTTTATATAATGATTGAATGGCTTTTACATTCACAATTCCGGAAAGTGTTTTGCCTAAAGGGACCAAATTCAAAGAAGGCGAGGTAGTTGATTGGGGTAAAAAAAGTCTTAAGGAACAAACCGAAACTGAAGCGATAATTGACCTTGCGGTTGAGCTGGCAATTGAACCCAAAGCCATTTTTAAACATCTGAAAGTCAATTTAGGCGAGATGGTTAAGAAAGGACAGCTTTTGGCTCAAAAAAAAGGCCTATTGGGAAGCAAAGATTTGAAAGCTCCTCATAGTGCCGAAGTCCGTGGCATTAACCACGAAGAAGGCACTCTGACTTTGGCAATCAGCCAGATCACTAATGTTCCTTTTGCCATCAAAGCCACTTGTGTGAAAAAAGACAAAGGCCACTGGTATTTTAAGGTCAGTGACGGCGTTGAGATACCGGTGCAAAACAGTTTGGACACTAATTTCGGTGGCTATTGCTCTTATATTCATTCACCTTCACAAATCAGCTTGGAAACTTGTGAAACAAGAATAGTAATTACTCAAGATTTGGATATTATGGATCAAGCCAAAATTGCCGCGCTGGGCCCAATTGCCATTGTTAGTTATGAGGCTAGCTATCGCGACCTTTCTCTGCCGCTCTTATTATTGGCCAACAAAGCCGATTGGAAAAATCTTTTTGCCAAAAAATGGCAATTATGTTTATACTTAAGTGCGAATAAATTTATCTATTTTTTTAATCCTTAACGATAATGACTGAAAACGAAATACAAGACAAAAAGCTGCAGCGATTCTCTAGTTTATTGCTTATCTTGGCAGTTACATTTTTGGTATTTGCGGCCGGTTATCGATTGGGCGAGTATAAAACCAAACAACAAGCTAAAACAGCTAATTCCACCACCTCGGTTACTAGCCTGAAGCCAAGTCAGGAGCCTGAAAATATGGCCCTTTTTTGGTCGGTGTGGGCTCTTATCGAGCAGAAATATGCCGACCAGAGCAAGGTGAAACCCAAACAGATGATCTATGGAGCGATCAAGGGACTGGTAGCAAGTTTGGAGGATCCGTACTCATATTTTATGACGCCTGAGGAAAATCAGCAAAGCAAGGATGATTTAGGCGGCAAGTATGAAGGAATCGGGGCTGAACTGGGTATGAAGAACAATCAGATTATGGTAGTGACGCCTTTGGAAAATTCACCAGCCAAAGCGGCCGGAGTACGGTCCGGTGATATTATCTTGGCTGTTGATGATCAGCCCACTCAAAATTGGACGCTTACCCAGACCGTGGACAAAATTCGTGGCGAAAAAGACACCATAGTTAAATTGACCCTTTTTAGAAACAATCAGGATTTTGAAATCAAAATCAAGCGTGACCAGATTAAAATTGAATCGGTCAAATTGAGCTATAAATCCCGCGCCAACTGTTCTAAAAACTGTTCCAAAGCGGCTATGATCAAGGTTTCTAATTTTGGCGACAACACCGTTCGGGAATGGGACAGGGCCGTGGCTGAGGTTAAGGCCAAATGGCAAAATAAAGCCATTAATGGCTTAATTATTGATGTTCGGAGTAATCCGGGTGGCTATTTGGATGCGGCTGTTTATTTGGCCTCTGAATTTTTGCCCATAAATTCCTTGGTAATCAAGCAAGAGTATGCCGACAGACCGGCCAAAGAATATAAAGTGGCTCGTACCGGCCAGTTGCTGGATATTCCGGTCGTGATTTTGATTAATGAAGGTTCAGCCTCGGCATCGGAAATTTTTGCCGGCGCCTTGCGTGATTATGATCGGGCCGAACTAGTTGGCCGCAAAAGCTTTGGTAAGGGCTCGGTGCAAGAAGCCCTGGATTTGACAAACAATACCGGATTGCATCTTACCATTGCTAAATGGATCCTGCCAAAAGGCGACTGGATCAACAGCAAAGGGATTGAGCCGGATTTTGACATTGAGATTAAGCTGGAGGACGGTAACACTCTGGAGGACAAAACCGACACACAACTGCAAAAAGCGATTAATATTTTAATACCATAAAAATGAAAAAAATCGTGCTCTTAACGGCGATTATTATTGTTTTGGTGGTCATAGGCATCAACAAGCGCTATTTGCCCCAAATTGCTCCGAATCAAAAACCCACAACCAACAAGACCAAAGTTATTAGTGAAGAATCTTTGGTAATTAACGCTGTGGAAAAAGCCCTGCCCTCAGTAGTCACGGTTCAGATTAAAAAAACCACGACCAGCGCTGACGTTTGGCAGTTCAATCCTTTTGATCCCTATAGTCCGCTTGAGCTTCAGCCCGGGACTGAGGAAACACTAGAGCAGAGTATTGGTTCAGGTTTTATTGTGAGCCAAGACGGCCTGATTGTGACCAATAAACACGTGGTGGTCGACACTGATGCCACTTATAAAATCATTACTAATGACGAAAAAGTTTATCAAACCAAACAGATTTTGCGCGATCCATTAAACGACCTGGCGATTATAAAAATTGACGCCAGCTCTTTGCCGGCTTTGACCTTGGCAGATTCTGACAATCTTACTCTGGGCCAGATTGCGATTGCGATTGGCACTCCATTGGGAGAATTTCGTAATACCGTGACCAGCGGGATTATTTCCGGTTTGGGCCGTGGCATTACGGCCGGCAGTCCGCTTGAAAGCTTTGTCGAGAGGCTGGATAATGTGATTCAAACCGACGCGGCCATAAATCCCGGTAACTCCGGCGGGCCGCTTCTTAATTCCAGTGGTGAGGTAATTGGCATTAATACGGCTGTATCTCAGGAGGGGCAGAATATTGGCTTTGCCATTCCGGCCAATGTGATCAGGGAGCTACTGGCTAATTATCAGGCGTCAGGCGGCAAAATCAGCCGGCCGTTTTTGGGCATCAGATACAAAGTGCTGGATAAAGAAACAGCGGTAATGAATGATTTGGCTCAAGGTGCTTATATTGTGGAGGTAGTTGAAGACAGCAATGCAGCCAAAGCCGGACTCAAGCCGGGACAGGTAATCAGCAGGATTGATGGTCAAAAAATTACCAAAGAAAACGACATTACCAATCTGATTAAAGAACACGAGGTCGGTGATCAATTGATCTTGGAAGTTTGGGATCAGGGCCAAAAATCAGAGAAAACCGTTGTTCTTGGGCAATACGAATAGCCGGGGTTGTGTATTGCCAGATTTTGTAATATAATTAGTAATTCTATGAAAGCTAAAATTCATCCTCAATATTACCAAGCCGAAGTTAGCTGTGCCTGTGGTAATACTTTTAAAGTAGGATCAACCAAACAAAAAATCTTTGTCGAGACTTGTTATAAATGTCACCCTCTGTTTACCGGTGAAGAGCGTTTTGTGGACACCAAGGGCCAGGTAGAGAAGTTTATGGCCAAGCAAACCTTTGCCAAAGCTTATTTGGCTAAGCGTAAAGAACAATCCAAAAAAGCCAGTGATAAAAAAGCCTATCAACAAAAAACTCTTAAGGATCTGTTGTCTGCCTAAAAACCACTCTTTTTGTAAAAATTATATAATCTAGTTATGAATAACTCTGTTTGTTTGTTGGAAGTTAAACCCGGAGTGGGTGGAGAAGAGGCCAAGATTTGGGCCGACGACCTGCTCAATATGTATCGCAAATATTGCGAAAAAAAGAGCTGGCAAAGCAGCATGCTGGAGGATGATTTGATGAGAATCAAGGGTGATAATTGTTTTTTGTTGCTAAAAAACGAAACCGGCGTGCACCGCGTGCAGCGAGTGCCAACAACTGAGCGCTATGGCCGGGTTCACACATCAGCCGCTTTGGTCTTGGTTTCGCCTGAAGTGAGCGAATATGAAATTAAGATTAATCCGTCTGATTTGGACTGGCAGTTTTACCGTAGTGGCGGTCATGGTGGCCAAAACGTCAATAAAGTCAGTACGGCGGTTCGTTTGACACATAAGCCTTCTGGTGTGGTGGTGACTTGTTCCAGAGAACGCAATCAGTTTCAGAATAGGCAAATTGCTTTGTCCTTATTAATGGGGCGACTGGAACAGATTGAAGCAGACAAGCGGCAGGGAGTGATTTCGGCTTTTACTGCCTCAGCCGGCCATGGTGAGCGATCCGAAAAAATCCGGACTTATAATTTTCCGCAAAACCGGCTCACTGACCATCGGCTCAACAAAAGTTTTCACAATCTTGACCGGATTATTACCGGTGACCTGGACAAAGTCTTAAAACTGTTCTAAATATTAAAAATTGTTACAATAAAAATATGAAATTAAGAATTATTCCTTTTGGGGGACAATCCAATGTTACTAAAAATATGTTCGTTTATGAACTGTGGGACCAGGGCCAGATTAAAGATATTCTGCTGGTAGACTGCGGTGTCGGTTTTGTGTCTGAGTTATCCAATTTGGGTGTTGATTTTGTCATTCCTGACACCAGTTATTTAAAAGACAAAAAGCATTTAATTAGAGCGCTGTTGATCACTCATGGACATGATGATCATATCGGCGCCACGCCTTTTATTTTGCCACAACTCGGGTTTCCGCCGGTTTTTGCTCCCAAGCTGGCGGCTTTGCTGATTGAGGAAAAACTCAAGGAACTCAACCTCAAAGAAGCCAAGATCAATCAGATCAAGTTCCATCAGGATTACCAGTTTGGAGCTTTTAAAGCGCGTTATATTCATATGACCCACTCGATTCCGGACACGACCCATATTCTGATTCAAACTCCGGCCGGTAATGTTTATCACGGCTCAGACTTCAAATTCGATTTGACTCCGGTCTACGGAGCGCCGCCGGACTTTAATGAAATCAATCGGGCTGGCGAAAGCGGCATTAAGGTTCTTCTCTCAGATGCCTTAGGCGCCGAGCGCGAGGGCTTTACTCTTTCCGAGGCGATTGTGGGGAGTACTTTTGAAGAAGAAATGCGCCGGACCAAGGGCCGGTTTTTTATGACCACTTTTGCCTCCAATATTTCCCGGATCAAGCAGTGCGTGGAGGCGGCGCTGAAATTCAACCGTAAGCTTTGCTTTGTCGGTCGCACCATGAAGCGTAATATGGAGATAGCCATTAACGAAAACTATATCCGCCTTAATCGTGAGCATGTGATAGGCGAAGACCAGGCAAAAAAACTACCGCCCAAAAGCGTGTGTGTGATTCTTACCGGTTCTCAGGGTGAGTTTAATTCGGCATTGGATAAGATCTCGAGCAACAAGCACCCTTTTATTCGGGTGCAGCACTTGGATCGGATTTTATTTTCAGCCGATCCGATTCCGGGCAACGAGGCCCATGTACAAGAGGTGATTGAGGGCTTGATTGAACTTGGGGCAGAGGTGATTTATACCGCCATCCGAGATCAGCTTCATACCTCAGGTCACGGCTCACAGGGCGATCATCGGTTGCTGGTGAGGCTAACCCGGCCACAGTACTTGGTACCTATTGGGACGACTGTCAAACACGGCCGTGCTTATGCCAACGTGATGCAGGATCTGGGCTACAAAGAAACCGATATTATTCGCTTGCACGATGGTGAGCCATTGGTTTTGGAGGCTGGCAAAGTTCATACTGACAAAAAGATTCTATTGAGAGATATGTTAGTTGATGGCCGATCGGTAGGGGATGTGGGCGAAACCATTCTTAAGGAACGCCAGAGTCTGGGTAAAGAAGGCGTTTTGGTAGTGATTGTAAAGGACAAATCAGTAAAGCTGATTTCCAAAGGCTTTATTTATAATGAGCAGGCTTTTTATAAAGATTTGGAAGCCCTAGCTAATCGGATTATTAATCAGACCAAATCAGACAAATCTTTGGCTGAGGCACTGACCAATCAGTTGAGCAGTTTTATCAATACCCGTTATGAGCGTGCGCCTGAAGTAATTCCGGTGATTTTATAGGCACAAAAAATGCCCTGGCTATGACCTATTTTCCATTGGGCGTTAACCCGTAGTATCGTTGGCGCTCTAACCGTTTCACGACTCTGTTCGGAATGGGAAGAGGTGGTTCCAGTTCGCACAAATAACCAGAGCAAACACAAGTATACCGAGCCCAAATTCAATAGTCAAGGGAAAACATCGCCAGAATAGGTTTATCTAACTTCAGAAGGTTCTAAGATGTAAAATATAGTTTATGAAAGGAAAACGAGCCTTTATTATTCATGGTTGGACAGGGAGAAATAACAAGGATTGGTTTCCTTGGGCATTAGAAGAGCTTAAAAAAAGAGGGTATAAGGCCTCTGCCCTCATGATGCCCAATCCAGATTATCCTGTGATGGCAGACTGGCTACAAAAAATTAAAAAAATTATTGGCCAGCTAGAGTCAAGCGATATCCTGATTGGCCATTCAATGGGCTGTCAGGCAATTTTAAGATACTTGGATCAACAAAATGAAAAAGTAGATAAAGTGATTCTTGTCGCAGGCTGGGAGGTATTGAGCGAAGAAGCTTTACCGCTTCCCGAAGATCATGAAATTATAAAGCCATGGTATGAAACACCCATAGATTATAAAAAAGTAAAGCGTCTAGCAAATATTTTTATCGCTCTTTTTTCGGATAACGATCCCTGGGTTCCTTTAGATCAGAATAAATCAGCATATCAACAGAAGTTGGGAGCAAGAATTATAGTTGAACACAATAAAGGACATTTTATGAAAGAAGTTGGTGGAGTGACAGAAATTCCTATTCTTCTAGATTTTATTTAGGTCCGATTTTTTTTAAAAGCTGATTTAATAGTTTTCATAATTTGTTCGTGAGTTTCTAAGCCTCTACCAGGGTAACCGACAATCCTACCTCCTAATTCCATACCGGCGAGAAGACCTATGTATCCGAGAATAGAAATTGATAGACATTTAACCGATTCTAGTACAATTTGGGTAGTCTCCGGTGACAATTCCATGAGCGGGTGAAGGGAATCGAACCCTCGTCTAATCCTTGGAAGGGATTCGTTCTACCATTGAACCACACCCGCACTCTTGACATTTTAACACAAAAACTTTACATTCTTCTAGTATGAAGTTTCAGACAGTTTACATCTCTAACGTTTTGGAAAGCTATTACCGTGGTTATGATCAACTGCCGGAGCAGGAAAAACTAAACTGGTATCGTTATGATTTTTTGGAAGCCAATCGAGCTGTTTTATATGGAGCCGACAATAAGGCAATTATAACTTCTTATCCGATCAATCCAGAATATTTAAGTGATCTTAAGCAAATTACCGGTTGGCAAAATGTATTGAACCTGTTTCCATCCAAGCCTAATCCCAGCATCAGTTTGGATATTGTTAATAATTTAGATTTAAGAAAACAACTAATAACTTTAATAAAGCAAAATCCGGGCATTGCCTTGATTCAGTATCGCTCAACGCCGGAGTTTCATCAATTGGTGGAATCTTTGCGACAAGAAAAGCTGGATTTTAAGACGCCGGAGCTGATTGCCGGAAGCGACGAATTTATCCTTAATTACTACAATACCAAGCGTGGGTTTCGGCACTTATGGTCAGGAGTGCTTGATGATTTTCGGACTGATATTAATATTCCTGAGGGTTATATCTGTGGTGATTTAAAGGAAGCTCTTGAAGCGGCTTGGTGGTTTCGGAGCCATAATCGTAGTTTTGTTATTAAGTACAACCGTGGCGTGCAGGGGATGGGAATTGTTTTAAACAGAGTCGCAGACTTTGCTTCAGATAAAACCACTTTTTTACAGCAACTAAAAAGTCGTTTGACCGAAACCTTGTGGCAGGAGCCGGCAGTGATAGTGGAGGCGCTGATTGAGCCTGATTCCAGCAAATTTGGAGGCAGTCCGAACGTGGAGTTGTTTATTAATGAAACTGGCCAAGTTGACTTTTCCTATCCTTGCGAGCAGATTTTGGAGCAGGGCAAGAAATTTATTGGCGTCTATATTCATCCGGAGCTTTTAAAATCTCCACAAATGCAAGCGGCAAAGCAAGCCGGAATGGCCTTGGGTAAAGTTTTATCTGATAAGGGCTATCGTGGCTGTTTTGACATCGACATGGTTGTGGATAAAGAGGGTCGTGCTTTTGCGGTGGAGGCTAATCTTAGGCGGACCGGCGGGACACACTTGCATGAACTGGCAGAGGCCTTATTGGGAGAGGGCTACTGGGATAAATATTATTTAATGAGCTTGGATTTGAAATTAAAGCAGGCCTTATCTTATCAGGAACTGAAAGCCAAAATCGAACCGTTAATGTTGAAGCCTGGTCAGACAAAGGGGATTGTCATTGTTAACCCTGATATGTTGTCGGAGAAAATTCTGGTTCCGGCGATTTTTGGCAACAGTCATGATGAGGTCACGAGTTATTCTGAGGCACTTAAAAAAGCCTTGGGTGGGTTTCTGAATTAATTAAGCGACTTTAGGATCTTGAACACTTCCTGTTCCGTTTGGTACGCGCGGCGTTTATTCTTGCCGATAATAGTGTAAATCAGTTCCTGCTGTTTGAGGCGGCTGGCCGAATTAATGATCAGGCCTTCTTTGTTTCGGCGGTTGTAAAGCAATGATTTGAGACTGGAGAGAATTTCCTCAAAGCGGACAGCTTTGGCCAAATGGTAATGAGTACGGCTTAAAATATAGCGCTCATCCATAAATTCTTTGCCGATCAATCGCAACACCAGCTTGTAAATATCAGTGCCGCCGGTATTTCTGGTGTTGGTTTCGCAGACGTAGATTTTGTTATTTTTACCGGCAATCATATCAATGTCAAAATAGCCGCGGTAACCCTCGGCGGCTAGTCGTTCGGCCACAAAATAACCGGTATCAACAATCATAGTGGACAGCCGATCGTTGATAATGTCTTCATGAATGTCAATTCCCAGAAAAGCACCGTCCTTGGTGACGGCAAGTGAGCAGTAATAAAGCATCTCAATGCGACCGCTTTTGTGGATTTTAAATTCGACATTGGGATAGCCATTGGCCACACCATAATTAATACTGATCAAATCCTCGACAATTATCGGGAAGCGCTCCCAATAGGGTTCGGATTTTAATATTTCAGTCAGCTTTTGCTCACAACTTAGATAATCATTGGGCAAATCGTTCTCGCGGAAAATAAGCAAACCATTGCCGCTGCTGCCTTTATTGGTCTTGATCACCACTCCTTTTTGCTTGATGTACTTATTGGCGGCGATTTTGGCCGCATTATAAATGCCCACAACGATTACTCCCTCTGGCATGGTAAAGTCCGGTTCTACGGCCGCACTTTTCTGAGCCAACTGACGGATTCCACTCTTGCTGCCAAAAAAATTAACTGTCCAGGCGCTTTCAATTTCCGGCGCTTCGGGACAATAAATATTCAGGTCTTTATTAATTAAAACTTGCTTGAGTTGGAAAAATTCCGGAGTGGCAGCATAGCTGATGAGAGTAATTTTTTGATATTTCTTGGCCTCAGTGATGAGCGCCTCTAAAGTTTGCTTGTCATTTATCAGATCAAGACAGAGCAAGTGAGAGTGAGCCTGAGGAACGACAACCTGTGTATTTTTGTAATTAGTAAGATTTTTGGTATAACGCTGGAAATCGGAACTAATTTTTATCGGTGAAACAAACAACAAGTTTTGGCCATTGGCATAACCCAAAAAATAAGTATCGACACTAGTACGCGAACTGTCGATTTCTTGGGCCTGCTCAATCGGATTGGAGAGCGAGGAAATAAAAGACCATTCATCCTCAACAACATTATAAAGATAAATGACTAATTCAGATGTCATGGGCCTCCCTCATGGTATTATTAATTAATCTCTTGAGAATTTCCGGGAAACTAATGGAGTACATTTCCAGAGTTTTGGTTAAGGGGCACTCGATCTCGGGGGGGCCAAAAAAAGGATTGGCATTGGAATCGATGAAATAATAGCGGCCGGAATTATCCAGGCGGATATCGAATTTGCTGTAATCAGACATTCGGGCAATGTCGAAAGCCTTACGAACATATTCTTTGAGCAGGGGATCGGAAAACTTTTGATTGGTAATTTTGCTTTCGGTATCGACCCACTGCATCTGAAAATCGGCAAATTGATATTTATTATCGGATTCGGCAAAAATATTTTCGACCAAATAAATTTTTTTGTGAACACCCTCTAAAATATAAGCGGAGATTTCCCGACCAACCACAAATTCCTCAACCAGTACTTGCTGATTATAAGTACTGATTAAATATTTGAGCCGGTCACGCAATTGTTTTTCGGTTTCCGAGACAGCCTCCTGGGTAATTTCTACCGAACCGTGAATTTCGTTGAGCTTGGAAATAAGTGGAAATCTCAAGGTGGGTTCGAGTAAGTCGGTGGCAGTATTGAACAACTGATACCGAGGCACCGGAATGCCATTTTGCTCAAACACTTTTTTGGTTAGAAATTTATTAAAACACAAGGACATACCATAGACACTGGTGCCGGTGTAGGGGATTTGCAAAAATTCCAGCAAAGCGGGAATAGTTGAGCTCAAGTACTCGTTGCCGCGAACAGAATCGACCAGGTTCATGACCATTTCCGGCTTATCCTGACGCAAATGTTGAGGAAGGTCGACGTTAGCCGGAATCAGCCGGACTTTGACACCGAGTTTTTCAACATAACTACCCACAGCCTCGGCATTTTTCTTGGCATCTTTTTCGGTAATATATTGAGCTTCGGTAGGGAAGTATTCACGCTTGACATCGCTGTAGATAATGCTCAGGCTTTTGGGGAGAATCAAATTATTGCCGTTGCCGTTAGTTAGTTTTTCGTCGCCGCCAGGTTTATCAGTATTTTGCATCAAGTGAATAATAAACAATCGGCTAAAAATGTCAAGAATTATTTATTGATTTTTTTGGAAATCACAATCATCTGGCGCAAAATCAAATCTTCTTTTTTGGCTAGATAAGGCCCAGGAAAATCAAACCAGATACGGTAAAAATGATGGATTTTAAAACTAACCAGATGGCCGACATACGGATCAAGTAGATAGATATATTTGTCGTTGATATCGACAACGACCGAGTAATGGCCATCGTCAATTTGAAACCAATCGACAATTACCGGAATCTGTTTGTCCAAAACATAATGTTTGATGTCATTTAGTTCGGCATCACTTTTAATAAATCCCTTTAGGCCGTATTCGGTAGCGGTTTTAACTAAATTAGTTGAGCTGACGCCGTGAATCGGACTGGCCTGGGTTTTTTGCGCCAGTTCGCGCTCTCTAATGTCAAGGTGATAATAAGACAGAACCATTTTAAGGCTGGCTGGGCCGCACCAATAACTCTTACTCTGTTTGATTGGTATAATGTTGAACATAATAAAGTATTTTACCGTAAAATGAGCGGCATAACCAATCTGACTATTCGGGGCAAATCAATTGACCTTCCGATTTTTTTGCCAGACGCCACTTTGGGCGTGGTACGTGGTTTGGATAAGGCGGATTTGGACGGCTGTGGTATTGATGCGGTGGTAGTGAATACTTTTCATTTAATGATTAATCCCGGAATGGAAAGGTTGCAGCAATTTGGCGGCGTCTCGAAATTTATGAATTTTGAAGGTTTGGTCGTTTCTGATTCTGGTGGGTTTCAAATCATGTCTTTACTTCATCAAGCCAAAATCAAAGGAAAAATTTTGCCCGATGGGCTTAAATTTACCTGGCGGATAAAAGGCGAAGATAAAACAATTTTGTTTACGCCGGAGCTTTCAATTCAGACTCAATTTGCGATTAACTCAGATGTGATGGTGGTATTGGATTATTTTACCGATCCTAAAGCCAGCAAACTCGAACAGGAGCGCTCGGTGGATCTAACCTTAAAATGGGCCAGGCGTTCAAAAGACGAATTTGAGCGGCAAATAAAACAACGAAAATTGTCAGAGGCAAACCGGCCTTGGTTAATGGGCGTGCTTCAGGGGGGGAATAATGAAAAACTTAGACAAGCCTGTAGCCAAGAGCTGGTCAAGATGAATTTTGATCTTTATGGATATGGCGGGTGGCCAATTAATGAGCAGGGACAGTTTAATAATAAGCTTTTTAAATACAACGCTTCTCTGACTCCGGATCACAAACCGCGCTTTGCCTTGGGCGTGGGGAAGCCCTCGGATATTACTTTGGGAGTCAAGTACGGTTATCACTTTTTCGATTGTGTGCTGCCCACCCGCGACGCCAGACACGGCCGTTTATACTTGCCAAAGAATAAATTTCTTTACATTGGTCGGGGAGTATTTGCCAAAGACCCAAAACCAATCGATAATAATTGTTCATGCCCGACCTGTCAAAATTACTCTCGGGCTTATCTGCATCATCTTTACAAAATTAAAGAAACCTTATACTATCGGCTAGCTACCATTCATAACCTGACTTTTTATAATTCATTGGTTAAGAGCTTAAGGTAGCCCCGTAACACCCCCGGGGTGTAGTTTTATCACGGGTTGATAAAGATAGGGAGAAGTTATACACTAGAAAGACGATGAAAATTCAATACTTTGGTCACTCCTGTTTTTATATTAAGAACAAAGAATCGTCTGTACTCATGGATCCTTTTGATTCAAAAATGGTGGGTTTGAATATGCCCAAAGTGGATGCCGATATTGTGACGGTTTCGCACCAGCACAAAGACCACAATCAAACCGCCGCGGTTTGCAATGGGGTGGTGTTTGATTTCCCCGGAGAGTACGAAGTTAAGGGAGTCAAGGTTTTTGGTTATCAAAGTTATCATGACCAGGAGCAGGGTCAAAAACGGGGAGAGAATATTATTTTCAAAATTATCATTAATAATGTTGTGTTAACACATCTGGGTGATTTGGGACATCTGCCCGAACCAGCCTTGATTGACGAGCTTGAGGATACCGATGTTCTTTTGATTCCGGTTGGCGGCACTTATACAATTGATGGCCAAACTGCCAAAAAGGTCATTGAGTTGATTAAGCCCTCAATAACAATTCCGATGCATTACCAAACCGACAAACACAATCCGGCCGAATTTGGTCAATTGGCTAAAGTAGAGGAGTTTTTGAAACTCATGGGTAAAGACGCTCTGGCACCAATTCCCAAGTTTGAGATTAAAACCGAAGAAGACCTGCCAGAAAACGAACTCGTTGTGTTGGATATTGCCAAATAGGACAATGAAAGACACTGATAACAAACAGACACCACCGCACGATCAAGAGGCGGAGCAATCGGTGCTGGGCGCGGTTCTGATTGATCCATCAAGTGTTTCTATTGCTTCACAAACCCTAAGTCCTAAACATTTTTATTATCGGGAAAATCAGCTGATTTTTGAAGCAATGCTGAGTCTTTTTCAAGCCAACGAGCCGATTGACATTCTTACTTTGGCTAACGAGCTCAAGAAACAAAAAGCTTACAAAGACATTGGCGGTAAATCATATCTTTCCCAATTGGTGGAAATTGTTCCCACCAGCGCCAATATTGAGCAATATGCCAAGGTGGTCAAAGACTCGGCAGTGAAACGGAGCTTGATCAGCCTGGGTTCTGATTTGGTTCGACAAGCTTTTAAAGAAGAGGGTGGGGTCGCGGACCTGCTTAATATAGCCGAGCGCGACATTTTTGCTCTTTCTCAGGAAAGTATCCGGCGCCAATTTATTCCGGTTAAGGATTTATTAACCGCTTCATACGAGCAGTTGGAAAAAATTATGAAATCCGGAGTCGGTATGCGTGGTTTGCCAACCGGATTTAGCCATTTGGACAATAAATTGGCCGGCTTGAATCCTTCAAATTTGGTTATTATTGCCGCCCGGCCAGGCATTGGTAAAACCACTTTTGCCTTAAACATTGCTAATTATTTGTGTTTGGAAGAGAAAAAAACAGTCGGGTTTTTCTCACTTGAAATGAGTAAAGAAGAGTTGGTAGACCGGATGCTGGTGATGGAGGCGAGAATTGACTCCTGGAAACTGAAAACTGGCAAACTTAACGACGATGAAATGACCAGATTGACTCAAGCTTATGGTCGCTTGGCCGACGCCAATCTTTTTATCGACGACACTCCGGCTTTGTCGATTACTGAAATGCGAACCAAAGCCCGAAAACTCCAAATTGAAAAAAAGCTGGACTTAATTGTTATGGATTACATTCAGTTGGCCGATCCAGGCCGCAAAACCGACTCTCGGGTTCAGGAGGTTTCCTATATCTCTCAAGGCTTAAAGAATATTGCCCGCGAATTGCAAGTACCGGTAATTGCCTTGTCTCAGTTGTCACGTGCGGTTGAGCAACGAGGCGAAAAGAAGCCACAGCTGGCTGATCTTCGTGATTCCGGAGCCATCGAACAGGACGCTGATATTGTCATGTTTTTGTACCGGGCTGAAGAGGATGATGACCTTTTGCCAGAAGGCAAGCGTACCCTAAAATGTCTGATTGCCAAGCATCGTTCCGGTCCAACCGGTGAATTTGACTTTATCTTTAAGGCCAACGAACTGAAATTCTACGAGCTGGAACACCGTGAAGAGATGTAAAATTGCTATAATATTATAGAAAGTCAATTTTTTGCCGGGTAAGAATTGGATTTTGCCAGGGTGGTGGAATGGCAGACACGCAGGATTTAGGATCCTGTGCCCATTATGGGTGTAAGGGTTCAAGTCCCTTCCCTGGCACCAAGAAAAACAAATGATCAACAATTTTTTAACATCACTCTTGGGTTTGAATCTTTACGTTTACGGTTTGGGTGTCTTTTTGACTTTGGTGGTTTTCTTGTTTTTATTCTGGCGTAATCTTCGCAAAACCTCGCTCAACGAGGAGAAAATGGTTGACGCTTTGTTTGGCGCCGGAGTTTTTGCCCTCGTTATTGGTCGTATCGCTTATATCATTATGAATTATGACTTATTTCGAGGCAATCTTTTGACACCATTTTTGCTGGTCAATTATCCGGGAATCACCGAGTTCTATTTTTGGATGGCTTTTTTTGTTTATTGGTTTATTTATGGTTATCAAAAAAAGATCGGTTTTGTGACATTAACAAAAGTATTTTTGGCACCCCTTGTCACTGCCAAAATTTTGCTGACGGCCTTTTCTTTAATCAAAGAATTCAGTCTTGCCGGTTTGGTTATGCTTGCTTCGTTACTAATTTTGATCGGTGCTTATCTGATTTTGACGCATTTACTGAAAAATAAAAGCCTTAAAGAAAAGCCTTTTTTCTTACTAATGGTTTATCTATTATTGCCAAATTTCCTGGTTGACTTTTTTCAAAAGGAGAGAGTATACTTTGTGGGATTAAAGTTCTTAAGTATAGAACAGTTACCGTACTTGGCAGCGATTATAATCAGTACGGTTTTATTAGTTTTAAGGCAATTTAGAAACCGAAAATAAACATGGACACCAAATATCCCAGAAGAATTCTGGCTAAAATCAGAGCCCATTTTGAAGATGAACAGAAGCATTTGGAGAAGCGTTTGGGCCAGATTGATGAGAGTGATCCTTACAAGGATCCGGATCACGCTAACGACAACGCTGATATCGGACTTGACGTGAGAGAAGAGATTGCCCACCAGCAATCTGAGGGTAATCGCGATCAGCTTAAAAAACGACTCAGCGAAGTCAATGATGCCTTGGAGCGAATTGACAAGGAAACCTATGGATTTTGTACCGGCTGTGGTAAAATGATTGACACCGATAGATTGTCTTCAAATCCCTTGGCCAGCCTTTGCATCAAGTGTGCTAACAGCAACTAACCCATTTTTTTGTTTGCTATAATGAACAGATGCTGAGTTTGAATTCCTTGTTCCTGATTTTGTCTGCCATTCTTTTGACTTCTTTGTTTGGTTCAGTGTTAGCCGGAAAATTGCAAAAACCAAGCCTTATCTTTTATATTATTTTGGGATTGTGTGCCAGCAATCTGTTTTTGAACAATGAAGCGGTCAAAAGTTTTTTTGAGCCCTTGTCTAATTTGGGAATTGTGTTGTTGTTGTTTACAATTGGTTTGGAGTTGTCCCTGCAGCGCTTGTTTAGCGCCGGGCGCTTGCTGATTACCGGTTCGGTGGCGCAAGTGGTGATCACCGGCCTGATTCTGGCTATTCCCAGCTATTTGCTTATTCATAGTTTAATGCCGGCTCTGTTGGTGGGTTTGACTCTAGCGATGTCTTCAACCGCAGTGGTTGGTAAGCTATTACAATCTCGGGCCGAAGATGCCTCTGTTTCGGGTGAGGTCACACTCAGTATTTTGATTTTTCAGGATCTGGTTTCGGTGGTTGCAATTACCTTATTGACCTTTTTGGTGGGGAAGAGCCAGGGTGGATTAGTTTTGGCCTGGCTGTTTGTTCAAAAGGTTGCTCTGATTGCCTTGAGTTTTTATTTATTAACAAAAATAATAAATTTGGTTTTTGACAAACTCCGCCTGAATAGGGAAGAGTTGGCCTTGTTTACTTTTGCACTTTTGTTTTTGTTAATCGGTTTGTTTGGGTATTTCAGTATCCCCGAAACCACGGCCGGTTTTATCATCGGCCTGCTTTTGGCAGGTAGACGCGAACAACATGAAATATTTTCTCAGGTCAGGGTTTTTCGCGACGTTCTCTTAGTTTTGTTCTTCTTTTTTTTGGGCACTTACATCACCAATTTTAATCCTTTGATCATGATTGGGGCTTTTGGGGCAGCTTTTGTTTTGATGGTGATTAAGTTTGTGGTGCTCTGGCTGATCTTTATTGTTCTTGGCCTGCACCAAAAAACCGCTTTTTGGGTCAGCTTTGATCTGATGCAAATTGGTGAATTTGCTTTTATTTTGCTGACTTTGATGAGCCGGAGCCGTTTAATCGGCAATGCCCATTACCAATTTCTGGTAATGGTAATTACGGCAAGCCTGCTTTTGTTTAGTTTTGTTTATCGTTCTAAGCTTAAATTTTACCGCTGGTTTAACTATTTTATCAGTCGACACCTGCCGTTTTTAAAGCATTTTTCCACTCGTGAAGTGAAAATGGTTTTTGATCAACTGAAATTTGACAATCATATTGTTCTTTGTGGTTACGGTCGGGTGGGCAGCTATATTGGTCATGGCTTGATTTTGAGTCAGTTGCCTTTGGTGGTTATTGATACTGACGCGGACAGAATCAAAAAGTTGCTGCATCGGGGAGTGAAAGCGGTGTATGGCGACGCGACCGAGCCGGAAATTTTGGATTATGCGCAGGTGGAGAAAGCCAAATTTCTGATTCTGTCCGTGCCGTCCTCGATCGAGCAGGAACAGATTATTTTGGAAGCCAGGCGGATTAACCCGGATATTCGGATTTTGACTCGAACTCATTTGAGCAGTAATCTGAGGCATTTCAAAGCACTTGGTGTGTCACAGGTGATTCAGCCTGAGTTTGAAGCCGCCATTACCTTACTTAAAAAAATTCTCAAACTTTACAATTTGGAAAAACCGGAAATTAAAAAAAGACTGCAGTATTTAAAAATGGAGCATGGGATTCAAGAATAAATCAGGTTTTAACAAACTGCTGGTGCTGGTGGTTTTAGTCCTTATTCTTTGCTTGTATCTTTATCAACAATGGCGTAGTTCGGTAGTTTTACGTGAACCGGACCGGATCAACATTGCTGTCTTTGCACAGACACCATTTGTATATTCGCTTGATAGGCACAAAAACCTGGCCATTATCACATATTTCCGGCCCGATTATTTGGTCAGAGTCCCGCTTGGTTACGACTGGTATAGAATTGGCAGTCTTGATCTCTTGGGTAAAATTGAAGCCAGTCGCGAGACGATTTTGAAACAGGCATTTGGTGAGTTGGTGGGGGCGCCGATTGATTTTGTTTATTATCCGAAAGCAGCCAGAGTGACTGAATTCAAAGACGTTTCTTTTAATGAGTACTATTATGATTTGGTGAAAAGCAAATTATTTCATTCACAATATAAACACTCTGTCCGTAATTTGTTTGATCGGCTGTTAATCAGAAGTCTGTTTAAAGTTCGACACGATCATCTGGTTTTTTTGAATACTTCGGATCTGGGATTAACAAAAAATAAACGGACTTATTATTACTCTGATAAGCTGGATACGAAACTAAAAGGTCTGTTTTATCACGATTCTTTGTTGAACGAGTCTCTGAATTCGGTTGTCGTGACCAGTAGTAAGAATTACGATCAGGCTAACCTGATCCTTCGCCAGCTTGAGGGTATTGGCGTGAAAGTGATTGAAATTCAAGTGAGGGACCAGTTGAAAAACAAACAGTGCTTAATTGCCGGAACAGAGGCACAGCGACCAATTCTTTTGAAATTAAAACGACTTTTTGATTGCCAAATTCAAATTCAAAAGTCCGCCATTATCAAGTATACTTTGAAATAAGATGTATGCAATTGTAGTCGTAGTGTTGTTTGTTTCTTTCTTTTTGGCGGTTTGGTCGATGAAAAAAGAGCAGGGAACAACCGAATTGCAAGAATTATCCAAAAAATACCGACAGTCTAAAATTAAGGGCGGAATATTAATTGAAAAGGGGGAACCCCCGAAACATTATTCTTCGTATTCCTGATAAGTTTCTTTATCGTCGTCCTCGTCATCGTCTTCATCCTCGTCTTGTTCGGCTTTGTGTTGAGCAATAATTTCGTCTGGAGTTAACAAAATTTTCTCGGCATCCAAATCAAGATCAGTTTCTTCAACCGGAGGTTTGATATTATCATCTTCCTCGATTTCCAGGTGACTGTCTTCGGAAATAAAACTTGACATGTGCCGATATTTGGCCGGTTTGGAAATTTCCCTGATAAAAATTTTAACTTCATTTTTGTCAATTGAAAAAACATAGGCCTCGTAGATTCCTTTTTCGTTGGTAAAATTAATCAGGCGTTTGGAAATATCGTCCGGAAGGCAACCGATAAAATTACCAGCGACATCTCGTGCTTCGAGGCGACGTTTGCGCAGCTTTAAAAATAATTCCTCTCCGATTTTGAGAAGGCTCAAATGTTCTGGTTTGCCAATATTGGAAAGTTTGATTATCTTGGTTTTGCCCGGTTCTTCGATCAGATCGGCAATGGCGACCACCTTGACTGCCGGCCGATTAGCCGTATTGATACTGTTATCTTTACCGTTTAGGGCATTGAGTAAGGCCAAGCGTTTTTTGGCCAGACTGTTGTTTGGTTCAAAGCTAAGGGCTTGGCGATAGTATTTACGGGCTTGAGATAGGGAACCGGTTTGCCAGTAGGCATGAGCTAGCTGCATTAGTGAATCAATATCAGAGGGATCTAGCTCGAGTACTTGTTTATTGAGTAGGATGGCAGCTTCGTAATTACCCAAGACCGCTTCGTCAATCGCTTTGGCTTTAAGTCGCTCCTGATCGAGATTAGTCATTAACTGTAAAGTATAGCCGAGGTCAGTCAAAAGTCAAGCTGTTTATGATATACTCATAAAATATGTCTGGACATTCGCACTGGTCAACGATCAAGCGTAAAAAAGAGGCCAACGATCAGCAAAAGGGCAGGGAGTTTTCCAAAGTCAGCCGCGAGATTCTACTGGCCGTGACTCTTTCCGGCAATGTGACTGATCCGAACCAGAACATTCGGCTGCGGGCCGCTTTGGCAAAGGCGAGAGAAGTCAATATGCCCAAAGACAACATTGCCCGATTGCTCGATCGGATCAAGGATAAGGCTCAGCACGTGACCGAGGTGGTCTACGAAGCGATTGGCCAGCACGGTGTGACTTACCTTATTAAAACCGCCACCGATAACTCTCGACGGACCCAAACCGACATTAAAATTATTCTGGATAAAGCCGGTGCAAAATTAGTGGCCAAGGGAGCGGTGATGTACAATTATGATCTACTGACCATGTTTACAATTGAGAATTATCCGGAAGAGGCGATACTTAATCTGATTGAGGCTCTTGGAGCGGTTGATTTTGTTAAGGAGGACAAGACCTATTATGTTTATGTTTTGCTTGATCAATTCAATGAGGCTTGGCAAAAGGCTACGGAGCTTGGTTTTAGTAAAGCCCCGGAGCTCGTTTATAAACCCAAAGTGACAATTGAAGTCGACGCTCAGGTAGCGGAGGCAGTTTATTCCTTAATTGAGAAATTAAGCTCTTTGGAAGAAATTCAGGAAGTGTATACTAATCTCGCCTAATTATGAAACACCTATATAATTTGTTACGTAAGATTGACAAGCGTCAGCGACTTTTGATTGCTGTTGCCATAATTTTGGCTTTTAACTTGATTATTGTTTTGTTTCCAATTCGAGTCGCAGTTTTTTTGATTCCGATTGATATTGTAATTGTGTATGGAGCGACTTATATCGCTCTTCTTGAGGATATTGAGAATATTGAGTGGCTGGTGTTGTTTATTTTGCCGATCTCTTTGGCCATCAGCCTGTTGCTTTTTTACTATCTTTTACCTGTTCGCTGGCTGACCCGGATCCCGTATCTAGCTGTTTTGGGAATCGGCATGTATGCTTCGATATTAAGCGTGAACATCTTTAATGTCGGAGTAGAGAAGAGTCTACCGCTATATCGAGCCGCTTACTCTGTCTCTAATTTTCTGAGTCTATTGGCTTTTTTCCTGCTTTATACCGTGCTATATTCGTTCCGTCTCCACTTTTTGCTCAATACTTTTTTTGGAATGCTTTTGGCTTGGCCGCTTTTATTTCACAGTACCTGGGCTGCCAATCCGAAATCAGTACTGGAGGAACGAGTATATAAATTTGCCACGATTGAAACCGTACTCTTATCAGGCGCGATCTTTATTCTTAATTTCATGCCTATTAAGACCAATATCTATGCTCTATATACAGTGGCGATAATCTATTTGCTTTCCGGACTCACCCAGGAGATTATGACCGATACGGTCTTTAAGGAACGGGTTCGTGAATATTTAATTGTTTTTTTGCTTCTGACAATATTAATTTTTGCGACAGCTTCTTGGGGTTAGAGAAATTAACTGATTGGTCACAAAGGCGGGGAGAGGGAAGAGAGAAATCCGGACAATATCCTATAGTTCTACTATCCTATAATATTCACGTTCGTGAAAAGAATGTGGAAAAAGACACTGAATTGTCTGGACTGTTATATCAATCCAAATAAAATAACGGATGTTTGTTATGCTCCAAACTAAGCACCTATCTATTAGGCCCCTAGGCTCAATTTCCCGAATAAATTCATATTTTAGAAAGAAACGAGGCTCTAAACTCAACACGCATCTGAACGGAAGAGCAAGCTATAGGAGAAGACCCTATGTTAGCAGATTTAACACCGCGATTTGAAAGAGGTTGTGTTGTGTTAATTACTCTCTATGAGAGTAAGTGCTACTCCCTAGAAACAGGGATGTCTTACTTTGATTATGGTTGCACCTGGTGGACTCAGTGGCAATTAAGGGTGTGTATCTGCCAAAGTGGAGCAATACCTAATGTCGTATAATATATCTTTAACGACGTCTTGTGGTTCGCTCACAGGGGGGAGAGATATTTTTGGTGATCATTTACTCATCTTTTTATTTGTTTATTTTGCTTTTTTTCTCTAACAATTTCTTTATTGTCTTTCCCTGTTATCTGCTTATTGGCCTGATTTTTTTGGCCAAGGCCTTTTGGGTTAAATTTGGTGTTTTGGCCTGTTTTACAAGGCTAATTGTCCTTAAAAGTCGATCATACTTGCCTCTTCCCTGCTTTCATTTTGATTGGGGAGTCTGTATAATTTTTTTATGATTCTTATTCTGCGTAAAACCCAGCAAGCCGATCGTCTTGCTGAGGTGAAGCTAGTACGTCATGGTGATTGGATAAATGTGATCGATCCGTCTGAAAAAGAAATTCAGGAGCTGGTGAATAAGTATAAAGTTCCGGCCGAGTTTGTACACGCATCTTTGGATTTGAAAGAACGCTCGAGAATTGATACGGTTAAGAACTGGAAGCTGTTTATTATCCGGATTCCGGTAAAAAAAGAAACCAAGTTTTTAATTATCCCAATTGGTGTGGTTGTGAATGAATACAATATTATTACAATCTGCGCTAAAGAAAACGAAGTGGTTAATCGGTTTTTAACCGATAAGATGAATGGTTTTTATACCAGCAAACGAACTCGCTTTTTGCTGTATTTGATCAAAAATGCCAACTATTATTTTGACCGGTATGTGGAGGAACTTCAAGAAATTACCACCAGAGTGGAACATCGACTGCTGCATTCACAGGCCAACGCTGAGGTGATTTCTTTTTTGGAAATTCAAAAAACGATTACTTATTTTCATTCGGCCCTCATTAATAATGGAATGTTGTTTGAGAAAATTATTGTTAACAAAAAGATTGAGATTTTTCCGGCCGACAAGGAAATTTTGGAAGACATGATTATTGAAAATAAAGAGTTATTGGAAACAGTCACTATTTTTATGAACAATATCAACAGCACCATGGATGCCTATGCATCGGTAATCTCCAATAACCTGAATATCACCATGAAATTTTTGACTTCTTTGACTATTATTTTAAACTTGCCTAACATCATTACCTCGTTTTATGGAATGAACGTGAAGCTGCCGATGGCACAAGATCCAATGGCATACTTAACTATTTTGCTTTTGTGTCTGTCTTTGATTATTTTTTCACTCTATTTTTTCTTCAGGAAACGGTGGCTTTAAGATTTGTTGCCGCTGTGGTATTTTTCGTGAATTTCCCGTAGCCTGGGATTGGTGACGTGAGTGTAGATTTGGGTGGTGGCAATGTTTTTGTGGCCGAGCATTTCCTGAACCGAACGCAAATCGGCGCCATGAGTGAGTAGATCAGTGGCAAAGCTGTGACGTAACACATGTGGCGTAATTTTTCGGGTAATTCCGGCTTTGAGACGGTATTTTTCAATCAGGCGCTCGACTTGGCGCGGCGAAAGACGAAGCTCTTCTGGCGTCTTAGCAGTTTTGCCGCGATAACGGATAAAAACGGCCGGCGATTCGTCGTTGCGGGTTTTGAGATAACGTTCGAGCCATTCAATGGCGTGACGCGACAAAAACACGACCCGGGCTTTGCCGCCTTTGCCGATAATACTGAACTCGCCCTTATTGACATTGATTTGGTCGCGATTGATGGCTGAAAGCTCAGAGACACGCAGGCCGGTCGAAAACAAGACTTCCATAATGGAGCGATCGCGTAAACCCGAGCGGGAACGGGTGTTGACCGCCTTAAAGAGCAAATCCAAATCGCTTGATGGCAAAAAACGAATTTCACGGTCCCGGGTTTTGCCAAGCTGTATTTTATCAGGCGAAATCACATCAACCTCTTGCCTGACCAGATAACGCAAGAGCGAACGGATGGCAATTAAAAAATAGTTTTGTGACTGGCGTTTGAGCGCCCCTTTGTAAGGATTAAGATATTGCTGAGATAAATAAAGTCGGAACTGGCGCAGATGCTGCTCATTCAGGTGACAAACATTTTCGGCCGGATCAACAAAGTTTTTCTCCAGCCATTCCTGAAAAAAAAAGAGATAGTAGCCGTACATTTTGACAGTTCTGGGAGACAGATTCCGGTCCAGTTCGCAGAATTCCAGAAATCGCAGAACAGCTTCTTTTAACGACATAAGTTAATAATAGCAAATTGTATTTGACAGAACGAATTTTTTGTATAATGAAATTGTAATGAAGAAACGCGTACGGTCATTTAAGCAAATCTGGTCTGTTTTGTTAGTTTTTTTTAAGCCCACTTATCGGAAACTGCTTTTAATAATCGGTGTTTCTTTTGTCGTACGCTTGGTGGTTTATGGTTATATTAAAATTCCCTGGATTATTTTTGACGAATACATATATTTGGATACGGCCCGCCAGATAGTACGCAGTAATTTTTTGTCTCAACTATCGCGGGATCCGCAATTATATCCGCCCGGCTGGCCCTTGTTTTTGGCTGCTTTTACCGGTTTTATCAAAAACCCGCTGGTTCAGTACAAGATCAGTTTGATTGGTACCATGCTTATTTCTTCGCTCATTCCGTTCTTGGTTTTTTGGTTGAGCGGCAGCTTGTGGGTGAGCTTGCTTGTCGCCTTCTACCCTCCCCTTTTCATTTATTCATCTAACATCATGTCCGAAACTTTGTTTATTTTTATGCTTTTGGCGCTCATTACGGCACTTAAATTTATTGTTCGTGATGATCTAAATAAGCGCGGGAGTTTATTTTTGGCCGCAGTCATTTTGGGACTGTTTATTTATTTCACCAGAATTATCCGCTCGTTTGGAATAATTTTGTTGCCGGCCTTTGCTTTGGCAGTTTTATTAGTAATTTACTTTCAATACCGTGCCCAATCTTTCAACCGGCTTAAAAGCTTGGTTTATTTCAGTCTTTTAACAGTCTTTTTTTATTATGTCTGGAATTATCTTAGCCGATTATTGTTTTTGCCCGACAAGGGTTTTTATGAAAAAACCACTTATATTGACTCTTTTATTAAGGGATTAATGCAGCCGCGTTTTTCTTTTACTCTGCTGCGAAATGAGATTACTTTGAGTTTGTATTGGCTGTTTTTTGTTTTGCCGATCTTTTCTTACTTTGAGTTTAGAAAAGAATGGCATAAAAAAGAATGGTATTTGTTGCTGCCCCGGCTGTGGACCATTTTTATTTTTGGTTTTTCTTTGCTTTTGACCTTTGCCCATATGTTTATTGGCACGGCCAGAAATCCGCAATACCTGGTATTCAGCCGCTATTTGGATCCGGCTCTGGTTTTGTTGTTTGTTTATGGAGCGACTGACTTTCTAAAATATTTTCAAACCGCCTCTGCCAAGTTGAAAATTCATCCGGCAATCTGGCTGGTGTTGGCTTATTTTGTTTATTACTTTATTTTTAAACTGCCGAAATTAGATTATAAATTCGGCAACACCATGTCCGTATATTTTTTCCTGTTGTTTAAAGAGCAGGCTTGGCTTTCTTGGATTTTGGTGGCTTTGGTTGGTTTTATTGTCTACTCGATTATTAAAAACCAGCGGTTTTGGTTACTGAGTGGTTTATTAATCTTTTTTGTTTGGACAACTCTTTTTGCCATTAACAATACTCTTTCGACTCCGACCTGGGTGATGGCTAAGTACCAAAAAGTGATTAATGAATGGGACTTGGCTTTGAGTAACTATCAGACCGCCGATATCCCGATCTGTATTCATAAAGATGGCATTAGCTCGGAGACCTACTATCTTTATCATTTTCTCTATCCTTATCAATATTTAAAAAATTGTGATAGTTATGACAATAAGCCGCGACGGATTCTGACCAGAAAGAACCATCGTTTTGCTCTACCCAGCAATTGCAGTTTGGACTTTAGATTTACTTCTCAGGAATCAATTATCTACTGTCCGTTGGGATATTGACGTTATAGTATAATACTGTAATGAAACTCTTTGTGACCATTCCGGCATATAATGAAGCAAAAACCCTTGGCCAGGTGATTAAATCAATTCCTCGCCAGATTAAGGGATTTGATATGGTTAAGGTTTTGGTGTATGACGACGGTTCTAAAGACCAGACTGCCGCTGTTGCCAAACGTTTTGGAGCTGACTATGTGTTTAGGCATAAGCGCAATTTTGGATTGGCGCGCACTTTTGCTCACGCAGCCACTCAAGCGGTCAAGCTTGGGGCTGACGTTTTGGTAAACACTGACGCCGACAATCAATATGATCAGCAAGAGATTATTAAACTGGTAAAGCCGATTTTGGAAAATCGGGCTGATCTGGTAATTGGCGATCGTCAGGTGGCTAAGCTCAAACATATGCCGTTTGCCAAGAAATACGGTAATCTTTTGGGCAGCTTTATGATTCGATGGTTGACCGGAATTAAGGTTGAGGATGCCTCCAGTGGCTTTCGGGCCATGACCGGTGAGCTTGTTCGCAAGGTTCATATCTTTTCTACTCATACCTATACTCATGAAATGTTGATTGCTGCTCATTTTCGTGAATTTGCCATTTTGGAAATTCCGGTGACTTTTTCTCGGCGAGTAACCGGTGGTAGTCGCTTGATTTCTAAAGGCGTGCTCAACCACGTTTTCAAATCCGGTGCCACTATTTTGCGGGCAGTTTTGCTTTATCGAGCTTTATCGGTTTTTAGTTATTTGGGTGGTATTTTGAGTTTGAGCGGTTTATTGGGCTTATTGAGATTTGGTTATTTTGCCTTTGTGCAAAACGACCCTTCCGGCCATGTGCAGTCTTTGGTAATTTCTTCAATTTTATTGGGAATTGGTTTTAACATTATTATTCTGGGTTTCATTGCCGACCTGATCTCTTACAATCGTAAGCTGATTGAAGAAAAGTAAATAAACCAGAAAAAACAATAATGAAATACCAGGACTTGTCGCTCTATGATTACTATCTGCCCAAGTCCTTGATTGCCCAAAAACCCAGCTCTCCGCGCGACTCGGCTAAATTGCTGGTGTATTATCGGAATGAAAATAAAATTATCGACGACCGTTTTTATAATTTGGCCAAATATTTACCGGTAGGATCTTTGCTGGTAATGAATAACTCCAAGGTCATTCCGGCCCGGATCATGGCTCACCGCCAGACCGGCGGCAAATGCGAAATACTGATGGTTAAAACAACCAGTCCGGGTGTTTATCAAGCGCTGTTTTCCCGCGCCATTGCCCTTAATGAAGAGCTTGTCCTTAACGGCGGGCTCAAAATTAGAGTGATTAAGCAAACTGAGCGCGATTACTTTTTTAAGACCGACTTGTCTGTGACCGAACTGATTGCATATTTGGAAAAGTTTGGTCAAATGCCGATTCCTCCGTATATTAAAAATCCGGATTCTTTGGCCAAACTGCAAAACCAATATCAAACTGTTTTTGCCAAACAATATGGTTCTATCGCCGCCCCAACCGCCTCTTTGCATTTTACCAAGCGCTTGTTGCAAAAATTAACCAGGGAAAAAATTAAACAGGAATTTGTAACTTTGCATGTGGGCATGGGTACTTTTGCGCCGCTGACAGAACGCCATTTTGTCAGCAATCAACTGCACGGAGAATATTATCAAGTTTCCAAGCGAGCTTGGCAGGAAATAATGGACAATCATCGGGCCAAGAAAAAGATTATTGCTGTGGGAACAACTGTGGTCCGAACTCTGGAGGAGATTACCAAAACGCTTGATTTGTCTGGTGAAACAAAAATATTCATTAAGCCCGGCTACCGATTTAAATTGGTGAATGGCTTACTGACTAATTTTCACTTGCCCAAATCGAGTTTATTGTTGCTGATTTGTGCTTTTATCAACGATCGGAAGCGCACTCTGGCCCTTTATGAGTACGCCGTCAAACACCGCTACCGTTTTTATTCCTTTGGCGACGCCATGCTCATTTTGTGATATATTACTAGTAAAATGAAGCGTTTCCTAATCATCGGTTTTTTGGTGGCTTGGGGTTTGGCCATTTTGTTAATGGTAGCGGTTTTTCCAGCCTTAAGACGGACTTATAAACCCAAAGCAGCGACTTCCCTGACCAGTATTTTGAAAATTCTGCCCAGAGTGACTTTTACCAATCAAAATTGGACCGAATCAGAGATCCGGACTTTGACTCAACGATATTCGGGTGTGATTTTCAGCAATCAAAATTTGGAACAGTTGAATGAACTTATTCCGCTTTTTAAGCACGCCAACCCTGATTTTAAAATCTATTATGAAGTACCGATTGCTCAGACAACGACCCTGGCCTTGGACTATCCCATTCTGATTAAACATCCAGAGTGGTTCCTTAGTGACTTGACTTTGGATATTCGTGATCCCTTATATCGCCAGCATTTTTTCAGTTATTGGACACAGGAGTTAAATAAGGTTGATGTTGACGGCATTTATTTGAGCGGCCTTAATCGTTGTCCGATAATTGCCGGTTCACCAAGCTGCCGACCACAATATGATTGGTGGACGATTAGTCTGCTTGATTTTATGGCTCAAATCAGGCAATCTTTTAGCGGACAGACCTTGTTTTTTGAAGGGGCGCCGATTGTTTCCAAGAGTGAGGATTTTACTCAGCAGTTATTGTTGCAGACCGACGGGATGGTGTTGAGCGATTTTGCCGCAATTGCTAACGACCCGGCCACCTTTAAACGTTATTATCAATTCTTAGTCAATTTGGCTCAAAATCCCAGCTTTTCTGGCAAAAAGTTAATTTTTCAAGTGACAAATGAGGCCTCGAAAGAGCCATTTTATTTGGCAAGTTATCTCTTATTTGCGAACGAGCATTCGTTTTATTATTTTTCCAGTGGAATTGATTCTGACTTAAATTGGATTGAGTCTTGGGACCGTTTGATGATGAAATCAACCAATTTGCCTCAAATAAAAATCGATGGCTTGTATGAACGGATTTTGGGCAATGCTTTGATTTTGGTTAATCCGATTTCTTTGCAAGCACAGATAACCGCTCTGCCCGGTGAAACCACTGAGCCGACCACTTTGCCAGGTCAACCCGAACTCGCCGACTGGTCTGACAATAACAGTAGTGTTTTTGCCGACTTTGACAATGTTTATATAGAAACGCGATCGGATTCGGTAATTTTAGGTGATCAGGTGACAGTGGAATCCGGGCCCAAAAGTCTAGATGACGGGGATGACGGCTTGTATCTTGACGGACTAGAAGCCGGCATTTTCAATCTTAATCGCCTTCAGGTTTATGACGGCCGGATTAAATTAACAAGACCTGGCCAGAATGGCTATCAACTATCTGTGTGGCTGGATTGGGATGGTAAGGGTGGCCTGACTCCTGAACTAATTTTTGAGATCAAGAATAATCAAACTGCCACCCAGAACTTTAAATTAATTGTTCCTTCAACTGCCAAAGATTTTATCTATCTTCGAGTAATGGTTGACGACCAAGGACACGGTGAAGTTGAAGACTACCGGCTGACGATTCAGTGAGAAACGACTGGAATTTTTAAGCTCCGATTTTAAACTCGACGACGTCTCCCTCTTGCATCAGATAGTCACGGCCTTCTTGCCTGACTTTGCCTTGCAGCCGGCTGTTGGTCCAGCCGCCACTGTTGACAAAATCGGCAAAAGTGACAATTTCGGCTTTAATAAATTTTTGGCTAAAATCGGTGTGAATGACTCCGGCAGCAGTGACAGCCGGAGTGTTTTTGGGAATGGTCCAGGCGCGGGCTTCCAGAGTGCCGGCAGTGAGAAATGACATTAATCCCAAAGTGTCGTAGCTGATTTTGGCCAGTTTGTTCAAAACCGGCTCATCAATGCCAACCGATTGTAAAAATTCCCGGCGCTCTGTTTCTTTAACGTCGATCAACTCGGACTCAATCTTGGCCGACAAGGCAATCACGGGCTTAAGTGAAAAATCAGCCAACACTTCCCTACTCTGACTTAATTGATCTTCGTCTAGATTGGCAACATAAATAGCTGGTTTAAGAGTGAGCAAATTCAAGGATTTGATTAGTTCCAGCTCCTCTTCGTCAAGTTTGATTTCCCTGGCTGGTTGATTATTGTTTAAATGTCGTTTAAGCGTGTTAACCAACTGCCAACGCAATTGATCTTCTTTGCCGGCATTTTTTTTGGGCTCTTTTTGGTTTTCTAGAGTTTGTAAATCGGCTAAAATTAATTCCTCGTTGAGAATAGCCAGATCTTCTTTGGGGTCTACCCTATCGCTGACATGTATCACTTCAGGATCTTTAAAAAAGCGTAATACATAACAAATGGCGCTGGTTTCTCTGATGTGGCTCAAGAATTTGTTGCCCAGGCCTTCCCCGCTGTGGGCACCTCTAACCAAACCGGCAATATCGACAAATTCGACAGTGGCCGGCACGATTTTATTGGTTTTAACAATTTCAGCCAGCACTTTTAGCCGTTCGTCTGGCACTTGCACAATTCCGATATTAGGGTCAATGGTCGCAAACGGATAATTGGCCGCCAAGGCGGCTTGTTTTTTGAGTAGTGCATTAAAAAGCGTGGATTTGCCGGCATTTGGCAACCCGACAATACCAATTCTGAGATTCATAATTAATAATTATATCACTCACTATCTCCTAGTCATGACCAAGATCCATAATCCTAATTATCTTATCCCATAATATAGATTATAGGTTGTGAGTGTTGGTAATTTATTGTATAATATACAACCTATGTCAAAAGAAATAAATTTAAGTACTGAAGAAAAAAGCCATTTCAGACCGTTCTATTATTGCAGCTATAATCTTAAAACTGGAACTCCAGGTGTGATCGTTAGAATGGCTCCAAATATCCAAAAAGCTTACGAAGCAATTGAAGATGTTATGAGAAATTCGTTTCATGTTGATCAGAATGGACTCGGTTCTTTTTGTCAGTTAGGAGCGATGACGGACGTTTGTTCCGATACCGCCGCAGGAGTCTTAGAATACTTGTTGAGTCCGCAAACAAGTATTAATCCATTTTTTGATAAAGACCTTTATGACAAAATGGCTGATGCCTTTGGCGAAAAACCTTTAGCAAAATTAAATGGAATTTTGGCTTTTCCTGGCAAATCACCCAATGGAACCAGCCGATTATTCTTACCTGATAGTTCTCTACTCCCATTAATTAGTTATGCCGAGCTTGTTCATCTTAATCTTCCATTTGGTTTACCAAACGGAACTATAGAAGCCTTAATTAAACACAGCAAGGATCCCGGAATCATAGACCGGGGGACTCAATTTTTGAATTTACTTTCGCAAATCAGAAATATCGAACCCCAGCCGACAAAATTCCTTTATGGTGCTGGCTAACTGAATTCTTAAACTTGACAATTCTGTAATATTTTCTTATCCTGTATGATAGTGTATGATAATTATCAATTAACTGATTGATTATGAAAATCACTCTCTCACTGATCAAGGCTGACATTGGCTCTGTCGGCGGGCACACCAAGCCCTCGGAAAAATTGTTAAATACCGTTCTTAATCACGTCCGGCAAAAAAGTAAGCAGTTGCTGATTGATTACAAAGTCTTCTATACCGGCGACGATATTGCCATTTTGATGAGCCACAAGCACGGAGTTGAAAACAAACGAATTCACAAGCTGGCTTGGGACGCGTTTATTCTCGGGACAAAAGTTGCCAAAAGCCAGGGATTGTATGGGGCGGGACAGGATATTTTGAAAGATTCATTTTCCGGTAACGTTAAGGGTATGGGACCGGCGGTTGCGGAAATAGAATTTAAAGAAAGAGAGAACGAAACTATCCTGGTGTTTACCATGGATAAAACCGAACCCGGCGCTTTTAATCTGCCCTTTTACTTTGCTTTTGCTGACCCGATGTGGTGCCCAGGACTGATGCTGGCGCCGCCGATTATGAAAGGCTTCACTTATGAAATTATTGACACCGAATATCTAAAGAGTGAAAAAACGATCAGATTAAACGCGCCTGAGGATTTGTATGATATTGCCTGCTTATTGCGGGAAACGCGGCGCTATGTGATCAAAAGCATTTGGTCGCGGGAGTATCCCACTGAGCAGGCTGTGGCCGTTTCAATTACCCGATTAAAGCATATTGCCGGCCGCTATGTGGGTAAAGATGATCCGGTGGCGATTGTGAGAGCGCAAAAGATTTTTCCGGCAACTGAGGAAGTGGGCGGCTGCTTCCGGCTGGCTCATTATGTCGGCGGCGATACACGCGGCTCACACAATCAACCGTTGATGCCGGTCAAATTTAAATCTCCGGCCTCAGTGCATTATTGTATTCCGATTGTGCAGGGCATGGGCATTTCGATCAAAAACGGAGTCATGACCGAGCATGTTGATCTGTTTGACGAACCGTTCTGGGATTACGTTCGAGAGCGGGCGTCTATAAAGTCAATTATGATGCGTGATCAGGGATTTGTGGAGCCCTCTATGGTGCCCAGAGACGAGCTGGAATACGGCGGCATTGTAGAACGTCTGGCCAAACTGGAAAAGAAGTTCAAAAAGTAAAAGTTAATTATCGATGGTTTTTGTTTTAACCGTTTAGATCCAGCATTTTGCTATATGGATGAGGATACTGATGATTTGGTGATAGTAGGATTAAGTGTTCCCATGGTTTGTTAAGATCTGGGTGAATATTACTTGAGTAGACCCATAAATTGGTAAAAGTACTATCTACACAATTGGGATTATATTTTCTAATCTGCTGAGGGTCAACAATATAAACGATTTCTTCCGGTATAATAATACCCCAATAGATAACCGCATATCGGCTTCTTTTGTCAGCATTCCTAATTTCTCCTAAAAGTGACAGAGCAACATCTCTTTCTAAGATTTGCTCATAGCTATCTTTAGGTTTTGTTGATCGAAGTGGTCGTCGATCATCAAAATAATTAGTAGCGTTAATTTGTTCTTTGTTTAATCTTCTGTTTGACCAAAATTCAATAGGCATTGGTTTTTATGTATTTGTAAAACCATATTTTAATATACAATTTGTATCTGTCAACTTGACAAGAGCGGCAAAGCGGTTTAAATTATGTCGACGAATGATCGAATCCTTATTGATAGATCCGCAGTTAGAGATTAAAAAGCAGGAAACAGCTGTGGGATTTATCAGTCATACATATCAGCCGCCACGGGAAGTATTAATCGATTTGTCTTTTTTGGGAATTGAACACCAGGTTAAAATCTCAGTTGCGCCGGAATTTAATCAGAGAATTACCGAGCAAGTTTATAAACCTTTATTTGGGCTTGGCGAAGACGAAAACCTCTCCCCCTTTCCGCCAGGCTGGGTATTCTCTTGTTTTGCTTCGCTACGCAGCTATTTCAAACTTCATCAACCTCAATTATGGCAGACTTTTAAAAACAGATTGTCGATAACCTCAGATAAAGAGTATACGATTTTAGCTGATCCTTGGCTGCATGTTATTCTGCCTTTGTTGCCCTCAGACGATCAGGCGATGCTGATTGAATTAGGCAAGCAGGCGTTTAAAGATGACTTTGGTTTTGACAGCGCTGGTTTTTGGTTACCAGAAACTGCCGTCAGTTTTGAAACTTTGGCTTTATTGGTACAGGAGGGTTATGAATTTGTGGTTCTTAGAGACGATCAATTGAAACTATTTGGGGAGAAGAGCCGAAATCCTAATTTTGCCCAAATTGGCGAACTTAAAGTTTTAATTGGAAACAAATCTTTGGGAAAGGCAATTTCTTTTAATCCCGAAACAACAACTAACGCTGATCGGTTTGCACAAGAGCTAGCTAATAGTGATAATCCATACAGAATTGGCATTTCTGATACTGAGTTTTATGGCCATCACGGCCCAGGTCGCGACCAATTTTTGTTGCGGGCGTTGAAGACTTCTTTTAAAGACCAACAGCTTAACCTTTTAAATGTCCGCTACGGATTAATGGCCGAATTGACACAAGCCGAAGTTAATGATGGCACGAGTTGGAGTTGCGATCATCAATTGGGTCGTTGGACCGGCAAGTGTAATTGTGGGAATAATGGGCCGCCGTCTGAGGCCATAATTAACGAACGCAATCGCTTATACTTAGGTTTGACTGCCAATAATCATGAAATTAATGAATTACTAGACGAGAAATGTTTTGGTTGGCGAAACCATTTTATTAAGCTAATCCTACCATTAAGAGACTTGATTTTAAGTGGCCAGGACTTTGTCCGTCCTTTTTGGAAAAATGGTTTGGCGTCTGGTCTAGACGAACAGCAGTTGTTGTTATTATTGGCTAAACTGGAAACATTAATCGGTTTTACCAGCTGCGGTTGGTTTTTTGGCGAAGTGAATTCACCTGAGGTGGCTATTCCTCAGTCAATGCTAGATGGAAGCACTGATTTGCTAAAGACCAAGTAGATATTCCTTAAGAACATTGTAAAAAAGAAGCAGGCTTTGGGTGTCTACCCACTCGTCATCCGAATGCAGGCCGTTGCCGATCGGACCAAATTCAATGGCCGAAGTCCCGACAGCGCTGTAGTGGCGAGCGTCGCTGGCGCCGTGACCGTGATTGAGAATGGCTTGTTGATTAGCAACTTTGTTAATACTATTGCTTAGCTTACTGATAAACTCGCTTTTGGGACTGCAGTAATGGAAAGATTCGTTTTCCAAAATTTCCAGGCTCAGGTCGTTGGGAACTAAGCTTTTTAACTTGGCAAGAATACTGCCACGATCTGCCGGAATATAGCGGCAGTCAAAACCGGCGCTGGCCTTGTCGGGAACTTTGTTGAAAGTTTGATTCGGCGTATTTATAAGTGACAGATTAACGGTAGTTTGCCAGGTTTCTTTTTTGGGCACGGGAAATGCCTGCTCTAGTTTGTTCAAAAAGGCTTTGATTTTCCAGGCGGCATTGTTTCCATTCCAAAGGTAGGCGCTGTGAGCGGCTGATCCCTTAGCAGTTACTTTGCCCCAGATAACTCCCTTAGCTTCGTTTTTAATATTGAGTTGGGTGCTTTCGGCAGTCAGGAAAAATTCAGTTTTAATTCCCTTCTCTACCTGATGTTTGACACCCGCAAATCCACCTGTTTCTTCATCGGTAGTCAGTTGCAGGCCAAGCGGAAAGGACAATTTATCAGCTAGTTCCTTAAAAAGTAAAATAATGGCGGCACAGCCGGCTTTCATATCATCGGTTCCTCGACCATAAAGCCGCCCGTTTTTTTCAATTACTTGATATTGGTCTTTGTGTCCCGGGACTACGTCTAAATGGCCGCTTAGAATAACTCTGAATTTATCCGGTCGTTTTTTGCCTGAGTATACAATCGCACTGGGATTATTATTCTCATAGAATCGCTCAATTGAGAACTGCGATACTTCTTTCAAAGCGGTCTCTAAAACTCGTTTCAGTTCTTCCGGCTTGTCGGCAATGGAGGGAATTTGAACCAGCTTTTTGGTAAGTTCAATAATATTTTTCAGCATGAATGTATTTTAACAACTTAATTTTCAACGGACAATTGTAATAATGAAAACTGATTAAGTAACATATTTTCGACGTTTGGATCAAGAAAAACTTGATGTTGGCAAGAACCATAGTCATTGAGACGATATTGCCAGCCTACTTGCCAAACTGGCTCACTTCCCTCTTCTTGCCACGGTCTGATCATTGCCGGAATAAAACCGGCGGTGTCTAGACTATCCAAAAGATTGATCTGTTTGGTGTCAACATAACAAGTAATTATCTGTAAACCGACACGCTTGGCGATTTTAATCAATTCGGGAAAGTTTAAATCATGATTAATGGTAAAAAAGCCAGAGGCATCCGGTTTGATGATCAATAATTGATGACCTTGGAATTTTATTTGGCAGAAATCGGCCGATTCCTCTTTGATCAAATTTTTTACCTCTTGATTGATTCTTTGACTGATTCGGTGATTGACTTCAATAGCGCTTGGTAAGGCTTTTTCGGCAACCATTTCCTGATATCTTTGGGGTTTTAGTGACGAATACAACTCGGTTAATAATCTATTTCGGAGAGTAATTGGCCAAGCTTTAAGGTGACTGGCAAGTTTGTCTAAATCGACCGGAAGACTGGTCATGTGAATCATTGTTTCTCTGGCTGGCCGTTTTGAGCCAAAATTAAGATATAAATGATCATAAACAACGTGTTTACCAGGTTCCAGACAAACCGGGGACAGTCCGGCGGCAAGTGCGGCGCGTTGCATTCCAATCTGATCGGCTCGGACATCAGCCCAGGGAATATGTCCTAATTGTTTGGCTTCACCGGCGAGCCTAATAGTCATCTGACTGGCCAATCCATTCTTACGCATTTTTGGATGCACGACGACACGTTTGATTTCACTCATGACAGATTCAGTTCCTAATACCGCCGTGGCGACAACACCGATTTCAGGCATTTCAGCCAGTATCCGATATTCGCCATTTCTGATACTTTGGGCTACTTGTTCAGAATCATATACACCCACAAAAGGATAACCTGGTATAGCTGCGGCTACTAATTCGGTTAATGGCGCGGCATCACTTAAAACCGCAGATCTTAGATTGTATTCTGTCATTTTTGGCATAAAAAAACCCGCCAATTTTGGCGGGAAGAACTGTTAATTTAAGCGATTAACTAATCCACATCCCGCCAGAGCGGGTTAAAAAATAAAACTGTCAATTGATAATTACAAAGCAACAAATTCATAAAAGCATTCTATCAATAGATTTGCGTTTGTCAACCCATGGATCTTTCGATACAATTAAGGCTTATTAATAGTTGTTAAATGGAAGTGATGGCAAAAAAAGCCTTAATTACCGGAATTTTGGGTCAGGATGGTCCATACTTGGCTAAGCATTTGTTAAACAAAGGTTATAAAGTCTTCGGTTTGATTCGCCGTTATTCCAATCCAACTTTTGACAATCTTGATTTTCTGGGAATCACCCGGGAAGTGGAATATGTGCAGGGCGATATGAGCGACGAGGCCTCTCTTTACAGCGTTGTTAAAATGCTCCAGCCGGCCGAAGTCTATAACTTGGCCGCTCAATCTTTTGTGGGCGCCAGCTGGGACCAAGCCAAACTAACAACCGAAGTCAATGCCATTGGCGTCTTATATCTTCTTAACGCCATTAAATTTTTTTCGCCAGCCACTAAATTTTATCAGGCCAGTACCAGTGAAATGTTTGGTTTGGGCAATACCAATGGCCGTCAGGACGAAAATACGAACTTTCATCCCCGCTCACCTTATGGCGTTTCCAAGGTCTATGCTTATTGGATGACGGTTAATTTCAGAGAAAGCTACAACATTTTTACCGCTAACGGCATTTTGTTTAATCATGAATCCCCTATTCGCGGCATTCAGTTTGTGACCCGCAAAATTACCGATGGCGTGGCCCGGATTAAATTAGGCCTTGCCAAAGATTTGCGTTTGGGTAATCTTAAATCCAGACGTGATTGGGGCTTTGCCGGTGATTATGTTGAGGCCATGCATTTGATGCTCCAACAGGACAAAGGTGACGATTTTGTCGTTGGCACGGGCGAAAACCATTCGGTGGAAGAATTTGTCAGCTTGGCTTTTGAACATATTGGCATTAAAGACTGGCAAAAATATATTGTGACCGACCCCCGCTTTATTCGTCCGGCCGAAGTTCCGGATCTTAAGGCTAACCCGCAAAAAGCCAAAAAAATCCTGGGTTGGGAGCCAAAAACCAGTTTCAAGGATCTGGTGGCTGACATGGTTGAAGCCGACTTGAAGCGATTAAAAAAGTAATTTCTTTACTCGCCCACCGACCAGCTTTATCAAATCCAAACCTTTAATTCGATTATCTCCAGAAAGGGCTCTCACATAGCCGCTAAAATCATCAGTCGCGTATTGTCGGCGATTGTGACTAATTGGATAGCCAATGATCAATACCCACAGGATCGGGCTGAAAATAATTAAGAATATAATAGTTTTTTTAAACATAATAGCCTGGAATAAGCACAAAGCTTAATATAAATAAATAATGCCAAAAACCAAACATGGCCAAATACTTTGGCCTGATTATATAACCTAAACAGATAGTCAGCAAAAAAAAGCCATTGAGAAAGTAACGGCCTTGAATATCCCAATTGAGGCCGGATTTTTGAAAGAAAAAAGCCAGGTAATACAAAAAAGCCAAATAGAAAAAGCCATAAATTAAAAGAGTGTGACGATAGGGGTTTGGTTTTTTGATAAATCTGAGAAAACCCCAAAAACCAAACAGGACCAAAGAAACGGTATAAATGATAAAAAAGAATTTAAAGGGATATCGTTCGTTGCCGGCGCCAAGAAAGCCGCTGAAGTGCATCAGGGTGTGGCGAAAGTCCAGAACGGCCAGAATTAAGGCTTTGCCTATTGGCCGAGGGACGATTTGATGGCTGGAGGCGATAAAAAAACCGCTGGTGGTCGTGAGCGTGCCGTATCGGCTGTAATTTAAATAAAACCAAGGCGCCAATAACAACAAAAATATTAAGTTAAAAAAAATAATTTTTTGTAATTTTTGTGTCCAAGGTTGTTTGGTAAGCAAAATTAGTAGATTAGCAACGGGAGCGGTAAAGACGCCGGAAAATTTGGCCAGACCAGTCAGGCCGGCCACGATTGCCGCTTGAATAGTATTAATTTTGGCTTTCAGCACTAAATATAAGAAAAACATGGCCAAAAAAGCTTGGGCAATGTCGGGGTTGATTGAGATGCCACTACGAATTACTTGCGGATTGAGAGCAAAAAATAAAAAAAGTGGCTGGGCAACTTTTTTTGGGAAAAGTAAACGCAGGGATTTATAGGCATAATAAACCAAGCCAAAATAAAAAAGCGCCGAAGTCAGCCGCGTAAAATAAGACAGGTGCCACAGACTGAGTCGAAGAAACTGGCCCAGTTTGAAAATCCAAGCGGCAGTAAAGTGATATAGCGGGGTTTGGTAAGACTGCAGGGTGATTGGAATAAAGCCGGCTTGCTGTTTGGCTGAGTAGCTATGCTTTTGTTTTAGTCGAGAGGTTTCAATTTTTTTAAAATCCGGTAAATTAAAATTGCGATTAGGGTCTTTCATTTTCAAATCCACAGTTTCAAAAAGTTCATCGGTAAAGCGGGGTTTGATCAGCTGGCGATTTCTGGGCTGATACGGATAAACGCCTTTGGCAAGCCAGTAGACGGTTTCGTAATGATCGTTTTCGTCCGGTGTCTGTAGCGGCGGGATAAGCCAAAAAAACAGCCAGTAAGCGAAAAAAATCAGCAACCAGGACTTTTTCATATATACTATATTTTATCTTAATGAAAAAAGTTATTGCGATCTTTGCTATTGCTTTATCTTTGCGGCTTATCGGCCTTAATCAGTCTTTGTGGCTGGATGAAGCAGTAACAGCAGTAGTGGTGCGTGACTTATCTTGGACGCAAATTATGACGAACTTTGCCCCACAAGATTTTCACCCAACATCGTATTACTTGTTAATGAAACTATGGACCACTTTTTTTGGTTTGAGTGAAATCAGCTTGCGGATGCCTTCAATACTTTTCAGTTTGGGCGTGGGCTGGTTGCTCTACCGCCTTAAGGGCCTATGGCCGGCCGCTTTTTTTTTATTTAATCCCTTGGTTATCTATTATTCTCAGGAAGCCAGAATGTATTTGATGGTCACTTTTTTATTGACACTGGCCTTTTACAGCCTAGAGCGAAAAAATGCCTGGCTTTATTGTTTGGCTATAATTTTGGCGTTTCAGACTTTTTATGGCGCCATATTTTTTATCGTTGGCTTGATGTTCTATTTACTGGTTATTAAAAATTGGCGCTTCTTAATGTTAACCTTTGGCTCGACATTGATAACAGTGGGGATGGCGATGCCACTGCTTTGGCAACAGTGGCACAACTCCCAAGAGATCACAGCCCTGGTAGTCAACTGGAAAAATGTGTTGGGTACGGCCAGTCTTAAAAATCTGTTACTTATTCCGCTAAAGTTCAGCATTGGCCGGATTAGTTTTGAACCCAAAGCCGCCTATTATCTGATTGCTGGGCTCTGGACAACAATGGTTTGGAGCCGGCTTAAATGGCGCGATCCAAAAGCAATTTTACTGATGACTCCCCTTTTATTGGCCTTAGTTTTTTCATTTGTCTCTCCCCTACTCTCTTATTTTCGATTTTTATACTTATTGCCGGTTTTGGCGATTTTATTAAATCAGGGGCTTAAAAATAACTATTTGAAGATTTTTATTTTGATTGGTTTTATCGGGTTTTCTTTGGTTTATTTATTGTTTCCTCAATTTCACCGTGAGGATTGGCAGAGTCTGGCGCGTGATTTGCCTGAAAAGACTTTGGTTTACGGAATCGTGAGTTCCTTGGAGGGAATTAACTACTATCGACCGGAGTTATTGATTAAGGATCTGCGTTTTTCAGCTTTAATGGCCAAACAACTTCTGGTTGTCCCTTACACAGCGGAAATTTATGGTTTTGATTATCAAAAACGGCTGATTGATTTGGGTTATCATCAAAAGCGCCAGCAGACCTATCGGCAATTGGTTTTGGAAACTTGGGTCCGGTAGAGTAAAATATCAATATGCAGAATAATTACACACTTAAGGAATTACAAAAGGCTTTAAAATCGCATGAACTGGAATTGCGTATCAAATTTCATTCTCTGACCAAGAAAGAAAAAGATATTTTAGCCCGAACTGTCAAACTACAGGAAGAGGTCGGTGAACTGTCCAATGATATTTTGTCGATTCTGTCCTTGCAGCGCAAAAGCAAGCTGGCTGAGTTTGAGAAATCCAATATGTATGAGGAATTTGCCGATGTAATTTTATCTGTGATTATGCTAGCAAACGCCGTGGGCGTGGATATTGAACGTGCGGTTAGAGGAAAATACAAAAAGTTAATTTCGGTTTATGCCAAAGACAAAATCTAAAATTTTGGTGACTGGAGCCGGTGGTTATATCGGTTCGGTGGCCACTTACCTGCTCTTGCAGCAGGGTTATGAAGTGGTTGGGGTGGACAACTTTGTACGCGGATTTGAGGGCCCATTGAGTTTTTTGAGCCATAAATATTCCAAGGACCAGTTCCGTTATTATGCCAAAGACATTCGAACAGAGATTAATACAGTATTGGAAAGCGAGCCAAATATTGGCGCCGTGATTCATTATGCAGCTTTTTGTAACGTGGGCGAATCGGAAAAACACCCAGAGCTGTACTTTGGTCAGAACGTCAGTACCACCCTGGCTTTATTGGAGGGCTTGATTAAACACAAGATTAATAGATTGTTGTTTTCTTCCTCCTGCTCCGTTTATGGCGAACCAAAAGCAGAGTTTATTGATGAAAACCACCCCCTTGATCCCACCAATCATCCATATTCGGAATCCAAATTTATGTGCGAACGGATGATTGATTGGTATTCTCAATTGTTTGGATTGAAATATATTTTTTTGCGCTACTTTAATGTCTGCGGCGCCACCGATGATGGGGCGATTGGAGATTCCAAAAAACCGTCTTTTCACCTGATGCAAAACGCGGTCCGCGGCGCTCTGGGAATTGCACCTTTTGCCTTAAACAATACTGCTGTAGACACGCCTGACCAGACTCCGATTCGCGACTATGTGAATGTGGTGGATTTGAATCAGGCCCATATTTTGGCGTTGCAGTATTTAGACAGCGTGAAGTCACACGATGTTTTTAATCTCGGCACCGGCAAGGGAAACTCGGTTTTGCAAATAATTAAAACCGTTGAGGAAATTACTGGAGTCAAAATCAAAAAGACCGTTGGTGAGCGCCGCCATACCGATGTTTCCCGGGCGGTCAGTTCAAACAAAAAAATCCAACAGGTGTTGGGTTGGCAACCGACTCATTCTTTGGCCGATTCGGTAAATTCTTTGGTGAAATGGTATCAACAGCACCCGCAAGGATGGACAAAGTAAAACCGTCCATTGTTTTAATAGGTCCGACTGCGCCTCGTTTTAAAGGCGGGATTGTACATTACACTCAGAGTTTGTATCTGGAGCTAAAAAAAGAACATTATCGGGTGGCCATGGTTGGTTTTAAACGCGGTTACCCAGCTAGATTTTTTCCCGGCGCAAAAACACCCAGTCCTGACAGCCTATTCCATTTCGGGAATGGAATAGAGCAACTGGACTGGCTGAATCCCGTGACTTGGTGGCAGACGGTGAGATTTATTGTGAAAAAAAAGCCGGAAATAGTGATTTGTCAGTGGTGGACCTGGTTTTGGACTCTGCCGTTTTGGTTTGTGCTTTTGGGAATCAAGCTACTGTCACGTTCTAAAATAGTAATTATTGCTCACAATCATTTTGATCACGAACAGGCGCTGTATAAGCGATGGTGTTCTCATTTGATTTTGGCTCAGGCTGATATAATTGTCGTTCATAACAAAGAAATACAGAGAGATCTTCATCAATTGATGCCTGACAAAAAGATCAGGCTGACATTTCACCCTCTTTACCATTTCTTTAAGCAAGACAGAATAACTCAAGCACAGGCGCAGAGCCACTTAAAACTGCATTCTCCGCTGTTATTATTTTTTGGCCATGTGCGGCCATATAAAGGCCTGAATGTGCTTTTGCAAGCTTTGAGCCAACTGTGGAGAAAAGGCCAGAAAATTAATTTGCTGATTGCCGGAGAGTTTTGGGAAGATAAGCAAAAATATTGGCAAATGATTAAACCTAAATTCAGAGCCCGGGTAAAAATAATTGATCGTTATCTGGCCGATTCTGAGGTGGCCTGGTATTTTGTCGCTTGTGATGCGGTTGTAATCCCCTATTTGGCTGGTTCGGGCTCAGGTCCGGCTAAGATTGCCTTGACTTTTGATAAGCCTCTTTTGGCGACTGACGTGGCGGACAATCCTGATCTGTTTGCTTTAGGCAAAGTGGGAGTTTTGGTAAAATCCGGTCAAGTGAATGCCCTTGCTACCGGAATCAAGCAGGTGCTGCAAAATAAGGGCCAGTTTACCAGTGAGATTAAGCGGATAAAACCAAAATTAACTTGGCAGCAATTGGCCAAGACAATTATTGAAAAATGAAAAAAAAACTTTTTTTCTTTGGCATTGACAGCGCCACTTGGGATTTGATTGTTCCATGGGCCAAGGCCGGTAAGCTTCCAGGCTTTTGGAAACTGCTGAAACAGGGTTCCACCCTTGATTTGCGCTCCACAATGCCCCCAATTACACCGGTGGCTTGGCCAACGGCAATGACCGGCGTGTCGCCGGCTGTTCATGGATTCTATGATTTTTATCGACTGGATGCGAGTCGTCAGATTACGGTAAACCTCGCTTCGGAACTTTCTCATGCATTTTTCTGGGACATTTTGAGCCGAGCTGGTAAAAAAATCGCGGTTTGTAATTTGCCTATTACCTATCCTTTTAAGAAAGTGAACGGCATTATGATTTCCGGATTAATGACACCGGGAATTAAAGCGGACTTTATTAAACCCAAAAGCCTGAAACCGGAGTTTCTCAAGCGTTTTCCCAAATTTCATTTTGCCCCAGGAACCAAAGTGAGTAAAAACGACCCCAAAAGTTATGAGTTGAGGTTTAAAGAAAACCTGGAAGACGCCAGGGAGACGGCTCGTGTAGCCAAATGGCTTTTTGCAAAGGATGACTGGGATTTGTTTGCAGTTAATTTTATGGCAGTTGACCATGTGCAGCATTTTTTCTGGGAGTTTATGGATCAGCCAAATTCCCCTTATCACGACGCGATTTTAAAGGTTTATCAAATTGTTGACCAATATCTATTGGAAGTTCTAACCAAATATAGCGACCAATATCAGATTATGATTTTTTCTGATCATGGCGCCGGTAAATTGGAGAAAACCGTTTTTCTTAATCATTGGCTAAGAGAAAAAGGATATCTTTATTTTAAAAATACGCCCCTGGTTTTAATGAAACGACTACTGACGAATTTAGGCTTTAATCCTGAGAAACTGACAGGATTGGCCTCCAAACTTGGCTTGGTGAGAAAAGCCGGTAGGATTAAAATGCAAACTCGAAACCGATTTCTTAACAAACTGATTTTGTCCTATGCTGATCTGGATTGGCATAAAACCCGGGCTTATTCTTTTGGCATGTACGGCGGTATTTTCTTAACACAAAAAAATAAGAAGTTGCTGACAGAAATATTAACCGCTCTCCGACAAGACTTTAAGAAAGAACTAACCTTTGTTGATAGCTCAGAAAATATTTATCAAACCAAAGTTTTGCCTAAAACCATTCCTAACATTCAATTTTTATTGAAAGAAGGCGCCATTGTGTCAACCAACATTTATGCTTTTTCCGGCAATAAGCTGTTTACAGACCCTATTACCAATAAATCCGGTGAGCATCGGATAAACGGTATATTGGGCTTGTATCCAAAAACTGACCTTAAGGTGACGAAGCCTTGTTTGGAAGATATTACTCCAACTATTTTGCGTTTTTTTAACGAGCCTGTTCCTGATTATTGTCTTGGCCAGGCGATAATTGACAAAGCAGAATCGTTATCAATTGATGAGATTGAAATATAATGAAGCCAAACTCGCTCTTTTTTTTAGGCATTGACAGCGCTACTTGGGATTTGATCAAACCTTGGGTAAAAGCTGGCCGATTGCCTGGTTTTGCCAGATTGCTAAAAACAGGCTTGGCTTTGAACTTGGAATCAACCGTGCCGCCTCTCACTCCTGTGGCTTGGACCAGTCTTTATACCGGAGTAAACGCCGGCAAACACAACGTTTTTGACTTTTATCGATTTGATAAAAATAAACAGATAACTGTGAACTTGGCTGACAGTAATCAAAAACCAACCATTTTTGAAATATTGTCTCGACAGCAAAAGAAAATAGCAGTATTGAACTTGCCTTTTACTTACCCGCTCCGGCCGGTTAAGGGCTTATTTTTGTCCGGCTTTCTGACTCCAAATCTGGAGGCTGATTTTATCTATCCACGCGATTTACAAGGTGAGTTTAAAAACCGTTTTCCCGACTATAGTTTTACTGAGAAGGTTCGCTATGGAATGGATCAAGCCTCTCAAAGCGCCTATTTTCACGAGCTAATTGAAAGCATCAGACAAAAAATTAAAGTTTTTGACTGGGCCGAATCTAAGGCTGATTGGGATTTGTTTGCCGTTAATTTTATGGAAGTGGATCACGTGCAGCACTGGTTTTTTCATCAGCCTGAGAAAATGCTCAAGGTTTATAGGCAAATTGATCGTTATTTATTAACCAAGTTAGAGCAAAATCGTTTTGCTCAGTATTTGGTGTTTTCTGATCATGGCGCCGGACCGTACCTTAAGAATTTAAACTTAAACACTTATTTTCTTAAACAGGGTTTACTAGTACTAAAAACGGATTTTAAAACCCGGGCCAAGAAGATGCTGTTTGATCTGGGGGTGACGCCAAGCAACGTTGCCAAACTGGCTCTTAAGCTGAACAAACTCCCCAGTTCCAGTAAGGGACGCGGGAAAGCCCAGAAAATTAAACTGTTTTTGGAACTGTCGGATATTGATTGGCAAAAGTCATTGGCGTTTGCGTTTGGATATTACGGTAATATTTATTTGATTAAAAAAGATCAGAAAAGCCAACAGCTGGTTCGGACGGCTCTAAATAAATTATCCGATCATGGTCAGCCGGTGATCGATCAGATTTGGGAGAAAAAAGCGGTTTATCACGGTCCTTATTCTAAGTACGGCCCGGATTTGCTGTACAGCGCCGGCCAGTATGCTTATGGAGCGAGCGCAATCAGTCCGTTTTTGGACAATCAGGTATTTTCTACTCCGCACACTTTAAAGAGCGGCGAACACAGGCCATTAGGAATATTGGCTTTGGCAAACAAAGTTAAGCTTGCTAAGAAGCGAACCAATATCAATATTTACGAAACTAGCGCCACTTTATTGAATCTGCTTGGGGTTTCGGTTCCTGATTACTTTGAGGGTAAGAGTATTCTTGATTCACAAAATTCAGATTTGCTTAATCAAATAGAGCTTTAGATCGGCCTGTTCCATTCCCGAAATGGAACGGATGGTTACATGTAGCCGAGTTTGCGCAAGTTAGCCATAATCCCCTCTTTGTCTTGCCGGCGGCCAGCGCGCTCAGGAACCTTGTCGAAATCCTGCTCCCAGGCAGGTTTATTGCCGGCTTTATGAGTGGTTCCCTTTGCACCAAGAGATCGGTAACCTTCTTTGTACAATTTACAGTAAGGGATTTTGAATTTACGAATGGCTTCCCAAATTTCTTTTTCAGTCAGATGCAAAATTGGGTGAATGCGCATATGATCGGGTGTAAATTTATCGCCTCGGGGTGAAAAATATTGTTCGTGAGCGCGTGCTTCTTGCTCGTCCCAGCGGATTCCGGTAATAACGGCATTGTATTTGGTCTCGGCCAAAAAGCGGTTCATGGCCACAGTTTTCATTAAATGATTGCCGACATAGCTTTCCGGTTCATACGGAAAAGTGGGCTTATTGTAGCCCAAGCGCTTAATTTCCTGGCGGTTGATTTCGTCCAGTTTGGCAACAGTGATGGGATCACCGATTTTTTTGGCTTGGCTGGAAACGTTGTGATTATGGACTTCTGTGACTTGTAGTTTCCATTTTTGAGTCAACTCTTTGACAAAATCAGTAATTTCTTCAAAAACATGGCCTTCGTTGATAAACATACAGTGAGGCATTTTCAGTTTATGTTTTTCAACCACCTCGCGGACCATCCAAAGAATAAGAGTGGAATCTTTGCCGCCGGTCCAGGCGAGAGTAATCTTCTGTTTTTCAAATTGGGTAAGCGCCTGCAAAATAATCCATTGGGAGAGGTTGATTTTGTCTTCGATTTTGATGTCAAAACCGGGCTCGTTTTGAATTTTTTGCTGTAGCTGAGTCAAGAGATCGACCACATAATCGTTAAACAAAGTTTTTTTTTGGGCAGCCCGGGTAAAAAAAACTGGCAGCAGTTTGTCCGGAAAATATATCTTCATCTTGATAAAATTAACTCTATAACCACCTAATTCTATGAAAACTCTAAAAAAACTGCAACTGGTCTTTCTTGTTTTGTCGGCCTATTTCATATTCCGATTTTTGTCACAAAGCGCTCATAAGATTAATTTGGACCAGCTCAGTTTTGATCCGCTAAACTTGTTTTTGGCCATGATTTTTACGATAGCGAGCTTTTTTTTCTTGGTTGGCAAAATTAAAGCTCTTTACGAAAGCGAATTGCCTGTGACTAATTACGCACGGCTTTTTAAGACCGTTGCCAAAACCAATCTGTATCGTTATTTACCCGGTGGAATTTGGAACCATGCTGGCCTGGCGCTTGAGGCAGCCTCTGATTCGGGCAAGAGCCTGAAAACAACGACTAAGTTGCAATTTCTTAATATTGCCTTTATGGTTTATGTGGGTTTGATTTTTTTGTTTTTTGTGCTGCCCTACCCGATTAATCTGATTCTTTTGGTGGCTTTGGTTATTGGTTTATTATCACTCAATCAACTTTTAACTTGGCTGAACAGGCTTTGGAAAAGTCTTAAATTTAAGCAGGAACTGACCTTTATTAAATTTGAACCTAAAGAATTAGCTAATATTTTTGCCAACAATTTACTGTTTTGGCTGTTTAACGGCTTATCGTTTGTTTATTTTTTAAAAGGGATTGGTTTGATTAATGAAGTTGGATTGGTTAAGCAGCTGTATTTGGGAGCGAGCTATATTTTGGCTTGGATCGCCGGATTTTTGTTTTTGCCGGCGCCAGCTGGTTTGGGCGTACGCGAGGCAGTGTTAGGGTATTTTCTGGACGAGGCTGGGATTAGCTTGGCTCTGGGCGTCTCGGTTTCGCTTCTTTATCGTTTATTTATTCTTATTCGTGACTTAGGAATGTTTGTGTTTAGCCTTTTTGTTCGGGAGTGAATGTTTCTTTGGTCAAATATTGTTTAAACTCGGCTGTACTAGCAAAGCTTTCCACTTGTGGCGGCAAGTTCGTTCTGAGTTCTTGTGCAGATTCTTTGTCTTTCTGTTCGCCCTGATCAACCCAAACCCCTTTTAACCGAGAATTATTCATCTCAACAACCTGCTTGATTAAGCCAGCTTGGTTATCAATAACCACAATTTCATTTTCCGGCAAATTTTCTAAAAAAAACTTCAATTGTTCTCTAGGCTCTTGTTCTTTACGGCTATCAACAATTGCAATTGGTGCTGGTCTGAACAAGGGATTAACGTCTTGAGTAAGAACACTGGCGTCTACAATATTAGAATTATTTTTTCCCGGCAACAATAGACCGCTTTTAGTTAATTTGGCAGCCTGATCTGGATAAGAGCCAGCTGTCCAAATAATGACACGACCTTGTTTGGCAAGTTGTTTAACGAGTTCGGCTGCTTCTGGTAAAACATATTGAGTATAATCGGTTTCAAAACAGTCGCGAATTTCGGCTTCATAACCAAAAGTTGAGCTAAGAAACTGAGCAAATTCGTTGGGGTTGTAAACCGGATTATTTTGTCTGTAAAGATTATATATCGCAGCAATCTCTGCCCCACCCTGAGCAGCGACTCCAGTAGGATTAATGACATGACCAATTTTGTTGAATAAATCCGTCTTGTATTGTTCGGTATTAAATAAAGTGTCGTCCAAATCCAGAAGAAAAACCGTATTTGAGTTCATTATAGAAGTTTCTTTAAGGCCTTTATCAACAGGGTGATTGACTGAAAGGTATGATTGGTGTTGATCTGGACTCGAATTTCGTCGCGCCCTAGTGGCACGACCGGGTAAGAAATGGCGGTAGTAAGAAAACCGACCTTAAAAAGAGAAGCAACAATGGCTTTGGTTTTGAGAGTGTCTCCGATCAACACCGGTTGAACCGGATGATTTGATTTGGCGGCAAAAGGAATGTTGGCAGCAGCAGCTTGTTTTTTAAAATAAGCAATATTTTTGTGTAAAGTGCGTAAAATCGTCTTGCCTTTTGATCCGGTCATCAGCTTGATGGCCGATATGGCAGCACCGGCCGTACCTGGACTAATGGAATTGCTGTAAATATAAGTGGCTGAGGATTCACGCAAATAATCAATGACTGTTTGAGAAGCTGTGCAGTAGCCGCCATCTGAACCAAAAGCCTTGCCAAAGGTGCCGATCAAAACGTCGGCTTGAGCTTTGTAAACTTCTTCGGTTCCCCGGCCGGTGTTGCCAAGCGCACCTACACCATGGGCGTCGTCGACAACGGTAATAAGGCCGTTTTTGAATTTGGAATCGTATTTTTTCTTAAGTAGTTGCAACTGTTTCAGATCCTGCAATTGCCCCAGCATACTGAAGACGCCATCGGTAACAATAACAACACGGTCATATTTTTTGATCGCGTTTTTAATTATTGCTTCCAAATCCTTGAAATCCAGATGTTTGAAAACGGCGCGCTGTTCTTTGGGTAAACCAGCTAACCTGATGGCATCGATAATACTGCGGTGATTGAGTTCGTCGGAAACAACTAAGACTTTGTCTTGAATGAGTGAGGTTTTGGCTTGGCCGGCAATGAGTGGAAAAATGACGCCTTGATTGGCGGCAAAAGCACTGGAGTAAATAATGGCGTCGTCGCGATGATGAAATTTGGCAACGGCTTTTTCCAAATCGGCGTGGATTTTGAGAGAGCCGGAAATAAAGCGAACGGCACCGGGGCCGCTGCCAAACAACTGACTGGCTTGATGCTCACCCTTCTTAAGCTCGGCACGATATTTTAAACTCAGATAGTCATTGGCATTAAAAATATAATACTTTTTCTTGTTAATGATGGCCCGTGGCGGTTTTCCTGAGGTGAAGCGTTCGATAATTTTTTCTTTTCTTTTGGTTGAGCCGGCCTTATCAATCCGATTAATCTCTTGAGTAAGGAGTTTGAAAAAATTACTTTGCCCCATTGTCGATCTGTTTCTTAATATTGGTATACATGGCCTCGACCAATTGCTCCAGGCTGTATTGAGGAAGCCAGCCCCAATCGGTTCGAGCTTGAGAATCGTCGATCGATTGCGGCCAGGAGTCGGCAATTTTTTGAATCTCGGTTTCTTTGTATTCAATAACCAAGTCCGGAACAAATTTCTTGATCTGGTTATAAAGATCTTCAGGCGAAAAACTAAAGGCAGCCAAATTATAACTGGTGCGGATCTTAATTTTTTCAGCCGGCGCCTCCATAATACTGACAGTCGCCCTGATTGCGTCGAGCATAAACATCATTGGCATGGTGGTATCGGCTTTTAAAGGGACGGTGTATTTTTTTTCTTTAATCGCTTTCCAAAAGATTTCTTTGGCGTATTCGGTAGTGCCCAAACTGGGTGGCGTTTTGTAATCCAACAATCCCGGATAACGGACGCTTCTGACATCCAAGCCATATTTTAAGTGATAATAATGGCACAGACTTTCGCCAGTAAGCTTACCGACTCCGTACATAGTGGTGGGCTCAATTGGGGTAATTTGCGGCGTGTTTTGTCTTGGCGTGGTGGGTCCAAAAACAGCAATAGAAGAAGGCCAAAAGACCTGGAGTTTGGCTTCTTTAGCAATATCAAGAACATTTTTGAGGCCAATGACGTTCACTTCCCAGGCGCCTTGCGGGTCCATTTCGCTTTTGACCGAAAGATAAGCAGCCATGTGAAAAATAGTGTCAATCTGATGTTTGGCAACAAGTTCTTTTAAAAACTTAATATCGGTAATTTCACCGGATTCAAAGATGCCCTTAAAATCCTTGGGGTAATTGGAATGGCCCATGGCGACTACAGACTGCTCACCGTATTTTTGCTGAAGAGTGGGTACCAGCTCAGATCCGATTTGGCCGAATGCTCCAGTGACCAAAATCTTTTTCATAATTACATTTTAATTAGTGCAATAGTTAATTGCAAGCTATAATTGTTATTCATGAAGCGAGTGATAGTTTTTGGTTTGATTTTTTATTCTGCGATTCTAAGTTACTTTTTTGTTTTTAAAACTGAGATTAATTCAGACCATATTTCTAATCTGCTGCTCTTTCCCTATTATTTTAGGGACAAAGTATATTTACCGTCAGATAATTTTATGATCAAATACCCGTTTTATTCATTAGTGGTATCACTGATTGGCATAAATCTTTGGTCAATTTTTGCCATTTCTTTTTTTTGCCTTTTGCTGACCCATGGTTTGTATTGGTGGTTTTACAAAAAAGTGATTTTGTTAAATAATGTTGATTCAAAATGGTGGGCTTATGTACCGATGACCACAGTCATATTTGGGGGATGGAATTTGATGTTGCATCTAGTACATCCCCACTTACGCAATATTGAGATCGGGCTTCTTTTTTATATTTTGTCTCTTTTTATCTTTGGCGGAAAGCTAAAACCGAAATTGGTTTATTTGCTGATTGCGGTTTTAATTTTGGTTTTTTTTAGCGATCCATATTACCTGGCTGTTTTTGCAGCTCCGGTGATTATTTCCGCCTTAATTATTTATTATCAAAAGCACGACTCACGATATTTGCTGATTTCTTTGATTGTCTATGTGGCGGCTTTGGGAGGGAAAATTTTGGAAAAGGGATTAGTGAAAACCGGATTATTTGCGTTTGATTCGGTAAGGCCGCAGATTTCTTTGGAGGCATTCATCAACAATTTCTCTCACTTTATTCCTAATTTGCATACCTTAGTAAGACCTGGTTTTTCGGCAGTTCTTAATTTCTCAACTAGCAACATAATTAGTAGTTTAAGTTTGGCCGGTGTGATTATTTCCTTGTTAATGCTCGGCTATTATTTTTGGCAGGGATTTTGTAAAAGCGATTTTCTTAAACTTTATCTTGGCTCATCGGCTTTTATTTTAATTGGAGTAACGCTCTTTTCACAATTGGGCAGCTTTGGATTATATCGTTATTATATTTATTTGTTTTTCTTGATTCCCACTATGTGGTTAATGGTAATCAGCGATTTGTGGAAGCAAAAAAAATTAATAATAATGAATTTTTTACTAGCTATTTTTTTGATTAGCGCTTTGTTTAACACTGTTTCTTTTTATAGTGTTTTGTGGCAGCGACGAACTGTATCTGGAAACGAAGACAATTGGCAATTGCTTAAGCAATTAAAGGATCAAAATTTGAAATATGGCTATGCGACTTTTTGGAACGCCTCTATTAATACATACCTGTCCTCAGATGTGATCAAAGTCCGTCCGGTACACTGCATTAACTACCAGATTATGCCTTACTATCGTCTTAGCACAATTAACTGGTATGAATTTGCTATCCATCATGGGGAAACTTTTCTCTTATTGAATCATAAAGATTTGAGATATGGTTGTAGTTTTAAAACAATAAAATCTCAATTTGGTAAACCCAGCCGATCAAAAACCATTATCTTTAAAAACCAGATGAAATTTACACTTTTAATATATGATTATAATATTGGCCAAGTATTTAATTAAATGAAAAAAAGTTTTATCTGGACGTATTTCTTAACATTTCTGTTTTTTTCGCTTATTTTTTTGGGTTTGCTCCGGAGTCCATTACTTAGTCAGCAAAAAGTTTTGTTTTATCGGGGCAACCTGCTGTTGGCCCTGACTGTCCTAATCCTCTGTTCCATTTCGGGAATGGAACAGCGCGTTCTGAAGGTCCGATTTGAGACGGTTTTGGCAGCGATTGTGATGAGTGCCTCGATTCACCTGTCTTTGTTTGTCGTTTTTCCGGTTACTTTTGACCGCTCCGTGACCATGTATTTGCTCAACCGCCTAAACACGAGTCAGTCCCCTACTTGCCAGGGCTTGTCTCCACAGAACATGGAAAAGCTGTTTATTAAAGAGTACGTTAAGCGTGATAAAGCCATGTCTCGGCGCATCAAAGAGCAAAGCATTATCGATATGCTTGAAAAGAAAAATTACTGCGTTTCCCTAACCTCTCGCGGCCGTAATTTTTTGAATCTCTCCGAATTAATTAAAAAAATCTATGCAATCAATTAATGCCGGCGCCTAGTCTTGGGGACTAACTTAATCAACTGCGCCTGGTATTCTCCCGGACCGTTGTCGATTTCAATTATGCGCTTGGTATTTTTTTTGAGATATTGTTTCAAGACATTGTTAAACCCGTAATCCAAGTAGCCGGTAAAAACCAAATACTCTGAATCATCTAAAATCTGGTAGTACTTTGATTTTTCCTCAGGCAACGGCGCAAATTGATAAAGCCGTAAATTTTTGTGACTAGTTTTTAGACCATAATACGGATCCGGAATGCTCGATAAAAAAACAGTACTGTTTTTGGGCAGCTGGCTGACTATTGTCTGGGTGAATTTCTGATAAGACCCTTGTGAGCTTTGCCAATCCAAACTAAACAGATTTAAATTTACAAAAAGCATTACTCCACTGATTAACCAAAAAAAGATTTTTCCTGATTTGTTTTTAAGGCTTTCCCAAAATTTGACCCAGAGCAGATACAAAAATGGCACTGGATAGACGTAGTACCAAGGCTCTCTGCCATAAAAAATAAACAACCAACCTACTATTAAGCCAATGATTAATAATCCGGTTTTTGAGTCTGGGTGTTGATTGAGCCAGAAATAGCCACATAAAAAAACTGATAAACCAAAATACAGCCAGTGAATGGCAGCATAATAAAACAAGCTATTTTGACTTAAAAAAACAAAAAAACTGGGTTCGGATAGCCGGCGCTGTGCCTGCCATTGAAGAACTTCAAACAGCGTTTGTATCTGGAAATTAATCGTGAGGAACCAAATCATGACTCCGGCTATAAACAAACCACTCAGAATAAACAAGTTTTTGAAACGGCGCTGACTGATCAAGTTAACAGCAATAAGAAGAATGGCCAGAATTCCGAGCGGATGAATTAAAAAGCAAAGTACGGCTATAATTGAAGCTAATAAATAGCGGTAACGATAACGGCTGAACAATAACCACAAACTGACAAAGGTAAGACTCAAGACAAAAATCTCCGGCCGGCCAAAGCGACTGGCTCGCATTAACGAGAAATCCAGCAACCATAATCCTGCTAACCACCAAGTGGATAATGGCCGACTTTGCTTAAGAACGGTAAGGAACAGGATTAAGCCAGAAAATATTGCCAGCAGGCGCAGCCCGACAACAGACAGGCCGCTAAATTTAAAAACAAGTGCCAAAAGTATCGGCAGCAAGGGCGGATAAAAAAATAAGCCTTGATCAGCGTGATACATGGATCCGTGCAGCGAGCTGATTAGCCGGCCCTGTGCGCTTAGATTATAGGCATAGTCGGCGACAATTACCTCATCCGGCCAGATTGGCGGACTATTGGTCAGAAACACAAGACTGATCAAAAAAAAAGCAGAGGCAAGAAGTAAAAATCGATGCCAAAAATTGGTCATTAGAGCTATAATAACTCAAATTTGAGAAATATGCTTAATTTAAAGAAAGCCAGAATTTTGGTGACCGGCGCTCAGGGTTTTGTGGGCAAGCACTTAATTAAGCAACTTTTGGATTCTGGAATCGCTCGCGCCAATATTATCTCTTATCCTCACAGCCGTTACGATCTGAAAGATTATGCTACTTGTTTAAAAGCAACCAAAAATATTGACTTGGTTTTTCATTTAGCAGCCAATGTGGGTGGCATTTACTATCACACGCTTTGCCCTGGTAATCTTTTTTATGACAATCTGATTATGGGAGCAAACTTAATTGAAGCATCCAGGATTAATAAGGTTACTAAATTTGTCAGTTTGGGAACGGCCTGTAGTTATCCCGAACGCACTCCAGTTCCTTTTAAGGAAAAAAACTTTTGGAACGGTTATCCTGAGGCTAATAACGCGCCTTATGCCATGGCCAAAAAGGCCTTACTGGTAATGCTTCAGGCTTATCGAAAACAATACCATTTTAATGGCATTTACCTTATTCCGGTCAACATTTATGGCCCAGGTGATAATTTTGATCGGGAGAATAGTCATGTGATTGCCGCTTTGATCCGACGTACGGTTGAAGCCAAGCAGAAAAATTTGGCTTATCTTGAAGTTTGGGGCAAGCCTACTGTGACTCGGGACTTTATTTATGTTGACGACGCGGTTGCAGCCATTATCCAGGCGGCAATTAAAATTAATCATAGTCTGCCGATTAACATCAGCTCCGGCAAAGAGTTTACGATTAAGCAGGTAGTTGAAATCATTGTTCGCACCGTTGGTTATCAGGGCAAAGTTGTTTGGAATAAAAAAATGCCTACTGGCCAAACACGCCGAACATTGTCAACTAGTAAAGCCAGAAAGGAATTGAGTTTTCGTGCCCAGACAAGTTTGCGCCAGGGCTTAAGCCAAACCGTTAACTGGTATTTAAAACAAAACAAATGATTCCGATTGTGATTACCAGTATTAATTCTCCAACTCAGGCGGTAGTGGAATTTAGCCGGCTCAGAAATTTTAAACTGATTGTTGTTGGTGATCAAAAAACGCCAAGTAAGTATAATGATCAAAATTTGGAGTTCATTTCTCTTACTAAACAGCGGCAGTCATTTCCGACTTTTTCCAAACTACTCCCAATAAACAGTTATAGCCGCAAAAATCTTGGTTATCTTTGGGCTTGGAAAAATTACTCCTCAGACTGGCTATTTGAAACCGACGATGATAATCTCCCCTACGCTAATTTGACTTTGCCAAAATTTAAGCAAGCATACTCAACAGTTAATTCAGATAAAATATTTTTTAATATTTTTACACTTTTTACACGAGAAAAAGCCTGGCCAAGAGGATTTCCGCTTGATTTGATTAGAGATAAGATGGATTTTAACATGAGTATTGAGAAGGCTAAACCACTTTTAATTCAATCCTTAATTGATCATGACTCTGACTTTGATGCTGTCTATCGCCTGACAATCAATCGGCCGATTAAGTTTAAAAAGAATCAGTTTGTGGCCGTTTCTGCCGGAATTTATGGCCAGGTTAATTCTCAAGCGACTTGGTGGCACCGGAACATTTCTGCTCTAATGTATTTTCCTTCGACTCTTAGTTGGCGAGCGGCTGATATTTGGCGTGGCTACGTGGCCCAGAAAATTATTTGGCAATTATCCGGTAGGCTTTTGTATCTTTCGCCACAAGTTTATCAGCAACGATTAAGACATCAGGTAATGGCGGACTTTCAGGCCGAGATCCCCCTTTATCTTTACTCTCAAAAATTAGTTGAGGATTTACAAAAATTAAAATTAAGCGGCAATATCAATCAAATGCTGGTTCAAGTTTATTCGCTACTAGTGAAGCAAGGATTTGTTGATAAGCATGAATTAGTTATTCTTAAGCAATGGCTCAAAGAAATAAACAATTTGCGATTGTAACTCCACTTGCCAACGAAGGGATAATGTTGACAAAGTATTGTCAGACTTTGTTTAGTCAGCTAGAGAAATTGCCAGATCAATTTACAGTCTATTTTGTCATTGATAAGGCCTCGATTGATAATACCTTGGCCTTATCCCGCCGCTTGGCTCGAAAGTATCGTGATCTACAAGTAATTTATGCTCCTGAAAATCGCCATGTGGTTGACGCCTATTTGGCTGGATTTCGGCAAGCCTTGAGAGATAATTGTAATTATATTATTGAAATGGATGCGGGATTTTCGCATCAGCCTAAAGAAATCAGCCATTTTGTAGACAAACTCAAGCAGGGTTTTGACTGTGTCTTTGGTGTTCGACCACTTTGGTCTTTTAAATATCGCGTGCCTTTGTCCAGACGATTCTTTTCTTTGGTCGGAACGGTTTTCAGCAATTTGTTTTTAAAGACACGCTTAATTGATATGACTTCGGGTTTTGAAGCTTTTACCACTCCGGCTTTAAAAAAAATTCTGGCCACTCCCCTTTTCTCAACCGGTCATTTTTATCAGACTGAAGTTCGGCTTAGAGCTTTTCGTTTGAAATTAAAAACAGCCACTGTACCCATTACCTATCGCTTTCCCAGTAAAAGCGTTAACTGGCGATCGTTGAAAAATGCCCTGACTACATTCGTTTATTACCTGACTCACTAAGCTGACTATCTTATAGTATAATACATTAATGCCAGCAATTAGAGAACAACTTGCAACAATAGGTTCAAGAAATAAGCGTGTGAATGTTCGGCCACCTAGCCCAGAGGTACTTGGATTAATAGGAGATTATCCACGTTTATTTGATAGAGAAAGTTTATTTTGTGCCCAAACGCCAGTGAATTTTCTTGGCGCAATGATTGTTGAGGTTCTTAAGCCTGAACTCAAACAAATAATTAGTTCCGCGAAGTATGATTTGAAACAGATCCACAAGCTTGAATCTCCGGTTAGATTATTAACTGATGTGTCAATACTGTTGCCATCAACTAATGCGTCGTTGACTGTGCCTTATGTGTTGCATAAGACCGGCTGTGGCTTAAATGCAGGAGTGGTTTTAACAGGCAATCTGGCAGGGGTAGTTATTAATACCCATTCTGTGGAAGAAGGAAAATCAAGACCCCTTAAAGTGGAACGAATATGGAACGATGAGGTTTTGGCAAAGATGAGTTTTAGCGACCCCCATTTTCTTACCAATTTAAGGTTATTGAACTTTTTTAGAAATTTTAACGATAGCTGCAGGCAAGACAGAACTACATTACCGTTTATAGAATACTTAATTAATGATTCATACCAGCTACTTAAAAAAACCTATCGTTACACTACACAGGCCTTTTTTGCACTGTGTCAGGATATTTTGCCAAGAGAAGTGAGCAAGCAGATGTCTTACTCTGACTTTCATTTTACAAGGTCAAGGCTTTATTAATACTTGAATTTACTATAGGTTTTGGTATAATACCCTATGCCAGAGAGATTTTTAAATAAAAAATGGAAGGTTGTTAATAATACCAAACTGTGTGGTCCAGGATGTCCTTATGAATGTTGCTACTGTAATCAGGAATTATTTGACAGAGACGAAAATGGTAAGCGTAACAGTCCGTATATTTCAACCAAAACTGATGCCGGAATTTCTGTTAATAGCAAGCTTATGGTTGGTAAGACTATAACTCATAGAATTCCCGATGATGTTCTGCTTGCCGAGTTACTGAATTTTCCCTATTATTCGCCTGAAACCCCATTATTGATGGAGAATTTCAACGATCCCTCACTTGATTGGAATCACTCTCTGAAATTAGCGGCTGAATTATCTAATTTTGGTCATCGAGGCGAAATCATCTATATTACCAAGGGGAAGATTGCACCAAAATACATAGATAGAGCGCGTGAATTAGTAAAAAAAGGCGTTAAGCTGGTTTTTATAGTTACTTATTCTGGTTTGCCGGTTGCGATCGAACCAATTCCGGCAAAAACCCGGATTCAATCGATACAAAGATTGAAAGCGGCTGGACTACCAGTAATTATGGCGATGCGGCCAATGATTGAGGGAATTAATAGTAATGAGGCAACTATAAATACAGTATTACAGGAAGCTGGTTCATATGCAGATGCGATTACGGTGGGCGGACTTTTTGTTTATGAAAACACTATTAGGAATTTTGAACAAGCCGGTCACCCTCTTGATGATAGATATAAACCAGATCAACTAACAGAATCAAAAATCATCGACGATTCATTGAGAAGCGAAATTCGAAGAGTTGCTCAATCCCGAAATTTACAGGTACCAATTTTTGATCATACTTCCTGTGCAGTTGCTGCTCTTAGCCGAGAATATTACAAAACAAATAGACCTGATCGTCTGGCTCATTCAATCAGAGATAACAATGGCGGATTAGAACACTGTCGTCAATTTTGTCCTGATTCTCAACTATCTTGTTGTGCTAAAGCATTAGAGAGGCCACTAGCCGAAATAAAATCAAAAGCAGAGCAAGTATTACGAAGACTTGGATATCCTTATGAAATTGTAGCCTCTAACAGAACAGGAGTACTTTATATTGTTAATGGAGATCTGCACCTTTCAGAAACGTTTTTTATCTCTCAAGAAACTGGTTTTCACGTCGAAAATCTTCCTTCTTACGAAAGGCTGTCAGAAAAAACCACTAATGCCTTAGAAACAATTGGTCTTTGCGGTTGCCAGTTCAAGCTGATTTTGCAACCGAACAATGTTTGGATGGTCATTTTGCCGGAAAATCAGAAACTGATCAGCCAGGAAACAATTGAACAGCTCAAATTTCACCTGGAAAAATATGTAAGGGCAACTTTAAATTTTTCTCTTGGCAATGTCAACTGAGCAAGAAACATCTGAGGTTAAGGAAAACGGAAGAAAGAGTAAGAATTTAATAATTATAACCGGTCCGACTGCTAGCGGCAAAGATACGGTCATTGATCTTTTTATAGAACGGCATCCTAATTTTAAGCGTATTGTTCCCTACACCACTCGCACACCTCATATTAATGAACAGGATGGAGTTGATTATCACTTTGTTTCACTAGAATGGTTTAAACAGAACCAAGATAGATTTTGTGCAATTACTCAAAGAATGATTAGTAATCAAACTATATATTATGGAACTGCCCTTAGCGATCTTCAGATGATATTAAAAGGAGAGCAGCGAATTTGGAAACTAGATCCTTATACTGCCTGCAATCTTGACAGTTGTCTTGGTGAATCTTTAAGTTCTGATGAAATTAAGACTCTATTATCGCAAACGGCAATTATCTACCTGGGAGTCGATCGTTTAACAGTTTTAAAGGATCGAATGAGCCACAGAGCCAGGCCAGACGATACCAGAGCCGATTTCTTAAGACGTTTACGTAACGAATGGCAAGCCTGGTTAGCGATTAAAGGGAAAGTTGATCCTTTTATTTGCGATCTCAAGACTGTTTCGCCAGAGGAATTTTTGTATGGCTTAGAGAAAAGGTTAATTTGAGCTTTCTTGTATTCTTCTAGCCTTATTTTGATAAGCGGTGAATATTGTTCCCTCAGGTAAACTCCAGTAATTTCCATTATAGAACAGATCTAATCGACAGGTGGCTGTATATGCTGCAAGTCCTTTAATTTTTTTCCCGCTTCCCTTGCCAGTCGCTTGTACGCGAAGCACTGCTGATCGCCGTCCATCAATATATATCACTGTCTCTGCTGGAAAAGAATAGCATTCGTCAGACCTCGTTTCTTTTGATGATGTTTGAAAGGCCTCTTTACTGGACATAAACATTATAGATTATAGCACCAGAGCAGCAAAAAATCGAAACGACATCTGATAATTGCCGCCAATCGGCCTTTGCTTTGGTTATTTTAATTGAGATATAATAAGGGTATGCTGATTCAGATAGTAGAACCAACAGAGATACATTCTCAAGCACTGGCATTGTTAAAAAAAAATGGCCACCAGTTAATCATTGATGAACCGACCCTCGCTCAAATAAAAACTCTAGAAGCTATTTTTATTCGTACTTATACGCAAGCCAACCGGAGCTTTTTGGAAAAATATCCCAATTTAAAATATTTATTAAGAGCTGGTGTAGGATTGGACAATATTGATTTGAATTATTGTAAGAGCCAGAAAATTACGGTGATCAACTCTCCCGGAGCAAACGCTAACGCAGTGGCCGAAATGGTGATTGCTTTGGCAACGCTACTATTGCGAAATTTTGCCCCCCAAAATTATTTGCTAACTAAAAAAAAATGGCGAGAACGGAATTTGATTGGATTTGAAATCAAAAACAAAACGATTGGTTTGGTAGGCTGTGGCGCTATCGGCAAACTTGTTTCCAAGAAACTCGCCAATTATGAAGTCAAGCAAATATTGGGATTTGATCCGTTTTTGAATCAAGAAGAACTGATTAAATATGGAATTATTAAAACCGAACTGGAAGATTTAATTAATAAAGCCGATATTATTTCTTTACACCTGCCTCTGAATAAGCAAACTATCAATTTATTCAGCTTGCCGCAACTGAAAAAGATGAAAAAAACAGCCTCTATTATCAACACTTCCCGGGGCGGTATCATTAATGAAACTGATTTAATATACGCGCTTGAGAATGGAATTATCAGCGGAGCGGCTTTGGACGTGTTTGAAAACGAACCTCACTTGCGAGATGAATTTTTTAAATTAACAAACGTTATTTTGACTCCACACTTGGCTGGTTTTACAAAAGAAGCAGACATTGAAATGTCACTTATGCCAGCTCAAAAACTACTTACTCTTCTTAACTAGGTATTTTATTCTCTTGAAATAGAGTAAAAAATCATAATAACCGCGAGCTAAGGCCGCTCCGAAACCTCTGATACCATCACGATAACCATGATGATACAATTGCCAGCGAAGAAAAATATAAGGCGGATTAAACAGCATCTTCAAAAAGGAAGAAAATAAGCTATTTCGTAGTTGTTTGGCTTCCAGAGTGGTATAAAAATTAAATTTCGTGATCAAAGTTTTTAAATCAGGATGGGAAAAATGCAAAAGTGGATTTTTGAGATAGCCGACTTTCCCTTTAACCTTAAGCTGTTCGTGTACAGCCACAATTGGTTCGTATCGACAAAATTGAGGTTTAAATAAACGCACGAGCCGGTCGTAAGCCCAATCACCGCCCTTGAGATAGTCACCCAAAAAATACTGCTTACGCGGGATTCCATAAGCCATCAGATCTGTTTTATTAACTTGGGGTTTGGTCAGAATATTTTGAATTTCATGCTTAACTTCTGCTGTCACGACTTCGTCAGCATCGATTCTAAGCATCCAGTCGGTTTGGCAATGATCAATGGCCCAGTTTACACTCTTTTGCACACCAACGATATCATGGAACTCGGGCTTGTCGAACTTTATTACTTCTGCCTTGTATTTTTTGGCTATTCTTGCGGTTTTGTCTTGTCCCAAAAAAAGGACCTGAATCCGATCGCACCAAAGCAGACTTTTAAGGCAGCGTTCGATATTATCTTCTTCATTTCCGGCCGGAATTACGGCTGTAATGGTTTGTTTTTTCACGATTTAATTATAACAACTATAACCTAGTCTTTTAAAATATTTGCCGTAAAGGGCTTGCTTGTTATTGTTATTTTACTTTCTTTTAATAATTTGACTTTGTTTTCTGAAACAATCACTTTTAACCTCGGTTTTTGGCTGCTGATTTCTGTCGGATAAATCCAGCCGAACATACTATCGGCCTGGCTGGCGGCCGGTTTTTGGCCGTAGGCTTCAAAAAGATATCGCCAGCCGCCAAAATACAGATAATCCCGATCTGTTTCTAAATAAAAGGGGCGGGAGTCAAGATAACGACTGACTTTTTGAACTAGCGCCTTTTTGGCTAACAAATTGCCTGACAGCGGCCGATTGACAAAGACAGCAGTATTGACAGAAATATATACCAGTAATAGCATTACTAGTGGCAAAAGCTTGAGTTTGCACATTAATTGCGCCAACACAATCGCTTGAAATGGCAGCCAGCCTAGATAGTAATAATCATTGATGGTGCCGGGATAGAATAAAAACATTATAAAATAAAAAGTCTGAATTATTTTCAAAATTTTATTTGCCAGACCCTTGGCTGTTAAAAGAAAATGTATATTAATTATCACCAAGATTAAAAAGACTGCGATTCTAAAAATAGAAGCCAGATTAATAAATAGTATAAAGTTTGCCAAAGTTGAAATCATAATTTGCAAGTGGCGGAACATAAGACCAGGTTCAAAACTGCTCCCTGCTCTACTCAAAAGACGAACTGGAGTTAGTAAATTATCAAAGTTATGGACTACATCAAAGACAATTAGAGGAAAATAGAGGGCCAGAAAGACAATAAGAGACAGTAAGCCGGTTTTAAAAGTAATGTTAAAGCTTTTCTTTTTTAACCTGGTCAAGATAATATAAATCGTAATTGGCAGATAAATGAGTAAAGAGGCATGAACATGAAAAGAGCCAGCCAGCAGCAAGGCAATCAAAACATACCAACGAGAATCGTTCAATGATTTTTGGTAAGCCCAGAAAAACAAAATTGAGATCAGCGGAATTGGTGATGGGTTCCAGAACCGGCGATCAAATGTCAGGATGAAAGCAGAGCCGGCATAGATAATTAACGAGATAAGGGCAACTCTGGAGTTGAAGAGTTGTCGAGTTGTATAATAAAGAGCTACTGCTATCAAAAAGCCTAATAAACTGGCACTATAAGCTAGAATCAAGGGGTCCAGGTTTGACAGTCTGAGTAAGAGCGCGTGTAAATAAACAAAGCCCGGGCCAAGATAAAAACCAGTGTCAGCTTGACTGGTGCCAATCCAAATCGGCCTAAAGTCTTTAATTAGACTAAGACCAAGCAAAGACTGATACTCTTCGTCAATCCCAAAATGAAAGCGTTCCCCAACTTGGACAAAACGCAGAATAAATATAAATAGAAAAGACAAGATTAACCAGTGATTTTGCCTAATTTTTGACCAGATAAGCATGATACACGCCAGAACTAAACTGTTTAATTATCGGAACAGAAATTATGGTTTGGTACTCGGAAACAATGATTCTATATTGAGGTTTTTGGGCTGAAATTTCGTCTGAATAAATCCAGCCAAAAAAGTCATCGGCATGAGACTGAGCCGGAGTCGAACCGTAAGCCTTAAATAAATAACGCCAGCCACCGGCCGAATGATATTTACGACCGTCTGTGGTGCGGGTTTCCAGATAAAAAGATTTACCTTTGAGCTCGGGGTTAATTTGCTTAATCAATTTTTTTCGGGTCGACAGACCAAACTGCTCCTGCTGACTGGTAATTAAAGCGTATGAGTTAACGAGAAAATACGGAATTATTAAAACAATCGCCAACCCTAACGGCAACTTGGAAAAAAATATACCGATTGAGATAACAAACAAAACTAAGAAGCCCAGCAAAAAATAAGCAACGACTCCGCCCGGATAAAAAAAGTAAACAAGCATAAAACTAAACATAAGGGCGGCTAGCAGACGATACTTTTTAAAACTGAAGCTTAAAATAAAAACCGACATTATTATAAGTAAAGAAAGCAGGGCTAATGGCATATATGTGCCGGTGATCCGGCCATGCACGCCTAACTGTAATTCATCTTGCGTATTGGAATAAGGATGAATGTACCAAATCCTGGACAAAGTATTTAAAAACTGACCAAAGCTGTAAGTAAGATTGCCTTGATTTTGGAAATCCAAAAATTTACGCAAATATCGAATCGGCATTAATAAATTGTCGAAGTTATGGACAAAATCAAAAACCAGTAACGGCAGAGTAACCAGAAACCAGCTGATGATGCTAAGAAGCCAGATTTTTAATTTAACTGAGCGCCAATTGAATAAAATAATCAATAAGGTTACCGGCCAGAAAGCCAATAGCGACAGATGAATATGTAGCGATAAGCCAAGCAGCAGAAAAAGCAAAATTAAATATCGAGGATCTTCCCTCAGCCTCATCAGGCAGTAGAAGAACCACAAGGACACAAACATTATCGGAGTAGGATTCCAGAACCGACGGTCGAAATAACTAAGGAACATTGAACCGCTGTAAAAAGCCAAGGCAAAGAAAGCCGCTTTGGTTCCGTAAAACCGATTAGTAATATAAAACAGGCTCAAGGCTGTGACGATTCCCAATCCGGATCCAAAATACGCCAAAATTAGCGGATCTGAGGAAATATTAAACAAAAAAGCGTTAAGGTAAGTAAAGCCCGGGCCCAGATAGTAACTAATATTGGACGCGCTTACCCCAATCCAGATTAAATGCGGATTTTTAACCTGCTCCCAAGCTAACAAAGCCTGGTATTCCTCGTCAAAATTAAAGGTAAAAAATTGACCTAAATTCCAGAAACGAAAAAAAACCGCCAGCGTCAATAAACCGACAAAGGCCAGAAGATTAAAATATTGGGTCTTGGATTTTCCAAGTAGAAACCCGGAAAAAATGGCCGGAATTTGGAAAGGCTCTTTGATTATTTGAAAGGCTAGGCGTCTGGCTAAAGCGATTAGATTTTGATGCCAGGAGTAGTTTTTGGCTAAAAAGTATCCGTAATTGTGCTGGCTGCTTTTATTGATTGCTCCCTGATCATAAGTACGGGTTCCACCTAAAAAATGCCGTAGATGAGTAACAAGAGCTTTGGGTTCGAAAATTAACGACTTGGGAAAACGCTGGTTGAGACGGACACCCAAATCAACTTCGTTGTAGGCATAAATTGGTGGCTTGAGTTTTTCGTCGAAACCGCCTAATTCTTTTAAGACATCAGTGCGAAAAGACATATTACAGCCATAAGGGAAATCAACCCATTGCTTGGTCTGGTCAAAAAAACGCTTAACAATAAGAGCACCAAAAAAACTGATTTTACCAACTCCCCTACCCGGTTCTGTTGTTTCTGGCTGATTGATAACCCGTCCGGCGACTCCATTAATTTGTTTATTACGGTAAGCTTTTAAGTGGCTTGTAAGAGTGTTACTAGTAATGATAACGTCATCATCTAAATACAAAACTATTGGCGTTTTCGCTTTTTGCCAACCCAAATTAAGATAATGGCAGGTATTAGGAGTATCTAAATGAAAAAGCCGAAAATTTGTCTGGGAAGGAAAATCATTTTTTAGTTTCCTATAATTCTGTGAATTAGACTGATCAAAAACTAAGACTTCAAATAAAAGTTGACGACTTTCATTGACGAGTTGTTTTAGTAGTTGACTGACAATTTTTGGTCTGTTTAGTGTACCGATAACAACGGTTAATTGGACCGCGTCAGTTTTTGCTTCTCTCTTTGCCATAGTATTTCACTTCCAATTATGCCAACAAATAAGAGAATTATCAACGAACCTGAGATCGCCACTAACGGATTAAGAGCGATCAAAAGATACTTTCCAATCGCAATTGCCAAACTTAAGGCGACAACATTTAGAATCCCTAATAATGGTTGTTGGCGTAAGGCTAACAGAGGTTGAAAAAAAATATTAATCATCCCCCACCCTAATCCGGGTAAGATGAAATATGGAATAAGAGCGATAGTTTTTTGGGCATCTGTTTCAGTGAAGCGACCACCGACAAAAAGATATTGAACCAAAAATGGAATTATAATTGCCAGTCCCCCAACGACGATCAAAGTTGCCAAAAAAGCCGCCAGTTTACTTTTTCTGACTAATGAAAAAGTATCGGCATATTTTTTTTGTTTTAGTAATTCCACCAAGCGAGGCAGCAGCAACACTTGCAGACCAATAGTAATTACACCCGTGGCTAAGGCAAAGAATTTGGCAATAATATTTAGATATACAAGCGAGCCACTTTCAAGAGTCGAACCAAAAGTTCGAATAAGCAAAGTATCGGATCTTAAAGCAAAATTACCAATGATTAACGGGATCCAAGCAAAAAAAATCGGCTTCAAACTAGAGGCCTTAATAAGTTGCCAAAACGAAAATTTAAATTTAATCTTTGGCATCAGTAGAAGTACTTGAAAAATAATGCTGGCAAGAAAGCCAATAATCAAAATAAATGAACCGATCCGGTCAGCGAAAATAATAATTAGACTTAAGTTTAATACGTTGCCCATTAATTGAACTAAAGGAAAGCGTAAGAACTTTTTTTGAACATAAAAATAAGTACCTAAGAGAGTTGACAAAATGGCAAAAGGAAAGCTGATAAACAGATAAGACATCTGGAGCCTGACAGACTCTTGAAACAAAGATGTTTGTTCACTATAGATCAGTTTTGTAATTAATGTTGAAAGCGGCAAGCGAAACGCGATCAGAAGCAAAGAAAAAAGAACCAGCTTAAAAACAACAGAAAAAAAATAGGTCTCGGTTTGGTTTTTGGATTTATCCATTCGGCCAAGATAAGGTAAAAAAGCGTCATTGAGCGTGCCGTAAATAACAGTGACAACGGTGGTAGGAATAACGACAGCGGCTAAAAATGTATCAAGGCTAAACCCGGCGCCAAACACATTGGTAATCACAATCTGTCCAACTAATTGAACGAAAGTGGAAATGATAAAGATTAAAGTAATGGCAATACTTTTTGTTTTCATGTTTCTTACAATCCCCAGGAATATATTGAAACTGGCCAAGGATCGTGCTCTGTCCCACCTAAACTATTAACCGTAAATTCGTGATTCAAATGCGCTTTAGCATATATTTTAACTGATTCCGGCAAGAAACTCTGCCAGTCTTCGATAATGACTAAACCCTGAGGATATTGTTTAATAATTTTTTTAAAGTCAGAGACTCGGCCATAAGTAATTACGCCGTCAACATTGCTGGTATAGGGAATATTGGTAAACTTAGTTAAGTAAGCAGTCGCTTTTTTTTGCGGTAAATACCAATTCTGAGCAAAGGGCACGTCATTGATAATCGCTAAACGTTGATGATTGGGAAAATGCTGCTTTAATAAGAGAAAGGTGGTTTTGTAATCGGCGATTTGAACATCGCCATAAATGTCAAAATTCGGATTGTAAAAGGTTCGAGCTTGTAGCTCAAGCTTATGTGACACAATAGCGAGAAAGATAAAAGAAATTACTAATAATACTGACAGCCGTTTAGATTTGTTACGTTGATAAACAAGTCCTAAGCCTGCGGCCGCAAAGGTAAAAATCACTCCAAATAGCGGAACAACATATCTGACATTATGTGTATAGTGCTTGAATGTCCAAAGATATAAGCTAATAGCAATATAGCCGGCAATTGAAATCGCCAGAAAACGATTTGATGGCCAGATAAATATCCAACCGAATATGGCTACAAGGACAAATAACCAATACTGTTTGCCAAAAAGCTGAAAAAAATAAACTAAGTGATTGTAAGGGAAAAATATTTCACTTATGGTTTGGCCGCGAAAAAAGGTTTTGGCCATTAAAGGCAGGTTAATAATTAAGGAAAGACAAATAAGTAAAAAAAAGAGAGCGATTAACTTAGCCGGCTTCTTTAGAACGCTTATCATCTCTTGATGATAGTTTAAAACAATAAAGATCAGATAAGGGACCCAAAGCAGGATTCCCAAAAAATGCAGTAGGCTACCGATGGTAGCGATTAAAGTGATCAAGAAATGAAAACGCCAGTTAATTTTTTGGTTTTTCTCTGACAAAACAGTCATACTATAAAGTATGATTAATAGCCCGGTTTGAATAGCCGTATACTGCTTTGCTTGAGTAGAGTTAGCCAAATTAAGTTGCGAAAAAGCCATAAAAAAAGCCGCCAATAATCCGCCGACCGGATTGGACAGTTTACGAGTTAACAAAAAAGCAAAAATTATACCTAAGGTGCCTGCAATTGCCGGATATAAACGGGCTGACCACTCTGAGATGCCGAACAACTTAAAAGAGGTTGTAATTAGCAGTAAATGAAGGGGCTGGTAATCCTGCTTTTTTAGCTGATCAACAAGATCGACTTTTCCAGTCACAATATTCTTGGCACTGGTTGCCAAATAAGCCTCGTCTGACCAAAAAGAATGATTACTGGAGATCCCCTGCAAGCGGAAGAATAAGCCAAAAGCAATAATAGCCGGCAAAACTACCTTAAAAATTAAAATAGATAAACGGTTTGACAACATCTGTTTGCAGCAAAAGCCAAATTATAACAATCATCATTCCCAACATTACTTTAGCATAATCCGGGAAAGGCTTAAAGAGATGGCTCAAACCAGCGAGAAAGTATTTTTGGCCGAACGAGAGTGAAACAAGTAATAACAGAACAAACATTGAACTGACGCTAAGCGCCGAGAGTTGCAAGTCGACCAGTCCATGGAGCATGTTTAGAAAGCTGGCAAGAGAGTTACTTCTAAAAATGAGCCAGCCAAAGTTAACCAAAAGATAAGTTCGAATAAACGGCCAAAATCGGCTAAATAGATGTGACTTAGCAGGAAATCTTCGTTCAATCACCAATAAAAGTCCGTGATATAAGCCCCAAAAAATAAAATTCCAGTTGGCGCCATGCCAAAAACCAACAATTGTCATAACTGCGATTAAGTTAAAGTAGGTACGGGCCTTGCCCGAACGGGAACCGCCAAGAGGAATATAAAGATAATCCCGTATCCAGGCGGAAAGTGAGATGTGCCAGCGGCGCCAAAACTCGGTAATACTTTGTGATCGATAAGGAAAGTCAAAGTTTAGAGGAAGAGTAATATTAAAGAGTAGCGATAAGCCTCGAGCTATTTCTGTATAACCGAGAAAATCAAAATAGATTTGATTGCCAAAGGCAAAGATAGCCGTAATGATAGAGAGCCAGTTAAACTGGTCCGGGTTCTTAAAAACAGGATCAACAAGAGGAGTGAGTGAGTCTGCGATAAGCGCCTTATAGGCAAAGCCAAGTGCGATTAATACTAATCCCCTCCTTAGTCGCTTATATGAGGGTAAAGACAGTTTTTTTCTTGTTTGCAGATAGAGTTCGTTGAAACGGATAATGGGTCCTGAGATAAGATGAGGAAAATAAAAAATGTACAGAAAATAACTCAGCCAAGTAGGAGCCGCTGGTTTTCCTCTATAGATATCAACCTGATAGCTAATCGCCTCGAAGGTAAAAAAAGAAATACCTAAAGGCAGGGACAGACTCGGCAAGAAAGTAAAACTAACAATATTCAGAAAAAATGCAAGATACTTAAAAAAAATCAGCACGACTAAGTTGAGAGCAATCGAGAGAGCTAGTATCTGTCGTCGCCCGGTTGAGGCATTGAATAGCAACCTTCCCAACAGATAGTTAACAATTGACAACAACAACAGCAAAAAAAAATAATTCAAGCTTGAACTTGCATAAAAGACAAAGCTAACAATCATTAAAAAAGGAACACGCCATTTGGGCCAGGCTTTTAAAAATATAAAATATGTGCTCAAAAAAAATATCAAAAATTTCAAAGTGAGAAAATTCATAAGACTGATTGAATTAAGTATTGAGCAATAGTCAGGGTAAACTTATTTGCGCCCAAGGTATTGAGGTGATCAGGGTCGGAATAGTATCTTTGGGAATTAAGGCTGTCGCTTAAATTTAGCGAGTCTACTTGATCTTTTTTTTCAAGTTCTGTTAAATATTCATTAAAAAGCGACCGTTTAACTTGGTATTTCTTAAAATAATCAAGACTAAGCGGGTGCTCAGGATACCAGACAATAAGAATAGGAATTTGTTGAGCCTGAGTGAACTTCACTAACTTTTCGAAGTGAGAAGAATCAAAACTAAAGTCTGAAAAAAGATACTTTATTCCCTTTTCCCGCTGATTAAAGTTAATCCCGCGAGGTGAATAGTAACTGTCAAAAGCATTCTGTGAGAGATGAATATATCGAGGAATCCAGCCGTTTCTGGAAATATTTCCGGAATCTGTGAATAATATATTTGTTTCAGGTTTGAAAATTAATTTTGGAAATTTGCTCAAGATTACTGGTAGATCGTGCCAGTGTCGATAAAGATAAGAGTATTTTTTAACGCCGCACTCGAGCCGTGTTGAAAAGTCTCTTTTGATAGAAGATAAACAACGGCCAGTGTAGTAATTATAAAAATGATTAAGGGTACTGTCGGGTTTTGAAAGGTAGCCACCATTAAATTGCCAGGGAACGGGATAATCATAAATAATCAGCAGAGGTTTGCTACTTGTGGCAAGCACTTTTTTTAAGAGATACAGATTGGATTCGACAGTTCCTCCGCTGTGAGCAAGATTAAAAACCGCGAGCTCTGGATTGACTTTCTGCAGTTCATATTGCAGAAGTTCAGGATTTAGATTTTGGTTGGTTATTGAGGAGCCCATGGCCAGAATGTAGGGCGACTGCCGGTTAATCAGCGACTCCCCCACTATTTGTGATTTCCAATCAAGATCAACAGAATAACTTAATGAAACGGGTTTTAAAGAGACAATAATTCTTACTAGAATTTCGAGTAAAAACAAATCAAATAATACAATAATCAGGAAGCCCTGAAGAAGTTTTCGATAATGTTTGCTTCTGGTGTTATTCAACATTAATAAAAATTAATTCTAGGCAAACTTTAAACGAAATAAACCGATAATGTTTCTTAACGCAATTGAAGGAATTTTCTTAAGTTTAAAAACAACCGTTTGGCCGTTAAAACGTGATCGATGGTTAATTGGCTCTTCTGACAGTTTTAGCCCCTTTTTAGTACACATACCGACAAATCCCCACCAGAAACCTTCACTCAAATACTTTAAGTACTTTAAATTTGGCTTTATTATACTTCGCCTATATAGAACAAAGGGCGCAGAAGGGTCGTGAACTGGTGGTTTAAAGAGAATTATACAGACGAGCTTGAATAACTGAGAAAATATTTTTCGTTGCAGAGCGTCGGCACGGTTTTTGCGCCAACCAATAAGAACTTCCGCTTCCAGCCGCCGCTGCCAAAACTTACTTAAATCCTTAGGATCACACTGACCGTCCGAATCGACAGAAAGAATATATTCACTGGTTGCCAACTTTATTCCGTCGATGACTGCCTGTCCATATCCGCGCCGGGTTTTCTTTTGATTAAGAAGTAGTTTATATTTACTGCTAATTTTTTTTAAAAACTGAGAAGTGCCGTCTGATGAGCCGTCTTCACAAATAATAATCTGGAAATTAATCCTAAGACGTCTTAGTTCCTTTCGCCACTCCCTAATAACGGTTTCGATTGTATGACGCTCGTTATAGACCGGAAAAATGACTGAAAGTTCTAATTTGGATTTAACCATTCTTTATGTTTCTGTATTTAGAATATGATTGATAATCCTTCTGAATCCCTCCTTGAGAGAAGTTTCTTCCCCTGTTTTGTAGTGTTGATTAAATTTACGATTACTGCAACGGCGCCTAAGTGGCCCAACCGGCTTATCCAAATCATGAATAATTTTTGGTTTTATATTGAGGATTTGACAACAAATTTCGACTACTTCGTTGACGGTGACTTCTTTACTGCTGCCAATATTTACTGGACCGAAATATTTTTTTTTATTCATAACTTCATAGATTTTTCGAACGGCGTCGTTGATATACAGAAAAGTACGAGTTTGCTTGCCGTTTCCCCAGACACTGATTTCGTGAGACTTTTGAGCAACAATTGCCTTGTATGCAATCTGGGGTGGGAATTTGGCTTTGATCCCCTTATATGATTGTCCCGGGCCGTAGATAGTATGGAGAAGTCCTACTCGGCAATCCAGAGGTGAATATTCCAGCAACTTCAACATTGTCAACTTTTGCCAACCATACATCTGATCTGGATCCGCCGGTTCAGAGAGCATTTTCTCAGAAAGCAAAGCCCCTTCATTCATACGGTAGACCGGATATGCGCAAGCTGAAGAGGGATAAAAAATTCTTTTGACGCCGTTTGCCTCAGCCGCCCTCAAGAGATTGATATCAATTGTAAAATTATCCAGAGCTGGATAGTAATGCTGCTGAGAGAAAAAACCAATCCCGCCCATACTGGCAGCGAAATGATATATGTGATCTTGATTTTTTGTTAGTTTAAGACAAATCTCAAAATCTCTAAGATCTTGAGAACGATTCGTGTTAGTAATCTTAAACTCGGACTTTTGAGATAAGAATTTGTACATGGATTGACCAATAAAGCCATGCGCTCCGGTGATTAATATTCTGACTGATTTTTTGTTTGCCATTTACTTAAAACTTAAACATTATAATATTAATTATGGCGACTTTCTAGGTAGAGTCTCATCCACTCAATGTCTAGATAATCATTGCTTGAACCGGGTAGCCACTGAAGTACAAATTCGACCGGATTTTTAAGGTTGCGGATTTTTTTGGAAACGATATATTCGTCCCATCCCGGTGTAGAAATGGCAATATCGTTTTTCTCGATTCCATCGGGGAGTTCTTCATTGATATATAGGTACCCGCGAATAGCATTGTACTCTTTTTCTTTCCGGCCAATCCGAGCTCTGACTGTTAAAACCATCCGATCTCCGGCTTTAACATTTATTTTTTGCAGCGTATTTGGCACGTAACTTAAAGTTAGAGCTGATCTGTTCTTGTCTGGAACAATATGAATGAAAGCAGCTTTATCTACTTTTAAAAAAGCAGCAAAATTCTGATGCGAAAAGAAGAGTGATGAATTGTATGGACTCAAAAAATCGTTTAAGTCAACTTCCCAAATCGGTTTTTGAGTTTGCCATAATTTTAACTTCGGTCCTTTACCTCTGTGCCAGACCTCAAAAGGATAAAGAGATTTTTCCACATAATAGTTGTTGCTCACAAAAACATCAATTGGGCAACGTTCGTTGTTTTCGCAGATATTGTGAACCGGGTTTTTGAATACCGAGCCCTGGTGAACCATGAATTTAACTACATAATTCGGCATTTTATTTCTAAGCTTAATATTTCTTACCATTTCCACTCTGGTATCATATGGAGTGTAGTCTTCCTGAGCCAGAACTTCACGATAGCTTGGCCTGGTTTTAGTAATAAAGTATAAAAGAGGATCGTAATAATAGGTAAGAAAATAGTCGCCTGGGTTAACTTTGCCCTTCAGATAAAACATAAGGTCTTCTATGGCTTCAACTTTCTGCGGAGTTGAGTAAATACCGGCAATTGTTGGTGGGTATTTGAATTTTGCGGTGGCTCGATCATAATATTCATTATTAACCTGAAAAAAATAATATTTGAAGCCCGAAGATAAGAAAAGAAGCAAAATACCGAAAATCGGAATCTGCCAGGAAAAATGAATAGCCACTTCTCTGGTCTTAGTCCAATAGTTGTTAATCATTCTCCAAATACCAACAAAGGCAAAAGCAAAAAGCGGTGCCGCTCCTTGAATCATCCGCGAATAGCCCGAAAATGAAGAAAAGGAAAATATTAATCCAGCTCCGGTAAACCAGACAAAGGCGGCTATCAAACCAGACCTCCAAGAATCCAAGAGAACCCCCTTTTTATTATTAGCCCAAATACCTTGAGTAATTAACAGCAAACAGGAACTAATGGCAAAGGAATTTGTCAGGTGCAAAATACCAAGAGCTTCGTCGGTTTTTTTAAAGAAAATAAACAGAAAAAGGGAAAGAAAGACTGTAAGCGGGACAAGCCGAAGGGAATAGAAGAAAAAAAGAAATGCCGACAGCGGCACCAGGGCTTGAATTGGGCCTCCGAGAGTGGCTGCGGTTTCCGGGTGATAAAGCAAACCGCCTAGGTATCCCAAAAGAAGTAAAATTGAAACTAGCCGTGAATATTTTCTTGAAAACGCCGAAACTATAAGCAGAAAAAGAAGAAAGAATAGAAGAGGCAAAGTTCGGGTTATAAAGCTTGGATCGATTGGTATAAAAGTCGGTAAAAGAAAAAGACTCAATCCAAGCGAGGTTATTAAATCAACAAGACTAAATTTAGCGAGTTTGTTTCGCGTTTTGTACCAGATAATACCCAAACTTAGACCGAGAACAGAGACAAGAGCAAAGCCGTTTCTTAGCGCACTGACAAACCAGAAGTAAACCAACTGTATCTTGCTTGTCGCCAGACCAGCGCCAATGTCTCGTTTGCTCGATTGGTCCATAATGCCCTTAATAAAAACGGGTAGCAGTTCCGTTGTGTAAAGAAGAATGAATAATATCGATAAACCGGCAAAAAAAGTGATGACCAACAACTTCAAAGGCCGGAGAAATTTCTGATACTGAGGTTTCTTGCCAATTCTAATTGCAACGTAAAAAAAAATCGGAATAGCAATCATTGCCCCTTGGCTAAGATAACTTATGGTAGCGAATAACAGAAACAGGCCGGAAAACACCGCCAAGATTTGGGACAAACGTTGTATTTCCAGAGAATACATGAAGCAGAGAAAAGAAAGCAAAATAAAGTTTGACGCGCCTGAGTTATATGAAGGTGAAGCAATAAAAGCAAAATTATTAATAAAAAAAAGCGCAACCACAAGTAGCGAAACTAAAATCCGGGGGCCAAAACGGCTAAGATATTGATAAAGAAAAAAAAGACTTAAAAAATTAAAGCCTATTCCAACGACACGAACCTGAAAAAGAGTAATTTTGGGAAAAAGAATAAAAAGTGGGGCCATAAGCTTATCAAACGAATAGATGTGTGTCGCAAACTCATCCAGAAATGGAATGTCGCCGAAAGCATAGCGCATTGCGGTAGCAACATAAAAGCCCTCGTCCCAAAAATCAATTCCCCAGGTTGCGTGCTTTAGGGCAATTATGATGAGTGCGGCAAAAATTCCAACGACGGTAATCAGAGTCAGTTTATTTTTCATAAAACAGCGCTTTTAAACAGAGATAAATTAGTTGAAAGCCACCTAAGAGAATAAATCCCTTTGTCAAAATGAGTAACCAACTCGAGTTGAAACTAAATAACTGTCCTAATCCCCAATAGAAAAGATAAAAAAGCGCCGCCAGAAAAAACATCGGTTGATAGAAAGATAACTTCCTGGGCAGTATGCGTATAAGTAAATGCCAGAACAAGACGAGAAAAAAAGGAAGAGTGGCCAGCATTGAACCCCCAAACGTCTTAACATCCCGAAAGGAGGAAAGTGTTTTACATGTTAAGAAGTAGAATAATTTTCCTGGATCAGATTTAAATTCACGAGACGGAAATTGATGATAAGCAATAAGCGCGGGTTCCTGAGCGCTTAAGGCCACCGCCATATTTTTCTTTCCCGACAAGGATTTAACTTCAATCTTATAAGTTTTATGTTGAGAATCGTTAATAATGGGAAACCCAAAGGGAAAAAGTTCATTACTGACGAATTGATCGGTATTGATGATAGTACTAAAATAAGGTAAGTTACTACCCTTCTCTGTCAACGTGAACTTAATTCTATCCTTAACGGATTGGTCAAATGCTTCAAAGCGGATGGCGATAATTCCCAAATAATTATCTAAAACTTTAATCTCGGATGCCAATGTGTTTCCCTTGAGAAGTTGTTGGTTTGCGGGAGTGGTAAAAATCTTCGTTGGATAATGATGTGACAAAACAGAAAAACTCAGATTTGAGGTTTTGAAAACAAATAGGAAATTAATTATCAGCCAAAACAAAACAGTGAGAATGATGGCCAACGGCTTTTTCATTTTTCCAAGGATATCAAAATAACACCCATAAGTAAAAGTAAGAAGATCCAGGCGGCCACGTTTTCTGCCAATAAATAAAGCTGTAAGGACGAAAGTAAGAGACAAAGAAGCATTAAGATGAGGCTGGTATTTATTAAGATAAGGCCCTTTTGTTTAAATCCCTTTAGGGTAGTCCAAATAAGCAGAAAAATAAGACAAATAATACCAGTCGACCGAATCGGAATAACAAGAATATTAATTGTTACCATAATTATGGTTGTTATCAGTAGAAGCTTGCGGTGTTTGTTCGAGAATTTCTCTATATGGTGAAAAAACCAGACGTAAATTTTCATCAACATTCTGTTTGTTTCCTGGCGATGTTGAAGCCACAGCTTAGATATCTGAGGCCAGATATTTCTAATTAACATTAAAAGGACTGTAATGACTAAGAGTACCCGGGCTGACAATCTAGGTAAAATATTGGTCACCTCGACAATGAGGCCGCTTTTTGTTTCTTTCTGGTCAACAGTTTGCCAGAAATACCCCAAATTTTTCAGTATATAATTTTCCTGGTCTAATGACAGACTAGAAAAATGTAATTGATAATGGTTAGGACGAATTCGTTTGTAAGTTACTTTCGGGACTATATCGTCCATGGGCTTGGTTTTGATGAGAGTAAGACTAGGAAGAAAAATCGGTGACAAACTCATTTTGACTTTTTCCAGATCCGAATCTAACAAAGAATCCTTTGAGTACATCTGAACCTGAAATTGGGTAATTACGCGGTCATTTTTAGGCTTTATGGCACGAGTGATTTCTTTACTTTCCCCACTGGGATCCAAAAAATCATCTAATATGGTGGTGGAAATGATTTCTTCTGGAATACTGTCCTCTTTCAAGTTGTTGTCGATTGGGCTGACCCTAAATAAAGAGAGAAGGCGATCTAACCAACGTGAAAACCTATTACTCAATTTATCCGTAAACAATTGCTTTTTTTCCCAGTAGGCTTGCTTAATTGAAATGTTAATAGGCTTGACTGATCGGTAACGAATTTTTACAAGGATTGTGTCTGTTAGTTTTTCAGGATTAAGTGACAGAGTAAACATATTAGGATCAGCAGTTGACCAGGGAATATCTTTGGACACGTTGAGGTCCCGTCTAACAGACAATTTCAGGTTCTGACTGTTTGGACCAAGGTAGACATTGTCAATAATATACTCATTAGTATCGGGAATTTTACTAACATCATAGTTTTTTCTACCCACGGATAGTTGAAAATCCTTCTCCCCAACCTCAATCTTGTCTAAGGACTTAAAGCTAATGTCATAATAACCGTAATCACGGTTAATCATAATTTCCTCGAGTGAATAATCAATCAATCTCGGGTTTGGGTACGTAATCGACCTAGGGATCTGGTTTTTTAAATGATTGTTTAATGAATGAATCAGCTTACGCAAATATTTTTTTTTAGAAGTCGAGAAGCCTGAGCTAAAGACAACCTGATAAAGCACGTTCTCATTTTTTTCTATGTAAGAATGCAAAGATAAAAGCCTTTGTTCTCGCTCAGGACCGCGACTGGAATCACGGAGAGTGTTTTCAAGATGCGCGTGATACCGTGCCAGAATATTTTCCCAGTTACTAAAAACAAAAGGATTTCTGAGATAATATTTTTTCAAAGAGTGTAGATCTGGATATCGACCAAGAACTTCAAGTTGATTACTCCACTTAATGATTTCCGCAATACGTTTACTGGCAAAAAATAACTCATCGTATTTCCCATTATATATTTCTATCTTTTCGTTAATTTGGATCAATGGATATTTAATAGACCAAACAGGAGTTTGTACATACGGATACTCGTGGATACCGGCAGTTGTGTAAAGTGACTGTTTGGCAGGCGTTAGAAGGTAACGGTAGTTAATGCGCAAATAGTTAGTAAGATCGACTGGTTTTAATTTAGAATCCAGATTTGTTATGAAAACTAAGATAAAAATTAAATAGACACTTACAATAAGGGAAAATTGCTTATTTTTATTTTTCATTCTGATTTCTGTAAATGTTAACCAAGTATAAAACCAAGACTAAACCGGAAAACAAGGCAGAGGCAACATAGATCTTCTGCCACTCAAATATCAGTGCATAATATCGCGTTTGTTCATGTGTGTTTATTTTCCAAATATTGGCATAACCGTCAAAAACACCGTGCGGTAGATCAAATCCTTTTTTGAAAAAGAATCGACTCAGTTTAAGATTACCAAGCCAGTTGTCATTAAGATGTTTGCACTCAGAAATTTCTGGATAGTTTTTGGCTAGATTTAAAGGATGTTTGCAATCAAACTCTGCTTCTGAGATGGGATAAAGCTTCCAGCCTGGAGAAAAAAGTTCCTGAAAAAGCAAACTCTCAGTACTCTTAGTTCGTATTTTGATTAGATACATAAAGTCGGCAATTTTTTGGAAAGAAAGACGAGTGTCTTTGTCTCCGGTGCTTATTTGGGAAAGGTCGTTGTAATTTTTGACTTTATATAAAGCAAATTTTGTGTTTTCGTAGACTGGCTGTTTCTTATTGACTGCGGCAAAATAAGAGGGACTTTTGTAAGTATAAACCGGAATTATCTCAGCAAAAGGTTTTAGATGCTTTATGTTCTTAATATAGAGAATATATTTGATATTAAGTTTCTTGGTCAGGGAATAAAGAGCCGACAGATCATGACGATAGAAATAGTCTTCAACCATTTGATTGATAGTGCTGTCTGTTTGCAATCTGAGAATTTTCAAATTACCAAAAAGATTAAGTTTGGTAAAGGTTTTAAAACCGGTAGTCATGGCTCGGTATGTTTGATTAGGGTTATCTCCGGGAATAAATGCTCCAAAACCATATCCGAGCGGAAACAGCAACAATCTGGTATCGTCCCTGAGCTCGTTGCGGACGTATTTAGTTAAATCAAGATATGTCTGATCGAACTTCATGGCTTTTACCCAATTATTGGGAATCTCATCCCTGAAAAAGCGTCCATTTAAAAATATAAAACTTGGTAGAAGAACAGCGATAAAACCATAAATAGTAAATACAAGGGTAAATCGCCGCATGCGGTTGCGGAGCAAATCCTCAATGGCCAGTCCGGTGAGAAGCGAAAAATAAAATAAATAGCTGAGGTGAAACTTCATGGAGGGAATACGGTTCATATTAAAAATCGGCGTTTTAATCATTAAAAAACTATAGAACTGTTTCAATGCCTCTATCAGATTCACACTGATAAAGAGTAAACAAACGATAAACAAAATCAGGAACGGGAGAGTCTCTCTTTTTGACCTATTCATTTTGTCTCTTATGCCTAATAAGATAAAGAAAGACAAGCTTAAACTAAGAGCAAAGAAATGGTTTATGTATTGTGGGTAAAATCCGTAATTTCGAAAGCCTTGTAGTCTAGCGATTGTTTCAGGAAAAATATTCGTCAAGTAGTAAATAAAACGGATCTCCTTAATCTCAGAATGAGTATAGCTTAGCATGTTGAGCATATAGTCGGCTTCGTTACGAGCACCATAAGTCTGTCGCAGGCCACTATTATTGTCAGTAAAAAGCGAAAAAAGGGTAGGTAAAAGAAGAATGATGTTTATAAAGACGATTAAAACCCCATAAACAAAAAACCGTTGTAAGTTGCGCTTAAAATCCCTCCAATTGAGATTAAATCGACCCCACACCAGTATAAACAAACCAAAGAAAGTCATAAAGTTGATGAATGCCGGAGTGGTTAAAACGCGAGACAGCACTAAGGTCAAAATTGCTCCCTTAAATAAGGGTAGATTAGAGTTTTTCTTTAGGGCAAGGAAATAGTAATAAAAGACTGCCGGAGCCAAAACAATCCCAAAGGTTGAGGGCATAAGAAAGTAGTATTCGACAATAAAGAAGTATGGGGCCAGACTATAAAAGAGTCCGGCCAAGTAAAATGCGGGTGATCGCCGGCGGGCAAAAAGTTCCAAGACCTTAACAATATAGAAAAAAGAGAGGCTTAATAATAACCCCCAGATCAACTGTTGTATATTAATCTGTTCCAGAGTAAGTTTTCTTAGGGCTGTTAAAAAAAGATTAAACACGAGAGCATGGCCGGCAAATTGTTCAAAACGGGGAATATGGTCTGAGGAGTACCAAGCGGACAAAGCTTCATTAAGCGTTCCCTTAGTATTGAAATAGCTGAGACCGGTATCGTCCTCGCCGAGAGAGTAAAGATCGGCTCTGAACCACAGGAGTGGAATTAAAAAAAGCAGAGTGCAAATTAAACCAAACCAAAAATTGCGTTTCATAATTGCTTCAGTTTTTTAACCAAGTTAATATTGGGATCGGCTTTAAAATTTTTCTTTCCAAACTCAAGACAATCCCGGCGCATAGCAAAAGCTAATCTCTCTTTGTTAATTTTTTTTAATAGTCTAATAACAGCTTCGGTTTCTAGGGGGACAAACCAGCCGATCTTAGGAGGAAGGATGCTGTTGTCTTTTATGCGTTCCCCTTTTTGTATTTTCTCTCCGATTGCTGGAACCTCGGGAACAATTACCGGAGTACCCGAGGCAATTGCTTCAACTGCCGGACGGGATAGATAACTCTCATCGGCATAAGACCAGAGCAGATCAGACAAAGCGTAAATTTCGGCCAGGCCTTCGGGATTCTTGAAATAGCCGACATATCTGACAGGATATTTTTCCGTCAATCTTAAAACCTCATTTTTAAGTCTTCCCTCCCCTGCAAACAGAAAAAAAATTTTTTTGTCATACTGAAATTGCCGGATGATCTTAAATAAAAATGGGCAATGCTTTTCCTCGTCTATGCGCCCAACAAACGTGACAACGAACTTCTTATTTATCTTCCACTTGTTTCTTAACTGCTGCCGGTTTCTTTTTTCAAAAAACACAGCCCTAGCGTGATGATTAACAATTAAGATTTTATCTTCTGGGATGAGTCGCTCAAGATTTTCAGAGGTTCCTCGCGAATTAACAAATGCCAGGTCGATGTTTGTAAGAACTAGTTTAACCCATCCTTCCAGAAACCGGAATCGTTTTTTGTCCCAAAGACTTCTAAATGACAGAACGTGTTTTTTCACTCCAAGCAGCTTGGCGATAAAAACAAGAGGCAAGAATGTGACCAAACCGTTATAGACAATAATTCGGGGCCGAAGCTTAATAATATAAAAAAGGGCAATCAAATAAAGCGGCAAGATAGAAACAAAACCAAAAAGAGTATATTTGGAGGCCAAGTGTCCCCAGATCTTGTCGTAACGAAAATACGGAATGCGTATCAAATTAAAGGCGGCATTTTTTGTATCACTACTCCCTAACCCTAGTATCGTGTTGTTAAAGTCATTCTTGGCTGCCTCAGCCAGGTGTTTGAGCGCTATAAAGCTACCTCCACTTAAAGAAGGCGTAATTATCAGCAGTTTTGGCCTGACTTGTTTCATAAAAAGTAATTTTCGACTTGATTGACAATATTTAGATAAGCCTGCCCGTTTCCAAAAATGTCCGGAGCTTTATTGAAACCGTGTTTGCTGAAATAGTTTAAAGCAGACTCGATCTTTTTTCTGTCTAATCCAACCACACGATTATTGCCAGAGGCGACGGTTTCTACCCAGGTTGTTTGATTGAGAAAGGTAATACAGGGGATGCCCAGACTGAATGCCTCGGTTTGCAGCCCGCCCGAATCGGTCATTACTAAGGTTGAGTTATAAAGTAGAGCCAAAAGATTAAGGTAGGGCTGTGGTGGAATAATTTTGATCGCTTTTTTGAATTTAGATAGCAGTCCATAATACTGAAGCCTTTTTTTTGTCCGAGGGTGCAGGGGAAAAACAACCTGCTGATTGTGTTTGGTAAATATTTCCAATAATGCCAAGATATTATCTTTGCTGTCGACGTTCTGAGGCCGGTGCAGGGTTAATAAATGGTATTTTTTGGGTTCAAGTTTGAGTTTATTAAGAATTGTCGCCGATTTAACCTTAGGAAGACAAGACAGGACTGAATCGTACATGACGTTTCCCGCAAAAAAAACTCGACCTTTAACACCCTCCTTCTTTAGATGATTGACGGCAGTTCTTGTCGCACAAAAAAGAAATTGTGAATAATGGTCGATTAGAATACGGTTTCGCTCTTCCGGCATTTCAAAATCAAAGGAACGCTCTCCTGCCTCAATATGGGCGATTAAAATACCGCTCAAATAACTGGCCACAGCTCCGGCAAGCGAGGAATTAGTGTCACCGTAAATAAGACTCAGTGCCGGCCTAGTTTTTTTAATAATGTCTTTAATCTTGTCTACCATTTGATTGATTTGTTCTGCTCTCAATCCCAAGTTATATTCGGGTGCGGGAATCTTGAGTTCGTTAAAAAAGACGGCACTCATCTCGTAATCATAATGTTGGCCGGTGTGAACAATAATCTCCCGATGTCCCCTTCTTTTTAATTCTTGACTAACAAGATAAGCCTTGATGAAGTTAGGCCTGGCGCCAACAATAGTCAGAATGTTCATGGCTTTTGGTTGAGGATATTTTTGACGTCGACCACTCGCGATCTGTACTTTGTCAGAGGGGCTCTTAAGTCTGGATACTTATTTAACAAAATAATGGCCTTAGCTTTATTAAATTCTCGGGAATATTTGAGCTTCATCGATGTCAACTCCTCTTTTGAATATAACGGATCATAGACAAATACTCTGTAGCCGCGTTTCTCAAGCAGTTTTATGAGAGGCAAGCTGCGAGTGTAGGCTGTTTCCTTAACTCCTTCGCGAAAACTGATACCAACAACAAGAATACGAGACGGCGGTTTAGTAATTTTTTCAGTCTGTTTAATATAGAATTTAATCATGTCATCATTTTGTTGTCTTGCCTGTTTGATAAGCGGAACTTCGAAGTTATTGATCAGAAACCACGGGTAGACTGGTATGCAGTGCCCGCCGACGCTACCCGGTTCGTGTAAATGGCAGAAAGGATTATTGGCGGCTTTTTGCACTTCCCAGTAGTCAATTCTGGAGCTGAGACTGATTTTATAAAGTTCGTTTGCCAGAGCAATATTGACGTCACGGTATACCCCTTCGGATATTTTAATGAACTCAGCCGTTTCTAGTGACGAAACCTCAATAATTTGGCGGCAAAAAGTAAGGTAAAACTGAGCCACTTTCTTTGTCGAAAGCATATTTATGCCCCCGACAATTTTAGGTAGTTCCTGATATCTTGAAATTGCATAGCCAGTCATCATGCGTTCCGGTGACATTGCCAAGTAAAAATCGCGACCGGCCCTTAATTTCGATATCTTCTCTAGTTCTGTTTTTAAAAGCTTTCCCGTTGTTCCGATTGGAACGGTAGTTTCAAGAACTACTAGATCGCCTTTCTTCAATCCCCGGGCAATATTATTAGCTGCTTCTTTGATATTAGTGAAGTCAGGTTTGTTTGTGGCATCGATAAAAACCGGAACAATAATAATGTGAACCTTGGTTTTTTTGCTCGCGCCTACACCGTCGATCGTAAATTTAAGCTGTTTACCGACATGTTTTCGAAGTAAATCCGATAGTCCGGTCTCTTCCGGAATGGGATTAATCCCCTTATTGAGTTGAATGCTTTTTTCAGAATTACGGCCGACGCCTATAACCTTGTGTCCGCTTTCGGCAATAACACAGCAAAGTGGTAATCCGGCCTTTCCAACACCATAGACGGAAACGGTAGTCATTGATTGAAGAAAACTTGTAACCATAAAGTAAGGTTCAGGATGCGCCAGAAATAATTGGTATAAAAGCCATTCTTTTTGTCTTGACACATCAAATTAAACAGTCTAATCGCTTCCATCTGATCAAAGTAATTCTGACTTTTTGCGGTAGATGAACTAAGTACTTTAAGGATATAATATCTGTTACTTACCAGCCACTGATAATCAGGAACAGAGAAACCAAGCTTGTTTTTACGCCAGGTAATTTTCGGGGGCAGAATGTCGGAAAACGATTTTCTTAAAATATATTTGGTCCACCCCCTTCTCAGCTTCATTCTTGAGGGTAAAGACATCGCAAACTCAACAAGGCGATAATCGAGGAAAGGTAAACGCGCTTCAATGCCAAAAGCCATACTGTTGCGGTCTTCGTAACGAAGAACATTGGGCAGAGTATGTTCAATGTCAGACCATAACCTCTCCTTCAAAGACATCTGGCTTTTTTTTAAGTAGTTCACTCGTGAAGTATTGTCGGGAAAAAATGACCGACTATGCCACTGTCCTTTTGTGAGTTTTAGATAGCTAGTAAGCATTCTTTTAAGATGTCTATAACCAAAGGCTATCTCGATTCCAAGTTGGACAATTTGTCCGCTCTTTATAAGATCAAGGAGGAAATGGCGGTAGTAGGGAATATAGCCAGCCAGAGTTTCGTCACTTCCCTGCCCGTCTAAAAGAACCTTAACCTTGTGTTTAGCCAATCTCATCACACAGTACTGCGCATAAACGGCAATAGTTTCTGTCGGTTCATCCTGATGATAGACAAGATTACCTAGATCTTTCTTAAAGCCCTTGGCATTTGGAAACGTATAATGAGCGAGCAAGCGTTTTCCCTTTACGACCTCCTTGATGAAATAACTCTCATCAATTGTTTTATCATTATATACAGCGCTAAAACAGTGTAAACTACCCTTAACTGAACTGCCAATGTTTCCAGTTTTTTTTAGTATATTGTCAACGTTAGCAACGATAGATGAAGAATCCAGACCTCCTGATAAGCAAGAACCTACGGCGACATCACTTATTAAACGTAGTCTTACCGAGTCCTTAAACAGTGCTTGGTATTTATGAATTAAGACCGATTCGGATTCGGTTGATTCCTTTATAGTTTTAGACAGTATACTAATCGAGTAATACTCTCTTACCGATAGTCGTTCATTTTGCCAAACAAGATAATGCCCGGGCAGAACTTTATAGATATTATCGAAGAAAGTGTCTGTTTGATCTTCAGGAATTTTGTTTTGGCTCAAGTATTGCCTAATTACCGGACTGTTGGGAGCCGTTTTTACAGTATTGTTTTTAAGTAAGGCTTTAATTTCTGAGCCGAAGACAAGTTGTTTGTTGGCATTAATGTGATAGTACAGAGGTTTTACGCCAAAGCGGTCGCGGGCCAGAAAAAGAAGTTTCTTTTTCAGGTCATAGAGGCAAAAGGCAAACATGCCGTTAAAATACTTAAGACAGTTGGGACCATATTCCTCGTAGGCATGCACTATTACTTCGGTATCAGAATTGGTTTTAAAGCGGTGTCCATTTTTCTCCAGACGAAGCCTTAGCTCCTGAAAGTTATAGATCTCGCCGTTAAAAACGATAACGATGGTTTTGTCCTCGTTAAAAAGTGGCTGTTTGCCGCCTTTCAGGTCGATAATGCTTAAACGGCGATGCCCTAATGACACAAATTGATCTAAAAAATATCCTTTTCCATCTGGACCCCGGTGTTTTAAACTATCGGCCATCTGTTTAATCACTCGTCTGTTTGGGTAGGAAAATCCGACAATTCCGCACATAATAAGCTATTCTAACAGATGTGATTGGTAATTATCTTTATAACCGGTGTCAATACTTTTTCCTCATGATAACGCTTTGCATATTGGTAAGCAGCTCTTGAGAACTGTTTACGCTTGTTGTCGTTCCTCAACAGATTTAAAAGACTTTTGTACCAATCTTTGGCGTCTTTAACCAAATAGCCAAAATGATGCTTTTCAATTGCCTCAAAAGCGGGATAAGGTTTGGTAGATATAACTGGCAAACCGCAGCCGATGTATTCAATAACTTTGGTACTCAGGTCGTCGCCCATAAAGGCATGTTGGGCAGCGCCTCTGGGGAGTTTTGACATCTTAATGTATGGGGCAAGGCCGACAGAATATTGAGGAAGGATTTTTTGAACCAGCTTATCGTGGTCAACGCTGCCTTTAAACAAAACTTTTTCTTCAAGTTTCAACTTCTTCACTTGGTTATTCAACTCAATTAGTTTGTTGCCGTTGCCGAAAATGTCAAAACGAAAGGTAATTCCCTCTTTATCTAATAGAGCCAGAGCTTCAAGCAAAGGTTGAAAGTCTAAATTAACTGACAAATGACCGCAGAAAACGAGTAAGTTTTTTTGCTTAGTGTTAAATTTTGGTTTTGAGGCATTATGAATATGTTTTATCCAGAAAGATTTATGACGATAGCGTTTATTTGGATCAAGATCGACCAAAAACCGACCGGTAATATAAAAGAAATAATCGCAATCATGCAGGGCAAAACGGTTTATCTGTTGATAAGTGAAATTAAGAAACCAATTGACATAACGTCGAGGCGAGTAGTCGACATTATAATAAATAAGCGTGTGAATTCTAAAGAATAGCTTAAGCAGTCGCGCATGAAGATAACTTAAGGGATCAATACAGAGAACGAGCGAATACTGATATTTGTCTAACTTTAGTTTTTTAAAGTAGATATAGTTATAAACGCTCTCCAAAACAAACTGCAGAGGCGGGAAGATTTTAAAGAGCCGGTATTGTTTCCCTACTTTCAGATAGCTTTTGGTTGTAGTATTTGGCAAAAGAGGGTGAGAAATGTGAATAACGCCGTCAAAATGCTTGGACAGGTAAAGATAGAGTTGGTCTGCCATACCGCCAACGTCGGTGTGATGAGACAACAGAAGCGCCCGGCACTTTTTCATAAATTGATTTTATACTCGTAGGTATCGGGATTCTGATGGTCGAGTACCTCATTAACAAAAGCCAAGAGGATTAATTCGGACGAGCCGGTATTCACAAAAACATGGGCGACATTTGGTCCAATATGAACTAAGACATTATCTTTCTCTGTAATAGCTCTTTCTTCTCCTGTTTTAGTGACAACGTCTTCTAAACAGAGTTTACATTCTCCCTTTATTACTAAAAACCACTCTGATTTGTGTTTGTGGTAGTGATTACCACGAACGGTTCCCGGCTTGGATTTGGAGACAAAAAAATGACGGGATTCAAGCATAATCTTTTCTAAAGTGTTTTCAGCCAACGAACCGCGATGATCGGTAAATTGTCGTAGTTTGACACTTTTCATTAAAGAATTTGATTGTTGTTTTTAACGGTTTGTATGTATTGATTGATTAGTAACAGAAGTTCTTCTGACTTAAAATAATTTTGGCTATTTCTTGAACTGAACTTGTCTAATAGTGAAGCTTGGTCTTCGGGATTGACTTTAAGAATATTTTGCTGAATCTCTTTACTACTGTATGGTTTGATTAAGTAAAAGATCCCCAGTTCTTTAATCCGAAAAATCTCATCCTGGTTGATTAAGGATTCATGCATTTTTTCACCCACCCTCATTCCGATTGTTTGTTTTGGGTAATTTTTATCCATATTTGAAGCTTGCAAAAAAAGCCTAATTAGCAAGGAAAGTTTGGCTGACTTCATTTTTTTTATAACAGTGTCCCCGTCTTTGGCATTGATAGTTGCCCAAAAAATTAAATCAATGGCTTGCTTTTGAGTCATAAAAAAACGAGTCATGTCTGAATCGGTAATAGTTAGGGGAAGTTTATTAACAATTTGATGATAAAGAATTGGAAAAAGACTGCCTTTTGTTCCAATGACATTACCAAAGCGAACATTGATGAAGCGTTGTTTTATTGTTTGAGAATTAAAATAATGGGCATTAAATAATTTTTCTTGCAAAGCCTTAGTTAAGCCCATCACATTTGTTGGCTCAACCGCTTTGTCCGAACTGATAGAAACAACCGTTTTAATTTTATTGACAAGGGCGGCTCTCTTTACATTAATAGAACCATAGACATTGGTTTTGATAAATTCCTCAGGCATTTTCTCAGATTGGGGAACGTGCTTGTAAGCCGCGCAATGATAAAGAATATCAACATTCTCACTAGCGGCAATAAGAGAATCGTAATCACGTATGTCACCCAAAAGATAATCGATTTTTACATTTTTGATCTTTTGGTATTTAAACTTAAGTTGGTATTGTTTATATTCATCACGACTATAGATTTTAATTGATTTTGGTTTAAAAGGCAGTAGCTCCTGAAGAATACTAGAGCCAATACTGCCGGTTCCTCCGGTAATTAAAATTTGCTTATTTTGAAAATAGTTTTGATACATTGGTATTCAAATAAGTAGATTAACCTTTGAATGAGTAATTTGATATCGACGCTGGCATTTCGGACAAGTAAATTGGCCTTTACTAATATCAATTTTTTCAGTACAAATACAGACATAGCCATGTATTTTGGCTGGATTTCCGTAAACTAAAGCGAAATCTGGAACATCTTTAGTGACAACGGAACCGGCACCAATCAGTGCGTAACGACCAATGTTAAATGAAGGAACAATAACAGATCCAGCACCAATTGATGCTCCAGATTCAATTTTAATATTGCCAACTGTCCAGTCGGACGGTGACTTTGGCTTATTTTGAGAATTGACTGCTCGCGGTAAGTGATCATTAGCTAAAACTACGTGGGGTCCGATAAAAACATTGTCCTTAAGAGTGCTGCCAAAGTATAACGAACTATTATTTTGAATCCGGCAATTATTTCCAAGAGTAACATGATGATCGATGTAAACATTTTTGGCAATGACGCAATTTTTGCCTATATGAGCAAATTCTCTTACTTGGGCTTGGTGCCAGATTTTGGTGTTATTGCCAATTTTGGCATCGCTTGAAACCTCAGCCGTGGGATGAAGGTAATATTTCTGGGAATTCATTATTAGGTTAAAGCAATTTTTAAAGCCTCAACTGCAAATTGGGATACGACCTGTTCATTTGAGGCAACTTTATTAATAAAATACTTGATTTCTTCCGTTAGTGGTTCTTTTTTGGCAACTGAGATTATCTGTCGATCGGAACTGGAAAATTTCAAAATAAAATCAGAAAAACCTTTTGTTTCTTCTTTGAATTTGTCATAATTGCTTTTATAAAATTCAATTTTTTGAGTGATATAATCCAGTTCTAAATAGCCTTCGCTGCCGGTAATTAAAAGCTTTCTGATTTTTACAGGCGTAATCCAATTGGATTGAATATAGGCTGATGTGTTTTTATACTGCAGAAAATATTCTACCGAATCCTCTCTGGTTTTAGTATGGATGCGATGTTTACTGACAGTCACGACCTGTGGAAGACTATCCAGCAAATAGTTGACGATGTCAAGGTCATGAATGGCCAAATCAACCATAATATTGGCGTCTCTGATTTGAAACGGAAACCCGCCTACCCTCCGGGCGATAATAGAAGTCACTTTGCCGATCTTACCACTGTTGATAATCTGCTTGACTTTTTTGACCGCCGGATTAAAGCGTTCAATATGCCCCACTAATAATGAGGTTTTGTACTTTTTCGCTAGCGCGACCAGGGCTTTGGCCTCGTCGACAGTTGTGGCAATCGGTTTTTCTAAAAGAATATTAATATTTTTTCGAAGAAAATATGAAGCTACTTGGTAATGAAATGACGTGGGGACGCAGATTGAAACCAAATCCGGCTGTTCGGCCATAATCAAGTCTTTATAGTCTGTGTAATGGTTAAGGCCGTATTGAGAAGCAACTTTTTCACCCAGTGTTTTATTCACTTCCCCAATACCGACAAATTTTACTTGCGGAATACTGGCATAGACACGCACATGGTTGATTCCCATCTTGCCAACGCCAATAACCGCACACTTAAGACGCTTGGGCATAGGATTTGATCATTTTAACAATAAATTGACGCTCTGTTTTTGTTAACAACGGATGAACCGGGATTGATAAAACTTGACGGCTGGCAAGCTCGGTATTAGGAAAATCTTTAAGATTGGTTTTTGTTGATAAATAAGAAAACCGGTATAACGGCATTGGATAATAAATATTAGTCTGAACTCCTTTTTTAGCCAAATAGTGTTGTAATTGATCTCGAGTAAAGCCGGCCTCTTCTGTAATTCTTAACGTGTATTGATGATAGACATGCACTGTTTTGGGTGCTTGATATGGAGTGATTATACCTTTGATATTAACCAGTTGTCGATTATAAAAGTGAGCATTTTGCTGGCGCTTTAAAGTAATTTTCTTTAAGCGATTTAATTGAGTCAAGGCGATGGCTGCCTGCAAATCGGTAAGACGATAATTAAAGCCCAAGCCTGAATAAAAATAACGCTTTTCTTCATCTTGGCCATGATGTCGAAAGAGCTTGGCTATTTTGTAATAGTTCCTATTTTTGGTGGTTACCATTCCGCCTTCTATGCTGGTAATATTTTTCGTGGCATAAAGTGAGAAAGTGGTTATATCGGCAATGCAACCGGTAGGGTTACTCTTATATGAGGAACCGATTGATTGAGCGGCGTCTGCAATTACCAACAGATTGTGTTTTTTGGCGAGTTTTATTATTTCCAAATAGGAAGCAGGCTGGCCATAAAGATCAACTACCAAAATTGCCTTGGTTGACTTATTGATCTTGGCCTCAATTTTGTTAGGGTCAAGGTTAAATGTAAGGGGGTCAATATCGACAAAAACCGGTTTGGCGCCAGTCATTAGAATGGAATTGGCTGTCGCGACAAAGGTAAAAGGAGTGGTAATGACCTCGTCATTTAAACCAATGCCAACTGCCTGAAGCGCAGTGTGTAAAGCAGAAGTACCGTTATTAACAGCGAGCGCGTATTTTGCTCCAACCAGTTTGCTAAATTTAATCTCCAGTTTTTTGACCTGAGGTCCCTGAACCAGTTGGCCGGATCTTAATACGGATAATACCGCTTTCTCTTCGTGTTTATCAATGATTGGTTTAGAAAGGAGAATTTGATGGTTAATCATTTATGGCTTATCTTACTTAAGCTTAATTGCTTTGTCAATTCAATGGCTTTGAGCATTAATAAAGTATAAATTATGGCCATGGTGGTTAAAAAACAAAGCCAAGAATGAAGCAACCACAGTGGTTCCCGATCAACAATGGCTTTATAGATGCTCCAGGTCAAAGCCGGCAAAATTAAAAGAGAATATAAAGGAAACAATAGAGACTTGATTTTTTGTTCTTGAGTTATAAAATCTTGACGGCTGGCAATTCCAAATTGCTTATTTTCAAAAGCGTTTTTAGCCGACCAACACTGTTTTTGCCAAAAGTGTTTAAGGTCTCTAACCGTATGATGAAGTAAATGAACGTGCTTGGCATAGGCAATTTGTTTATTTTTTTTGATTAAATCTTGAAGAGGGGCAACATCATCCAGATCATGTTTGTTGACAAGCAACTTTTTCCAGATGGTCATTCCCTGTGCTAGGGCAAGCAACGGCAACTGTTTGGAATTCTTAAAATTAAAAACAACATAATTTTTAGTATTAATGACAACAGGGTATTTGTTAGAGAAAGTTCTGGAATTAGCGGCTGAGCCATATAGATAGTGCGAAAAGGGGTCGGTAAAAGTATTTATGTATTTGGTGTATATGGAGTCTGAACCGTCGCTCACTTGTTTAGAAAAGACCGCGGCTACATTGGGTTGATTGATTATTGTTACTAATTCGCTGACAGCACGGCGGTTCTTAAAAAAATTATCAGTTGCCAAAACCGTGATTATTGACCCCTTGGCAGCTTTTATTCCCCGACGTACGCCTGGCTCGGCAAAGCGATCGGGATTATCAATTACCCTGGCCCCGAACTTCGCCGCTACTTCTCTGGTTGAATCACTTGAACCGCCGTCAACGACAATTAACTCTAGTTTATTGGCTGGATATTCTTGACTCTTTAACTCCCTTAAAAATTTTGGTAAAACGGCGGCGGCGTTAAGAGTAGGAACAATAATTGAAAGCGAAGGTAGAGATGTCATTTTTGATAAAAATCAGCTATCGTCTGGCATGTATATTCAATTTCTTTTGTTGTTAATTCTGGATACATCGGCAAACTGATGATATTTTGGCAGAGTTGTTCGGTAACCGGGAAATCACCTTTTTTATAACCCAATCCTTTATAAGCCGGTTGTAGATGAATTGGGATTGGATAGTGAATGAGTGCATTTACGCCTCGTTCATTAAGAAAGCGAAGCAGTTGATTCCGCATTTTTACTTGTAAAACGTAAAGATGATAAACCGAGCTAACATTTTGATGAACGATTGGGGTAATTACAAACGGATTTAAAGTTGACAATTTCTGATTATAAAATTTTGCATGCTGGATTCTTAACCGGTTCCACTGATTAAGATGTCTTAGTTTGACACTGAGAATTCGAGCCTGAAGGGTATCCAGGCGTGAATTGTAACCTAAAACGAGATGATGGTACTTTTCTTTTTGACCATAATTTCTTAATTTAAGAATCTTGTTATAAAGAGAATGGTTACTGGTAGTAATAGCGCCGGCGTCGCCATAAGCGCCGAGATTTTTACCAGGATAAAAACTAAAAGCTGCCGCAATGCCAAAGCTACCCACTTTCTTACCACTACTTATAGCTCCATGAGCTTGACAAGCATCTTCAACAATTTGCAACTTGTATTTTCTGGCTAATTTAAGAAGCGGAATCATGTAAGTCGCTTGCCCGTAGAGATGAACCGGAAGAATGGCCTTGGTTCTTTTGGTGATCGCTTTCTCTACAGTTGATGCTTCTAAATTATAAGTGTGTGTATTTATATCAACTAATACCGGAGTGGCGCCGGTCATTGATATTGCATAAGCCGAGGCAACAAAAGTATTTGCCTGAGTAATAACTTCGTCACCGGGACCGATACCCAATGCTTTTAGAGACAAAAACAAAGCATCTGTTCCAGACGCAACACCAACGGCGTATTTGGCTTGACAAAATTCGGCAAAAGATTGTTCGAACTCTTCTACGCCTTGTCCCAAAATAAAATCCGTTTGAGACAGTGTAGATTTAATTGCATCATCTATTTGCGTTTTAATCGATTGATATTGTTTGTGTAAATCGACGAAATTAATTTTCATATTCCACGCAACTTACGGGCTGGTATTCCCGTGACAACTGTATTGGCTTTAACGTTATGCGTAACAACCGCTCCGGCCCCGATTAAAGCATTCTTCCCGATGTTGACGCCACCCAAAATAATCGCACCACTGCCAATTGATGCCCCTTCCTCAATTATGATTGGTTTTAGCTTCCATGTTTTGTCCAGGGTGGTTTTTACAGAAGGATAGTTGTCATTTATAAACATTACTCCATGACCAATAAAAACTCGATCTTTCAAAATTACACCTTCGCAGATGAATGAGTGGGATTGAATCCGGCAAAATTCACCGACGATAACATTTTTCTGAATTTCTACAAATGGTCCAATCAGAGAATGGTTGCCTATTTGACACCCATATAGATTGACAAAGTCATTAATAATGACTTTGTCGCCGAGAACGATGTTATTTAAGTTTTGTTTACTGTTTATTTTGGTAAGTTTTTTCATAATCTGATTAATTCTGAATTATTATCAAGTGATTGCTGTAAAGAGGTCAATATTGAAACTACCTGACGGCCATTATTACCATCGGTTAAAGGTATTATATTCTTTAAAATGCACTTCACAAAGTGTTGATACTCTTCTGCCAGCGGTTCTTTATTCTTTATTATTGGAGTAAAAATTTTACCTTCGTGAAGAGCGATTTTGTATTTTTGAAAAGAGACACCCTGAGTTTTCTGAATAATATTGGCATTTTTGTCATAAATTTTAACTGGACTGCTTGTATCAAGGTCATTAAATTGAATCATTTTTGTTGATCCGACAATGGTGACTTCTCTAATTTTGATTGGATCAAGCCAGCTCAGAATAATATTAGCTAAAATCCCATCGCTAAATTTGATTGAGGCTGAAACAACATCGAAGAGATTTTTTTGTAGATAACTTTCACCGATTGCCAGAACTGAAATCGGACGGCTACTTACCCAATATAGCAGCATAGAAATGTCGTGTTCGGCCAAATCCCATAGGACATTAACATCCTGACGAATAGGACCTAAATTACGACGCTGAAAATGCAAGTGTCGAATTTTGCCAATTCTCTCTTTTGCCAGGATATTTTTTATATATCTAACTGCGCTGTTATAGAGAAAAGTATGACCGACCATTAAGGTACGTTTCTTTTTTTTGGCCAATTTAATCAAGACATCCGCTTCAGCAATCGTACCAGTAATTGGTTTTTCAATAAAAACATGTTTATTGGCTTGAAGAGCTTCCTGAGCAATCTTAAAATGAGTCTTAACGGGCGTGACGATTAAGACGGCCCTGACTGACGGATCATTGAAAATTTCATGATAATCTTTAGTAACTATTGTTTTAGGATATTTTTGTTTTACTTTATCTAATGATATTTGCATCAGATCAGCACAATAAGTGAGTTCGGTTTGAGAAGAATCATTAATCAATCTGGCAAAATTTGGGCCCCAATACCCATATCCGATAAGACCAATCTTCATTTTCACTGCCATGGTGTATGATTATATAATCTTTTAATAAATTCTTTGTAAGAAGATTGTAATGTGTATTTGACACTTGTTTCCCAGGCTGCGGTTTGCAGCCTCTGATAAAGATCTTCATTTTGATAAAGTTTAAGAATAAGTTGACTTAAGCTTGTTGGATTGGACTCCTTAACTAATAGGCCGGTCCTATTATTGATAATACTATCGCGCAGGCCGTCTACATTATAAGCAATTGCCGGCGTCCCTTGGGTAGCGGCCTCAGTGATAGTCAATCCCCAACCCTCTTTGACAGATGTAGCCAGTAATAGATGACTTTTTTTTAATAATTCCTGTTTCTTTTGTTGACTTGCCTTACCAATATATTCAATGTCTTGTGAATACTTGCTATGCTTGATCATCTTTAATATTTTCTTGCCGTAAATACCAGAGACTCTGCCGACGATTTTTAACTTAAGTTTGGGAATATGTTCTTTAGCCAACTCAAAGGCTTTAATTTGATGATGGGTTCTTTTCATTGGCCTTATTGAGCCTAACGACAGCAGAGTAAACTCAGTGAACTTCTTTGTTGCTGAAAGGTTTGGTATCGGTCTTAGATCGACAAACTCAGGAATAATGGTGATATTGCTCTTCTTAAAACCGTATTTGACTAGATCGGTGGCACTGCTCTGGGATACTGTAACTACCTTATTACTACTAAGTAGTTTGAGGTAAAGTGGCTCGAGAAAATAGCCAATTATGGCTAATAGAAACGGGAACTGATAGAACCAAATTTCACGACAAAGCTGATGAATAAACAATAATCGCTTTGATCTGGAATATAATTGTGTCATAAACGGCATGGTATTAATTTCTTCAATGATCACATCAGGCCATTGTTGGAGATGTTTTTTAAAATAACGAAAGGCCTCAAAATATACGGTGTATCGGTTACCGACTCGATTGATTTCATAACCTCTTAGCTGCTCGTGACTTGAGCCCCCTTTAAAATTAGCGACGATAAATTTAACGTGGTGACCGTTTTTTGCCAGCCTTGAGGCCAAGCCCTCATTAATAAATTCTGCACCTCCGGCATCAGGATTCTTTTGGTCCTTCCAGGTAAACCACAAGATGTTCATTTATTCTTTAAGGATTGATTATAGGATTTGAGAATTCGCGACCGGTAAAAAATTGCCAGTGTATCAAATAAAATTTTCCAGATCGCTGTCAGATTGGCTGCTGATGTAATTTTTCCCAGCTTATAATCCAGTTTAATTGGGGCTTCAAAAATTCGGTGATAACCGAGTGTTTTGGCAACGACCAATATTTCTAGATCGCCGGCAAATCTTTTCTCAACTAAACGAGGCAGTACTTTCTTTATTAATTCTTTTTTAAAAATTTTAATACCGGCTTGAGTGTCTCGAACATTGACGCCAAATAATAACCTGACTAAATAATAATAACCAAAACTCAAAATCCTTCTGGAGCGTGAGTAATTTATCAGTGAAGCCGGGTGTCTTTTGGAACCAACAATAATATCGGCGTTGTACCATTCCATATGCTCCAGAAGCATGGAGATACCGTTAGGATCGATTTCCATTCCGGAATCAATAAACATCACATAATCCCCTTTGGCTTTGTTCATTCCGGCTCTGATAGCATAACTCTTGCCATGATTTTTTTTATAAACAATGATTTTGGCATTTGGAATTTTGGCCTTTTTCAATTTGTCATATGATTTGTCGATCAGGCCGTCAATGACGACAATTAATTCATAAGGATAACGAATCTTGTCTAATGCCTGTTTGATTTCGCGAATATTACGAACGATGGTTGCCTCTTGCTTGTAAACCGGAATGATCAGGCTCAAAAAGTGATCTAAATTATCATCTGCCATTGTTGGTTTTTATTCTGGAATATATATGTGAACAAGTATAAAGCAAAAAAACAGACGCGGAGAAGTAAATGTTGAGATGCATAATATTTTGAAGACTGTCTTTTACCTGGGTAATCAGAAAAAGATAAGCCGGTAAAGCCACTGGTAATATTAAGGCAGAGAGACTATTCTTAGCCAAAAAGTAAGTATTCATCAAGTTTAAACAGCTGTAAGTGATACCGTATAATGATGCATAGCCAAGGTAGGCATAAATACTTTGATATTGATTCCCAAACAAAATCAAAACAAATCGTTCACCAATAAATTTGTAGCTAAAATAAGTGAAGATGCCGACAAGAACAATTAGAGCGCCTGAAAAATATAATACTTTTTCCTGTGACTTAGACTGAGAACGATTGGAAAAGAAAACCAAAACAACCTGAAGGACTGGCCCAACTAGGTAATAAGTAATTTTGCCGAAAATAGACCAGGCACTGTAGAATCCGGCAACATTGGCCTCAAAATTTCGCTTCACATAGATAATATCGTAATTGCTGATTATCACAATTGCCATCATTGACATTAAAGTAATGAAAAATTGGCGATTAAAAATAATTTTGTCCAAATTTGTCCGGCTACTTTTTGACAACTCAGTATCGGTGAGTTTTAGGAATTTATTTGTGTAAAATGCCGAAATTAATAGAACAAACGCAATCCCTGTTGTTTGAAACAATAAGACGTGAAAAAGTTGACCGAGATAAAACAATGGCAAAAAGATACTTAGTAATTTGGATAAAGCCAAAATTAAAGAAAGAATAGAAAAAAGTAAAAAAATTTTAAGTCCTTGGAAAACAGCTAAGTAAAAACCCAAAACTGAACTTAACAATATTGAGGGAAATATCAAGTAAGTAATTTCAACCGGTAAATTTGTATACGAGGACAAAAGAGGAGTTAATAAGAAAAGAAGAAATAGAATCGGCAGAATCTTTTTAAGAATTAATAGAAATCGTATTACAATGGTTCTGGTATATTGACGACTGTTTTTAACGTGAGAGCCGATTCTTTGAACAATAATAACTGTAAAGACTAATATTGGAACAGAGCAAATAATAGCATACGAATAAAAGGCCGCCAAATTACCATATCCAGCCGGTTTGAGAATTCGGGCCGCTAAAAAATGAAATAGATAATTGATGAAATTAATCAGCAAAGATGAAACAGTTAAAAAAAAACTACCCTGAACGTACACATTTCTTAAAAGTTTGTTTAAAAGTTTTATCACGATAGAACAATATTTTGTAGGCCAATAAGATTCTTTATCTCAATGGCCTTCCGGCTATTATTTTTAACAACAATCCCCTTCTCCTGCAGCTTTTTCATTTCAAAACTGATGGTTTCGCGGATCATGCCGGTAAAACTGGCCAGATCCTGATGAGTGAGCGGAATAGTGATTTTGACGTAATTACCGCGGCGCTTGCCAAAACGTTGACACAGCATCAGTAAAAAAGCGGCCAGTTTTTTCTGACTGGCTTCGTACATCAGGCTTTGCATAATATTGAGAACTCCGTCCATACCGCCTGAAAAGCGCTTGAACAAATCAAGAGTAATTTTGGGTTCTTGACGCATCAGATCAAGCACTGCCTCAACCGGAGCTTGATTAACGGAAACGTCGTCGATGGCTTCAAAAAAATAGCGATTCTCCGCTCTTGCCAAAGCCATAATAATAGGAAAGTAAGAACCAGGCTTGTAAATATTGACCGCTTTAACGCGACCGTCTTTGGTAAGCAAATATTGCTTAACAAAACCACTCTCTAAATAAAAAATCTGACTGATTTTGGCACAGGGATTGAGAATGACTTCACCACGCTTGAATTTTTTGGACTGGTAGCGACTAAAGAATTGACTAACATCAGTTTGTTCTTCTGGCATAGTGATATCTTATCATATCTTCATAACGCCGTTGGCTTTTTGCCGTCAATGTTTATAGAATGAAAGTATGTTGAAACTGACGAAAATTGTAGCGACGATTGGTCCGGCTTCTGATGAGCCGGAAATGATTAAGCAGCTGATTGAATCCGGCGTCAATGTTTTTCGTTTTAACTTTAAGCATAACACCGTTGATTGGCATCAAGACCGAATTCGACGCGTGAACGACATTGCCAACAGAATGAAAGTCAACATTGGGACACTTATTGATCTGCAAGGGCCGGAAATCAGAATCAAGATGACTTTTGACCAACTGGAATTAACACAGAATCAGAAGTTGGCTTTTGGCGAAAGGGCTTTCTTGGGTAAAGAGCCGGGATTTTCTATTTCTCACCCTAGTATTATTTCCCATCTTAAAAATGGCCAAATTTTGTATGCGGATGACGGCTATTTTAGCTTTAAGTTTTTAAGAGAACAAGACAAAGCCTATTTGATCGTACAAACTCCAGGGGTTTTGAAAAACAACAAGTCCTTAAATATTCCCGGAGCCGATTTTCCGTTTCCGGTTTTAATTGAACGGGATTTCGAGGGCTTGCAGCTGGCACTTAAGGAAGAAATTGATTTTGTCGCTCTTTCTTTTGTGCGAACTCACGACGACATTACCCTGTTGCGTAAAGAGATGGACAAACTCAAAATTAAAGCCAAAATTATTGCCAAGATTGAAACCAAAAATAGCTTGGAAAATTTGGACGAAATTATTGATGTGAGCGATGCGGTAATGGTGGCCAGAGGTGATTTGGGTATTGAGCTGGCTTTGGAAAAGGTCCCTTATTATCAGAAGTTATTGATTCGTAAGTGCTTGGAGGCAGGTAAACCGGTGATTACGGCAACCCAGATGCTTGAAAGCATGATCAACAATCCCCTGCCCACTCGGGCCGAGGTATCTGACGTTGCTAACGCCGTTTACGACCGGACCGACGCGGTGATGCTTTCGGCCGAAAGCGCCTCTGGAAAACATCCTTTGGCCGCTGTCAAATATATGGCGAAAACCCTCAGTTATACTGAGCGCTACACTCAGGCCGATCTTCGCTTACAATATAATTTTGCCATCAATCATCAGGAAAATCTGGTGGCAGACACGGCTTATAATTTGTATCTTAAAGCCAGTCAGGCCCATTTGAACGTCAAGGGTTTTATTGTCTTAACTCAAACCGGACGAACTGTTAATTTATTATCTCGTTACCGTGCCGGCGTGCCCTTATATGCGTTTTGTCCATCTAAAGCTGTTGCGGACAAACTCAGTCTTAATTATGGTGTGCTTTCCTTTGTCCAGGACTCTGGCTATGAGAAGACCAAGGAAGTCACTGGCGGCCATGTGCGCGCCGTGATCAAATTTTTGGCTGACCAACAACTGGCGGCAAGCGGCGACAAATTCATTGTTATTCATGGCGATTACTGGGCCGTGGAAGGAGGCAGCTCCACGGTGAAGATTGTAGTAATCGACTAACAGCCTGCTCAAGATGCTATACTACAAGAGATGAAAATCAGAAACTTTGCCATTATTGCTCACATTGATCATGGAAAAAGTACTTTGGCTGATCGATTAATGGAAATTACCGGTTTGATTGACAAGAACAATCATGATGAGCAGCTTCTGGACCGCAATCCGATTTCTCGAGAGCGTGGTATCACTATTAAGCTTGCCCCTGTCCGGCTCCAATATCAGGGCTACACTCTCAATTTGGTGGATACTCCAGGCCATGTGGATTTTTCTTATGAAGTCGAGCGCACTTTGGCTTGTGTCGAGGGTGTTATTTTGTTGGTCGACGCTACTCAGGGTATTCAGGCTCAAACAATTGCCCACACCTATAAAGCTTTGGAACAAAATTTGGTTGTCATTCCGGTTTTGAACAAAATTGATCGGTCTGAGGCTCAGGTGGAAAAAGTCAGAGCTGACTTGGCTAGTTTTTTGAAAATCGACGAATCTGAAGTGTTGTCTATTTCGGCAAAAACCGGGCAAAACTGTGAAGCTTTGTTAAAAGCAGTGATTGAGAAAATTCCGGCTCCCAAAAGCGCAGAAGTTGACTCGACTGTCACTCAAGCTCTGATTTTTGATTCTTATTATGATCCTCACCGTGGTGTGATTGCTTTTGTTAGGGTTTTTGGCGGCTCTTTACAAAAGGGTCAGCGGCTGAAACTAATTGGCAGTTCGCAAAATTTTGTCTCCGGTGAAGTCGGTTATTTTACCCCAGAATTGGATCCGTCATCCAAGTTATTGGAAAACGAGATTGGTTATCTTGTGACGGGCCTGAAGTCAATCAAGCAGGTGCGTGTGGGCGATACTTTTACCACTGAATTGCTGCCGGCTCCGGCCTTACCCGGTTATCGCAAAACCAAGCCAATGGTTTATGCTTTTATTTTTCCAACTGATAATGCTGATTACGAAAGATTGGTGGCCGCGATGGAAAAGGTGGCGCTCAACGATTCGTCTTTGGATTATGTTGGCATTTATAGCCAGGCTCTGGGTCCGGGATTACGAGTGGGGTTTTTGGGATTATTGCATGCCGAAATTATTAGAGAAAGACTCGAACAGGAGCACAATTTGGATTTGGTGATTACTCCGGCACAGGTTGAGTTTCAAATCCGTGATCAACAGTTTTACGAACCGATTGCCAAGGCCACGGTCATTATTCCTCAGGATTACATCAACGCCGTTATGCAATTGAGCTATGAATATCGTGCCAGAATTTTGACAACCACCAATTTAAATCTGCAAAACCAATTGGTTTTGGGGCTTGAAATTCCGCTGGCCGAATTAATGGGGAATAATTTTTTTGATACTCTCAAAAGTGCTACCTCTGGGTACGGCAGCCTTGATTGGGAGTTCTTGGAATATCGATATGTAGAAGCCAGCAAGCTGGAAATTTTGATCAACCTTAAGCCGATTGATGAGTTCTCTCAAATCGTGGTCAAAAATAAGGCCTTTTTTGTGGCGCAAAAATATGTCACCAAATTGCAAAAATTAATACCTCGTCAACAATTTGAAATTAAAATTCAAGCTCGATTTCAAAACAAGATAATTGCCAGTAGTCGAGTGGCTCCGTTTAGGAAAGACGTCACTGCCAAACTTTACGGCGGTGACCGAACCAGGAAGGACAAATTACTCAAAAAACAAAAAAAGGGAAAGAGTGACTTAAAGCAAGTTGGAACAGTCTCTATCCCCAAAGAGACTTTTATAAAGCTTTTTCGTGATTGATTTGGACTGTTGCAACAACCCTTTGATTTCAAGGTAATATTTAGCAGACAAAAGCACTGTCTGCTATTAGCACTCTTGCCGTTTGTTTGCCAAAAATTAGGTTTGGATTGTTGCTAAGCAATTATTCAGTTTGCTATAATTAGCTTATGAAACATAGACTTTATCTATGGCTTGCCAAGAAGTTGTATTTCCCGATCGCCAGATATTTTCGTTTTTTTGCCAGTCTTGTCTTGAAACGTTGGCACCCACAGATTGTGGTGGTGATGGGTTCTGCCGGCAAAAGCAATGCTCATAATTTGTTTCATCAAATTATTACCAAGAAATACTCATGTCGCAAAAGTCGTAAGGCTAACAGTGCCTTTGCCATTCCTTTGGACGTCCTTGATATTCATATTACTAATTACTCGGTAGAAGAATGGTTTTGGCAAGCCCTAAAGGTGCCATTTTATTCGGTGTTTCGGTGCTTGTTTACTTTTAAAGAACAGTACTATGTGGTTGAATTGGACGTTGATCGGATTGGAGAAATGGCTTTTTTTGCTTCATTTATAAAACCTGAGTATGTTTTTTGGGTAAGCTCTTATGCTACTCACACTGCCAACTTTGACAAACTGGTAAAGTTGGGGAAATATCAAAATCCAGCTTCGGCTGTGGCGGCTGAGTTTGCCAAAATGTTTGGGACCAGTAAGAAGCTCGTGGGTATGGTAAACGCCGACTCAAAATTTATTACAGAGTCTTTGCGAGGTTATCGTTTCAACCGATATGATCTTAAGCAACGACAGGGTAATTACTCTTTTGGCAGCTGGCAAATTTTCCGCAAACGAACAACATTCAAACTGAAGATGGACAAGGAAAAGCCGGAAATCGAGTTGCCTTTTATTGCCCCTAAAAATTTTGGCTATACTTTGTTGGCTGGTTACATTTTGGCTAAGTTGCTCAAGGTCTCGGATCGCGATTTTAATGAAGCGTTATCGACATATCAATTTAATCCTGGTATTTGTTCAATTCTGGAAGGACTTAATGGTACCAAAATTATTGACTCCAGCTATAATTCGAGTTTTTACGCGACCAAATCCTTAATGGAGGTTTTGGATGAATATCCAGGCAAGCGCAAGATTGCGGTTTTGGGCGATATGCGCGAACTCGGAATGGAAAGCGAGAAGCAACATCAGAATCTAGCTAAGGAAATTTTAAGACTGAAATTTGACCAGGTAGTTTTAGTGGGTCCGGAAATGCTACAACACGCTTACCCAATATTACAGAAAAAGTACGAAGAAACCGCTCTTCATCATTTTCAAAACACCTATCAAGCCGGTTTGTTTATTAAGGAGCGCCTTCTTAGACCAGGTGACGTAGTTCTTTTGAAAGCCTCTCAGAATACTCTGCACTTTGAAATTATTGCCGAACTGCTTTTGGCCGATCCTCAAGATACTGCCCGACTTTGTCGCCGCGAACCGGTTTGGGAAAAAAAGCGGCTGCAAATCAAAGACGAATTTTATAAACTGTTATAACCAAAATGAAACAACAACTGTTTGCTTTGATCATTATTTTAGTCGCTCTTTTTGGAACTTTGTTCTTGGTTTATACCGCAACACAGAATTCTTCATCAGTCACTCCCCTTACCACTCTTAAAAAAGACGCCTTTATATACTTTTACGGCAATACTTGTCCTCATTGTAAAGAACTGAATATATGGCTTGAGGAGAACCAGATTGCCAAAAAAGTAAAGTTTGATAAAAAAGAAGTTTATCAAAATAAAGCCAACGCCGACCAACTTCAGCAAGCGGCTAAGATTTGTGGATTAGATACCAGTAGTATTGGCGTGCCATTTGTCTATGATAATGGCAAATGTTATGTTGGCTCAGACGAAGCCAAGGATTTATTCAAAAAGAAAAGCAAGTCCTAACAAGCTATTCCATTCCCGAAATGGAACGGAGGGTTATTTTTCTTGACGGAGGTAGGCGTCGACAACATTCTTCATTAGGTAAGCCAGACTCAAAGGTCCAGTACCGTGAATAACCGGCGTGTAATAGGCCGCTTTCTCTTCGACTTCTGATTCAAGGTAATCCCCCACTGTTTTGTCGTCTTCTCGACGATAGCCAAAATTAATGAGTGTGGCGCCTTGTTTGATATTTTCAGCCGTAATCACCGGTTTTCCGGTTGAAGTGATAACAATATCGGCCTGGCGGTAAAAATTCTCCGGATTGGGTGTATGAGAATGTGTAATAACCATGGCTAATTTATACTGAACCAGGGTATTGGCAATTGGCGAGCCAGTTGTGCGTCCGCGGCCGGCCAAAACAATGAACTTTTTCTTAAAATGCCGTTTGAAAAACTCCGTGTCTTTGGGTTTAATTTTCCATTGATTAAAATCAGTGGCAATATATTTGAGAATTGAAAGAGTGGCCAAACCAACCGGTGATTGATATGGCGTTTTGTACTTGGTGCCCTCAACTTCCTTAAGCAAGGGAATAAAATTCTCCAGAGTGGCCGAGGTCAATTCAGAAGGAAGTGGCCGCTGGATAATGACCGCATGAGTTTTGCGGCTGTTGGCTGATGTCCTAATATCGGTTGCAAATTGTTGAAACAGCGGGACTTGATCATAACTGATGATCTGACAAACAATTCCCAAACTTTCGGCCAGCTTTTGTTTTTGCTTTAGGAAAATTTGAGTCAGCTTATCCGGCGCAATCGAGAAGATAACCATTTTGGGCGGGATTTTGGCAATATTACCCTTGTTGAGCTTTTGCCGGACATCGTCCAGCAGCTGATCATAAAGAATCTGGCAATCGATTTTCATTTAGATTAATGTTGCCGCCGCAATTCCATCCTTGGTCTGGGAAAAGCGCATTAAAATAACCCCCTGTGTATTTCTAGACAAAATCGGCATTGATTTGACCGGAACCTTGACCGTCTGACCACTGTAGGAAGACAAAACCATTTCTGACTCCAGATTGTCTATCAGCGAAGAAAAAACAATTGAACCGGTTTTTTCGGTAATATTGGCGGCTTTAATGCCAATGCCACCGCGGTTTTGTGACTTAAACTGTTTGGCCTTAACCAGTTTTCCATAGCCTTTTTTGGTAATGATCAGAATAAAGCTGTTCTCAATGGTTTTTAAAGGCACAATACTGACTGAAGAGACTACTTCTTGAGCTCGAAGCTTGATACCGCGTACCCCGCTCGCCATTCGGCCCATACTACGGACATTTTTTTCATTAAAAGTGATGGCTTTGCCGCCTGAGGAAACCAGAAAAACAAAGTTGTCTTTCCTGACCATTTCAACACTAATAAGTTCGTCGCCACTCTTGAGTTTAATTGAAATCAAACCGTTGGCTCTGATATTGTTGTACTCGGATAATGAAGTTTTTTTGACCACGCCGTGCTTAGTGACAAACAAGAAAGCCCGATCGTCACGACTGTCCTCCAGATTTAAAGGAAAGAAAGTGGTGATTTTTTCATGGCCGTTAAGATTGACCAGATTGACAATGGCTTTACCTTTGGATTGTCGTGAGCTTTCGGGAATTTCCCAAGCTCGCAGCTGGAAAACACGACCCTGATTGGTAAAAAACAAAAGATTGTCGTGAGTCTGGCAGTACTCCAGTTTCATGACTTCGTCGTCCTCGTGGGTTTTGATTGCCGAAACCCCCTTGCCGCCGCGTTTTTGGACTTTAAACACGCTTTTGGGTAGTTGTTTGATGTAACCGTTGTGAGTCAATAAAATATAAGTATCTTTGTTTTCGATCAGTTCCTCCTCGGAAAACTCACCCGGGCGTGAGGCGATTACTTTGGTACGTCGACCTTCTTTGTATTTCTCCATCAGAAGTAGAAACTCTTTTTTGATCTCGGCAAAAATATTGGCCAAGGAACTGAGAATTTTTTCCAATCTGGTAATTTCTTTACGTAATTCCAAAAGTTGTTGTTGCAGCTTGTCTTTTTCCAAGCCAGTCAGTTTTTTGAGCTGCATATCTAAAATCGCCTGGGTTTGAATCTCGGATAATTTAAATCGGGCAATCAAACGTTCTTTGGCGATTGATTCACTGGCTGACTTTTTGATAATCTCGACGACTTCGTCAATGTTATCAATGGCAATCAATAAACCCTCTAAGATATGAGCCTGGTGTTTGGCTTGCTCAAGATCAAAACGGGTGCGGGCAATGACAACATGGGAGCGATGCCTGAGAAACAATTCAAGAATGGTTTTGAGCGATAATGTTTGCGGAACGCCCTCGACAAGGGCGACAATATTAACTGGAAAGGTGTTTTGCAACTGAGTTTTAAGAAACAAATTGTTGAGAATTTTTTTGGCGACGGCATCACGTTTGAGTTCAACAACCACGCGAATCCCCCGTCGATCAGACTCGTCTCTAAGGTCCGAAATACCGACAATATTTTTGTCTTGAACCAGGGAAGCAATTTTCTGAACCAAAGTGGCTTTGTTGACCTGATAAGGAAGCTCGGTAATGATAATCGCTTCTTTGCCCTTGCCAATTTCCTCAATTTTGGCGACTCCCCGCATCAGTAATGAGTTGCGACCGGTAAGGTAAGCCTGATAAATATCTTTTTTGCTGTAAACATGGCCGCCTGTCGGAAAATCCGGGCCTTTAATAAACTGCATCAGTTCCTCCAAAGTGACGTTAAAACCCACGGATTTGGCCGCCTCATCCAGGCTAACCTGTGTGCTATAAACCGGCTTCTCTAGCATTAATAGTAAACCTTGGAGAAGTTCCTTTAAATTATGTGGCGGAATCTTGGTGGCCATTCCAACCGCGATTCCCTCTGAGCCATTTACCAATAAATTAGGAATCATGGCCGGCAAACAATCCGGCTCCTGCAGAGTGGCATCGAAGTTATCCCGAAATTGGACCGTATTTTTGTGTAAATCAGCCAACAACTCGTCGCTAATTTTGGCTAGTTTGGCCTCGGTATAACGCATAGCTGCCGGCGGATCACCGTCAATTGAACCAAAGTTACCCTGACCCTTGATTAAGGGATTACGCATTGAAAACTCCTGAGCCATTCTGACCATCGCCTCATAAACCGGTGAATCGCCGTGAGGATGGTATTTACCCAAAACTTCACCGACTACCTTGGCGCTTTTGGAATAGCGGCTAGTGGAGGACAAGCCAAGCTTGTGCATGGTATAAATAATCCGGCGCTGTACGGGTTTGAGACCGTCCCGTACGTCTGGCAAAGCGCGGGCCACAATCACACTCATGGCGTAATCCAGATAGGATCGCTTCATTTCCTGAGTGATGTCTGTGGGGATTATGGTAGTCATGTATTATTTACTTTGACAACTTTTTGACAAGAGCCAAAGCTTTGTTTTGGTCAAGAAAACGCTCGGTTTTGACCCACTTGCCTGGCTCTAATTCTTTATAATGATCAAAGAAATGCTTGATTTTGTCTTTTACTGCAACTGGAATATCGTCGATATTCTCGTACACGCCGTATAAGGGATCGATTTTCTTAATGGGCACGGCAATTAATTTGGTGTCAATTCCGGCCTCGTCTTTCATTTCCAGCATACCGATGATCTTGGCTTTAACGACCGCTCCGGCAGACACAGTTTCTGAAGCCAGTAATAACACATCTAAAGGATCGTTGTCTTCACCCACGGAATTAGGAATAAAACCGTAATTAAAAGGAAATTTCATCGCTGTAAATAAAAAACGATCGGCCATCAAAAAGCCGGTTTTTTCATCGATTTCATATTTAACCTTGCTGTCCATGGGAATTTCGACAAAAACCATTATATTAGGGAGCTTTTCTAGCTCAAGTGGCAGTTTGCTAAAGTTCATCAATATTAAATAAACTATTAATTAAATATCCAAATTGGCGCTTTTGGCGTGTGTCTGGATGAATTTCTTGCGAGGCGGTACTTCTTCACCCATTAACATGCTAAAAGTTTGGTCGGCCTCTTGCGAGTCCTCGACATTAATAACTCTTAAAACACGATTTTCCGGATTCATGGTCGTGCTCCAAAGTTGTTCAGGATTCATTTCACCCAAACCTTTGTATCTTTGTAGAGAATAATTGCCACTGAACTTTTCCTTGGCAATTCTGTTCATTTCCGCTTCGGAATAAGCATAATAAACTTTTTTGTTGGCGCTTAATTTAAACAATGGCGGTTGAGCGATATAGATGTGGCCTTTTTCAACAATCTCGGGTAAATGCCTGAAGAAAAAAGTAAGAATGAGCGTCATGATGTGCTCGCCATCGACATCGGCGTCGGTCATAATGATAATTTTGTGGTATCTGAGTTTTTTGTAGTCAAACAAATCGGAAATACCGGTGCCAATGGCGACGACCAAATCCCGCAACTCTTTAAAAGTCATCACTCGATCTAAATATGACTTCTCTGAATTAAGGATCTTACCTCGCAGTGGCAAAATAGCCTGAAAATGGCGATCGCGGCCTTGCTTAGCACTACCGCCAGCCGAATCGCCTTCAACAATAAACAGTTCGGATTTGGCCGGGTCTTTTTCGCGACAATCGGCCAGCTTACCCGGAAGAGTGGCGCCCTCAAGCGCGCTTTTTCGAATGACTGAGTCTCGGGCCGCTTTGGCTGCCAGTCGAGCTTGCTGAGTCACTAACACCTTTTGCATAATGGCGCTAGCGGCGCTTGGGTTTTCTTCAAAATAACGGGTCAGATGATCTTTGACAATCTGGAGAACAATTCCCTGGGCCTCGGAATTACCGAGCTTAGTCTTGGTTTGGCCCTCAAACTGAAGGTCGGTGGCTGGCATTTTCAGGTAAATGACGGCAGTAAGACCGTCTTTAGTATCGTCTCCGGATAAATTCCCCTTTTTGATCACACCCTGGCTGTTGCCATAGTCGTTGATGATTTTGGTAAGGGCGGTTTTAAAACCAGTGACATGAGTGCCACCTTCTTTGGTGTTGATGACGTTCACAAAGGAGTAAAGACTTTCCTTAATGGCGTCCGTATATTGAAGCGCGACTTCGACCTGAATGGAATCTTTCTCGTCTTTAAAATAAATAGTTGGGTGAAGCGGTTTTTTATTTATGTTAATGTCCTCAACCAGGGATTTAATCCCGCCTTGAAAATAATAGCCTTTTTTAAGATTGATCCGCTCATCAAAGACCTTGAAAAAAACACCTGGAGAAAGATAGGCTCGTTCTTTGACTTGCTTAAGAACTCGCTTAATATCCAATTCGATTCCGGTTTTGAAAATCTCTAGATCCGGATGAAAGGAAATGGCCGTGCCGGTGGTTGAGGCCAGTCCAAGCTGGCTTTTGGCTGACTTTTGCAAGCCCGTTTTGGGTACGCCGCGTGAAAATTCCATCCGATAAAACTGATTATCGCGCCGGACCTCGGCAACAAAATCGTCTGAGAGCGCATTGACAACACTGGAACCGACGCCGTGCAAACCGCCGGAGACTTTATAAGTTTTGCTGTCAAATTTGGCGCCGGCATGAAGTTTAGTTAAAAGAATTTCCAAAGCACTTTTGTGGTACTGTGGCATCATATCAACCGGAATGCCACGACCATTGTCGACTACGGTAAAGTAATTGTTTTGATGAATAGTGATTTGAATAGTTGAGGCAAAACCAGCCAAGGCTTCGTCGATTGAATTGTCGATGATTTCGTTGAGACAATGCTGAACGCCATCAATAGAAGTGGTACCAATATACATTGCCGGACGCTTACGGACCGGTTCCAGGCCCTCCAGAACAACAACGCTTTTGGCATCATAAACCATAGGCAACCATTATAGCAGAAGATGTTAGGTTAAGCAACAGGGTCTGCTGAGTTTGGCGCCTAAGAACACTCTAAATAATAATTGCTATAGGATTAAAAATCAGGCTTTGGCTTGTTTGAATGAGCCGCCCAGAGGAATCGAACCCCCAACCTGCCGCTTACAAAGCGGATGCTCTACCGTTGAGCTAGGGCGGCGACACTTTATTATATCACCCCTCTTTTATTGAGGAATAAAAACGCTGCTTTTTGAGCTTGTCTGGCAGAAAAGACAGGGCTTTAGTTGGCCCAACAAATTGTTCGCTCCAAGCATAGTTTTGGCCATAGCCAAGATTTTTATTTAGTAAAGTACTAGGATTACGAAGATGTAAAGGAACCGGCTCGTTTGGATAATCGTAGACAGCTTTAATGGCTTTAGACAAGGCATTGGCAACACTGCGAGACTTTTTGGCCAAAGCCAAATAAATGACAATGTGAGCGAGAATCAGTTTGGCCTCAGGCAAGCCAATCTTGGTGACCGCCTCAAAAGCGGCGTTGGCTTGAATAAGGGCACCACGATCCGCTAAGCCAATATCCTCAGACGCAAAAATAATCATTCGGCGGGCAATAAACTTGGGGTCTTCCCCGCTCTCCAGCATTCGGGCCAGATAATAAAGACTGGCGTCGACATCAGACCCGCGCATGGATTTGATAAAAGCGGAAATAGTGTGATAATGTTGATCGGCGTCTTTGTCATAAAGGCCGGCTGACTTGGTCTGAAAGATATTTTTGATTATCTCTGCAGTGATAATTTTGTCTCGGTAAGAGTAAATGGCAATCTCAAGCGCGTTTAAAGCAATTCTGGCGTCACCGCCGCTTAACCGAATGAGTAAATCCATCGCTGATTTATCCAAGCTCTTGCCATATTTGGCAATTCCCAAACTTTTGTTTGTAATGGCGCGCTTGATTATTGTTTTTAAATTTTGATCCGTAAGTTTGTTAAAAATCAACAATTTGGAGCGAGATAACAGCGGACCAATGATCTCAAAACTGGGGTTTTCGGTGGTCGCGCCAATGAGGATGACTAATCCTGATTCAACATAAGGCAAAAGAGTATCTTGCTGGGCTTTGTTCCAACGGTGAATTTCGTCGATAAAAAGCAAGGTCTGGCGACCTTGGATCTGATTTTGTCTGGCCTTGGCAATAATTAGTTGGAGATCCTTTTTACCGCTGGCAACTGCCGATAGCGAATAGAAATCAGCTTTAAATTGTTTGGCAATCAAATTGGCGAGCGTGGTTTTACCGCTGCCTGGCGGGCCCCAGAAAATCAGAGAAATCAGGTTTTGTGATTGAAAAAGCCGAAAAAGAAGCTGGTCTTTGCCAACCAGATGTTCCTGTCCGATAAATTCAGACAGTGTCTTTGGTCGCAACGCGTAACTAAGGTTCATTGAAGCTGGCTAATTTCCAAACTGACGACCTGATTTGGGTTCAGTAATAACATTCGTTTGATTTCTCCGGTTTGGATCATAACATCCTCAGTCATTTGCTGTTCCTGCAAATCGGTTTGGACTATTCGGTAGGTGCCATTGGCTAAGTTGTTGATTGTGAGAGGTACGGCTTCCATCCGACTGTTGGTGGGATCATAGTTAACTACGACCAAACTGATGCGACCAGCGGCGCCGGTTGAGGCAATTGCTTTGACAATCGAGCCCTCGCCTTGAACGGCCAAACGATGGCGACCCAAAACATTCAGAAGCTTGAGAGCGTAAAAACGGGGCTTGGGTTGTCCTTCATAAGTAAAAATTCCCCAACTGGGATTTAAACCATCCTTAAGTTCAAAAGCAAAGGCCATCTCGACTTTTTGGTCAATAAGATCACGGATAGTAGCGACAGTGTGGGCCGCACCAACATTGGTGTCGGCAATTGGATTGCGATTTGAATCATAACCCCATTCTGAGATGATCTTAGGCAGTTCACGATATTTCTTAAGGGTCGGATCACTCAACCAAGAGCCAATATTGCGTAACTCGTTGCTGAAATCATTGGTGTCAGTCGAATAATGGTGCCAGGAAATGAAATCAAGAGGCAAATTTTGCTGCTTGGTGTAGTTAATTAGTCCCAAAAACCAGTTGCGATACGGTCTGGTCGTGACTGGGCCACCAATCAGATAATGATTGACGTTTTGGGCCGCCATTGCCCCTTTGGCAGAATAATAGTAAAGGGCGCGGTAATCTTTTCCGCCATAAATACTCCACTTGCCAAATCCCTCCAGATCCGGTTCATTCCAAACCTCATAATAGATATCCTTGAGCCAGTCGGCATAAACTCCGCCGCACAGACGAGTATCCAAACCGCTATAACGCTCAACTGTTTTTTGCACTAAGAGTGACCATTCGGACCAGTCTTTGGGTGTAGAAATTAAACTGCCGTCTGAGGAAAGTGTTGGGGGCATATAACCCAAGACAAAAAAAGGCTTGGCGCCCATCCGGTAAATGTCACAAACGGTAGCGTCGAGCTCTGTCCAATTAAATTGAAGTTGATTGTTTGAGTCTCGGGAAACAACATTGTAAAAATCATAGATATGATCGAGCCGAATGTATCTGGGAGCCAAAGCTGAGGCTGGCAAAGACACGTTTTCCAGCATCCGGACTCCGCTTTCCTCGCCGCCTTGAGCCAGCGCTTGCCAGTTGTGTTGAAGTGGCCCAACAAAATCTTTGGCATCAATAACCAGATTGGCTTTTTGGTAGAAAGCGCGGGATAAAAAAGGAATCTGATTGGTGGAAATAAAATTTAAAATAAAAAAAGAAACCAAAAAGAGCAGTCCAAACAGAAGAAACCTCAGCTTAGTTTTCATCTTGTATAATATATAATATATCAAACCTGAGAAAATCGGATTGCCGGGATGTTGGAATGGTAGACAAGCAGGACTTAAAATCCTGTGTCCCAAAAGGGCGTGAGGGTTCGAGTCCCTCTCCCGGCACTTATTCGGAGACTAGTTCACCGGAAGAACGCTCGGTTTGGGACCGAGAGGTACGGGGTTCAATTCCCCGGTCTCCGACAAAGACATACTTAGTGTGTTATAATAGTCTGAATTATGAAAGAATACAGACAGCCTAATCAAGAAGAAGTACCTGAACAAGATTCTTATAGCAGAGCTAGGACTGATTTATTAATGCACCAGAGTACTTGTCTAAATTGTCAGCAAGGAAAATTTTGTTTTCATGCGACTTTACTTAAATCAAAGATTGATAGAACTCTAATTAAGTAAGAAATTTTTTAGATAAAAATATCCTACTTCTGTTTTATTTCCAGATGTTCGTAGGCTTTTTCAGTGGCAATTCGTCCACGACTAGAGCGATTAATTAATCCCATCTGAAGCAGAAACGGCTCGATAAATTCCTCAATTGTTTGCTTATCCTCACTCATGGCGCTGGCCATTGTTTCCACTCCTACCGGTCCGCCGTCAAACTTGGTAATTAAAGTTTCTAGATAGTGCCGATCCTGCGAAAACAAACCATGACTGTCCAACTCAAGAATGGAAAAAAGTTTTTTGACTAGCACCTCGTCGATGACCTTGAATTTATCAATCTGAAAAAGATCGCGGGCCCGCTTAAGGGTGCGATTGGCAATTCTGGGAGTTTTACGGCTGCGCTGGGCAATTTGGGCGGCGGCAGGTTCGGTAATTGGAATATTCATTAATTTGGCGTTACGAAGGACAATTTGAGTAATCTCATCGGTATTGTAATAATCGAGTCGGAGAATAAGACCAAAACGATCACGAAGCGGAGACGAAAGCAAAGCCACTCGAGTTGTCGCTCCAATGACCGTGATTTTGGGCACTGGCAAGCGAACATTGCGGGCGGCCGGACCTTTGCCCAAAATAATATCCAAAAAAAACTCTTCCAAAACCGGATAGAGCGCCTCCTCGACAGTTTTGGGTAAACGATGGATTTCATCAATAAAAAGAATGTCGCGATCTTTGAGATTGGTAAGAATTGCCGCTAAATCACCGGCACGTTCCATGGCCGGGCCAGAGGTAATTCTAATATCGCCGGAAAGCTCATGGGCCAGAATATGCGCCAAGGTGGTCTTGCCGATTCCGGGTGGTCCGTAGAAAAGTAAGTGTTCGGCGGTTTCGTTTCGCTGTTTGGCGGCTTTAATAAAAAGGTCAAGGCTTTTTTTAGCTTTGTATTGGCCAATAAAATCGTTTAAAGACTTGGGCCGCAACAAGTTTTCTTTTTGAAGCATCGTTTGCTTATCTGATTGACTCATGGGTATTTAAATTTTTGATGGCCTGAGTGATTTTTTCTTCCAAGGTAAGTTTTGAATCAACTTTTGAAAGAGCAGATAAAGCCTCGGCTTTTTTAAAACCAAGCGATTGCAAGGCGTCAACTACCAGTTGATCGTCTTGGGTAAGCGACTGGCTTTGAGGTTTAAATTCAACCTCAAATTTATTGGAAAGATCAAGGAGAATTTTTTGTGCTGTTTTTTTGCCGATTCCGGGTATTTGAGAAAAATAAGCCGGGTTTTGTTGATTAACAGCGTCGATCATCTTTTCCAAACGATCAAAACCAATAATGGAAAGGGCGCTTTTGGCGCCAACTCCGGAAATATTAAGAAGAATATTATAAACTCTTAGTTGTTTTCGATCGGCAAAACCATATAAACTAATTTCGTTCTCGCGGACATGAAAATGAATATAAAACGTCTTTGAATCCCCTATCTTAAGATCTTTCATATTAATAGCTGGCAAAAAGACTTTGTAAAAAACGTTTTGGCCAGGATCCAAAAGTACAAAATTAGGACCGATCTCGTTGACTAAGCCTTTGATTTTCCCAATCATATAACATCAGCAAACTGATGAAGAGAAAGATAAGTCAAGCCGCAAGCCAAGGCGTCGGCGGTGTCATCTGGTTTGGGAATCTGATCCAAATTGAGCAGAGTTTTCACCATTTTTTGCACCTGTTGCTTATCAGCCAAACCATAACCGGTAAGACTGGATTTAATTTGAAGCGGAGTGACAAATTCGATTTTCAAATTATTCATCGCTCCGGCCAAGATCATCACACCCTGGGCTTGTCCGACCGTAATGGCTGTTTTTTGATTGTTATTAAAAAAGACTTTTTCTAAAATCATAGTCTTTGGAGAGTACTTGATAATTATGTTCATAAGCTCTTGGTATAGTTTTTTAAGCCGTTTTTCAAGAGTCTCTTTGGCATCAGTGGTTAGACAGCCGTATTCAAGAGGAGTAATTTGATTATCAACTTTTGTCATGATGGCAAAGCCGGTTCTGGCTATCCCTGGATCAAGAGCGATTATTTTATTCACGAGTTTCATTATATAATATCTGATAATGAAAAAATTAGCTGAGGGAGCTTTGTTTTTATCGCCGCTGTTGTTGATTTTAATACTTGTTTTACTTTCTTTTAAATCTTCTCCCTGGAAGTCTCAACCGCTCAAGAATACGATTACTCCGAAAGTTCGGCCGACAGTTTTACCTCAAAGTAAATTTGAGTATGTATTTTATGAACTTGAAGATTACTCAAAGCTGAATTTGATTAACAATGACAAGAAAAAACAATCCAGTGACTTGATCAGTACCAATAATTGTCAGGTGGCCATAAACGGTGGATTTTATGATACCGATCATCAGCCCTTGGGACTGATGATTATCGGTCAGGTCGAGCTTTATCCCGCGCTTGAAAGCAGTCTACTTAATGGATTCTTGTGGTTAAGTCAGCTTGGTGCGTTTGGAATCACCGATACTTTACCAAGCGTTGATTTGGAATTAGCTTTGCAGACTGGACCATTGCTCTATCAGAACGGTTCTCTGCTTCCGCTTGAGATCAAGAACGATAAACTGGCCCGGCGTAGTGTGATGGCAACTCTGAGCAATGGAAACTTATTGTTAATGATTATTTATGATGGCCAATCGGTATTTTTGGGGCCAAAGCTAGCGGAGTTACCTGCAATTCTGCAAGAAGCGGCCAGTGAAAATGATCTAGTGATTATTGACGCTATTAATCTGGACGGCGGGAGTGCCTCGATGTTTAAGAGCAGCCAAAAATATTTATCGGAATATAAATCAATTGGCTCGTTATTCTGTATTACAGAATAATACTCTTGGGTTCGTCAACTCTTTCTTTACTAATCAAATAGAGATCGACATTATAACTACTGGTACCCACTAACTCTGCTTTGCCTTTGACAATCTGTTCGTATGGACGGCAAAAAGAACAGCCCTGATTCGGACAATTAAAAGAATTGAGTTTACGCGCGGTTTTAATTTTTAGACCGATATCAAGCAGAATTTTCTCTGATTTTTCGTAACTGGCGATTTCCTGAGCTTCCGGTGGAGTACGTTTTTCCAAATACCAATAACTTTGTTTAATCACAGGCCGCTGTTGGCAATTGGTGGCCAATAAATAGTAAATCGGTAATTGAAGCGAGTCTTTTTTCTCGGTCCTTTGGCCAGTTTTAAAATCGATGATATGAACGCTGTCTTGATCCGAAAGATATTCCAACCAATCGATTTTGCCGCAAAGAATGATATTCTCGCTTTTAGACAGCCAATAATAAGGCAAATCCATTTTAATTTTGACAGCCAGATTTTTTAAAGGCCCAGGGTTTTGATAAAGATAGCTCAGCATTGCCTCAGCCCTGTCGCGATACTGCTTCTCAATTTCCTTACTAGTAAAGCCACCCTTTTTGCCGGAATATCGGTGCCATTGGCGGTCTAGAAGTACAGTAAAGGGCTCTTTAAAACGATTGCTTGATGAAATGTTGGATAATAAGTCCATCACTTCGTGAACTGCCGACCCGAGCGACAAGGGTGGGGCGGCAATCTGAACCTTATTGCCTGAGGAAGGATCACGATAAATATTCTTAAGGTAATAGGCTCGAGGACAGCTTAAAAAATCACTAATTGATGAGTAGGATAACCAGAGAGCTGTGTATTTGTCGTCGGTCATTTTTTTACTTCTAATTTTTGAAACCAACCGCGGCGGTACATGACCGCGATCACGGCGTATACAGCAATGTCGACCCAGGTTTCTTCAATTGATTCATTATTAGGATTTTTGTTGTTGCTGAGTAGGTACTTAAGGCGGTTGAGCTTGTCGCTCACGCGAAAAGCAATTCCCAATTCCTTGGTGTCCAGAATATTGCCTTTGCCGTAATCATGATGTTTTTTGAGAAACATAGTTAGTAGTTCTTCGTTTACCTGAGAAAAAGCGCTGTCAAGAGATTTTGGCTGTTTCATTTTACGTTTGAAACTAAATAATATTCCTATTTTAGAGTATTTTCAGTTATAATTCCAGAATGAACATTTATTGGCAAGTAATTGGCTCAACTTTATTCATCAGTTTACTGTCTTTGCTGGGAATTATTACCTTGTATTTTAAGGCCAAGCAGCTGGATCGATTTCTTTATTTTGTAATTGCCTTTGCCGCCGGCAGTCTTTTGGGTGACGCTTTTTTGCATCTGATTCCCGAATCTTATGAGGCTTTGCAAAGTGAAGCGGTTTTTTCTTATATCCTGGTTGGATTTATGCTGTTTTTTTTGATTGAAAAAGGACTTCATTGGCACCATTATCATCATACCGGCAAGTGCCACGATCACGTTGCTGGTGAGTTGAATCTGCTTGGTGACGCGGTTCATAACTTGCTAGATGGTTTGGTGATTGCCGCCAGTTTTCAGGTTAGTTTAGCCGTTGGTTTGGCCTCGACTGTGGCGGTTGCTTTACATGAAATTCCACAGGAAATTGGTGATTTTGGTATTCTTCTCTACTCAGGATTCTCGCGAACAAAGGCACTTTTTTATAATTTTCTTTCCGCTTTATTTGCTATTTTTGGAGCAGTATTAGGACTGGTTTTTTTAAAGGAAGAGTCAGTACTTACGTTTTTACCGATTATTGCCGGCGGTTTTATTTACATTGCCGCCTCAGATTTAGTTCCGGAGTTACATAAAGAAAAGAATATCAACAAATCTTTCTTGTCTTTGGTTTTTTTCCTGCTTGGTATATTAGTAATGTACAGTCTTAAGTTTTTGAACTTAGAATAGCTTCAAAGTAATGACGGTGGGAAGCAAGGTTACTACCTGAAAATCGAGCTAAATGAATACCTGAGGCAAGCAGTAGATTATCCCTGATTGCTCTCGGCTCAATAGACCCGTACAAATTCAAATAACGTCTATCCAGCTTTAAAACTCTCTTAATAAATTCATAGGCATAATAATAAATATGCGGAATGTGTTTGGGTGCATCCGAAACGCTGGCATTTACTGCAGTCAGGGCAACATCCAAAACATAATCACCACTGAAAGCATCCATCCAGTCGAGAATATAATACTTTCCCAGAGAATCAACCATAATATTACCATGATGAAAATCACCATGGCAAAGCACAAAGCGCTTTTTTAGGCGCAAGGTATTGAGCAACAACTCCTTTTCGTTGGAGTTAAGTCTGTTAGTATTTTTTAAAAGCTTACTAAAAACTTCTATTTGCGTTTTGAGGCCATTGACTTGATATTGATGAACCTGACGATGTAATTTGGCAATAATCTTACCATAGGTAAAGTATCGCAACGGATTTATAAGAAACAAGTCCATCAGAGAAGTGCCAGAAATTTTCTGATAATAGATTCCGGTCTGGTCATTTAGTTTTACCATTTTTAATGGCTTAGGAATATTAAGATCTGTGTGAGTAGCAATTAGCTTAATGTTGTCATACTCCTGTTGAATTTTTTCGTCGGCAAAACCTTTGTCATAAAGCTTAAGAATCGAACTTTTATCGACTTCAAATATCTTTGAACATCGGCCAAAAGCAATTGGTCTATTCATAATTTACTGTTTAACTTAGCTTTATTTAAATCCCCTGTTTTCTTTGGGTTTTATTTGGATAGATAAATTACACTGGCTGGCTGGGGGACAGGGATTCGAACCCCGACTCACGGCTCCAAAGGCCGCTGTCCTACCATTAGACGATCCCCCAAATACAGCTATGAATATTGTACACGAGAAGCAGTTAAAGTACTAGCCGGACAAACTCGCCAACTCGGATATTTTCGCCAAGAAGAGTGATGTGCTGCTTAATCAAAGTCTCTACTGTTAAACTTGAATCGCGAATATACTGCTGTTCCATTAATTCATTAGTAGTCTTAGGGTTCATCGAGCAAATTTGCATGGCGATTTCATAAGCCAGTTTTTTAAAGGCTTCATTTTTAGCAACAAAATCAGTTTCACAAAGCAAAACAACAGTTGCCGCCATTTTGCCATTATGATGAACATAAGAGGCAATAGTTCCATTAGAAGTAGTACGAGATCCTTTTTTATCAGCCAATTCAATCCCCCACTTGTTTAAAAGCTCAGAGGCTTTTTTCAGATCATTTTTTGCCTCGTTTAGCGCCTTATTGCACAAAGCAATTGAAGCACCGGTGTTCTCACGCAGTTGTTTGACTTTCTTTAAATCAACCATAGTTTTTAGGCTTGTTTGACCACCTTAATTTTCTTGCGGCCGGCAAGGTAACTATTGATTAAATTCTTAAGGACATATTCTAAAGTCAGAGGTGAATCGTCGTTTAGAACCATTGGGTAATCAACCTGGGTCGGATCAGAATTAGTGTCGATAATTCCGTAAATAGTGACTTTGGTGGTTATGGCTTCCTTAAGTGCATTTTTCTCTTTTTTGGTATCAATAATGAGAATGTTTTTTGGTCTTTCTTGCATTTTGAGCACGCCCTCGTAAACCTTAAGGAATTTATTCATCCGTTTCTCTTTTTTGGAAATTTCGTGCTTGGGAAAAACATTCCACTCTCCCCGTTCTCGTTCGGTCATCATCTTATTTGTTTCCTTTAGATTTTTGTATATTTCGTCAAAGTTAGTCAGAAATCCACCGACCCATTTATTACTGAGATAGTAAATGTCGTTAGGTGATAGCAACTCTTTAAGATAGGCTTTAATTAAACGTTTGGTACCAACCACTAAAAGATCTTCACTGTTTTTACCGGCTTCGTAAAGTTTTGCCATCGCTTTTTCAATACATTCTTTGGTTTGAAATAGATCGATCAGATAAATGCCATTTTGGGCTTTATATGTATAAGGAATGGACTTAGGATTAGTACGGGAAATTTTATGACCAAAATAACCGCCGGTCTCTAAAAGTTTCTTGACATCAATGGTAAATTTCATATTAGCTCTCCCTTTTATCTACAGCTGTTTTCAAATAACTTCAGGAAGAATAAAACAGCCTGACTATAATAAATTAATAACTGAGTTATTATATCTAACAACCAGACTTTTCACAAGCTATTTTGCTTCTTGTTTTAGAGTGTCTTGCAGAAATGCTCTGAATTGCCCGTTGATTTCCGGATGCTTCAGAGCAAACTCAACCACGGTTTTCATATATTCAAGCTTGTTGCCGGTGTCGTAGTATTTGCCACCCTTGACCTCGACGGCATATATTTTCTTTCCGTCGCGTAGCATCAACTTGAGTGCATCGTTGTAATAAAACTCCTCATCCGGACCAATATTCTTGACCACTTCGTCAAGATAATCAAATATATCCGGAGTAAAGAGGTAGCCAGAGACGTTGGCTAAATCTGAAGGCGCCTTATCTTTGCCTGGCTTTTCGACAATAGTTTCAATGTCAATGACTCCAGGAGCAACCTCTTTGCCGCCGGCAATGCCATAGCGATCATAATCCTCATCACGTTTAATTCGGATACTGCCCAAGCAACACGATTGATACTTCTCATAGGCTTGAATTAGTTGAGTAAAACGTGAAGGCTTGGAAACAATAAAATCGTCGCTAAAGGTATAAATAAAAGGTTCATCACCAATAATATGACGAACATTTAAAAGCGGTGTTCCGTTGCCGTAAGGACCTTTCTGACGAACATAAGCAATGTTAGCCATACTGGAGATCCGCTCCACTTCGGCAATGAGAGGTTTTTTCTTTTCACCGCCCATCTTAAGATTTTCGATTAATTCTCGGTTGGGCACGTCAAAATGGTCTTCGATCGTTCTTTTGTGATAGCCGGTAACAATAATAATGTCTTTAATCCCAGATTCAACTAATTCCTCGACAATATACTGAATAATTGGTTTATCGACCAATGGCAGCATCTCTTTGGGCATGGCTTTGGTTTGAGGTAAGAAACGAGTTCCGAAACCGGCGGCGGGAATAACGGCTTTTGTAATTTTCTTCATCTGAAAAAATATTAACTTGTATTAATTACTAACGAATTTAATTGAATATTGCGATAGAACGGGCTGATTATTGACCAGAATACTAAGTTCGGCCGTTCCGGTAATATCAGAGGTGATTTGAAACTCGGTTTTACCGTAATTGTCCGAAAGCATGGTAGAATTGCTCAAAGTACCAAGTGAGGTTGAAATATCAACGCGTTGATTTTCAATACCGACGCTCTGACTGTTACGAGTAAAAACAGTAATGACGGATTGGTCGTTTGAATCGGCTAACGCCTCTAGTTTGCTGATAATAACCACGGTTTTATTAATATCAACCTCTTTATTACTGGCCTGAGTAAAAATCGGCAAACGACTGTTTGATAATGAAAGATAGCTTATGCTAATAAACAAGAGAAGAAAGACACCAATAATAATGTTAAATTTTTTGTCAAACATCTTTTATTAGAATTATATAATTATAGCACAAGGATTTAAAACGATGTCAAACCTAAGAATAGTTTATCTAAACGATACCTACGGACAATCATCTAATTTGTCGCCAATTTCATCTGAAGTAATTAGCTTTCTTCATGGTCGCGGCCATCAGGTTTTGAATCTTAACCAGTATAGTTTGGGGTCCAAAAGTGCTGTTTATGAGCAAACCCTTAAGCTCTTGAAAGCCAGTCAATTGGTGGTGGTGGTTTTAGATAATTTCTCGGTTTTGGCCCTGGTTCTTTTAACACAAGCGTTTAGCAAATCACTGCCAGTGGTTGTTCTGACAAGCAATCAACCTCTTTATCAAGAACTTAAAGCGATCACTCATAAGCAGCTTCATTGTTATTATTTCAACAGCTCTGAGCAAGTTATTAATACTCTAAAGCTTTTTAAGCTATGATGTTGTTGCTGGTTTTTGTAATTCTACTATTGACAAGATTAATCGGCTTAAACTGGGGCCAGCCTTTTTACTTTCATCCAGACGAAAATAATATGGCGGTTGCTTTGGCAAGCCTTAAATGTCAGAATGTTTTTGACTTAAAAAACTGTTTTAATCCGCACTTTTACGCTTATGGTCAATTAAGTCTATATTTAGGAAAATTGCTATTGCCAGTTTTTCACTCTCCACACTATTCTCTACGGTTTTTATCAGCTTTTTATTCGATAATTGGCGGTTTGATTTTTTATAAACTAATTAAGCGTGATTTCAAATCTTCAGTTCATGGCTTAATTGGGCTATTACTGTATGTTTTTTCGCCAGTTTTAATTCAACTTTCCCATTTTGGCACGACCGAGTCCTTGTTAATTTTGTTAATGATTTTGGCTCTTTATTTTAGAAAGAAATTACTTATCTTAGGTTTGATCATTGGTGTTGCTGCCGCTGTCAAAATCAGCAGCCTCAATCTACTTCTTTTGCCGTTACTGTCTTATCGGATATATAATCGGAAACTGCCTGAATTAATCTGGTCATATTGTTTGGCATTTTTGGCCTTATTGCTTCTTTCACCACACAACTGGCTGAATTTTCCCGATTTTTTTTCGGCCCTAAATTATGAAACGCAGGTGGCAACAGGAACTTTGCCTGTTTTTTACACAGAGCAATTTCAAAACACTGTCCCAATATTTTTTCAAATTAAGAATATTCTTATTTACGGCCTGGGTCCTTTGATGCTGATAACGTCAGTTTTGGGTAGTATTTATTTGACCAAACGCCGGACTTATTATCCAATTATTGTTTTTGTATATCTTTTTGTTACTACAAGCCTAACCTTTGTTAAATGGACCCGTTTCTTGGCTTTTTGTTATCCGTTGGTTATCTATATGTCTGTTGCCGGCCTGGTCTGGCTTAAAGATTCATTCATAAAAAAATACTATTGGCTTTTTTCGATAATGATTCTTTTACAGATCTGTTTTGGACTAAATTTTTCCAGTCTTTATTTAAAATCCGACGTCAGGCTCGAAGCCAATCGCTGGCTTAGCTCTAATCTACCATCACAAAGCTTAATTATTACCGAATCGGGCAATGTGATCGATCTGCCATTAGACCAGTTCAAACACAGAGTTTCAAGCTACTTTTTGTATGATCTAGATAAAAATCCTGTTTTGGCAAGAGCAGTTTTTCAAGATTTAGATAAAACTGATTATGTCATTGTTCCCTCCAGACGAATCTATGCCAATTACAGCTGCTTTTGGTTTGTCGGTGATCAGCCACAATATAATGAGAATTGTTCCAAAGCGATAAAATATCCAAATATTGATCGCTATTACCGGCAACTTTTCTGGTCTGAAGATTTTAAATTAATCGCTTCTTTTAGAAGACTAAATGACGAAATGGCTGAGGAAACCTGGACTGTCTTTGATCATCCAGTCATTCGAGTCTATCAAAGAAAATAATAAAAGCTACTTTTTTATCTGATAAATCGCCACTTGTGAATCATGATATCTAGACAACCATTGCGAACGAGGGTTTTCCTGTAGCTCCAGATCCAAAAATGTCCCGCTTTTGATGAAAATAAGGTCGGTTTGATAATTGGCTAAAGTTTTTTCCCACCCAGGTTGAGCCTGAATAATTTCCAAATAAATAGTGTAAGGGCTTTTGCCGCTTTTGGTAATCCAGGCTGGCATTCGACCATCGACAAACACTCTTGAGCCAGGAATCTGCCAGATAAAGTAACCACCCCATTCATACATGGTAAAAATATTGCCCTTAAACTTTCTGTACTTCTCAATTTGGGTATATGGTAATTTAACTAAGGCATGAGAACAGTACCATTGCTTAAAGTTATTGATAGGAACAAGCTTTTGCACGTTAACAAGAGCCATAAAGAACAGTAATGAAATCAGCGAAACGTTAAACAGAGAAATGGGTATTTTCAAATGTTTAAGGGCATTGGCCAGCACTTCGCTATGTTCCAAAATAAAAAAGAATAATAACCAATAGAGCGGAACATGACGCTTAGCGTCAAAAGCAATTATTAACAAAATAGACAAAATAACCAGATAAAATATAGATAGTTCATGACGATGTTTGTACTTAAAAATTAAAACATAAAAAACAGTTAAATAAGTAACTAACATTGCCCCTTGCATAATCCTATTGGGGGCGGTCCACTCGGCAATTAGTTTGGAGAGGTCGGTTTGATAATGATGCCAAATCTCAGTGTAGACCCCGACACCCAAGGGGTTTATTAAAGGCAAACATAGTCCAAAAAAAATCATAAGTAAATACAAGCGCTGGCCTTTAAAGACTTGCCAAAAAGAATACAGCAAATATACACCAATCCCCAGGATAAAGCTGGGGTGACTATTGGTCCACAAAACTAACAAACAAATAATAATCAGGTTGATGGCAATTGTTCTTGAACGCTTGCTATTTAGGTGTTTTATTAACAATAAAAGAAATAAAAAGAATAATAAAGACAGCACCTGAGGCCGAAAGCCGATAGTAATAATGTTTGCCGATCCTAATAAGAAAAGACCGACTGATAAGAAAACAGTTGGACTGAGTCGAAATGCCAGATAAAAAATTGCCACAATCAAAGTAACCAGAATGGCCAAGGCCACCGCCACACCCCAAAAACCAAACCAATCATAAATACCGGCTAACAGAACATCATAGATGAAAGAAGAGTAACCCCATTGGTACTGACTGAGGAAATAACTGAATCGATTGTTGACACATAGTTGGCCCTGGCTAATAAACTCCTGGCCGCAACGGTAATGCCAGCCGAAATCAGTATCCGTAGTTGGAATAAGAAAATTGAAGAAAATTAGTATCAAATATGACCAAAAAAATAACATTGAAAAAAATGTAGCACTTACATAGAATGGATGCAACATGAACGAATTGGCAAAGCAGGATCCGCAAGTTGCACAACTGATGAAGCTTGAGGCTAACCGCCAGAAACAAGGACTGGAATTAATTCCTTCTGAAAATTACGTTTCTCCGTCTGTTTTGCAAGCGATGGGCTCGATTTTAACTAATAAGTATTCCGAGGGTTATCCTCTAAAACGCTATTATGGCGGCAATGAGTTTATTGATAAGATTGAGCTTTTGGCAATAAAGCGCGCCAAAAAGCTTTTTAATGTAGAGCACGTTAATGTTCAGCCTTACTCCGGTTCACCGGCCAATTTGGCTCTTACTATGGCGGTATGTCAGCCTGGAGATACAGTTATGGGCCTGAATCTGATTGACGGCGGCCACCTTACTCATGGCTGGAAAGTTTCAGCCACCGGCATTTTTTTCAACAGTGTTCCCTACCATGTCTTATCAAATGGCCGAGTAGATTTTAACGAAGTTAAGCTCTTGGCAAAAAAGCATAAGCCAAAACTTATCTGGACCGGTGCCACCGCCTACGTTTATCAGTATGAGTTTGATCGTTTTGCTAAGATTGCCGATAGCGTGGGAGCTTATCTGGTCGCCGACATTGCTCATATTGCCGGCCTGGTAGCCACAGGCAATCATCAAAACCCGGTCCCTTATGTCCATTTAATTACAACTACCACTCATAAAACTTTACGTGGCCCACGTGGCGCCATGATAATGGTAACTAAGAAAGGCCTTGAGAAAGATGCCGAATTACCTTCCAAAGTCGATAGTGCCGTTTTTCCTGGCCTTCAGGGAGGTCCACACGATCACACCACTGCCGCCATTGCCGTTGCTTTGGCTGAGGCAGCCAAACCACAGTTCAGGCGTTATGGCACTCAGATTGTCAAAAACGCACATTCTCTCGCCACTGCCCTGATGAATCAAGGTTTTAAACTTGTTGGCAATACCACTGAGAATCACTTGATGCTGGTTGATCTAACGCCTTTTTTTGGCCCAGGCGGTGGTTATTTTGCTCAGTATGCTCTTGATCAGGCCGGAATAACTTTGAATAAAAATACCATTCCCAAAGAACCGTCATCTCCGTATTTTCCATCTGGAATCCGTTTAGGCACGCCCGCACTCACGACTAGAGGGATGAAGCAAAAAGAGATGATAAGGGTCGCCGGTTGGATCAACGAAGTTTTAACCGAAATTAATCATTATCGTTTGCCTTCTGACAAAAAAGACAGAAAAACATATTTAGCTGAATTTAGATCAGAAGTTAATCAAAATCGAAAAATTAAACGAATCAAAATGGAAATCAAACAGTTTAGCCGTGCTTTTCCGATTTTTGCCTGGTAAATCCTTAGAGAGTATTGAGATCGACTCTTATTGACGGACTCATTGAGGACTTAATATAAAAAGCCTTTAGGTATTTTTTATTGATGCCAGAAACTAACGCCTGAATATTTTCAATTAATTGTTTTTCAGAAAAAGCTTTCTTACCCACCAGTTGATGAATAATGGGAAACTTGGGCTCGGTTTTATAGTTGATGGTACCTGAAGAAAGTTTTTTTATGGCCGCCTTAGGGTCTTCGGTAAGAGTCCCTTTTTTGGGAGAAGGCATTAATCCTTTTGGTCCAAGAATTTTGGCATACTTCACCAATTTGATCATATCTTTGGGAAGTGCTAAAAGAATGTCGAAATTAATCTTATTCTCTTTTATTTGTGACTCGATTTCCTCATCAAAAAGGACTATTTTCAAAGTTTGACCAGTTCCATGAGGCAAAATAGCTTCGCCTTTAAGACCCTTCTCTGTAGTGTTTATATGAACCTCAATCGAGGCGTCAAATTTTTCAAAACTAATTTTTTTCAAGAGCTTAACCGCATCAATCAAAGAATAGGCCTTGTCAGGCAAAACTTTAGCTTTGGCGTCAAGATAAGCCTTGCCATGTGTCTTTTGATGACGCTTGGCCTTAACTGCTTGCTTATTGACTTTGCCGGGTTGAGATGTCTCGGATTTAGTCGTAGAGGTTTCGGCTGATTGTCCAACAGTGACCTGCTTTTTTTTACCCATAATTAGTTTGTAACTTCTATTCCCATACTGCGGGCTGTCCCGGCAACTATTTTTTTGGCCTGTTCGAGATCCTTAGTATTAAGATCGTTAAGTTTAGCTTTGGCAATATCAGTGAGCTGTGCCTGAGTTAATTTACCAACCTTGTCTTTATTGGGACGGCCGGAGCCGGTTTTGATCTTTAAAACAGCCTTGATGGCTTCAGTAACGGGTGGTAGTTTGGTCACAAAGGAAAAAGTCCGATCTTCGTAAATAGTAATCACGACCGGGATAATCTGACCCTTCTTATCTGCGGTGGCCTCATTGTATTGGCGAACAAAATCCATAATTGGCACACCGTGTTGCCCGAGAACAGGACCAGCGGGAGGTGCTGCAGTAGCAGTGCCGGCATTAAGATTGAGTTTCACGACTGCTTTTATTTTTTTAGCCATTTAAATTTTCTGAATTTGCAAAAAGTCTAAATCGATTGGAGTTTCCCGACCGAAAATAGAAATCAAAACTTTAACCTTACCCTGATCTTCGTCAACACTCTGAACAGTTCCCAAAAAGTCGGTGAAAGGACCGTCAATTATTTTGACCGCTTCACCTTTTGAGAATTTAGCTTTAAACTTCGGCGCTTCATCACGTGTAAACTTCATAATAGCTTCAACTTCTTTTTCAGAAATTGGAGTTGGTTTATTACCGGCGCCCACAAATCCGGTGACGCCTTCGGTGGTACGAACCACGAGCCAACTATCATCGTCCAAGACCATATTGACCAAAATATAACCCGGAAAAAGCTTTTCTTTAATCTGCTTTTTCTTACCTTGCTTAATCGTAATGACATCCTTCATGGGAATGATGATTTCAAAAACAAATTTTTCAAAACCAAGTGTTTTGATTCTTTGTTCAAGAGAAGTTTTGGTTTTTTGTTCGTAGCCGGCCTGTGTATGAACGACATACCACTTGGCTTCTGGCGGCACTGTTTTTTTAGGTTCCTCTGTCATTTTTATCTTAATTTTAAAATTAATTGTAGAGAACTAGCAAATAAGAAGTCAAACAAACCAATATAGACTCCCAGCAAAAAAGAAATTATAACAACAATCATAGATAGTTGCAATGCATCCTTTCGAGAAGGCCAGTCGACTTTTTTAAGCTCTTGACCGATATTTTGTGCCCAGCTGGTATTTACTGACTTATTCATTGATTACTAATTATACAACAGAGTCTGTTTTTAATAAATAAGAATTACGGTTGGGTGGTTAAAGTGGGCTCGGGCGGTGTTGGAGTCGCGGTGGGGGCTGGATCCTGATTAATTCCAATAGTTAAACTTGATTTAGTTTCCTTATCTTTCTCGTTTTTGGCCCGAAATTCTAATTGATATATCCCATCAGACAAATGCAAGTTCTGATCAATAACCGACTCAGTTGTGGTGATCTTAGTTTCGTTATTAACCAATACCTCAAAACTCTTTAGCTTTAAGTTGGAGATGACTTTAGCATAAATTCGAAAATCATTACTGTTGATCCGGGTTTTGTCTTTTGGTTCGTTTATTTGCAAACTGATATCATCGAGGTTGCCATCGGAAACTTCTGTTGGCGGTTTCCATCTATCGTCACCCTGTTCCCTAGCCCATCGATCAATCGCTTCCTGCCAACGGTTCTTACCATCAATGGAAAGAGGATCCTGTTCTTTAACCACAAAAAAGTCTTTTTCTTCGTAATTACCAGAAGCAATCTCGGATGGGTTGGCAAGCTTGCCAGAACTTTTGGAAATCTTCAGTTTTTGATAATATGGCGATTCAGATTTAGGCTCGGTACCGTCGACAAAATACTCGGATCTGGTGGGAGAACCAGAGTGAGGCAGAAGTCCAAACAGAGCATCAATTTCCATTGCGTTGACATTGTCCGGCTTGTCCATAATTCCGTCAGAATAACCTTGAGAGAAGGCCTCCAGAAATATTCGTCGCCAGATTGGTGCCGCACCGCTGATTCCTGAAGCCAAGGCTTGGTTCATGGGTGAATTATCGTTATTACCAACCCAAACGCCCACAACCAAATCATTGGTGTAGCCGATGGTCCAGTTATCGCGCTTGTCATCAGTAGTTCCGGTTTTGGCCGCCACAGTTCGGCCGCCAATATTTAAATAATTATTCTCTCCAAAACTAAGCAATCGGGCGTTATTGTCGGTAAGAATATGAGAAATAATAAAGGCGGTTTCTCTGGAAAAAATTGGCTTATGAATAGGCTTCTTGGCCTTAAAGATATTACGATTTCGATAGTTTTTGACTTCGATAATACTTGATAAGCTAGTCGAGGTTCCTTCGTTAGCCATGGCGGTGTAAGCAGCCACCAGGTCAATTAATCTCACTTCCCCACCTCCCAATGTTAAGGATAGTCCAAAACGTTCCAAATTCTGCTGAGTGGGAGCCATTGTTGTTAGGCCGGCTTCATAAAGAGTTTGGAGTAAATTCTTAACACCAACTTGAGAAAGAACTTTTACAGCCGTGACATTGATTGAACTGCCCAAGGCTATTCGAATCTGAATTGGCCCGTGATATTTACCATCGTAATTTTTGGGAATATATGGCTTCTCATTTTCCTGACCACTGGAAAACTCAGTTTCAACATCCATTAAGACACTGGAAGCTGTCATGCCGTTCTCCAGTGCCAAACCATAAGTAAAAGGCTTCAAAGTAGAACCGGGCTGGCGCAAACCCAAGGCGGCATTAAATTTACCAAACTCCTCGTCGTTAAAGTCGACCGATCCAACCATGGCTAGGATTTCGCCAGTTTTAGGATCAGCAATCACGACCGCGGCATTGGAAATATCCAAACCTTGAGTATTGGCCATTTCTTCGGAAACAATTTTTTCAACTGCTTTTTGTAATTTTAAATCCAAGGTGCTTTTAATAATTAAACCTTTCTGGTATAAAACATTACTTGACAGCTGTTCATCCAGAAGATCCTTTAAATAAAAAATAAAGTGAGGCGCCGGAAAAGAGGCTTTCCTCTTATCAAATTTTATCTGAGGTAAGGCTTCCAAACTGGCTTGTTCCTGATCACGAGTAATATGCCTGTCTTCACGCATTCGGCGAAGCACCTGTTCTGTTCGATCTAGGTAGGCCCCTTTTTCACCAATAAACGGTGAGTAACGGCTCGGGCTTTGAGGAAAACCAGCTAAAATGGCTGATTGCACCAGGCTCAAATCCTGAGCATGCTTACCAAAGTAATACTGGCTCGCCGATTCCACTCCCCAGGCAGTGCCACCATATGGAGTTTGATTAAGATACATTTCCAAAATCTGATCTTTGCTGTAGCGACGTTCAAGCTCAACTGCCAAAATCAACTCTTTAACCTTTCTCATCATTGTTTGTTCGGTTGTAAGAAGAGAGTTTTTAATCAGCTGCTGTGTTAAAGTTGAACCACCACCCTCAATACGACGAAACAGAATATTCTTAATCAATGATCGAGCAATTCCCCATAGCGAAAAACCCTGGTGCTTATAGAAATTCTTATCTTCAATCGCCAAAGTGGCGTTAACTAGATCAGGAGAAATTTCGTCTAGAGTCACTGGAATAATATTCTTGTCATCGTATATCTGATAGATGACTTTGTTGTTTCTGTCCAAAACCGAACTTGAGTACCGAGCGTTTTTAGTAATATTATCTGGCGTTGGTAAGTCTCTGGCAATTAACAATATTGAAAAAACAGGAATAATGATAAATAGACCGACCAACAAACCCAAATAAACCATCGGGTTGTTAAGCTTACCTTTAAAAAGACTTAGTGAGCGACGCCGCAAATTCCGCTTGCGAAAGGAATGGGCAAAGTCATAAACCATTATGTTATATTATAATATAAAGATGAATTCAATACGTCAACTAATCAAACTGACCAAGAAAAACCTGGCAAAAATTGTCATTGTGCTGGCTTTGACAGTCATGCTTTTTTCTTCGGTAGTTGTTTACTTTTTATGAACCTTTATAGCAGTCTAACCTCCATTCCAGGAATTGGTCCCAGCACTTATCTTAAATTAAATCGCCTAGGTTTGGAAAGCGTTCTTGACCTCTTGCAACTCTACCCGACTCGACACGACGATTATTCCTTAATTAGCAGCATTGCTTTTTTACAAACGGGCGAAACAGTAACGATCAAAGCCACTGTTGTTAGCAGTAGTCAAAACTTAACCAGACGTAATTTTGCAGTACAAACATTGAAAATTAAAGATCAGTCAGACACGATTGAGGCAATCTGGTTTAATCAACCCTATGTTCTTAGGCAATTTAAATCGGGACAAACGTATTTATTCAGCGGCAAAGTCTCACAATTTGGATCAAAGCTGGTGTTATTAGTGGCAGAGTATGAACCTGAAGACACAATACAAATTCATACCGCCAGGTTTGTTCCTTATTACACCGGTCGCCTTGGTGTGTCCAGTAAGGTTTTAAGACAGAAAATATTTTATGTTTTGGGTCAATTGACTGCAAAAGACTTTATGCTCGATCCAATTCCAAAACTAAGTCAACTAAAATTACTTTCCAGTCAGCAGGCTCTAATCAATATTCATTTTCCTAAAAACGCACTTTTACTCAAACAAGCTAAAGAAAGACTGGCTTTTGAACAATTATTAGACCTAAAATTAAACCAATTACAAAAACAAATTAACCTGCAAACAAAATCCGGACCTAAAATAACTATCGATGTCAGACAGCTAGGTCAGTTTTTTGTTAAGAACCTGCCTTTTCAACTAACCGCTAGTCAACATAAAACAATCAGTGAGATCAATGACGATTTTGGCAGCAAACAACCTCTCGATCGAATTTTAATGGGTGACGTTGGCAGCGGCAAAACTGTGATAATGGCTTACGCCGCTTATTTAATGGCAAAAGCCGGTTATCAAGCCGTGATTATGGCTCCAACCGAGGCATTAGCGCACCAGCATTACCAAAGTTTTGGTGAGTTATTGAAGTTTGCCAATGTAAAATGCGGCTTGTTAACCGCCAAAAACAAGATAAGTAATCTCGATCAATATTCGATTTTAATCGGGACTCACGCACTGCTTTATGCCAAGCTGAATTTTACCAAAATTGGCTTATTGATTATAGATGAACAACACAAATTTGGCGTCAGTCAACGACAGGTTCTGACAGACGATAAACACTGGCAGCCTTTTGTCCTAATGGTGTCAGCAACACCCATTCCCCGATCGTTGGCCCTAACTCTTTATGGCCAAACCCAGGTTTCATATTTAACCGAAAGTCCTAATTCATTCCTAGTCAAAACTTATTTGGTTCCTGAAAGCAAGCATTTAAAGAGTTATCAATGGATTCGAAATCAAATAAAGGCGCATCAGGTTCAGATATACGTTGTTTGTGCCGCAATTGAAAACAAGCAAGGCAGAATTAACGAGCTCAAAACCGTGACTCAAGAGAAGGAAAAATTACAAGAATTGCTGCCGGAATTGAGAATAGAGAGCATTCACAGCAAACATCCGCAAAAAAACGAGTATTTGAATCAATTCCGTAAGCACGCACTGGATATTTTGATCACCACTTCTCTGATTGAAGTCGGTCTGGATATTGGCAACGCCAGTATTATGTTGATTGAGGATGCGGATCGATTTGGACTTAGCCAGTTACACCAACTTCGAGGTCGTATTGGTCGCCGGGGCCAACAGGCTTTTTGTTTTTTATTTTCCCAAAGCCAAACACCCTCGATTTTATCACGCTTAAGAGTACTTGAAAAAAACCATAATGCTTTAGAGATAGCCACTTTGGATCTGAAGCTACGCGGGCCTGGCGATCTGCTGGGAACGGCCCAACATGGCTTTAGTTTTGTTAAAACTGAGGATCTTTTAAACACTTCTTTAATTGAAACCATAGCCAAAACAGCAAAACAAATTCTTGCTAATTATGAAACTAAGGGTTATACTTCAATATTAGTTAATAAATTTACCTAAAGACTAAAATATGGCACCATTACCAAAAAGACGTTTTTCAACTTCTCGTAAACTAAAGCGTTTTAGTACCCGCAAGATTTCTCTTAAAAGTACCAATACCTGTAAACATTGCGGTTCTTTAAAATTGCCTCATCGAGCTTGTCCTAAATGTCTTAAAAAATGAAAACCGATAAGGATCCTCGGCATCTAAAACGAATTCGCCTTTTTAAAGCTTTATATTCTCGCCAATTTCCCAACACAAAAGCCGGAAGGTTAAATAATCAGGAAACACTAGAATTTAAACTTATTACCGAGCATTTAGAGTCGATTAACCAGTTAATAGATCGATATTCAACTAAATTTGGAGTCAGCAAGATGTCTAAACTTGATTTAAGTATCTTACAACTTGGTGTTTACGAACTGACTGTCAGCAAAAAAGAACCGGTTAAAGTGGTTATTGACGAGTGTATCGAACTTGCTAAAGAGTTTGGAGGGACACGTTCACCCAATCTTATTAACGGTATCTTAGGCAAATTAATTGAAAACAAAAATGAAGACCAAAATTGAAGATTTGCAAAAGAAAATCAGGCACCATTTTCATAATTCGGAGTTGTTGTTATCGGCTTTAACTCATCCTTCTTTTTTAAACGAAAACAAACTTGAACGTGACTCTTATCAACGCTTGGAATTTTTGGGCGACGCTGTTTTGGAATTTTTAGCCTCTGATTTTTTGTTTAAGCACTTTAGTCAGATCCGCGAGGGGCGGCTGACCGAAATTAGAGCCGCTCTGGTTCGAACAGAAAATTTGGCTAAAGTGGCATTAAAGTTAGACCTGGGTAGCTGCTTGTTTATTTCCAAAGGGGAAGAGCTTAATTTAGGACGAGTTAATGTTAATATATTGGCAGATACTTTGGAAGCTTTAATTGCGGCAATTTATCTCGACAGCACACTTGAGAGCGCCAAACTATTTTTTAATCATTTTATCAAGCCCGAACTTGAGGAAATTATCAGTCAGAAGCTGTATGTCGACGCCAAAACTAAACTTCAGGAATATCTTCAAGCCAAATATAAGACCACTCCAATTTATAAGCTATTGTCTTTAAATGAAAAAGACAATTTTGATGGTTTTAAAATCGGGGTTTATCTTAACAGCAAATTGCTCGCCTCAGGCCTGGGTAAAAATAAGCGTCTGGCAGAGCAGCAGGCTGCCAAAAACGCGCTTGGAAAAATAAACTCGCTTTGATATCATACTATTATGGCTGTCAAAATTCGTTTAATGCGCTTAGGCAAAAAAAACAAACCTTTTTATCGGATTGTGGTGATTGATAGTAAAAGTCCCCGCAACTCTACTTATTTGGAAAACTTAGGCAACTATGATCCCAATTTGGACAAAGATAAAGTTAAGATTGATTCGGAACGAGTCAAATTTTGGAAAGAGCGTGGTGCTGTAGTCTCCAAGGGTCTTTTACGTATTCTTAAATAATCCTTTTAGTCAAACGGGTTACCTTTGTTTTCGTAATCTTCTCCAACTTCGGTTGATTCTATAGGAGTATAGTAACGCTTAATTTGTTCAAGAATGAGCTGATCGGTTTTATCCAAAGGTCGAATTGGCTCGTTTTGAAGCTCAATATTGGGCTTGTAAGCGTATATATTGACTTCTAAATTAGTCAGTACCCGCTTCTCACCAGACAAGTTAACACTATCAATGGTCAATAGTTTACCGGTAATAGACTTATATTCTTTTAAAAATGCCATAAACTGTTCCAAAGTTCCGGTACCAACTAAATTTAACGACTGTAGCTCGAGGCTGTCGGGCTGTATTTCGTGATATTTTAAATCATAAGACTGAATTGAAAAGCGAGTTTTTTTACTAATTTGGTCAATCAAGCCAATCACTTGATAATAATTGAATTCATCCGGCAAAAAAGTTCCCAGCTTAGAAGCGTTAGCTGATAATTCCAAAACCGCTTCGTGATCGACCTGATCCAGATTAACCAAAGACAGCGACTGTAATTTTTCAATCTCTATTTTTGTTTGATTAATTTTGTTAATCAGCCAAAGTGTCGCTAAGATCATTAAAATAATAAAAACAATTAAAGCCAGAAAATAATAACGAAGCTTTTTTATAATCAATTTGATCAGTTCAGATTTTGGCTTGCTCATTGAAAAGAAGTTCATTAAACTTTAAAATAAAATCGATTTTGTAAGTCACTAGTTCGGTTTTCTTATCTATCACCGAATTAATGGCGCGGATTTCCAAAAGGCTAAAATATTTAATCACTTTTGGTGACTCCAATAGATTGATCAATTTATAAATGTCATCTAGTTTACTGGTCGATAAAGTTACTTCTACCTCATGTTCACGATCAAGCTTGTAATTATCCACGATAAAAGAATCAAATTGATAGATGTGATTCAAAAGAAATTGATGATAAAGATAGTACTCGGGATACGCAGAATAAACAATCTTAATCTGATCTAATTTTTTCAAACCATACAGAGCCTTGGTGAGCTCTTCGGTCGTGTATTCATGGCCGGTTTCTGTAACATACTGTTTGTTGGAAAGCGTTGTTAATTCCTTTTGAAAAAGCACAAATCTAATAAAAAGCCCTAGGTAGAAGAGCAATAAAAAAACCGTAACCGAGACCATAATAATTAACCAACGACTCCGATAGCTTCGATAAATTTCGCTTTTTTTCCAACCTCTGATCAAATTGATCTTGTACATACTAAATTATCGCGCCCAAGGAAATAAGATAATGATCGAGACGATCTTTTAGTTCAGGGGCAAATTTAACCGTTTGAGGATTAAGGAGGCTTGAATTCAAAGGTAAGGTTCCATACTGCTGCAACATCGGGTGATCCTTAAACAATAGCGAGTAACTGGCTAGTCCGGAAGCCGAATAAAGGTAAATACTATTAGGCAGTGTTCCGATTTTCTCCAAAGCAGACATTAAAATCTTGTGAACCTGTTTGGCAAACTCTGAAAAAACAGGCTTTATAATCTTTTGATAGTGGATATCCTCAGGCTTAATTGTGTTAAACATTTCTACAGCCGTGGCCCTGGGAATATTAAGGTTGTTTTGCAAGGCTTTATAAAAAAATTCGGCTCCGATGCTGACGCTGTTGGTGGTTACTAACTGCTGCTGCTGAGTATTAAGAATCGAAATCTGACTGGCGCCACGGCCAATATTAATCAGCATCACAAGTTTGCTGTTAAGCTTAAAGTGATTGTTAAGAATAAGGCGATATAAAGCAGTTGATTCGGATTCAATTCCATTAGGATAAAGCCCGAGGCCCAAAAGATAATCGGAAACACGATCAATACTTTCCCTGAGAGCAACCACCAGGAGCAAAAACATTCGGTTGTTTTGCTTATCCGTACTCAAAATCTGATAATCAAAAATCGCCTTTTCAATGGAATAAGGAACAAATTCTTCTGACTGTAATTCAATGGCTGAAATAATTTCTTTTTCCGAAACTAAGGGCAATTTAATAATCTGTAAGGAACATTGCTCGTCCGGAATAATAATGTTGGTTTCGGCTTCGTTTAGTTTGGCATTAGTGAGAGATTTTTGAATCAATTCGCTGCTTTGTTCTAAGGTTTTTTCGTCTTCAATAGACAGGTTGTCAAAAAAATTAGCTATTTTGAGGTCATAGGTAGTGGCTTGTTTGATCTCAAAAAGATCAGCGGCTTGACCGGAAACAATATCTAAACTGCCTTCACGCAAAAAACTGCCGACTTTGGTTTTCATATCTATAATAGTAATAAATTTTTGGTAAAAAAGAAAAGCTAGTTTCGCAAATAGGTAAACAGCTGGTAAGTAAGGGTCTGAGTAGGCAAATAGCTGACCCGGGGAATGGTGGAAAGACTAAGTTTGATTTTGGCCAGTCTGGTTTCGATTTTCTCCAGACTCGAATCCTCTGAATTAACCGTCACCGGAAAGTCAGTATCAGAATTACTGATTAGAACTTGAGAGTAACTTGGAGCATTCAAAACCGCGCTGATTGAGGCCAACTGATTGTCTTTTATATAGTAACCAAAACAATTGTCCGAACGATCTCTAAACATCACTGATTCACTTGCACCGGCTAGGGATAGGCTGAATTCAGCTTCACTCAAACAAGTCTCATCCACTTTGTGAGCATTGGTGCGGATAGTATAGGTCATCTGATTAGTAACAAAGTCACCCACCTCTTTTAACCTTTGCAATTGACTGATTTGAATCTGAAGTCGCAGTAGGGTGAAAACAATCGAAAACATAGCAGGTAAAATCAAGCCAATAATGGCAATAACCACAATAATCTCAACTAAAGTAAACCCTTTTTGAGGTCGTTTATAAACCATAGTCATATAAAGAAAGTTCAATCGTTACTAATTTGGTCTGATTAAGTAAACGATAGCTTGTAACAATCTGCACGTTAATCTGTTCATCTGTCGCTGAAGTCAAAGTAAGTTCACGTTTATAAAAATCGTCCAAGTCAAAACCGGTACACTCTCCCGAGGTCATAATCGCATTGGCGTCAAGGCCGATATTTGAATTATTAAAACAATAGGTTGTACCTGTAGGCGTAGACTTGGCCAGCAAACCAGAATAACCAAACAAGCGATACTCTCTCTGAAATTTAAGCCATTCGGCCAGTTCTTCATTATAACGGCTGGACATCAAGCGATGCCGAGCGTCATTAAGTGAAAGCGCGCTGTAGGAAACGCTGGCAACCAAGGCAACAATAGCGACAGTAAAAACCGAAACAAACACCAGAACTTCAATTAAAGAAAATCCGTGATTATTAAGGACAGGTGACTTGATCATTTGAGGTAATTATTCCCAACTCATTAATGCTTAAACTGGCACACTGTTCAAGAACGACATTTTTTAGAATAATAGTTATACCAGCCGTCTGACCGAACAAATCCAAGAGTTCCCCACTGGAATGACTGAAGTAAACACTGGCATTTGTCGGACTGACTAGCTCAATGTTTCTGAATTTAGAAATCTCAAGAATATTTAAGTTATTGGAGGTGCCCTCTTCCAGATAAAATCGAGTCAAAGTATCGGCAGAGGAATTGAGAATAAAACCATATCCCTGAAATCCGGATAAAGACACTCCCTCTGGTAGTAATAAAGAAGTGGAACCTAACCTGATGTTATCAATGTGACTACGAACTGTGGCAAGAGCATTTTGAAGACTTTGTCGCTCTTGTTGACGAAAATAATTGGTGGTCGACCAACCGATGAATAAGCTGATGATCGTAATGACAACAAGAAGTTCAATCAGAGTGAAGCCGGCTCTATTCTTCACCAAGAGGCGTTAATTTGTAATTACAAGTAACGCCGGTGCCACAACTATTGCTAACAGAGCAACAAGTAGTAGTGTTGCTGGTTTGCTCAAGCGAGGCACACAAATCATAGTTAAGCTGATTACCGGAAACACCGGGAGAAGGACAGTAAACATAACTAGCCTGAGTTTTGGGATCAACAGGAACATTGTTAACATATTTGCTAGGAATAAGCTCGGATAAATCTAAGGGATAATAATTGTTTTCTGAGCGATACATTTCTAGAGCTGAACGAAGATTCTCCAAGTCCGCTTTGCGTCTGGAATCACGGGATTGGCGCGACAGAGAAATGTAGGAAGTAACACCGATTCCAGCCAAAATAGCAATAATGGTTGCCACAACCAATAACTCGACTAAAGTAAAACCTTTATTAATTTTCATTGCTGATTGGTAACGCAGATTGTACCGGCTAACTCAGGCGTGGCACAAAGAGTAAAGCCCGTATCGTCACAAGTACCGCCACAGGTATAGGCTGAGCCTGTTTTGGGGTCAAGCGGCAGCTTATCTGAGGGCAGGAGCATAATGGTCGGGGCATCTGGACAGAAAATAGCAAAGTCGGCTTCAGTTGTCATTGTTGGATAAACATAGCCACATACAGAATAATATTGTTCGGCTGCTTGCTGAATAGTCTTAAGATCAGACGCGCGGCGGGCGTCACGAGTTTTTTTTTGGGTGGTTGAATAACTACTGACCGCAATTGCCAATAAGATGCTGATAATACCAATAACCACCAAAAGCTCTAATAAACTAAACCCTTTATTTTTCATGGCTCATTTTTATAATACCACGAATTGGACGGACAATCAGTGAAATTTATATTAGGACTGGATTGACCTTCAGAATCAGAACTGTCCTCCAAACAAATTCCGACAAAATATTCTAGATTAGAAACTTGAACATAACGATAAAAATAATTAGTTGAAAAACTATCGTATAAGGGGTCTTTGGGTACTTGATTCATATAGGTGACACTATCAACGGTCCAGGGTTGCCCAGGCGTAACATCAATCGAAAAAGAGGCCGAAGTAGTCGGATAAGTAGGCGGGCTTTGGTTGAGCTTGTAAAGCTCAAGGGCTTCAACCAAAGCTTTGACTCCGGATTTTCGGGACTGATCACGGCTTTGAATCCGTAACTGATTGAAATTCGGCAACATCAAACCAACAATAATAGCAATGATGGCGATTACAACGAGAATCTCAATGAGGGTAAAGCCTTTGTTTAACGAAACTGTTATGTGTTTCATACTATCTAAATTTAAGGTGTACTGTTTGGGCTGGCAATACCATAATAGCACTTATTGCCACAACCAATCCCGCAGTCAGCAACATATTCCTGATAACTGCTGTCACGCTCATTTTCCAAACAACTGTACAACTGGTAACTCTGATAACTGTCTAGTTCAGAAGAATTGTAATAATAGTTGTAAGTATCGCCGTCTGGATCAGAAGGATCAACAGGTAATTGTTTCATATAAAATCTTGTGTTATCCGCCGGATTGTATAGTGGACTTCCCCAAATAACCTCTTCCATAGTTGGATATGTGTTGTTTTGGGCGTAGTAAAGCTCAAGAGCTCGGCCAACTTGCTCCAAATCTTGTTTGCGACGATTGTCCCGGCCACGCTTAAGTGAAGTCAAATAAGTTCCCATAATAATAGTTGCCAAAATCCCAATCATAGCAATAACAACCAAAATTTCCATTAACGTAAAACCGCTTTTTTTCATTTTTAATTTCCGCAATTACCCAAACACCAGTTGGCTTTACAAAAAATTGTAGCATATCCTTGCTGGCAAGAAAGATCAGTACATATTTTGCACCGGTCGTTAAGAATTGGACGATTGGGATAACACGACCAATAATCAGTGTCTCTGTAACAGGGTTCAATCAAAAAATTACTCGAACTGACATAATAATTAAAATAATGATTAGAAATGGAGTTACCAGGATCATTTTCGTCAAGAAAGTAGCTACAGCCATATTGACAACCGACTTCGTTGATAATCGGATCGCTTTCGTTTTCCAGCCTGGTAAAAATAGCGTATTTTTGAGCGCTGTCAAAAAGCAGATAGTAATAATCAGACTCGGGTGAGTTTGGTTCACATGGCAACTCATTAAAATAATTATTCATCACTTGACTGGTTTTACGACTACCACAAACTTTGCCGGCTAAAGCCGTGTCCCAATTAGCACTGACGTCATCAGCCAATTCATAAGACAGTTCAAATTGACTGGGATAACGATTATGGTCGTTGTGAAAATCTTCTAATATTTTCTGTAACTTGGATAGACTTTCTTTACGCTTGGTGTCGCGAACTTTATAAATCTGATTAAAATAATTAGCACTGTAGACACCAAAAATAACAATGCTCAAAATAATAACTACAATCAGTAATTCTCCCAAAGTCATGCCACGATTTTTCCTTAAATTAGAAAGCATAGTGCGGTTATAAAACCTAACGATAAAAATGGACCAAAACTGACAGTTGATTTCATTTTCTTTTTTCTTAGCAAAATCAGTATGGCAGAGACGATTCCTCCTGTCAAGAAAGCCAGATAAATAGCCAGAAGCAAGGATTGTAAAGGCAAGGCTAAACCAATCACAAACACATATTTTACATCACCATAGCCCATGGCAGTGCCGTGGCTAAAATGATTAATCATCCAAAATAAAAACGCTATCAGTAATGACCCCAATAAAAAGATGTGTAGAACATTAAAGCGCAGCAATAGTGTTGCTATTAGGAAAACAATCAAGAGCTGATCAGGAATAACCTGATAGTAATAATCGGCCAAACCAATTGCCAAAGCGACTAGAATCAAAACTAATAATAGCCAATGTTCATAAGTGAATTGCCAGTTAATGCGATAAAACCAAAAAAGAAAAAGTGCTCCAGTAATAATCTCGAAAAAAAAGTGACTGGCGGGTATCGGGTGCTTACAGTTTCGACAACGACTACGAAGGAAAAGATAAGAAAAAACCGGAATCAAATCATACCACTTAATGGTTTGGTGACAACTGTCACAGCGTGATCGACCCCACAAAGACATCCCTAAAGGTAACCGAGAGGCGACTACATTGAGAAAAGATCCTAAAGCCGCTCCGATTATCATAATATAGCCCCATAATAAAAAAAAGATCAAATTCATATTCTTTGTATAATCATAAATCATGAGACGACTAATTAAAAGCCTACTTGCATACATTTTTTTTGCTCTACTTAGCCTGGCTTTTTTTAATCAGCTTTTTTTTCCGACTTTAAAAATCTATTATCCGGCCGATTTTTCGACCTCTGATCTTATCAATGTCAGCCTGTCGTTAAAGCATTATTTAGCTTCTAGCTTGGCTCAGAATCAACTACCTTTTGTCAGTTTAAAAGTGGGAAACGGGTTTCCGATTTTGGCTGAAAGTCAGATTGGAGCTTTTAATCTTTATAATCTTTTTCTTTATAAATTCGTCCCTATTATCTGGGCGTTTAATATAACCTATGTTTTGAGCATGATTGTGATGATGAGTTTTGGCTATCTTCTTGGACAATATTTATGGCACAAGAAAAGTATTGCCATTTTTTTTACGATCACTTTTGCCTTTTCCACAGCTGTATTTCTTAAAATTGTGCATCAAGACTTACTCAAAGCAATTGCTTTGATTCCGGCTCTTTTTTACTTCTTTTTGATGGCCACAGACAGACATTCAAACAAATTAATGGTCCTCTCTGCATTTATTGCCGGCCAACAGTTTCTTTTGGGTCATTACTTTTACAGCTTAGCCACAAATATATTTTTGCTAATTTTGATTGTCTACGAATTTTACCGTACAAAAAAACTTAAGCTTTTAAAGCTCTATTTTGTTTATATTTTGATTTTTCTTCTGATAGCTAGTCCACAACTGGTACAAACTTTGCTTTTTCTGCAATACTCAACCAGATCAGAGTCCGGTGGTGGGGTTTTATATAATTCTGCTTTTGAAAGTCAATATTTACTGACCTTTCTACATCCCTTTCCTTTTGGTCAAATCAAAAACGGTGATATTTTTACTTCGGCTATGTGGCTAAAGAGCAAGATGTCTCCTTGGGAGGGTAATTTGTTTACCGGGTTTATGGTTCCGATAATATTGATCTATGCTTCTTTTAGGAAATTTTTAGCCAAAAATTTGCGCCTTTGGACACATAAATGGCCGCACAGAAAACTTTTTTTTATTTTATTTATTTTGTCTTTTTTGTTTATGTTTGGCGGCAAGACACCGTTTCGCATCATTTTCAGTTTACCGCTAATTAATGGTTTTCGGGCGCTCGCCCGATTCAGCGCTTTAACCGTCTTTTTTGGATTAATTTGCTTTGGTTACCTGCTCAAAGAGCTGAATTTGAATAAGTATGTTTATGGAGTCATTATTAGCCTCCAACTAGTCACTTTTGCCTTCATTTATCACCAATATTACCCAACCGTCAGTCCGGCGCTGGTTTTAAATCCCCCGCCAATTGTCAAATATCTAAAACAACATCATGGTAGTGTCTACGAATATGGAGTGACCAAAAAATGGAGTCAAACCTTTTACAATCACGGTTACCAAGCGCTAGATAAATATCTGCTCTATCAGAATGGCAATTTCCCTTATCTTAACTTAATGCATGATGTCCCAACCTGTGGCATTTTTAAAGGCTCTGGTTTTAATGATCGTTATTACAGCGCAATTATCAAAAGCCTTGATTACAGCCTTTCCGGAGACGCCAAAGATAAGACTTTGTCTAACCAGTCACAACAGTTACTCAATCATCTTGGCTGTTCCCACTTGATTAGCACTGTTAAATATAAAAATATCACTCCCCGACTAACATATCGCAAACTGTTTGTTTACAAGTTAGAAAAGAATTCCATATTTGCTCAGTTTTATTCCATAACCGAAAGTTACTATGATGATCAGGACTTTTTGAATTTGATTGTTGCTGACAAAACTGGCAATAGAAAACTGTACTTGAAGAACACCAGTCAAAAAGCTTATTCAAGTCAAGCCAAAGTAACCATAAATAAAATTTCAGACCAAAAAGTCGGCCTGCAGGTTGAAAGTACCGGGTCAGGATATGTGTTTATTCGCATCTATAACTTTAACGGCTGGCAGGCCACTATCAATAACAAACCAGTCCCAATTGAACAAGCTAATTTAAATTATATGGCAGTTCCAATAAGTGGGGCGGGCCAACATCAAGTAAAACTGTTTTATCAACCACCCCTTTGGAAAATAACGTTTTTATTGACAGTAGTTGGCTATGTTCTGGTAATTATTGTAATAGTCGGTATTGTTGAGCCCAATACTCATAGCCCTGACGATTCTGGTAGCAGGAAACCATAAGTTTAGAAAGAACAAGAGCAGTTTCGCTAATTTTTTGATAACTAAAATCCTTGAGTAATATAGTTTGCGCTTGATCACACTGCCCTGCTCTGGATAAAGATAAAGCATATAAAACGTTTAGATCATGATGACCTTGATTGATTGAATAACCAATCTCAGCGTTTTTTAATGATAAAGTCAATCGATTTTGCTTTTTGTATTTTAATGCTAATCCATAAAAGTGTTTAGCATAAAAAGATTGCAGTTCCTTGTAAAAATAAATCGGATATATTGATTGACTTTTCTTTAGAAAATCAAGATTGAGTTTTGGCAAGGCGCCGGTGGGTTTGTTTTGAGATTGAAGAGTAATCTCGTCGAGCAGGCCAAAACCAGTTAATCTAAACTGAGGATTGCCTATATAGGTATTAGTAAATATCCGCCGCTTAGCTAAATTGAGTTTGATAAATTGATGACCAATTTTATCGCTGTTTAAAGACGGAATGTATAAATCAGGATAATTATGTTTTAGGACTCTTTGGTAATTCGGTTTATAAAGATGAGATAAAGAAACAAGAATGATGTCAGGCCGGACCTTAAGAACAGAATGATAGTATTGGACTGGAAAAAGATCCATGTCACGCCCCATCAACAAAAGGCTGTTCTTGGGCAACTGACTCAGATAATTATTGGCATGTTGTTTAAAATAAGTATTTTGAGACAAGAGGGAAATAAACAGAATATTTTTTAAACTAAACAAGATTGGGATCATAATTAGGACTATTAACCAGATACCACGATAAATCAGTTTGGCTAAGGCTTGTTTAAGAATAAATCTGGTTAACAGATGCCTGACCACGTTAAAGAATCCCTGATAGCCGACAAAGATAAAGATCGGCATAAAAATAAAAGAGAGCAAAAAATAGCGCTCCAACACGCCTTTGCTAAAATCTGAATATAAACTAACATCGGTGTAAAAAATAAGTAAAGGTCCGTACAACAACCAAAGAAAAATTAGCGGCAGATATTGACGCCAATAAGACTTAATAATCACGATTATGCCAATAATGGCCAAACCAACACCAATTACAGTAAAATTATTAACCAGACTATTTAAGTAAAATTGAAGATTGCCAAATTTGCTAAAAAAACTTTGGTAGCTGCCCAAAGAGGTTGAAAAAAAACCATACTGGGCTCGAGTAAGCAGGCGCCACAAGCCCAGGAAATTGTGCCTTTCCCAATAGATCAACGAGTTCTCGTTCCAGATAAGATAATAAAAAAAATAGGGTAATAAGGCTAAAACAAGATAGAAAAACAACAATAGCTTGTTTTTTTTAAAAAAATTGATGACTTGATTAAATCGGTGTCGCTGAAAAAACAGATAGACCAGCAAGGACAGCATAATCACATAATGGAACAGAACGCCGATCAAGAATGTCATCCAAAACAAACGATGATCACGTTCCTGACGATTATTTAGAAAACGTAACAAAAAAAAACTATTCAGACTGATAATAAAAATCGACAGAGTATAAATCTCTGGAACCAGGCTGTAGATCAAAAACAAATAAGAAAAACCAAGATAAACGATCGGTACTAATTGGTCTATTAATCCAGAAGTTTTAAACTTAAGCTGTTTAGCAAGATTCTTAGTTATAAAAAATAGACTAATCAGTGTTAGAACTCCAAACAGAGAGCTCATAGCCCCAATCTTCTGGGCCGCTGTACCAAAAGGAATTAGTCTAAATATAAAACCGATCAAATAGTAAATTGGAAATCCGGGCGGATGAATAGAACCGCGATTGTAAATAGCTGAAACAATATCACCAGAATCAGCTGCCCAGATATCCTGAAACATTAAACGTAATTATAGCTGACGATCAATAGATACACCAGAAGCAAGCGGTGTTACTGCCGCCATTGACAGCACATTCACCGGTCGCGTCTGAAACTGGACCGTAATACTCAGTTGAGTAATCTGCAGAGGTAAATTTGGTATTACTGTCAGCCTCGCTAAAAGACTTTGATTGAGGGTCAAAACACATAGCAATATGTGAATTTGTCAATGTTGCGTCTTCTTTTGAAATATAAATGGCATCAAGACTTCCCTCAGCGAGTTCAATAAAGTTGTCCTTAAGTTCACCGGCATCAATTAAAGGCTGAATGACAACTTCTGGTGTAATTGTTTCAACGGTGGCGGCTGTATCAGTAATAGCGTCCCAGCCTGTTGGCCAAGCGTTTTTAAGAGCATAATAACGAATACCGGCATTAAAAATTTCCTGAGTGGTATTACGGACGCCAGTATCAGCACCTTTTCGGAATTGTTCAAAAGGATCAATTGCGGCCAAAAGGGCTACGGCTAAAGTACCAAGTAAAGCAATAACGATTAGCAACTCAATTAACGTAAAACCCTTTTTCATAATTATTTTAAATTAGTAATACATTCAGAATAGAATATCTAAAATTGTTTGTCAAGTGTTTTTAATTCATATACAATGATTTAATGCTGAAATATTCGTTTAAGAAATTTTTGGATTATCTTGTACATGATGGTGTCCTTACAGAGCCCCAAGCTAAGCAGGCAGAACTGGAAATCCTTAAATCTGATCTTGAACCAGAGGACTTTATTTTGAAAAAGAAGCTGGCCACCAATGAGCAGGTGCTGACCGCTAAAGCCAAGGCTCTGGGTTTTGAATATGTTTCACTGACTAATGTGGCGGTTTCGCCCCAGGCAATTACTCTGATTCCAGAGGTAATTGCCAAACAATATGTTGTCTTTCCAATCGAATACGATCACAAGAACAATGTTTTGAAAGTGGTCATGGAGGATCCTTTAAATCTGGACATCATCAGTTTTCTTGAAAAGAAAACCAATAAGAAGATTGTTCCTTATATGTCGTCAAAAGACGAAATCATTGAGGCAATCAGAATTCAGTATCAGCAGAGCATTTCACCGACTGTAACCACCGCTCTTGAGGAGTATTCTGATCAGCAAAAAGAAGAGCAAGGAGCCATTTCTAAATCACAGATAATTAAGGAACCGCCTATTGCCAGACTGGTTAACACCATTCTTGAATATGCAGTCAAAGGCCGAGCCTCAGATATTCACATTGAGCCACAGGAATTTAAAACCCGAGTCCGTTACCGGATTGACGGCATTCTTTATGAAAAATTAAGCCTGCCCCGCTCCCTTCACGAATCGTTTGTTTCCAGAATCAAAATTCTGTCGCAGATGCGCATTGACGAGCGCCGCTTACCACAAGATGGCCGGTTCACCTTTAAAATCGGTGATCAAGAAGTGGATTTGCGTGTTTCCAGTTTGCCGACAGTTCACGGCGAAAAAATTGTGATGAGATTGCTCAAAAAAACCGGCGGCATCCCTAGCTTACCCGATCTGGGTTTGACCGGCACTGGCTTGCAAAATCTTGAGGCGGCAATTACCAAACCCTACGGCATTATTTTGATTACCGGACCAACCGGTTCTGGTAAAACCACAACTTTGTATTCAATTTTATCTCGGTTAAATAAACCCGGAGTCAATATTCTGACCCTGGAGGATCCGGTAGAATATGAAATTCCCGGCATTAACCAGGTGCAAATTAATGTTCAGGCCGGTCTGACTTTTGCTAACGGATTGCGTTCTTTTTTACGACAGGATCCCAATATTATTCTTGTTGGTGAAATCCGTGACCAGGAAACTACTAATTTGGCAATCCAGGCCGCTCTTACCGGCCATTTGGTTTTTTCCACTCTTCATACCAATGACGCCGCGACCGCCATTCCGAGATTGATTGACTTGGGTGCAGAACCGTTTTTGGTGGCCTCAGTTTTGGCTGCAACAGTGGGTCAGCGGATTATGCGTAAAATTTGCCCCAGTTGTAAAGTCAGCTATCAACCCTCCAAAGAGATCGAAGACTCGGTCCGTAAGACTCTCGGACCTCTTTTACCCTCAAAGCTCGCTAATCAACCGCTGACTTTTTATAAAGGCAAAGGCTGCGATGAATGTGGCCAGAGCGGTTATTTTGGCCGCGTGGGAATTTTTGAAGTCATTCTCGCCAACCAACAAATGTCTCAATTAATTCTAAAAAGCGCCACCGCCGAGGAAATTGCCAAAGAGGCTAAAAAATTTGGCACTATTAATATGATTGAGGACGGTTATTTAAAAGTTTTGGCCGGGGTCACAACGGTTGAAGAAGTCCTGAGAGTGGCACAAGAAAGATGATCAATCCATCACAATTAATTGACGAAGTTATTAATCGCAACGCCTCTGATTTGCATTTGGTCGTTGGCTATCCACCGGCCGTACGTGTCAATACGGTCTTAATTCAACTCAGCCTGTACCCGACTCTGACTCAGGAAGATGTCCATTCTTTTATAATGACTTTTACCACCAAAGAACAGCAGGAAATTTATTATTTGAATAAAGAAATTGATTTTAGTCTGGTTCACAACACTTTTCGATTTCGTGCCAACGCCTACTATCAGCTTGGGCAAATGTCTATTTCATTAAGATTGATTCCGGAAAAAATTAAATCACTGGACGATTTAAAATTACCAAGTATTTTGCATCAAATTCCCAATTTTAAACAAGGTTTTGTTTTGATTACCGGCCAAACCAGTCAGGGTAAGTCAACAACCATGGCCTCAATTATTAACGAAATCAATATTAATCGCCAGCTCCATATTATCACGGTCGAAGATCCGATTGAGTTTACCTACCCCAAGGCCAAAGCTATTGTTTCTCAGCGGGAGGTTAAGCATGATACTCTTTCTTTTAATAATGCCTTGCGTTCGGTTTTACGTGAAGATCCGGATGTGATTGTAGTGGGTGAAATGCGCGATTATGAGACTATTTCTAGCGCCTTAACTCTCGCCGAAACCGGACATTTGGTATTTTCGACTCTTCATACTAATACCGCCACTCAGACAATTGACCGGATTATTGACGTTTTTCCAGAAGAACAACAACCACAGGTTCGCGTACAACTAGCCAATGTTCTCAAGTCAATTGTCTGCCAGCGTTTGCTTCCGGACCTGAAGGAGGAAGGCTTGATTCCGGCGGTTGAAATCTTGTTTAATAATTCAGCCGTTGCCTCTCTTATTCGCGAAGGGAAAAGTTTTCAGATCGATAACGTATTACATACATCTGCCTCTGAAGAGATGATTCTGTTTGAACAATATTTGAAGCAAATGACTGATAAAGGGCTGATTCGCAAAGAAACCGCTCTAAAATATGCGTTTAGAACTAAATTAATTCAGGAACTTTTAAAATAAAATGCAGTTTGATTATCAGATCATCGATCGCAAACATAAGCGCAGTCACGGCACCATTGAAGCTAGCTCGATGAAAGAGGCCAGAAGCATTCTGAAAGAAAAAGAGGCTTTTATCGTCCGTCTGAAAGCCAAAACTGAAATCTTTAAAAATATTCAGGGCTTGCGCCGAAATAAGAACGGCAAACTTAATTTTAATTCGCTGGTAGATTTTACCAGACAGATGGGGATTATGATTAATGCCGGCCTGTCACTGGTAGACGCACTTAGTATTATTGTTGACCAAACCAAGGATATTAATCAAAAACTGGTGATCGGCCGCTTGTCTGATTACATTAAAAGCGGTTCTTCTCTTTCCACCGGAATGACTGATATGCCCGACAGTTTTCCTAATTATTACATTTCGCTTATTAAAGCCGGTGAATCCTCGGGCAAATTGGACGATGTTTTTTTGCGTTTGGCCGAAAATCTAGAAAAATCCCGGGAGTTCAGGGGCAAAGTAAGCGGTGCCTTGGTTTATCCGATGTTAATTATCATTGGTATCGTAGTAGTTGCTTTTGTGATGATGACTTTTGTTTTACCGCAACTATTGGAAATGTATAAAAACTTTGATGTCGAATTACCGGCCACAACCCAATTTATCATTAACTTTTCTAATTTTCTTTCTAAATTCTGGCCTTTGGTAATTGTCGCCACATTTGTTGCCGGTGTACTTTTAAGAACATTACTTACTAAACCTCGTTACCGCCGAATACTTGATATGTATTTGATCAAAATGCCGGTCTTTGGCAACATTATTCAAAAATCTATTCTGGTTGAGACGACCCGAACTTTATCAATTTTAATTCAATCCGGCGTACCATTATTGGAAAGTTTGACGATTGTCAAAAGAACTACTAATAACGCCTTGTATCGAGAGGCTTTTGAAGATATTTATAATGATGTGGAAAAAGGCCGATCTCTGGGTGAATCATTGGCTTCCTCAGGTATTTTTCCAGCTATTTTTGTACAAATGACCAGCGTTGGCGAACGCACCGGTAAACTTGACGATACTCTGCTTCGACTGTCAAAGTATTTCCAAATGGAATCCGAACTGGCAATCAAAACCGCCACTACTCTGATCGAGCCAGCCATTTTGGTAATTTTGGGTTTGGGAGTGGGCTTTTTGATTACTTCGATCCTGACGCCGATCTACAACCTCACCGGTTCCATCGGTTCCGCTCGATAATTCAACTTAACTCTTTTCTTGGGGTGGCTGACCGGATTTGAACCGGCAACATCCTCCTCCACAGGGAGGCGCTCTGCCGTTGAGCTACAGCCACCAATAAGGATTATTCTAACAATTTGTTTCTCAATTCTCTACCGGCACCACTTTTCAAATAAATTTCTAATTCCCTGGCAGCACTACGGTCTAAACATTCTTGTGCAAATATCAAAATAAATGGACCACGATTAACAGTTGATTTGGTAGCAAAAGAACCACTATTATGTTGTTTAAGACGTCTGAATAAGTTTGACGTTATACCAGTATAATATTTCCTGTCTTTCTTACTTTGTAAAATATATACATAATACATTATCTGCTCTGCCATTGACCCGCCTACGGCGGGCAGGGCTACAGCCACCAATTATGTGCTTGCACTGAGCCTGTCGAAGTGCTTCCAAGAGGATTCGAACCTCTGACCTTCCGCTTAGAAGGCGGACGCTCTATCCGACTGAGCTATGGAAGCATGTATAAATATTATATCAAGAGATTGACTCTTAGATAATGTCTTCCTTGCGGCGGCGAATAAAGCTGATCCACTCCTCAATGACTTCAAAAAGAACTTTGAAAGGCGCCTCGATTAGAAAATCAAAAACAAACAATAAAACATTGATTTTGGAAATTTCAGAGCTCAGCCACTTGCCCACCGAAACCAAAGGCATTAAGAAAAAATCAACTACCGGCGTAAAGACACTTTCTTTTTCCTTAACTACGTATTCCTTGGCGGTCTGGCTGATACGATAGCCAAAAAAACTGACCGCTGAGGCAAAAAAGAAGAAAATAATCTTGCTGGTAAGATGAAAGCGGAAAAGATTAAGAATGCTGTTGATCGCCAGAAAAGTAACGGCAAAAGTGGTGAAGTAAAAACTCCAGAAAATAACATTAAACAAAAAGTTGCGATCCTTGATTTTTTTGGCCCTAAAGTGAATTTTTTCAGTCTGTTCTTCCATTAAAATTCGTTTGATCCGGAGCCAAATCCGCTCAGTGTTATTTTCGTCCGGGACCGAGTTAAAAATCACAAACAAAAACATCAAGAAGGGCGGAAACAGAGAATTAATGGCCAGAGAAACATAGTCGACCTCTTCTCCCAATTGTTTCATGAGCGGGTACTCGGCCATCAGAACAAAAATTATTTTAGTAAGAAATATGTAGATAATACTGCGGATACCGGCTCGGGAAAGCTTTTCTTTGGTTGTTTGGTACTTGTCGGCGCAGACCTCCTCAATCCGGCTCTTGAGTTTCTTCTCTTCGGCAAACAAGTCGTCAAGATTATTAATATTCTGCAAAATAGTCCCTTTAAAAATAAGGTAAGTTGGCCGTAAGTTACGCAGATATTTAATTATTTTGCGATTTATTGGCGCTTCGATCTGTTTATCAATAAACAAAAAGGCTTTTTTAAACTGAGCCTTGTTTTCTTTAAGGTCGCCCTGCTCAATTTTAAGCAAATCTTCAAAAATCAATTTAAAAAGATGATAACGAAGGTAAACAGTGTCGCTTTTGAGAAAAACTTGTTCTAAATTCAGATAAAAAAGAAGATTCTTTTCATCCACAGTTTTGCCTTCAATTTCAATAGACGGATTAAGAATCTGATAAAAATAAAAAAGAAAGATTGAATTGATTTTGCTTTCTTTTTCGCTGAAGATCTCTTCGATCTGACAAACTAATAAATCTTTGATGAACTGGTTGTAGAAAATAACCTTGGGTCGAGGTTCGCCTTTTACCAGAATATTACGTAGTCGTATGTACCAGTCCAATGTGCGCTGCAGACGTTCAACGCTTTGCTCAGGAATTTTATCCTTGCGATAGTATCCGGCCCAGGCGATCTCTTTGGCCAAAGATAAGCCTTCATCAGAAAGTTCGGGATTAAAAGCCAAACGCCGGGAAACAATTCGGTTGATGGCATTACGGCGAATAATGTGCTCGTCCTTAAACTCAATTACATTGCGGAATTTTTCGTAGGCAATCGCAAAGAAAGAAACGGTTTTGGAAACATCAATTGCTTCCGAACCCTCAACCTCCGAAGAATTGACGACAGTCCTGACTGCTTGCAATAATTGTTCTGTTTGTTTGGTAATTGCAATCATATAGTATAATTCTACCATAGTACTGCCTCTGTAGCTCAACGGATAGAGCACTGGTCTTCGGAACCAGGGATAGGGGTTCGATTCCCTTCAGAGGCACATGGTTTTAGTGGTAATTGCGATTCAAATAATTTTGTTGCTGATTTTAATCGCCTGCTGGCTGTATTTTGCCAGTATGCTGATTTCCGATCTCTTTGGTGTTCCGTTTGTTCCCACCCGAAACAAAAGCCTAGATCAGATCTTTGACTTTATTGAATTTAATCAAAAGGATGTTTTTTATGACTTGGGTTCCGGTGACGGCCGTTTGCCATTTTATATTGCCAAAAAATATAATATCAAAGCGGTGGGAGTTGAACTTAATCCCCTACTCCATGTTTTTTGTCTATTTAAAAAATGGCTGACAAAAAGTGAGAAAGTGCAGTTTTATCGCCGTAATTTTTTTAATCTTGATTTAAAGCCGGCAACGGTAATTTATCTATTTCTTTTTCCTGAAGTTGTTGAGAAACTTTATCCGAAATTTATGAAGCATTGCCCACGAGGAACAGTGATCATCTCACACGGCTTTAAAATAAAAAAACTGGAATCAAAAAAGGTGGCGGAGCTACCTAACAAACCTTTTGCTACTTATTTTTACCGTCTTTGACGGTTTTGATCTTTAGAGACAATTGCTTGGTCAAAAATTGATTGATTAAACTCAATATTGACTTATTATCTTTAGTATAAGAATAAATTCGCATGGTGTAAAATTGCTGATAACGATCCAAAAGTTCAATTTTCTCTACCGCTTTGAATTTTCTTTTTATAAGGGTCGTAATTTGCTGCCAGTGATTCTTGTTGTCAAACTGATAAGTTAAATCCTCGACGATAGGCGCCTGGTTTGATTGGGCTTTAATACTAGTCAAAAACTGGAAATACTTGGCTAATAGTCCAAAATCTAATTCAGCTATAGCCGGCACTGACTTTAAACCAAGTTTAAAGGCAATGGATTTATTCAAAACGCCAATTTCACCTAAGTATAAATTGTCCAGGTAGATTGTCGCACTAAGCTTTGGATCAAAATAGGCCTGCTTAGTACCGGATTGGTAAGAAATTAACTTCGTTAAATGACCCATTTGAAACAAGGAGTCAAGAACCCCTTTTAATTCAAAGTAGTCGTTACTGGAAAGTAATGATAGAGTTGGTCGCTCAAGCGGCAGTTGCTTGGGTCGTGGTAGATAAACGTGAGCCAACTCAAACAACTTAAGTCTGGGTTGCTGGCTGTTGATCACAGCGGCTCTGGCTAATGAAGCAAGCAAAGTCTGCCGAAAACAAACCAAGTCCTGTGACATTGGATTGAGCATCCGGATTGGTTTTGTTTTAGTGGCAAAAAGTTGATTAAGTGACTCAGAAATCATTGAGTAATTGTATAGTTCAAAAAACCCAAGCGAGGCAAGAAACTCCTTAATCACTTTTTCCTTATTAAAACGCTCAGTCAAATTACGTAAATATGGATCAGAGTGAAAAACAAACGGCGGTAAATTAGTCCCTAAATTGTTGTAGCCGTAAATCCGAGCGACTTCTTCAATTAAATCCTGTTTAAGATTGATGTCTTTTTCGCGGTAAGCCGGAATGCTAAAAGTCAGAGTTTGTTTTGATTTGGCTTTCAAATTAAAGCCCAAAGCTTTCAGGATACTGGTCACTTTTGCGACGCTAATATCAAGATTCATATAAGTCGCAAAATCAGAAAGATCAATCGAAATGAGCTTGGATTTGGCGACTGTTCTATTAATGTCGATAATCGGGCTGGCAATTTTGGCTTTGGCCAACTGTACAAACAAAGAGATCCCTCTGTTAAAAGCGAGCTCGGCCGTCTGGACATCAGGTTCGTTTTCATTGTATGAGGCTGCCAAAGTTCTAATCCCGTGCTTCATACTGGTCTTACGAATAATAAAGGGATTAATCATTTCAATAAAGAAAATAATTCGTTTGGTGTCGTCAGCAACCATACTGTTTTGCCCACCCATAATGCCGGGTAAATCAATCACTCGACCAGTGCCATCATCAATGACAACATCATCTTTATATAAAGCATGATTTAAACCATCTAAAGTAACTAAGTTTTCTTTATCTTGAGCCTGACGTAATACAAGTTTGCCAGTTTTAATCTTGTCGTAATCAAACACATGACAGGGATGCCCGACTTCCAGCATGACATAATTGGTCACGTCAATTAGATTGCTTTGAGAACGGATGCCGGCCTGTTCTAAACGGTCTCTCACATATTGAGGGGAACGGTCAACTCTGACCTGATCCATAACCACGGCTAAGATACGTCGGCTTAGTTTGCTGTTGTCCTCAACGGTTAACCGAAGCTTAGTCTTAGCTTTAAAAACATGTTTAATTTTTTTTAGGGGTAGAAATTTAGCCTGATATCCATGCTGCTTAAGAATCACGGCCGCCTCACGGGCAATCCCGATCACTGAGGCGCTGTCGATCCGATTGGTTGTCACTTCGATATCATAAGCATAATCCTTACCAAAAGGTTCCAGTTTTTCAACCGACGGACCGGACAAGGACAAAAGAGAGGCCATTTCATCAGGCTTGGCATCGGTTTTCAAATATTCTCTTAGCCAACTGTCTAAAATTCTGATGTTCATAGTTATTGATAAATATCTAACTGACCACTGAAAAGTTTGCGTAAATCAAACAACTGGTGCTTCATCATATACACCCGCTCAACACCAAAACCAAAGGCCCAGCCGGTATACTTTTGCGAATTGATTTTGCCTGCTTTTAAGACGTTTGGGTGAACCATACCGGCGCCACCAAGTTCGAGCCAACCGCTTTTGCAAACACGGCACTTGCCGGATTTGGTTTTTTGCGTTCCCTGACAAATGGTGCAGGTGGTGTCGATTTCAAAAGAAGGCTCGGTAAACTGAAAGTGATAAGGCCGCAACCGAATCTGGACATCATAGCCAAAATACTCCTTGGCAAAGTGATTAATGGCCCCTTTTAGATGAGTAATATTAATGTTACGGTCGATGCATAAGCCCTCAAATTGATGAAACATAGGCGTATGAGTAACATCCCAGTTGCGCCGGAAACAACGGGCAATATTAATCATTCTCACCGGCTTGCCTTTCATTCGCCACATTTCCCTGACCTGGCCGGAGGAAGTGTGAGGAGAAAGAACCATTTTGCCAAAAGTGGAACTAGCCTCACCATCCACGGTAAACGATTCAAATTCATCACGGGCCGGATGAGAGGGGGGCATATTTAAGCTGTCAAAAGAAAAGTATTCATATTCAATCTCCGGATACGAAACACGATAAAAACCGATCTTGGCAAAAATTTCAGTGATTTCGTTTATGGTTCGGGTAATTGGATGGATTGCTCCAATAGATATTTTTGTTCCTGGTAAAGTCGGATCAGTAACCGGCTCTTTTTGCCTTAAAACCGCCTGAATCTGGCTGTTCAACGCTCTTATTACTTCCTGCTTCTGATTATTAATGTTCAAGCCCAAATTCTTTTTCTGAATCGGATCAGAAACAGATTTTAGCTTTTGGAGTTGTTGATTAAAATAACCCTTTTTTCCTAAGAACTTTGTTTTCAGTACTTCCAGATCGTCTAAGCTTTTGGCTTGTTGGATTTCCCGAATTATTTGGTTTGCCAATTTAATTACCGTTACTTAATTTTTTTCACAAGCCTTTCAAAAAAAGGCCCATCCTGAGCAATTAAAGCTAGGATCTTACGGTCGAGCTGGATATTTTTGATCTTTAGTAAATGGATAAATTCGGAATATTTAATTTCAAAAGGTGTCAAGGCGGCGTTGATTCTGGTAATCCAAAGACGGCGCATCTGACGCTTGCGATGTTTTCGTCCGGCAAAGGCATATTCACCGGCGTGAAGAACTGCTTCGTTTGCCACTTTGTAAAGACGGCTTTTGGTCATTCGGTAACCCTTGGCGAGTTCCAGAACCTTTTTGTGTTTTTGGTGTGAGGTCAAGCCTCTTTTAACTCTGGTCATTTATTTTCCTAATAATTTTTTAATTTTTATCGAAATGGTTGAGTGCAGTTGTTTGGTTTTCTTTAAACGTCTTATTTGAGTCTTGGACTTATTGGTCCGTTTGTGACGCATACCATGACTACGGTGCAAAACAACACCGTTTTTGGTAACTTTAAATCTTTTTTTAATTGATTTCCTGATTTTTAGCTTCGGCATGTTGTCCTTTGTCAATACTTATAACTGCCCGTAATACTTTGCCGTGCATTACCGGCTCAGTTACTATTTTACTACTTTTAATCCCACTTAGAAAGAGATATAAAAAAGCTTTTGCCTGCTCTTTCTTACCCAGCTCCCGGCCCTTCAGCCAAAGACTGATACGAACCTGGTTGCCGTTCTTTAAAAACTGGGCTGCCCGACCTTTGACTCTTTCCAAATCGTGCTCGGCCATAAACAAGCTGATTTTTAATTCTTTGGTCTCGGTTTTGCCTTTCTTTTCACCTTTACTGCGTTTGGCCAGCTGGTACAAGTATTTATTAAAGTCAATAATCTTGGCTACCGGCGGCACCGCTTTGGGTGCAATTAACACTAAGTCGTGACCCAATTCCTTGGCTTTATCCAAAGCTTGAGAGCGACTGAGAATTCCCAAAACCTCGTTTTCTTCAGTTAAGACACGTAAACTTGGTTCCCGAATATAATCATTAATCGGAACAGAACGTCTTAATAACTGTTTTTTTGAAATACTACGTTTTCTTCTCAATTTGCTGCTTCAAGACTTTAATAAACTCACTTAATTTTTGCTGTCCCAAGTCCTTATTTTCTCTGGTTCGCACACTGACAAAAAACTCTTTTTCAGTACTTAACTGGACTTCTTTGTCTCCAATTATACAGAGATAAGGGGTTTTTTGCAATGACTGCTCGCGAATCTTCGCTCCCAAGGGCTTGTTTTCCAAGTTTGTCTCAACCCTTATGGCCTGATTATTCAAAACCTCGGCTACAGCTTGCGCTTGCTCTATAAACTTATTACTCACCGGCACCACTACTACCTGTACCGGAGACAGCCAAACCGGAAAGGCGCCGGCATAATGTTCGATGAGAATAGAGACAAAGCGCTCAATCGAACCCATAATGGCGGCATGGATCATCACGATCGGTTCATGTCCGCCGTTTTCGTTAATGCAGGCAAGTTCAAAACTTTTGGGCATATTCCGATCCGCCTGAATGGTGGCCACTTGCCATTCTCTTTGCAATGAATCCTTAGCAATAAAATCGATTTTGGGCCCATAAAAAGCCGCTTCACCAATCGCAACCTGATAATCGACCCCTCTTTCCTTAACCCAGCTCTCAAGCTCTTGTTCCCATTTTTGCCAATTAGCTTCTTCACCCAGATAGTTTTGCATTTTTTTGGGATCATGAAAAGATAACCTGACTTTCAATTGAGGAAATCCCGTGGCTTTGTAAAAGCGCTCAATAATTTCCCAAATCTTTAAACATTCCTGTTTTAACTGGTTTTCGCGGCAAAAGACATGGGCATCGTCCTGAGTTATACAGCGCACTCTGGATAAACCGTTGAGTTCACCGGTTTGCTCATCGCGATAAACCATTGTTGTTTCGGCATAACGCTGAGGTAAATCACGATAGCTCCGCTGTTGGCTATTATAAATTTGTGTATGATGCGGACAATTCATCGGCTTCATGGCAAACACGTGTCCCTCCCGAGTGGTGATTTTAAACAAATCATTTTTAAACTTGTCCCAGTGGCCGCTGACTACATATAAATCCTTCTTAGTAATGTGGGGGATGGCCACTTTCTGATAACCTTTTTCGCACCTGAGCTGCCAGACATAATCATCCAGCAAATTACGAATCAGTGTTCCTTTTGGCGTCCACAAAGGCAAACCCGGGCCAACTAGTTGCGAGAATGTGAATAAGCCCAAATCTTTTCCCAATTTTTTGTGGTCTCTAGCTTTAGCCAGCTGAATTTGCTCCAAGTAATCCATCAATTCTTTTTCATTCTCAAAAGCCGTGCCGTAAATTCGAGTAAGCATTTTGTTTTTTTCGTCTCCACGCCAATAAGCGCCAGCCACTGATAGCAATTTAAAATGCTTTAACTCTTGCTTTGGTTTTTCTAAATGCCCACCACGGCAAAGATCCACAAAGCCGCCGGATTCATAAACCGTGATTTTTTCTTTTTGTTTAATTAGTTCATCAATCAACTCAAGTTTGTAAGAGTTGTCTTGGTAAATTTCTTGAGCTTCTTTTTCACTGACTTCCCGCCCCTTTAACTCTCCCCATTTTAAGAGCAATTGCCGCATCCGCTTTTCGATCTTAGCCAGATCTTTATCAGAAATCGGCTGATCAAATTCAAAGTCGTAGTAAAAACCGTTTTCAATCACCGGACCGATGGTATGTTTTGTTTTTGGATACAAATCCAAAACCGCGGCCGCTAACAAGTGACTGGCCGTGTGCCTGAGATTATTTACTTTTTGTTCGCTCATTTCTTTTATTATATTAAACTTTTAATTAATTTTGACCCATAAAAAAACCCGCCACTGGCGGGTATTTTTTTGTGCCATACTAATACCCTCCAGTTAGGAAAGGTTAGTAGTAGTTGTCACAAAATTAAGTTTCATCTGACAATATTAAATCACTTGTAGATTTAGTTGTCAAGAGTATCGATCTTAAAGCCCCAATCTGAATGGCAATCGCTTTCATTGATTCAAGGCAAATTTCAATGAATTTTTCCAAAGGAATATTCAAACCTTCAGGCAAAGAACACATCGCTACTTCATCACGCCGGGTGCCGGCGGCAAAACGGGGTTCTTTTTTAAAACGCTTAATCACCGAGGACAGTTTAACGTCGGCTAACTTTCGTGAAGGATAGACAAAAGCAACGGCCATAATTAAGCCAGTTAAACTATCGCTACAAAAAATCGCCCATTGCGCCTTTGTACTTGGTTTAACATTAGTTAACTCAGGCGCGTGGGAAAGAACAAGTTGATGAATTTCTTTTGAAATTGTTAGTTCATATTTGGCTAAAGCTTCAAGGGTTTTTTTGGGATGCTCAGTTTTGAACTCCCCACCAAAATCAATATCATGAATTAAACCCGCAAGCAGCCAATCTTCTCTGGGCAACTCATTAGACGCCAATTGACCATTAGATTTCAAATAATCATAAATTCCACCCATACAAGCCTCCAGAGCTAAGGAATGCTTAAAAATATTAGGTTCCACCTGTTTCTCAACTGCCTGTAAATATTGCTCTCTTATATATTTCATGTGGCCGCTAAGGGACTTGAACCCCTGACCTACCGGATGTAAACCGGTTGCTCTACCAACTGAGCTAAGCGGCCATTCTTATTTATATCAGAGATAATTTTACCAAAAAACTAGTTTAGGGCATTTCTGTTTGCCATAACACATTCGGCAACCCTTGCTGGAAGAGGTAGTGGAGTATCTTTATAAACTGTATTGGCAACTTCGGTTAATTTTCCTCGAATTCTACTACTGCATTGTTTTAGATATTCTTGAATTGGAGTAAGACCAACTAACCCTTGAACATATTCAAAATCAGGGAAATGATAAAATCCATAAATACGATGAGAAGTTGACCCTTCAATCTCAATTACATCATGTATCTCAGCGTGTCTTTCTTTAACCGCCTGATAAACATAGTAGTAACTTGCACCACCTTCGCTTCCAAGTCTAAGAATTTTTTGAAAACCAGATCCTTTTAAAATGGCTAAATATCCATCTTGGTATGCACTTCCCATACGAATTACTCTCTGACCAAATTTTGTTGGCACAACTAAATTATAAAAACTCTCACCGACTATTTCTTTCATCTCTTGACGCTCTGGACTCTCATTATCATTAAAAGCAGTAATATTATTTTTAGGAACTGTATACGAAAAAACATAACCTTCATGACCTTTGGTTTTTGAACCGAGTTTTTGAGCAGCTCTGGATAAGATGTGTTCTCCAGTAGGAGGACGTACTAGTGCATGGAAAACAAAGGGATGAACGCATGGCTGAAGATCAATAACTGGTCCAATACCAGAAAGAATATGTCTACATTTAGGTTGAGTTTGTAAATTGTGAGGAACTGGTATATAGACTGGCTCAAACGAATAAATTTTCGAATCAGCCCTCTTAATAATTTCGACCATATTAAATTAAATTATTGTGTTGATTATTATAACACAAAGGGATTATTGTACCAATCTATACTACTTAATCTAGGCTAATCTAGCAATTATTTTTGCCTGTTTTACTTGCTCTATTTGAACATTAACAAAACCATTCGCCAATTGTCCCCCCCCAGGAATAATTATTTCTAAACCGTTATCCAAAAAGCCCAGGGCATAGTCAGTTTTGCGATTAATGATTAAGGCGCGTTTGGTTTGACCTAATAGATTACTTTGAAAAACAGCCATCTTTTTGATGAACAGCTCATGCAATATCTTGGAGCGCTTAGTTTTCTCGGTTTCAGATGGATCTCTTAAACGTTTGGCCAGATAATAACCAGCCGTAAACTCCCGCTTACTATACTTAAAAATGTGAGCCCTCACAAAAGGACTTTGGCATAAATATTGATAAGTTTCTTTAAAATTCTGTTCACTTTCTTCTAAAAACCCAACGATCACATCCGTGGCTAACAAAGCATCGGGCACTGTTTTAGCCAGTTGATTGACCCGGTCGCTAAATTCCTCAAGGTTATAACGGCGTTTCATTAAACCAAGGATTTTATTACTTCCCGATTGCACCGGAATATGAAAATATCGAGTCAGCCTAAAGGCAGAAACGCTTTGATACAGATTAAAAAAGCCCTGATTGAGGTTTTCGGTATAAAGAGAGCCAAAACTGATTTTGGGAACGGTTGTTTGTTTGAGAACTTGCTCAATTAAGTTGGCAAAATCTTGCTGATCTTTGGTTTTGTATAAGCCAAGATTGATTCCGGTTAAAATAACCTCGTTAATGGGATTTTTGCGGATTGCAGAATTAATGTATTCAATAATCGTGTCCGGCTCATAACTGACAGACAAGCCACGTAAATAAGGGACAATGCAGTAAGTGCAAAAATAATCACAGCCATCCTGAACTTTGACCATTAATCTGGAGCTTTGCAAAAACTTACCCCAGGGCTTGTCCGATTTAACGTGAATTTTGGACCGATTGAATTTTTGAGCAATAATTTGGCTTAATTTGTTTTTCTTAAAGTTAGTGATAATGTTGATTTGACCGGGCAAAATTGAGGTTTTTTGCCACAACGTAGCCGCACAACCGGTCAAATAAATAACAGCTTGGGGATTTTGGGATCTGGCCTGGTTAATAAACTGCCTTAGTTCACGAACGGCTTTTTGAGTCACCGCACAAGAATTGATGATCAATAAATCCGTTTGTTTGAGATCTGTTTCTTGAAAACCAAACGTCAATAACTCCGTGGCAAGTTTGGTAGATTCGGCGGAATTCACCCGACAACCAAAAGTGTGGATATAAAAATGCATGAGCTAATTATACTGTTTTTAGCCCGGAATATTGGCTTGAGTAAGCTCTTTGGACAAAGAAAACTTAGTTCCTTTGCTCTTGGCCATTTGTCTGAATTTCTTTTGTTTTTTTTTGTCAAAAGTCGTCTGCAACCATAATCGGCCCTCGGAAATTTTTTGTCGTAACGAACGCAATAATTTGACAATAAACTCTAAAAAGCGTAAATGATAAATACCGGCATCTTTGGGCAAATCAGTGACCACCAGTTTGGAAACATCATTGATTAAAGCCTTATCTTGCAATTTGAGCATCTCAATCTCTTTTTTAACCTCCTTCATCAAATTGCTGATTTCAGAATTAAGCCGAGATTGTTCCTGCTTTTCCAAATAATTAAAAACAATTTCGGTGCGTCTGATCCGCTTGGGTTCTTTTTTTTCCTGAGTAAAGCCGGATTGAAAAGATTCATGATTAAAAGCATTGTCATGTCCGCCGAATAATTGGGAATTGAGGTCGCCAAACATACTCTTGGCCGAATCTCGAGTATCTTGCATAATATCAGAACCAATTGACTCAAAAGAGTCTTTGACCTCTTTTAAAATACTGGACTTACCAGCTTTTTGGGAAGTTTTCATTAGCTTAAGTTTACTATAGGTCGGCTAAAAAATCAAGTGTTTTTTGCTTTCTAAGCAACCTAACGTAAACATAAGCGTTTTGTTGATAGAGCGCTTTTTCTTTGTCGGATTTGGCCTGTTTGTAAATTGTTTCAAGATCTTTGTCTTCAATAGTAATCTTTTCCTTGTCGGCAATTTGTTCAAGAACAAACTCGGATTTGTATAAATCAGCTGTTTCCTGCTCTAATTTCTTCTTAAGCGATTCAGGGGTCAGTTTTTTGGATTCCAGATATCTTTCAATCGAAAGACCAAGCTGTTTAATTTCGTCGTAAAGCGAAGTTAAACGTCGGGAAACCTCAACTTCCAGAATCAAAGGAGAAAGCTCAAGCTCGGATTGCTTAATCAAGCGATCAAAAATAAGTTGAATTTTTTTGTTGCGAAGGTCCTTGGTTTTATCCTCAACTTTGACCTCTTTATTCTTGCCCGGTACCCAAATGTCTTCTTTCTTAAGTTCGCCGCCAATTTCCTTGGCGATTTTTTTATAATCGGCGAGCTTAGTAATGACAGGGGCTAGGGCAAGTTCAAAGCGGAAAACCCACTCTGTACCTTGAGGAGCTTTTAAAAGCGAAATTCTGGGGTCTAGGAAGGGTTTGAGGCTGTGTTTTTTGATAAGCTCCTGATAAACAGCCGTGAGAACTTCTTTGCTGGCTTCCTCCAAAAGTTTTTGGTCGCCAATTACCTCTTTAACCAGGTTCAACGGTGCTTTTCCAGGCCGATAACCCTTAACGGTTGTGGTTTTGGCCAGTGTCGCCAAAGCCTTGGTTTTGGCACTGTCAATCTCGTTCCAAGGAATAGTCACTTCGATCTTATAGGTGCTTGGAGTTGACTTATCCAGCTTGTCTGTAAATTGCATAAGTTGTTATTATAGCAGATATCGGCTAAAATAGAAGTGATTTTGCCCGGGTGGCGGAATGGCAGACGCGCAGGTCTCAAAAACCTGTGGGCTTTTTGCTCATGTGGGTTCGACTCCCTCCCCGGGCACTTTTTTGAATTTTAAGAAGTATTTATATGTTAGAAAGTCCTTTTTATTCTACCGATCTTGATCAAGATTATCCGGACAGTTATAAAATATTAGTCGATAATTTGGGTGATTTAGTTAGAACCGGAGGATTACAGTATTTCGACCAGTCTGTCATTGGCTTGCCGTATTCCCTTTACGTTGATGTAAAAAAAAATTGGTGACGAATTTTAGAATTGCCACATTCCGATTGCTTAATCAGGATCGTAGTTTAATTAACGGCAAGCGTTGTCAGCTTGAACTTAAGTTTTCCACTCCCAAAAAATCTGGTGACGATCGTATCAGAATTATCGGTGAAATTCATAATGATACTTCCAGATCGAAAAGATTACAGCAACAACCAGTCCGTAATTTTTCTGGATTAGTGGCTCCTTATGAAGACGCTTATGCTCAAGCAGTTGCCAACACGTCTGGATTAATTGTTGTTCGTTTTGTCAGCACAAATTTGGGCGTTCACTCAACACTGGTACAAAACTATCTTGCCCGTAACTATATTGTTGAAACAGGCAATGGTCCTTATGTAGCGGCTTGGAAAGAATTTTCACCCAATCATTCGACCGAGAATTAGTCGCCGAGTTTCCAAAAGAGCAGAGTAATTAGCCAAAAAAATAATTTGTGAGCCATGTTCTTGTAGATATTGTTTCAGTTGCGTCAAATTCGTAAACACTTTTTGGGCCGGCGTTCCGTTAATTTTGAGACGGACAGCCAGATCATGGGCTCGATCGCCAAAAACAGCGATTCTAATATTCTTTGGTAAAGAACTAAAATCAGCGTCATAAATCCAGGAAATATCATGCCCATCCGGAATCCGATTGTTTAAACCAAAAATCAGCTCATAATCACCGGTGGTTTGCCTGATAATGTTTTTAAGTGCGGCCGACCAGCTGGCCGGATTTTTGCCAAGATAAAAAGTATATTGATGATTAGTGCCCCGATAAATCTCACCTCGACCAAAAGCTGGTTGCCAGGTAGATGCGGTTTGCCAAAAGATAGCTTCGTCTACAAACAGCTCTTTAAGAAGCAGAAAAGCGGCCTGAAAATTGATAATCAGATAGTCCGGAAGAAAATGTAATTTACTAATCTGAGTTTTGGTAAACCTGAAGGCATGCGAATCCATTTGAAATAAACAATGGCGACAACGCCAAGCCCCCATATGGCCCAGATAATAACCCTGATAAATTAGTTTTTGACCACATTGCTGACAATAAACATAATCACCGGCAATTCCGGGTTTGGCTTTCAAAAATTCAGCCGGGACTCCATAACTAAAACGGACAATTTTGGTCTTAATAAAAAGACTTTCCAAACCAGGATCTGAGGTTGGATAAATGACTTTGATTTGAGGCATTTTTTTCAAAATCGTCTGCCAACGGTTAAGGATATTGCCCACTTCACCATAACGATCTAGCTGATCCCTAAATAGATTAAGAATGATCAAATAATCCGGAGGAAAATGGCTGGCAATTTGCGTAAAAGCATACTCATCAACTTCAATCACCGCCGTATACTGTTTTTTTTTGGGAAAAAACGGCAGCTTAACTAAAACTGTCGACACCAAACCGTTTTCGAGATTGGCACCGGTGGGATTACTAATCACATGCCGACCGCTCTGAGCAAGCGCGGTCACAATGAATTTGCTGGTTGAGGTTTTACCATTAGTTCCCAGGATAATAATTACTTCCTTAAAATAGGTGCGCAACCGCTTAGTCAGTGCAGGATTAAAACGAAGAGCCAGTTCACCGGGCCAAGTGCCCCCGGATCTGGCCAATAGTAATTGAGAAAATCCGGCTAAGAGTTTGGCCAGTAACTGAATGAAAAACATTAATTAATTATAACAGCTTACGGCTTAGTTATTCCAATTTATCCAAAAAGAAATTGACTCCGCCGAGCCAATTATTATGATTGGTGGGGTTATATTTGGTCATGATTTGCTCCGGAGTCACAAAACCTTTATCAAGATAGTCTCTCTTAATACCGCGAGCGACAGTTTCAATCGCTTCGTCATAAGAAACAAAGCGGGTCACGGTCTTACCATAGATTCCCCATCCCCAACAGTTATAGGAGTTTTCCGGTATTTTACGACACAGTCCGGACTCAACCATGGCAATTGCCGGTAACAATCCATAATGAAATCCGTATTGATCTGCCAACATAACTATTTTTTCAGAATATGGTTCAAGCGGTGACTGATAGTATGCCAAAAACTGCGATAAAGAAGCTGTTCGAGCATCGCCGTAAGTAATGTCAGTGGTTTCACCTAAAACCAGCTTTTGAGCATTGCTTTCCAAAATTTGCTGTGTCTGACTGAAAATACTGGCGTAAAGACGCTGGTAATTATTAAGCATTTGCAAACTGGCAATGCTTAAAATAAAAATAACTAAAATTAGGCAGTTAAAAACAGCCAAACGATAAATCACCTTCATATGAATACCTTATTATAATTACTGGGAATTTACAACCCTGGCTTGGGCGCCCAACTTAGTCAGCTTAACCAGCAAATCCTCATAACCACGTTCGATTTGCTCGGCGCCGCTAATGACACTGTTGCCTTTGGCAATTAGAGCCGCAAGAACCAAACAGGCACCGGCCCGAATATCAGTCATGGTCGCATAGGCATTGTGTAATGTCGTGGGTCCGTGTATTTTAATCGCCTGATAGCGATGCTTATAAGGGTTGTAGTTGTTAAATTGATAGACCTCTTCCGCGGCACTAACCTCGGGCTGATAAAAATCGATTTTACAACCAAAGCGTTTGAGGTCCTGAATGTAACCAAGACGATTTTCAAAAACCGTTTCGTGTACCGTGCTTGAACCCTGCGCCTGAGTCATTAAAATAGTCCATAAAGGCTGCCAATCGGTCAGAAAACCCGGATGCGGAGCGGTAACAATGCTGACTGGTTTGATTGATTTGGGTTGAACAATCTTAAGCAACTGCTTTTCTTGGTTGTATTGATAATCAAACCCGGCCTTGGTAAAAGGCTTTAAAAACGGCATAATACTTTTAAGGGTGACATTTTTTATCATAATTCTGCCGTCAAAGAGCGCCGAAAGCACAATAAAAGTCACCGCCTCAATTCGGTCTGGTTGAACTTTAAACTGAGTCGCTGATAGCCGTTTTTTACCAGTAACCAGAATCTGTTGTCCTTGGCGTTTGATTTTAGCGCCAGCTTGATTAAGAAAAACAATCAAATCATCGATCTCCGGTTCTTGAGCGGCATTATTAATGACGGTTTTCACTGGAATTCTTGAGGCAAACATCATGGCCAATTCGGTGCCAGTATGACTTTTTTTGGCAAAATTGATCACCGCCGTCTTTGTTTTAGTTATCTTGGCGTGATAATAACCATCTTCCGAAAGATAAGAAATTCTGGCCCCCATTTTCTTTAAAGAATCAATTAAGCGATCAACCGAGCGCTCACCTAAGCGACAACCGCCAGGGTTAGGTAATATTGCCTGATTAAATTGGTGCAATAGCGGAGCAATTAAAAGAATGGAAACCCGGGTTTTACCGCCAATTTCCAAAGGCAAGTGATAAGATTTGAGCTTATTTTCCACCTGAACCGTATTTTTGGCAATAAACTTGGCCTCTCCACCCAAGTAATTAATGATTTCCAAAAGGCTGACAACATCCCGAATCCGAGGGACATTGTCAATCCGGCTCACGCCATCGGTAAGCAAAGCCGCGATGATTAATTTAAGAGAGGCATTCTTGGCGCCGGAAATACTGACCATTCCTTGGAGAGGTTTTTGACCGTTGATTAAATATTGCATGACCTTATTGTACAAAGAGAACTTCCTCTTTTAAATCGATGTTGAATTGGCGCTTAACTTCGCTCTTGACTAAGGCAACTAGCTTCAAATAATCCTGAGCTCTGGCCTGGCTCTGATTAACAAAAAAGTTGGCATGTTTTGACGAAACCACCAAATCATTGATATTTTTGGATTTTAAGCCGGCTTTGTCAATATAGTAACCGGCCGATCCTTGCTCCAGATTTTTAAAAATGCAGCCGGCTGTTAAAACCCCAATTGGCTGACTCTGCTGACGATAGCGCATTACTTCCCGGCAGGTCAGCTGAATCTGATCAGGACTTTTGATTGTAAAAATAAATGTCGCTTTCAAAATCAAACACTTTTGCTTTTGAAACGAGGAAAAACCGTAGCTAAAATCCAGTTCGGATTTAGTTTTTGTCTGTATTTGAAAGTGATTATCCAAATAAACAACGCTTTTTAGATTGTCAGACATCTGATAATTGCCTCTGGGCCACTTGGAATTCTGATAGATTGCCCCACCAATAGTCCCTGGCAAACCATAAAGACTTTCAAAACCGGAATAACCAGCTTCCATCATCTTAACTGAGGCCAGATGAGAAGAATAACCAGCCGGAAACTCAATCTCAACAGGAGTGTGCTCACGAACTATTCTATATTGCCCGGACAGGAGTTTAAGAACTACGCCATTAAAGCCTTGATCACTGAAAACGACATTACTGCCGCCACCCAAAACAAACCACGGCAATCGATTCTGACGGCAAAACTGTAAAACAGCCATCATCTCTGCCTCATCCTCTGTTTGAATAAAAAATCTGGCCGGACCACCGATTTTAATGGTCGTGTATTGCGCCAAGAGAACGTTTTCCTTAATTGTTCCTTTTTTAATAATTTGCTTTAGCACCTTAATAATGATCAATCATTTAATAATTTAATAAGTAATGTTGACTGATTATAAACATCGCCGGCCCCCATCGTGACATAAATCCATTTTTGACTGGTTTTCTGAGTGCGATTAACCATCCTCTGCCAATCGGCCTCTGTTGCCAACAGCTGCGAGCCAAGATTTTTGGGTAATTTTGTCAAAATCATGCTCGAATCAAACGACTTATCAACTGGTTCTCTGGCTGAGGCAAAAACCGGCAGCAAACCAAGATAGTCAACCAAACTCAATGATTTTACAAATTCCGGTAATAACTTCTTGGTGCGACTGTAAGTATGAGGCTGAAAACACAAAGCCAACCGATATTGGGGATATTGAAGTTTGAGAGCACCTAAGCTAGCGGCAATCTCAGTCGGATGATGAGCATAATCATCGTAAACATAATTACTGCCAATCCTCGCGACCAATTCCAAACGACGTTTGGCACCACCAAACTGATTCAGATATTTGGCCGCTTGGGAAAGGTTAGTTTTTAGCAAATGCAACACTACCACAGCAGCGGCCAGATTAGATTGATTGTGTTTGCCGATTAATTGCGGCTCCAGCTTAATAATAGTCTGCTGATGATTAATAATTTTCAATCCTTTTTCTCTGGCAATAATTTGATAATCATTTTCTTTATTAAAACCATAAGTAACATACGATTGGCAACTATTTTTGGCCAATTTTAATAGCACAGAATCGTCGCCGTTGACAATTAAGATTCCTTGAGGATGCAAGCGCTTAAAAAAAAGAGCAAAAGTTTTAATAACGGCATCAAAATCAGGAAAAAAATCCGGATGATCGTAATCAAGATTGGTAACCACAATATATTGTGGTGAAAAGAACAGGAATTTAGAGCGTCTTTGTAATACTGGATCGGCCAGATATTCATCAGCCTCAGCCACAAAATGCAAACCGCTACCCCATTTACCCGAAGGCAAATTCTCAAAACCGGCACTGCCAACCAAGTAACTAGGATCAAGGGCCAGTTTCTCTAAAACGTAACTGATTATGGCCGTGGTCGTGGTTTTACCATGACAGCCAGACACGGCAATGGTTTTTTTCAAATCGGTGAGATAACCAATCATTTGGGACAATGACAAAACAATTTTGCGCTGTTTTAGTGCTTCCTTTACTTCCGGATTGTCGCTTCCTTGATGACTGGCGCCATAGACAACCACTTGAGCCGTATTGACGTTATTTATATCAAAAGTGCCATAAGCAATCGCTTTATCAGTCAAAAACTTCTCGGTTTGGTAAGTCAGCGGACTGTCTGAACCGGTGATACTTTTCCCTAAGTCTTTTAGAATAAGAGCCAGGGCCGTCATCGCCACCCCTTTGATGCCCACCAAATGAAACCGCTGAAACTTTAAATAATCATTCATAATTACAAATATAGCTTATCAAACTCTGATGCCGGCTGCCCAGACGATAAGAATAAAAATCTTTGTTTTGACAATGAGTACAAAACAAACGCCAACTGAAATTACCTTGTTTAAAACCAAGATTCACCAAGCGCCAACAAGCAAAACTGAGTAAACTAAAATAATATTTGTTTTGAGCCTTAAATAAACTGCGAGTCGAGTCTGAAAACTGCTTTTGAAGCAGTTTGTAACGTTGCATGGAAATATTATAACAACCGCCGTTTATTGCCGGACCAAAAATGATTTTGACATCAGCGGGATTGACTTTCAGCTCTTCCAGCCTCTCACGTAAGTAACCCAAAATATCTTGATAAGCGCCCTGCCAACCCATATGAACGGCTCCGATTAACCGGTTCTTTTTTGAGGCTAATAAGATCGGCAAACAGTCGGCTGTGCGAACATATAGACACACCGGTTGTGGATTAAAAGACTGATAAAGTAAGCCGTCCACTTCAGGAACAAACAACCACTGTCGCTCATTATTATTTTGTTTGATAATCTTAATCTTAGAACCATGTACTTGCACCGGCGCATAAAACACGGTGTTGACAGATAAATTTGGGGTCAGCTTGGTAAAACCGTGCCTTAGAGAAAATTTTGATTCGAAATAAAACTGCTTGTTTGGATCATAAATAATCATCGATTTGACGGCTGTTTTAGTTTGACTAAGGCTTGATCGACGGCGGCATACTCATCCCACGGGTACTCGCGCTTGCCTCTGGCCAAACTTTTCTCATGGGCCTTACCAGTCAATAAAATCAGATCACCAGGCTTGGCCTCGGATACTGCCAGATCAATCGCTTCCTGACGGGAAGGAACAAAAAAATAAGTTTTGTTTTGACGATGCTGAGAATGTTTTTTTATCCCTTGCTCAATCATCTTATTGATCGACTCCAGCTTTTCCCGCCGGTAATCTTCCTCGGTAATAATTAACATGTCGGCATGAGCAGCGGCAATCTCACCCATTTTGGATCGCTTAAATTGATCGCGCTCTCCGGCGCAGCCAAAAACATGAATGATCCGCTTTGGCTGCTTTAAATCAATGGCT